>Ga0208245_1000075_pt1 | contig 105075 bp, 77 predicted proteins | sample RifOxyC1_FD_184035 | JGI IMG/M metagenome (GOLD analysis project Ga0208245, IMG submission 184035) | Soil microbial communities from Rifle, Colorado - Rifle Oxygen_injection C1 (SPAdes) | ecosystem: Environmental > Terrestrial > Deep subsurface > Rock core/Sediment | place: Rifle, Colorado... | reverse complement strand
TATCTGAATGTAAGAACCTTCCTAGAACTTTCTCTAGAATTCATATTGAATATACTAATAGAGAAGGAGAAATAGTTAAAGACGTTTTAGTATTTAAAAATTCTTGAAAAATAAAGATTATTAAATATCATATATTGATTGAACATAATATTCAATCATTAAAAGTCCTCAAATTGAGGCAAAAAGGAAAATATGAGTTCTCATTCATTAGAAGTTGATATTCTTGTCAACTCAAAACCCATCAAGAAATATGCCCATCAAAATAAAGTATTCGTCGTTTCACCAAAAAATGTTGAATATTCTATTAGAATAAAAAATAATAGCTGGAATCGTAAATTAGTAGTGATTGCAGTAGATGGGATAAATGTTGTGGATGGTCTAGCCGCTGGAGCTTCCAAAGTTGGATATGTTATTAATGGATATTCTTCATCAGTTATTACTGGATTTAGAACATCTCTACAAGACATTCATCCATTTAAATTCAATTATAAAGAAAAAAGTTACGCCGCAAAGTCAGATGAAACCAAAGGAGATACAAGTAATTGCGGTGTTATTGGGGTAGAATCTTATTGGGAAAAGATAGAAGAAGTTCCATTATATACTCTTATTTCATCACATTTAGGTTTAGATACAACTTTATGCGGTAGTTGTTCGTCAAGTGCCGTAGCATCTTCAAATCCACAATACCAATCAGATATTACAACATACGGTCAAGCTTCATGTAGTTCTTTAAATAACGATATTGTTTATCCAGATAATGTTCGATGCTGTAATTTTGATATGGGAACAGAGTTTTCTAAACGAGTAGTCAATAGTCCAGTTAAAGAGGTTCTATTTGAGACAGGTAATTTAGACGAGACAATTGTTCTTTATTACGCATCTTATCATAGTTTGGAAGAGATGGGGATTCCTCTTACAAAAGAAGTCCATGTTTCATTTCCTAACCCTTTTCCGGCTCGTTTTTGTAAACCTCCACGATAATTTACATATTATTGAATAAATATCATCAGATTTCCCTCAAACTACTATAATAGTTTGAGGTTTTTTGTTATGAATTTTACTTTATTTTTAAATTCCAGAGGAAGAGTTGAGCAGCTTAAAAGATTTATTGAAGTGGTCGAAAATGTTACAATTAATTTAGCAGAAACAGAATTAATAATTACAGGCGATAATGATGACCAAGAAACCGTAGAATTTTTAAATTCTCTAAATTCTAGAAAAACTCTTATTTTTAATCCCATAATCGGAGATAGACCAAAAAGTTTATGCGGCTCATATAATAATATGGCAAATAGAGCTAGCGGGAAATATCTATTTGTAATGAACGATGATGCTGAAATATTGACTATGGGTTGGGATGAAATTGCATTAAAGAAAATTTCCGACTTTAAAAAAGAAAAAAATATTAAAGATGATATAATTTTTGGCGTTACTTCTGATACAAGTGTCGATAAGGCCCACACAAAAGAATACCCATCTTTTCCAATTATTAGTAAACAAGCAGTAAACGTTCTTGGATTTTTTATGCACGATAATTTTGTTGGTTTAGGTGGAGATAGTTCTATTTATCGCGTATATCAAGAGTCTCAACGATTAGTAGATATGACCGCAATAGTAGTAGACCATATTTACCATAATACTATTTATAAAGTAATGGCTCCAGATAAAACTGCTGCTGAGATGAGAATGAATTCTGCCGTTAATCCAGTTGACCCATTTTCTTTTGATGTATCAGATGATGTTAAAAAACTACAAGATTTTATTAAAGCTACCAACAAATAAATATGACTGAACAATCATTAAATTGCGACAGAAGATATACCCATACATTTGCTGATTTGGTCGATAGACTAAGTATATGTATTCTAAAAAGTATTTTTATTCCATCAAATAAGAAAGCTTATGATGCGGAAATTCAAGACATAATGCACGATATCGACTTGATTATCTCACAAAAAAATGTTACTCTTAATGCAGAATCGGTAAGAGCCATACAAATCCTAATGCTTTCCAACCGATTTATTTGGGAAAATGAGAGTAAATGTAGAGCTGGGGAAAATCAAGACTTTTCTTTATTAAAAATTACACACTCAATCAATGGAGTTCGAAATACTGCGAGAAATGTATTGTCTAAAGAGATGGGTGAAAGATTAGACTTAAAAGTTGATTGTCTCGCCGCAGAATTACAAACTGATTTCCAAAATTGGAACTTATTTAATAATGAATCAACCACGAATAGTTAATTATGACTTTTATATTAAAGGGGTTTTTGGATTAGAATTTGATTCTTTCAAAGATGAGCGTGGTTATAATTTTGAAGGATTTAATCATAATTACTTAAAAAGGATACCTGCTTTAGATTTAGTATTTAAAGTTGATTCTTTTTCAAAATCCCGAAAATGGACATTAAGAGGTTTCCATGGAGACAAACAAAATCATAAATTAGTTCAATGCCTTTCTGGAAGAATTCAATTAATACTATTAGATGCAAGACCTAATAGTTCGTCTTATGGAAAGACATTAGATATTGGGGTGATTTCTGGAGCTTTACCGAAAGCTTTTATTCTACCTCCTGGAGTATTAAATGCTCACTTATGTTTAAGCGAAGAATGTATATTTTTTTATAAACTAACTTATGGTTATGTTCCAATAGCAGAACAAATTCATGTTAAATGGAACTCTCCAAACTATAATATTTCATGGATTGGTAACTCAAAAGATTTTATATTATCAGAAAGAGACAAATAAATGATTATTTTAATAACTGGCGGAGCTGGATATTTAGGAACTATCTTAATAGAAACACTATTAAATTATAGAAATATAGGATTAATAAGTTTTAAAAAAATAGTAGTTTACGACAATTTACTGTATAAACAAGATGGTATATTTCCATTATTGTCTGATTCTTCCGTAGAATTCGTATTGGGTGATGTTAGAGATTATACTAAACTTCAAGGATATATACAGGAAGCAGATTATATTATTCCTTTGGCGGCTATAGTTGGAGCCCCTGCTTGTGATAATGACCCAAAACTTGCAGAAGAAATTAATTACAGACAACTCTATTATATTTCTCAAAATTGTCCTTATCACTCAAGAATCATTGTTCCAAATACTAATTCTGGATATGGGGCGACTAAAGATGGACAGCCCTGTTCCGAAAAAAGTCCTTTACGTCCATTATCGGTATATGGTGTTACTAAATGTAATGGAGAAAAAGCGGTTATGGAATCTGGACATGGATGTGCTTTTAGATTAGCTACTGTTTTTGGAACATCATATAGGTTTCGTAAAGATTTATTAGTTAACGATTTTGTCTTAAAAGCGATGACTGATAAATATATTGTTTTATTTGAAAGTCATTTTAAAAGAAATTTTATTCACATAAGAGATGTGGCTCATGCTTTTATTCGGGCAATGATGAATTGGGATTTATTTAAAAATGAAGTTTTTAATCTTGGATTATCTTCTGCTAATTTGTCAAAATTAGAATTATGTGAAGCTATAAAAAAACACATTCCAGATTTTGTTATTAAACAAGATGATTTCGCTAAAGATAAAGATAAAAGAAACTATATCGTCTCCAATAAGAAGCTTGAAAATGCCGGATGGACTGCTCTTAATAGCTTAGATGATGGTATTCAAGAACTTATAAAAGCTTATCCAGTATTAATAAATTCTGGTCTTACAACATATACGAATTTATAAAATATGATAACAAATTTAACAAAACAAAACCTCATAGATTTTGAGGAAGACATTGCTCAATGTTTTAATCAGAAGATGATTAAAGCTCCCATTCATCTTTATTCAAATAACGAAGAAGAAATGATTAACGTTTTTCAAGAAATTCGTCCTCAAGATTGGGTTTTTTCTGCTTGGCGAAGTCATTATCAATGTTTATTAAAAGGAGTTCCCCCAGAACAATTAAAACAAGCTATTCTTGATGGAAAATCTATTTCTTTATCCTTTCCATCTTATAAGATATTCTGTTCTGCTATAGTTGGGGGCTCGGTTCCCATTGCTGTCGGAACAGCCCTAGCTATTAAAAGACAAGGATTAGATGAAAAAGTTTATTGTTTTGTGGGAGATATGACTTCTGAGACAGGTATTATGTGGGAGAGCTTAAAATATAGTATTTCTTACGATTTACCTATTGTGTTTATTGTGGAAGATAATGGACTTTCTGTATGCACTGATACAAGAAAAACTTGGAATATGGAAATCCTTACTTTTGAATATCAGCTTCCAAAGTCTTCTAAAAAATACATAAGATATTATAAATACAAAAACAAATGGCCACATGCCGGTTCTGGGTCACGAATTCAATTTTAATGAAAACTTCATATATTTTAGCAACTAACAAAGACTTGGGATTTAGTCAAGATACAATTATTTCTATTTTATCGTTACCAAAACACGATATGGAACTAATAGTCTGTTGTCCACAATCGTCTATACATCCACAACACGAAGATTTTTTAAAACGATATAATATAAAAATAATTATAGACAAAGAATGTTCTGGAAGCATTTTCGCATTTAATTACGCATATTCGTTTACTGATGGAGATTATATAGCTATGATGATAGAAGATATAATCCTTCCTCCTAATTATTTAGATATGCAAGCTTGGATGGAATCGGATTTTATGAAACAAAAACGTTTCAAAATATCTAATACATTATGGGATGCTGGCCCTGGATTATTAATGTATGGACATCATGACCCAAACGCCATTGATGGAGACGAAAGATTTAGATGGCCAATTACTGCTCCACATTTATGTATTAATCCTGCTTATACTCCATATGCTGTAATTCCTCTTCCATTTTTTTTAAGAGAAACTGTTGAGAAAGAACTCCAAGGATATCTTTTTCATCCCAAAATTAAACATCATTTTCCAGACCATTGGTTAGGATTTTTTATATCTAAACAAGAACCATTCGAACCATTTAAATGGAGATGCCCAACGGTTCAATATCAAGTAAATACTAAATACTCTTTTCCTTATGATTGGTCAACTAATAACTATGACATGAAAATTGTCGCCCAGCTAGCAGAAGACTTTATGGCAGGACAACAACTTTACGTCAATCCTTAATATGAGATATTTCAACGAATTAAAAAAATCAATGGAGTTTTTAGCCGATAACCCAAAAACCATATTTTTGGGGCAGGCTGTTATTTATGCTGGAACTGCGATAAGTAACACATTAAAAGATATTCCTGAATATAAACGAATAGAATTTCCGGTAAATGAAGAATTGCAAGCTGGTGTTTCTAATGGTTTAGCTTTAGCCGGACTTATTCCTGTTAGTATATTTCCAAGATGGAATTTCCTACTTCTTGCCACAAATCAAATAGTCAATCATCTTGATAAATTTCCTATTTTTTCTGGATATAAAACCAAGGTTATTATAAGAACAAGTATTGGCTCTGAAAGACCATTACATCCTCAGTATCAACATGTTGGAGATTTTTCAGATGCCTTTAGATTAATGTGTCCTAACATTGAGGTTATTCGATTAGATGAACCAGAACAGATATTTCTATCATATAAAAAGGCTCTAGAAAGAGAAGACGGAAAATCTACTATTTTAGTAGAATATGGAGATTTTTATAATGAAAAATAATGTCTTATTTGTAACCGAAAAATGGGCCGATGGTAATCCTAATTTTGGATTTACTCATACAATGACTGATATTTTTAATACATTCAGTCAAACCCAAAGAAACTATAATTTTAACACCCTTCATATTGACGAAGCTGGAGTTGTTTTTGGAAAGCATGTAGATGATATCCTTCCTCGCTATTGCCTTAGTTGGGATATAAAAATAGTTATTGTTTCTCTTTTGGGGAACTCCCCAATGAATCCTTCTCTGGAATGCTTTCAAAAACTTAAACAATTAGGAATTTTTATTTGCTTCTTATGGTGCGATAGTAACCCAAATGATTTGGCTCTCATTAATTATTTAAGACCAATTACAGACATTAATGTTTTCATGGATGCTTCTTATATTCCCGAAAGAAAATATGAAGAAAACGATTTAGTATTATGGACCCCGCTTGATTCAAATCTTTTTTATCCAGATGATAAAACTAGAGAAGTCTCATTCGTAGGACGCCTTTATCCATACAGAGAGGCATCAATGTCTATGCTTTCAGAAGTTTATCCTAAAGCTATAGTGAAAAGTGGGCAAAGAGAACATCGTTTGTCTTTCGAGGAATACGCCCAAATCACTAGAGAATCGCAAATAATAGTAAATTTTTCATATCACCCACTTGGTTATCACCAAGTAAAAGGAAGAGTATTTGAGGCCACAGCTAGTAATTGTTTACTATTAGAGTCAGATAATCCAGCAACCGAAAAATTATTCATTCCCAATAAAGAATATGTTCCATTTATTTCCCCTAAAGATTTATTAGATAAAGTCAATTACTATTTAGAGAACGAGGAGGAAAGATTAAAGATAGCTCAATCGGGACATGAAGCTTATCAACAGCGTTTTAACATTACAATTTTTTGGAATAAAATAATGTCTCGCGCAGAATCATATTTAAACAATGACTAAAGTTTTAATGTTAAGTGCTAAATGGTGCGACGGAAATCCTAGCTTAGGACTTTCAAATGATTTTCATAATGTATTTAATAGTTTTAGACAGAGTTTTTCAGAAATTCAATATGATATTTTATTTTATGATGAATGCTTAATTACATATTCTTCTCATATAAATGATATACTATTGAACTATTGTGAAAAAAATAACGTCACCACCATAATTGTTTCGTTGATGGGTAACAGTCATTTAAATCCGTCTATTGAGTTATTAGCTCAACTTAAAAATCTTGGATATAAAGTATGCATTATTTGGCCCGACACGGGTCCAACTTGGGGTATGCAAACGATGGCAGCTATTGGGGAAAAAGTTAGTCTTCATGTTTCTTGGGATAATCCTCGCTCTCAGTTTCATGATAATACACCTAGAGTTAGTAATTATTTAAATTTGTGGACTCCAGAAGACAATACTCTATTTAGATTTTTAGATTTTGACAAGAAAGATATTGATGTAAGTTTTCTTGGAAGCACAGATAAATATCACGATAGATTATTTTTCTTGAATCATCTGAAAAAGTTTGCTAACATTTATATTAGCGGTGGACAGAGAGATAAACGTCTTTCTCCAGAACAATACGCTGATATTACACGAAGAAGCAAAATAGGAATTAATTTTGCTCTTAGCCAAACAGGGGTATTTTGGCAAGCAAAAGGCCGAATATTCGAATATACTATGAGCGGAGCTTTATTATTAGATTTAGCCAATCCATCAACAAAAGATTTTTTTACTCCAGGTGAAGATTTTATAGAATTTGTGAATATTGAAGATTTAATTAACAAAATCTCCTATTATCTTAATAATAAAGATGATAGAGAAAAGATAGCTCTGCAAGGACATAAAACTTGTTTATCTAAATACTCTTCTTATAAATATTGGGAGGCGATATTAAAGACAATGAATTCTATATGAAAATTTTAATTACGGGTATTAATGGAAGTGCAGGTAGTTATCTTGGAGAATTTTTGGTAAATACTACTAATCATCAAATATTTGGAACTGTTAGGAATCATAATGGACTATCTAATATTCAAAATATCAAAGATAAAGTTTCAATTATTTATGTTGATTTAATGGATTTTCCCTCTTTGTTAAAAACTCTAGACAAGTATCGTCCAGATGTTATTTTTCATATTGCTTCTATGGCCAACGTAAGGAATTCTTTTGATTCTCCTTGTGTTGTTGTTAATAATAATGTTAATATCACTCTTCATATATTAGAAGCCGTTAGACTTTTAAAAGATAAGGATAATTATAATCCAATTATTCAACTATGTAGCACTTCTGAAGTATACGGAAATCCTAGTAAAGAATTTATTCCTATTGACGAAAATTGTCCACTTCTTCCAATTAATCCATATGCATCATCTAAATTGATGCAAGATAGTCTTGGTTACGTTTATTTTCTTAATTTTAAATTAAATGTAATCAGAACAAGAATGTTCTCTTATTTCAATCCTCGACGACCAGATTTATTTGCTACTCATTTTGCCAGACAAATTATAGATGTTTCCAATGGTAAAAAAGAAACGGTTGAGCACGGAAATCTTTCTTCGATACGAACAATTATCGACCCAATGGAAGCTGCTGAATGTTATTGGTTAATAACCTGTAACGGGAAAATTGGAGAGGTTTATAACATTGGTGGAATAGAACCAATTTCTGTTGGTGGAGTTTTAGAAGCATTAATTAAAAAATCTGGTAAAAATATACCAACAAAGCAAATCTCTGGTTTAATGCGTCCATCTGATATAGATAGACAAATTCCAAATATCCACAAATTTCAAGCAGCGACCGGATGGACCCCCAAAAAAACATTAAGTCAAAGTATTAATGATTTTTGGATAGATGTAAATAATCTATATCGTTAATTCCAATGAAAAAAATTAAAGTTTATTTTAATGAGTTTAACATTCCAACAGATAACACTGTTTATTTTCCCTATTCGTCAGGATTGTTATTAGCATATTGTCTTCAGGACGAAGATGTTAGACTTAATTTTGATTTTCAAGAATTTTTGTTTCGAAGGGAACCATTATTAAATATTTTATCTAGATATGAAAATCCAGATATAGCTTGTTTTTCATCATCAATTTGGAATCATCAGTTAAACTTGGCGGTTGCGAAAGAAATTAAAAATAGATTTCCTAATTGTCTAATTATCTTTGGTGGACCACAAGTTCCATTAAACAGTAATTTTTATATTGAAAATCCCTTTATAGATATAGGAATATTTGGGGAGGGAGAAATTATATTCCGAGATTTATTAATTAAATATTTAAAAAGGGAGAATAATTTTCCCCATCATATTACATTAAAGAATGATGTTACAACTAAAGAAATAGATGTTTTTCCGTCACCATATTCATTAGGACTATTTGACCAATTAATTAAAGATAATCAAGATATTAAATTTAAAGCAATAGTAGAAACAAATCGTTCGTGTCCATTCTCTTGTGATTTTTGTTTTTGGGGACAATCAGACTTAAATAAGAAGATTGTCTTCCATTCTCTTGAATATACAAAGCAAGAAGCCTTATGGCTTGCAAAAAATCAAGTAGAATATATCTTCTGTGCAGACGCAAATTTTGGAATGTATAAAAGAGATATTGATGTAGCCCAACTATTTTCAGATATTAAATTAGAATATGGATATCCAGATAAGTTTCGCGTTTGTTATGGGAAAAATACAACAGAAAATATATTTAATACAGCTTTAATATTATCTAAAGCTAATTTAGCTAAAACAGTAACGCTAGCGAAACAATCTAACGATAAATCTGTATTAGCCAATATTCATCGTTCGAATATTAATACTAAAACATTTAAACAATTACAAATAAAATATACAGAAGCGGGAATCCCTACTTATACCGAATTAATATTAGGTCTTCCAGGAGAAACATATTCTTCATTTTTGTCTGGACTAGAAGAAACCCTAGAATCTGTTATTAATAATCAGGTATTTATTTATCATTGTCAAGTTCTTCCAAATACAGCGATGGCAGAAAAAGATTATATTTCAAAATATGGTTTAAAAACTGTTAAAATCCCACTAGCGGAAGTTCATGGTAGTGTTCGAGATAATTCTATCGTTCAAGAATTTGAGGAAATAGTTATTGGAACTAATTCAATGTCCCAAGAAGAATGGAAAAAGTGTGCCGTTATTTCTTGGTTAGCTCAATCTTTATATGGGCTTAAAGCTGCCGAAGAAATTATTAATTTTCTTATTAAAGAATATAAAATCAAATTTACAGATTATTTTGAATTTATCTCTAAATGCGATATGGATGAAGTAAAATTATTATGGAGAGTAGCAAACGACATTACAGATGGGGAAAGGAGATGTCAACATGATGCTAGATTTGGGTCAATATATTATGACCCAGAAGAATTTGTTTTTTTATTGTTATGCTTAAATCCTAATAAATTCTTTCAAAAATTATTTCAAATAACTGTGGGATTTTTGATGTCTAAAGGTATAGACATAAAAAGTAAGTTTGCGGAGTTATTGACAGTTTTTTCTGTTCAACAAGATAATCTCCCTTCTCCTTACGATTATAGTTCTACTAAAGAGTTTGCTACCAAAGTAGTCTTACATGGAAGAAAAAGTAACTCAACTAAAAAACAAAGAAATCCAATAGGATTTCAATTAATATGAAAAGTCCAGACGTATCTATTATTTTACCGTCTATTCGCCCAGAAAATCTGATTAAATTTTATGAATCAGCTCAAAATGCTTGTCAGAGATATTCTTTTGAAATTATAATTCCTGGTCCATATCTAATTCCAGAAGAATTAATGAAAAAAGGAAATGTTGTATTTATTCATACTTACGCTAATCCAACTATTTGTTTTCAAATGGCGGCTCTTTTAGCTAGGGGGGAATTTATTTATAATACAACAGATGATGGATTATTACAACCCAATGTTATTGATATTGCTGTTGACCTTCATAGAGAAGCATTGACATTCAAAGATATGATAAATATGAGGTATGATGAAGGAGTATTAGACCCGATAACTCTTTTACCTTTAAAAGAAAATCATGAACATTTCTCTCCATATTATTGGATTGCCCATTCTCATGCTGATTTAAGATTACCGGGAATTCCCGTTAATTATAAATTATGTATGCATTTCTTTATTAAGAAGAACTATTTTCTTTGGCTTGGTGGATTTGATTGTAATTATGAATATAGCAATCATGCTTTACACGATTTAGCTTTTAGAGTTCAATCAGATGGAGGACAAATTGTAAGTCTTCCTGTGGTTGCTTTTTATTGTTCTCATCTTCCTGGCCAGCAGGGCGACCATGGACCAGTAAATGATGCTCAATTAGGACCAGACATTACAAGATTTAATTCTATCTACGGAAACTCAACCCTAGATATAAAACAAAGAATTAATTTAAATTATGACGATTGGAAGAATTTTCCTAATATATGGGAAAGAAGATTTGATAAAAATAATTTGTTAGTTAATAAAATATGAAAAACGATTTAGATATCCTACTTATTCATCCGAATTCTGCTAAAAGAGTCTATCAAGACCTTAGTAATAATTTTTCAGCTATAGAACCCCCAATTTGGGCGTTAATGATTGCTTCTTATCTTATAAATAAAGGGTGGAATGTAGAAATACTCGACTGCGAAGCTTTAAGGTTAAATCCAAAAGAAGTATATACAATCGTTAAAAATAAATCTCCAAAAGTAATTGGTATGGTTGTTTATGGGCAACAGCCATCAGCCTCGACACAAAATATGACAGGGGCAATCGACATTATGCATAAATTGGCTGATTTAGATATTACTCGTATCTATATTGGTCCGCACCCCTCTTCGTTACCGATAAGAACTATAGAAGACGACCCAGGAGCATTGGTTTGTCAGGGGGAAGGTCCAATTACATTGGATATATTATTAAAACAAAAAAATCACAAAGATATTAGCGATAGGAAAAAAGTTCCTGGATTGTGGTATTTTAATTATATTTCTGGAAAGATAGAGGGAAATTGCTCTGCTCCTTTATTACGAGACTTAGATAATGATATTCCGAATTTGCCTCTTGACCTTCTTCCTTTAGAACAGTATAGAACTTCTAATTGGCATAGTTGGACTAATGAAAATAAAACTCAACCATTTTTATCTTTATATACCAGTTTGGGATGTCCTTTTCAGTGTTCTTTTTGTATGATTAATTCTCCATTTAATAATGGGGATAATAAAAATAATACTTTCCGCACTTGGTCGCCCGCTCATACATTAAGGATTTTAAGGGGTTTTACTGATAAGGGGGTTACTAATGTTAAAATAGCTGATGAAATGTTTGTCTTAAAACCACCCCATTTTCTTGAAATTTGTAAGGGTGTTATTGATAGCGGGATGAAATTTAATTTTTGGGCTTACGCAAGAATAGACACCGTAAGAGAACAATATTTAGATATTCTTAAAAAAGCTGGAGTAAATTGGCTAGCACTAGGTATTGAATCTGGTAATATTAAAGTAAGGCAAGAAGTCATTAAGGGTAAATTTCAAGAATTAAATATTCATGATATTGTTTCTAAAATTCAAAATCATGGAATTTGTTCTATGAATAATTTTATATTTGGGTTACCAACAGACACCATTGAAACAATGCAATCAACGTTAGATTTAGCTATGAACTTAAATGGCGAATATGCTAATATGTATTGTGCTATGGGTTATCCTGGAAGTCAATTACACAGAGATTTTTCTCAACATAATCCATCTGTTTTACCAGAAAACAATGGCGTCGGATGGATAGGATATTCTCAACACGCTTACGAAACGTTTAATCTTCCGACAGAAGTATTAAAAAATCATGAAATTCTTAAATTTCGTGACGAAGCGGTAATTAAATATTTTAGTAACCCATCTTATTTGGAAAAAATGACATTAAAATTTGGACCTAATTTTAAAACAGAAATACAAAACATGTTAAATATTAGATTAAAAAGAAAAATATTAGGAGACTAATTATGTCAGAACTTATCAAATTACATTTGGGGTGTTACCATCGGAAAATACATGGATATATTAACATAGATATCCGTCCAGAATGCTCTCCAGACCTAGTAGAAGACTGCTTCCTATTATCTTCGTTTAAAAATAATAGTGTTGATGTTATTTATACTTGTCATATGCTTGAACATTGCAAAAGAGACGAAGTTCTTCCAATATTAATCCGCTGGAATGAGATATTAAAACCAGGTGGTATTTTAAGGATTTCTGTCCCAGATTTTGAGGCTTTGTGTGAATATTATATTCAAACAAGAGATTTAGAAGCCATTACAAATTTAATGTTTGGTTCCCAAAAACATGCTTATGATTTTCATTATATTGGTTTTAATGAAAAGTATTTAACTAGTTTATTAAAAGGATTAGATTTCGTAAATATCCATCGTTATGATTGGAGGGAAACAGAACATTTTTATATTGATGATTACTCTCAATGTTATTTGCCAAGTATTGAATATAAATCTAGAAGACTAACTGATGAAATAAAAGGAAAACTAGTTAGTCTAAATATTGAAGCGGTAAAAGCTCTATCTATATGACAAAACCAGAAATTTCAATCTTAATGCCAGCTATTCGTCCGCAGAACTGGACAAAAGTATATGAATCTATTTTGTCTTCAACAAGGCGTTCTTTTGAATTAGTTATTGTGGGACCACACCAATTACCAGAAAATCTTTTACAATATAAAAATATTAAATATGTTAGAGATTTCGGTTCTCCAGTAAGAGCATCTGCTATAGGAAGTCTTTTGTGTGAAGGAACATTTATATATCCCACTCATGCAGATGATTGTTTTTTAATTCAAGATTCTTTGGATAATAATATTGATATCCTTTCTAAATATAACGATGAACATGTAGTTGTTTGTAAGTATTCAGAAAGCGAAAATTTATCCAGAGAAAATGATTATCAAAACGATGATTATTATAAAATTGTTAATGCTTATCCAGTAAATCCAATGGTAATTCCTAGTCATTGGTTAATTTTTAATTCTGTTATTTGGTATAGAACAACTTTTGATAGAATTGGGGGATTTGATTGTCATTTTGAAACCTGCCCAATGGCTCATGCAGATTTAGCTATAAGAAGTCAACACGTTGGTATTAAAGCTATTTTATCGTCTTTTCCATTATTAAAATGTGGCCATATGCCTGGAACCAGTGGCGACCATGCACCCATACATTTTACCCAAATATTGAAAGATGACCCAAAATTTAGATTAAAATATAGCGAACCACTTGACGATTTAGTTAGTTGTATTGATAGATTAAATTGGAAAAAATATCCCAATGTTTGGAAAGAAAGATTTAATTAAAATTATGGAAATCCTTATTTTAGCAGACTCTAGAGCTATGTGGCCGAGAGAATATAGTTGGCCTAATGTATTACAACAGATGCTTGGTAAAGGATATAATATCACGTCTTATATTAGCGGAATAGATAAATGGCTTGCATCTATTAATATGATGGAAGAATTTCTTTTGGACAAATTCCCAGATAAAGTATTCGATATTATCATTATTCAAGCGGGATGGCATGAGGGAGGACCATGCTTCTGGCCCGAAGAAACGTGGAAAGAGATTATAAATACCAAAACCAGAGAATTTAACCAATCTTCTCTTATTGATAAAATAGAAAATAATGGTAAATCTAAATTTTTATATAAAGACGAAAAAGAAGAAAAATCTGTTTTTAAAACATTTAGGTCAAGAGGAAGAAATGTTATTTTTATTAATATGCATTCTGTTCGGCCACCAAACGATTTAAATAAAGAGTATGGTCTTGGAATGACTCATCAATATAAACAACTAGAAGCTAATTTTAGATTTTCTCCTGTTGATTGCGATTCTTTTTCTTTACCACAAGACAATGAATGGATATCTAATTGTTGTTTACCTGATAGGTTGCATTATATGTTTCATGGAATTAATTATATTGCTACTTATTTAGCCAGATATATTCAACGAGCACACAAAATATTACCCAACCTATTAGCAGATTCATCTAAACACAAATCTCTTTTTGAAGAATCCAAAAGAATAGGTTCATTTATTGCAAATAATACACAGGAACGAGATAAAGTAATTTTGTGCGATGATTTGACTTCCAATTTAATTGCTGCTTTTTGGGGATGTATTCTTTATAATCGTATTCCATTGATTATACAACATCCTTCAGTTAAAGTTCATTCTTCAGAATTTCATAAAAAGTTACAAAGAATAAAAGAAATAGTAAATCCATCATTTTGTTTTTGTTCGGAAAAATATTTTTCGTCGCTTAAGACATTTTTTAACGCGGCATTTACTATAAATAATCCTCACAATGATAGATATGAATTAGATTTGATTGATTATTCTTCTGATGATGTCGCCTTTTTGCAATTATCATCAGGAACCACTGGTGACGTTAAAATATTAGAAGTAACACATAAGCAAGCAATAGAGAATGTCGAAGAATATGCTCTTATTTCTAACATCAATCAGTATAGTTCTATTGTTTCTTGGCTACCATTATATCACGATATGGGATTAATTACTTCGGTTATTATTCCTGTTGTTATGGATTGTTCAGTTGCATATATAGATACATTTTTATGGCTTTCTCGCCCAGTGTTAATATTAGAAATGATTGAGAAATATAAAGCTACTCATGTTTGGTGGCCGAATTTTGTTTTTTCGTTTTTGGCTAATCAAAAAGACGATATATCTAAAATAGATTTATCTTCTTTACAATTTTTAATTAGTTGTTCTGAGCTTTCATTCAATAAAGATATTAATAAATTTATTGAAAAATATAAAAATAATAAACTTAATTGTCAGATAGCTAATTGTTATGCCCTAGCGGAAAATGTATTTGCCGTCAGTCAATCTAATTCTCTATCTTCAATAACACTAGCTAATGGTTTTTCATTAACAAGTTGCGGTAGAGCTATGCAGGGGATTTCTGTTTTAATTTTAAATGATAACGAAGAAGATATTACTGGGGAACCAGTTGTTGGTAAAATTTATATTAAAAGTAATACTATTACAACTAAGACTCTAAATAAATATGGATATTATGATACTGGAGATTTAGGATTAATATATAATGGAGAAATTTTTGTAGCTGGAAGAAATAAAGACAATTTTGTTTCTTTTGGAATTAATATTTATCCAGAATTAGTTGAAAAAAGTCTTGATGGTATCAAAGGAATTACCCCAGGAAGAATAGCTTGTATTGGAATCCAAGATAATGAACTAGGAACATGTAGAACATTTATTATTGCTGAAACAAACGACTTATCTCTTGCTGACGTTATCTCTAAAGAAATATCTTTAACTGTTAAAAATTTATACGAAGTCTCCCCTACTGTATTTATAGAAAATCCATCGTTTTTAATCAAAACTTCCAGTGGTAAAATAAGCCGTTTTCGTTCTGGGGAAAAACTAATTAAAAAAATAGGAATATTAAATATCATTAATAAATTCTTGGCTGAAAAAAATAAACCGAGTATTAGAATAAGCGACAGATTATATACCTCTGGTTTATTGGATAGTTTGGAACTGTTTGAATTAATTCTATTCTTAGAAAAATCAGGGGTATCTTTAAATAAAGAATTATTAACCAAAGATAGTTTTCGTATTGATTTAGACAAAATTGATAATATTGATGGAATTATAGCAGTATTACCAATATAAAAGATATGAAGTATGAATGTTTTGATTTTATCTGATTCTCGTGGAACTGTCCCACAAGGAAACTCATACATAAATAAATTAATACGTCTATTACCGAATTTTTCTTTTACTTATTTTAATATTGGTTCTCAATTTCATATTAATACCCTAAATAAACTAGAAGAGTTTGTTATTGATTTAAATAAGAAATTTGATATATTAATAATTCAAGTTGGAATACATGATAATGGAGTTTTGCCTTGGCCTAAAACGATATGGGAATATTATTTAAATACCAAATATAGAAGATTTGAAAAAGCTTTTTTGTATCAACGTCCACCGTTCATGAATACAAATTTGTTTTTTTATCAAAACGAACAAGAAGAAAAAGATTGTTTTAAAACGTTTAGGAAATATTGCAAAAAAATAGTTTTTTTAAGTCCTCATGGTATATATTTATCAGTTTTCGAAAATAAAGTGATTCATTTTGGAGAGGACTATAGACAACTAAACCTAAATAATATTAATAGAATATCTAAACTGGCCGACGAAACAATTTTTCTGCCACAAGACGAAAAATTTAAATTAAAATATACTATGGATGCAGGAATTCACTATAATGACGCTGGTCATAATTTTATCGTGAGAAAAATTAAAAAAGCATTAAAATCATGAAAAAAATACTAATAACTGGAAAAACTGGAACAGTTGGTCAGAACTTAAACTTTGGAATAGGTTTTTCTTCTCACGAATATGATTTAAGAGATAAAGACCAATGCAACCTCTTGTTTATGTCTCATCGCCCAGATGCGGTTGTTCATTGTGCTGCAAAGGTTGGGGGATTAAAATTTCATATCGAACAAAAATATAAGTTATTCTACGATAATATTTTAATTAATACTAATGTTTTGGAAGCATGTAAAAACATGCATGTCCCAAGAGTATTATCGTTTTTATCTTCATGTATTTTTTCAGAAGAAATAAATAGACCTTATAAAGAAGAAGATTTACATATTGGATTTCCGGCGCAAGTCCATTATCCTTATGGATTCGCGAAAAGAATGCTAGAAATACAAAGTCGTATTTGCTATGAAGAACATGGATTAATTTATAATTGTATTATTCCAACTAATATTTATGGCCCAAATGATGATTTTAATCTAGAAACCGGACATGTAATAGGAGTATTAATATATAAAGCTCATCAAGCGAAATTAAATGATACCTCTTTTTCTGTTTGGGGTGATGGAGAACAAGAACGAGAATTTTTATATGTAGATGACGTGGCAAAATTAACTGAATGGGCTTTAGAATATTATAACGATAAAGAACCATTAATCTTTTGTAATAATCAGACTATTAAAATAAAATATATTGCAACTTTAATAGCTCGTGCGTTCGGAATAGAAAATAAATTAGAGTTTGATACCACTAAACCATCTGGACAGAAAATTAGACGTTTAAGCGGAAATAAGCTATTATCATTAAATGACTTCCCATTTACGTCAATTGAAAATGGAATAGAAAAAACCATTGAATGGTATTTAAATAATTATCCTAATATCAGAAAATAATATGAATCAAATTAATCATCCATTAATGGCGGAAAATATTGACGAACAAGATATTCAATGTATTCAAGAATTTCTCTCTCAAAGACCTATACCGAAACTTACTAATGGCCCAAAAGTATTAGAATTTGAAAAAGAATGGTCTAAGTGGCTTGGGGTGAAATACAGCTTATTTGTTAATTCTGGAAGTTCAGCAAATGAGTTAACAATGTTAGCTATTAAATATCTTTATGGGGTTGGAGAGGTTATTGTTCCTCCGTTAACGTGGGTCAGCGATATTTCTGCGGTTATTCATGCGAATATGAAGCCCGTTTTTTGTGATATTAATTTTGGAAATCTTTCTTTTGACGAGCAAAAACTTTTTAAATTAATTACCCCTTCTACCAAAGCTATTTTCCTAACTCATGTTTTGGGTATAAACGGACTATCTCAACGGATTTTAGATATATGTAAAGAAAACGATATTTTATTAATAGAAGATGTATGTGAAAGTCATGGAACAACATTTAAGAATAAAAAATGTGGTTCTTTTGGATTTGCTAGTAATTTTAGTTTTTATTTTGCTCATCATATGTCCACCATTGAGGGAGGAATGGTTTGTACTAATAATCGTAAATTCTATGAAGTATTAAGGTGTTTGCGTTCCCATGGGATGTTAAGGGAATCAACACATGAAGTATTTAAAAAACAAATACTAAAAGAAAATCCTACTCTTAATCAAGACTTTGTATTCATTGCTCCATCTCATAATTTTAGAAGTACAGAAATTAATGCAGTATTAGGATTATCTCAACTTAAAAAATTAGACTCAAATAATAAACTAAGACAAGAAAACTTTAAATACTTTTATGATGGTTTAAGACCAGATTTATATCATAAAGAGTTAAATTTACAAGGACAATGTAATTATGCTTTTATTGTTATCCTAAGAAATGGAAGTTTTAAATTAAGAGATAAGATAGAAAAAACATTAAATAAAAATGGTATAGAATTTAGAAGGGGACTTTCTGGCGGCGGGAGTCAATTAAAACAACCATATTTAAAATCTATCGTTAAAATAAACGAGGAAGATTTTCCCCGAATGGAATTTATCCATCATTTTTCATGGTATATCGGAAATTATCCTTCTTTAACTAAAGAAAAAATAGACAATCTACTTAATATTCTCAATAATATTAAGTGATATGAAACCGATTCTTGTTATTGGAGATACTTGCTCAGATGTATTTTTTTATGGGACTTGCGAAAGGCTAGCTCCCGATTCACCAGTCCCAGTTTTAGATATAGTTAAGCAAGAAAAAACTTTAGGGATGGCTGGAAATGTCTATCGAAATATTATAGATTTAGATTTTCCTTGTGAGATAGTTACTAATAATAATTATCATGAGATTACTAAAACTAGATATGTGGATATTAAAACAAACCACATGTTTATAAGAATAGATTCCCAAGCAGAATACTCTCCTATAGACCGTCAAACTTTAGAAGCCCTTCCGTGGGACCATTGTTCGGCTGTAGTTATTTCTGATTATGATAAGGGATTCTTGAGTGAAAAAGACATTCAATATATTGCTGAACATCATCCTCTGACATTTTTAGATACTAAGAAGGTTCTTGGAGAGTGGGCTAATGATATTACTTTTATTAAGATTAATCGAAAAGAATATAGAGCTTCATTAAAATGTTTAACCCCAAGACTTCAATTAAAAATTATTGAAACATTAGGAGCTGATGGATGTAAGTATTTAGAACAAATTTTTCCAGTTAAACTTGTTGAAATTAAAAATTTATCAGGAGCAGGAGATTCATTCTTAGCTGGATTAGCTGTTAGTTTCGTAAAAACAGAGAATATGAATATTGCTATTCCATTCGCGAATAGTGTTGCTACGAAAGTAGTCCAAAAACTGGGAATTGGAACTATAAAAGGATAATATATGGATGGCTCAATATTTCGCGGATTCGAGGTTATTTATAAATTATTTGTAGTGCTATTGGTTGTTTTTGTTCCATTAGGATTATGGAAAATGGTAGATATTATTATTTGGTTATTTAAACATTTATCAGTTAGTTTTCAATAAAATTTATGGAAAAAACAGTTATTATTACGGGTGTAAGTGGTCAGGATGGGTCATATATGGCAGAATATTGTCTTAATTTGGGACATAGAGTAATTGGTATGGTTAGACGAACCTCTCAGATGAATGATAAAAATTACGGTCATTTATTAAATAATCCCTTATTTAAGGTGGAAAGGGGAGATTTAACAGACAGTTCTTCTCTTGATAACATAGTGTCAAAATATAGGCCAGATTATTTTATTAATTTAGCGGCTCAATCTTTTGTAGCAGACAGTTGGACTATCCCAGAAGAGACATTTATGGTCGGGGCAGTTGGAGTCTTAAAATGTTTAGAAGCTATTAGAAAATATGCTCCTTTATGTCGTTTTTATAATGCTGGTTCCTCAGAAGAGTTTGGAGACGTTCTATTCTCCCCACAAGACGAAACTCATCCCATGCGGCCAAGGTCGCCCTACGGGGCAGCTAAGTGTGCCGCTAGGCATCTGGTCAAAGTCTATAGAGAATCTTATGGTTTGTATGCTGTCCAAGGCTATCTTTTTAATCACGAAAGCGAAAGAAGGGGTTCTCAATTCGTCACTCGAAAAATAACGCAAGGGGTTGCTCGTATTAAAAAAGCATTACTAAATAATGAACCTTTTAAACCAATCGAACTTGGAAATGTTTATACTAAAAGGGATTGGTCACACGCTGAAGATTTCATGGATGGTGTCTGGAGAATGCTAAATCAAGACAGATATAATATTGAACTTAATGACGAATTAAAATATGTAATTGGTGATAAAAAAACCGTATGGATATATTTAATTAAAAACCTTAAAGAATATGTTTTAGCTTCTGGAGAAACTCATACTATTGAAGAATTTGTTACTTTGGCTTTTAAACATGCGGGAATAGATGCTTTATGGGTAAATGGAACAACTGTCGAAGATTGTTTCAAAGGAATATCTTTTGACCCATTAAAAAGTAACTGCGGCATTCGTCAACCAAATGGGGTATATCCGTTTTTAGTTAATATTAGTAAAGAATTTTATCGACCCAACGAAGTAGAACTTTTACTCGGAAATCCAAATAAAGCAAAATCCGAATTAGGATGGAAGCCAAAAATTTCATTTGACTCATTAGTAAAACGCATGGTATCATGGGACTTATATGAAGCAGGACTCCAACCACAAAGAAATAATACAAAGCAAGAAAAAAGCTCCCAGGAAACTCAGCAATCAACAAAAATTAAGCAGTAAATTTTTAACGTGTGAATTCTTGCCCAAAACTCCCTCCTTTTGGGCGGGACAGATGAAGATTGTTAATGGTTTAATTAAAAAATATGGATTAGAATTTCTATTTTGGTGTCCTAAACCTAACAATTATAAAATTACTTCTATGGTTTGGTTTCTCACAGAAGAAGGGAAACATTTTTTGTCAGACCAATTACTTGAATATAGTAAACAAAATACTAATCTATCTATTGACCCCATAAAGGTTGACCTAAAAGAAACTAAACTCGGCGAAGATATTATATTAGATAAAAAACCCAAAACTCTTAAAGAATTTTTAAATTATGGCAAAGAAAGATAAAATTGAACAACCAGTAGATACATCTCAATTATCCAAGAATTTCCTATCAGCTATGCTGAATGGGTATAAAGATTCTCATTTTAATTTTGATTGTCAAAATCCAGTTATTATTAGTTCTGGTTCATTAAAATTAGATAACTATATTAAAGTAAAATCGGGTATGATATTAAGGATGGGTGGCCCAGCCGAAACAGGAAAGACCTCTCAATCTTTACTTTTTGCAGATAATTATATGAAGTCTTTGCCTAAAGCTAAGACTATTTATATTAATGCCGAAGCTAAACTAAGCGAAGAACTAAGAAAAAGGACATCTTTAAAATTTGTTACTGACCCTAACGAATGGGAATATGGAACAGTTTTCGTTCTTAATTCTAACTGTTTAGATACAATTTGTGATGTTTTACATGGTCTTTATAAACAAACTCATGAAGCTGGAGAACATTTGGCTTGTGTTATCGACAGTGTAGACATGTTAATGTTAGCATCATCTTTAGATAAAAAGATGTCTGAATCTAAAAAACCGGCAGGCATTAATTTCCTAACGAAAGAACTTCTTCGTCGTTTATCTCACATGATAACTAATTATAATGGTTTCATGATAATGATTACTCAATATAGTGCTACTTTTACCATGAGTATGTATGAGAAAGAAGCCCCAAATATCATGGATGGTAATCAAACCCACGCTCTAAATCATCAAGCCTCATATGCTTTATACTATCGACCAAGAGCCGCTAGTCATTATATTTTAGAAACAGAAGGGGAAAGACCAGACCCAATTAAAAATCCTATTCTTGGTATTAATGTTAAAATTGAAATTAAAAAATCAGCTTCAGATAATACTGGATACACCATTGAAATTCCTATTAAAAAGGGAAAAGTGGGTAATGCTATTTGGGTAGAAAAAGAACTTTTTGATTCATTATTTTTATTAGGACTAGTATCAAAGAAAGGGGCTTGGATTGAACTTTCTGATATTGTGACGAAGTGGATTGAAGAAGTTAATCTTCCCATTATTGCTGAAAATGAAGAAATTCAAAAACATAATGAAAAAGCTAAAGAAGCAGAAAAATTACCACTTAAACCATTAATTGAATATAAGTCTAAGCATCAAGGACTTGTTCAATTTTCTGAATATTTTGAGGCTAATCCTCCTACATTAAATATTTTAATTAACAAAATTAAAACTCTTTACTCATGAGGCTATTTAATATTAATGGAAAATTAGTTACCAAAAACGTTACCAGATATTTAATTAAATGGGATAAAGCATGTAAATCTAAACTCCAATTTAAAGTTAAAAAATTTCTTAGACCTTTTTGGCGTCCATTTATTGTTTATGAAGAATTTCCGGTTTATGGAACACTTTTAAAAGTCGATATATTAAACGCTTCATTAAAAGTGGCTATAGAAGTTCAAGGGCCACAACATAATGAGTTTCATTATTTCCATGATGGAAAACCAGAATTATTCTTAGATTCCGTTAAAAGAGACTGCAAAAAAATGGAATGGTTAGAAAGAAATGGTTTTCAATTAATAGAAATTATGTATAATGAAGTAGATACACTATCAAAAGAATGGTTTAGACAAAAATTTAATCTTATTCTCTAAATAAAATATCTGTGTAAATACAATTATGACAAATCGACAAGGCTCCATGCCGAAACATGTATTAAATTTAATAAATGAACATGCTCTTGGTGGATTTGTTTTATATTATTTTAATAGCGAAAATGGACATCCAGAACATATTATGTTTTTTGAAAGTCCAGCCCACTGTTTAGCATTACAAAAATATATTGGAGATTGGAGTGAGGGTTTAAAACAAGCGTCTATTGAAGCTTCTAAACACTCAATCCAAGCATTAAGTGAGGGAGAAGAAGACGAAGAAGACGAATAACCTTGACAATGAGGCAGTCTTATTCTAGTATAATCTACTATGGCCCTTCATTCTCTTCAAATAGAAAAACACGTTTTAGGAGGTTTAATTCAGAATCCAAACATCATGATAGATGTTATCGGATTTATTTCAGAAAAAGATTTCGTAGCTGAACCTCATGGAGTTATTTTTTCCTGCTTAAAACAGATTATCCTTGCTAGTGAAAATGTCGATAAAGTTCTTCTTGCCCAAAAAATAACAGGATTGGGAATCTCTTTCAAAGACAAAATTAATATCTTTGATTATATTGATGCTATATCATTCTCTAGTATTACTCCAAAAGCAACATTCAAAGCTTGTCAAGAATTATCCAAATTAAAAGCTCTTAGAGAATTAAGTCATACCTGTAATAAGATTCAACAACACTTAGAAAAATCATCTAATAATCCTCTAGAACAAACTATTGCCGAAGTTGATGCTTTATACGGAGATAAAGTATCTTCTTTTTCTATTGAAGACGAGCCAGATGATTTATTTTCTGATGTTTATGAAATGATTGAATCATTAGGGAATAATCCTAACGAAGAAATAGGACTATTAACTCCATTTAATGATTTTAACCGAATGTATGGTGGCCTTAGAGGCGGAAATGTATATGCCGTGGCATCTAGAGCTGGGCAAGGAAAAACTACTTGGCTCAACCATTTAGCCTGTGAAACGGGCAGAATTAATAATGTTCCAGCCCTAATATTAGATACAGAAATGGTTTCTAAAGAAATTAAATTAAGAACAGCCGCAGCATTCTCTGGTGTCCCATTATGGTATCTAGAAACCGGAAATTGGAGAAAAAATGCAGATATGGTAGAAAAAGTAAGAAAAATTCTTCCATCTCTAAAAAGTAAATATAAGACTTATCATTATCATGTTGGCAATAAGCATATAGATGAAGTAATGGCCATTATGAGAAGATGGTATTATAAAATCGTTGGTAGAGGTAACAAGGCTATTATTATTTACGATTATTTAAAACTCACAACGGAAAAGGTAGGACAAAATTGGGCTGAATATCAAGTGTTAGGAGAAAAGGTAGATAAATTAAAAAGAATAGCCCTAGAATTAGATTTACCCATTTTTTCCGCTATTCAAATTAATAGAACTGGAGAGAATTCTGGAAGAACATCGGCAAATGTAGTTGATGATGCTTCTGCTATTGCCATTTCTGATAGATTAGCGTGGTTTGCTACATACTTAGCTATTTTGAGAAGAAAAACAGAAGATGAAATAGTATTAGATACTCTGGATAGCGGAACCCATAAACTCGTAGAAATTAAAGCTCGATATCAAGGAAGAGAGGCTGCTGGACATAGGGACTTAGTATTACGAGAATTCCCAGATGGAAGCAGAAAATATGTAAGAAATTACCTTAATTTTGAGATAAGTAATTTTAATATTGAAGAACGAGGAACTGTCCACGATGCTATTCAAAGACAAAATTCTCAATTTCTGGTAACGGATAGTGTTGGTATTAGAGAAGAAACATTATGATTGAAAGTATTAAGGATGTTCTTCATAAAATTGGTTATTCTCAATTAATAGATAATGGTCAATATTTTCGCACAAAACCATTATATAGAGATTCAGATAACCCGACATCTCTATCTATAGATAAAACTACTGGTGATTGGTATGATTTTGGGACAAATACTGGGGGAAAGCTTCTTCAGTTTATTCACCTTCATTCTACCGGCACTTCTATTTTGTCCGTAGATGATTTAAATAAAGTCCAATCTTTTCAACCAGTAGTTAGTCATCAAGTCGAAATTCAAGAACAAGAAATATTCTCTAAGGATTGTCTGGTTAGATTATTAAAAGATAATTCTTATTGGAATAATCGAGGAATAAGTAATGAGACTTTGGAAATTTTCAGTGGGGGAGTAGCAATAAAGGGCAAACTTATGAATAGGTATGTTTTTCCTATTTTTAATGAAAGACATGACCTAGTAGGATTTAGCGGCAGAGCCCTACAAAATTTTAATCCTAAATGGAAACTTCTAGGGAGTAAATCAAAATGGAGTTACCCTTTAATATTTAATAAACCAGAAATCATCAAAAATAAATATGTAATTTTAGTAGAGAGTATCGGGGATATGTTAGCTTTGTGGGAGGCTGAAATAAAAAATGTTTTAGTGTTATTTGGTATAGATATTAGTTCTAGTATTGTTACCTCTCTTATTAAATTAGATGTTAATAAAATCGTTTTAGCGTTAAATAACGACAAAGATAATAACTTTATAGGAAATATAGCTAGTGAAAACGGTAAAAAATTTCTTTCTAAGTTTTTTGATGAATCTCAAATTCTAATTTCATTACCTACTTTAAAAGATTTTGGAGATATGACTGTCGAAGAAATAAATTTATGGAAGACAAACCTACCCCTTTAATAGGATTATCCGCTTCTCGAACAAAACTTTTAGACCAATGTTCTTGGCAATATTGGGCAAATTACCATATTCAACTACCTCAAATTCAAAATGAAGGAGCAAAAAAGGGTTCTATTTGTCATTCTGTTTTTGAGGTCTTGTTAAAAAAGAAACATAAAAAACATTATAAACAGATAATTAAAGAAAATTCTATTATTGGAAGTAAAGCTGTTTATCGAATGGTTCTTCACCATATAAGAAAATTAAAACTTTCTCTAACTAAAGAATTATTAGTTATGATAGACCAAATGATTATGGTCGGACTAAAAAATGATTTTTTTATTAAAAATGGGAAATTAGTAGCTCCAGAATTTGAATTTGATTTATCCAACGAATCACCTTGTTATAGAATTAAAGGATTTATGGATAAGCCAGTTATTGTCGGTAATGAAATAATTATAGATGATTTTAAATCTTCTAAGAAAAAATTTGAAGGAGAAGACCAAGAATCTAATCTTCAAGCACTAATTTATAGTCTTGCAGCGAAAAAACTTTGGCCACATCTATCGCCAAGAGTCAGATTTATTTTTCTACAGTATCCAGATAGTCCGATTATGGAATTAAAATTTACTGACAATGCTTTAAAAGGACTAGAGTTTTATTTAGAAGAAATAGAAAAAAAGGTATTATTTTTTAATAAATATGATGCCATGAAAAATTTTGCCGCTCACATTGAACCCTCTCCAAATGAATTTAAAGGAAAGGTGGTTTGTGGCTATGCTAAAAAACCAGGACAATTAAAAAAAGATGGAACAAAAATGTGGCATTGTCCATATAAATTTCCATTTCAATATTATCGTGTAAAAATGAAAGACGGGAAAGAAAAGACGTTTTTTACCATAGAAGAAATTCCAAAAGATATAGCATTAGAAATTAAACTAGAACAATATGCTGGTTGTCCAGCCTTTTTCTCTCCAGCGTTAGACATAAATATTAAACCTCAACCCCCTGTTATAAAAAGAAATGTTTTGGACGATTTCAACTTTTAACTCTTGACTTTTGGATAAGAAAAACTTAACATATACATATGTATTCTACATTGCCGTTGTTTAAAAGTCACTTTAGTTTGGGTAAAAGTATCCTAACTTTAGAAGCTCCGACTTGTAAAGAATCTTATCCTGTTTCTATTTTTGACCTTCTCGTAGCTAATAAATTAAAAATTCTTCCATTGGTTGATGATAATATTAGTGGCTTACTACAAGCGAGTAAAAACGCCAAAGAAAATAAAATTAAACTAATGTTTGGTTTAAGACTCTTCTTTACCGAAGATTGTTTAAATCAAAATGAGGATTCGCTTAAAAAGCGGGCAAGATATATAATATTTGCTAAAAATCCAAATGGCTATAAAGACCTACTTCGTCTTTGGTCTTTTGCAGCGAAAGATGGATTTTATTATACTCCATGTTTAGATTTTAAACAATTGAAAAAATTATGGACAGATAATCTTTCTTTGGTGGTTCCATTTTATGATTCTTTTCTTTATTTAAATACTTTTTATTCGCACCAACACGTTCCAGATTTTTCTTTTACTTCTCCCGTTTTTCTCCAAGAAGATAATAATTTGCCTTTTGATTCGCTATTATTAAATAGAGTGATAGACTTTACTACATCGAAGAAATTCCCAATCATGCCAGCTCAAAGTATCTATTATAAAAATGAAGATGATTTTTTGGCTTATATCACTTTTAGATGTATCCATAATCGAGGCCATTCTTCCAAATCGACCGTAGAAAGACCTGAACTAGACCACATGGGAAGTAATACATTTAATTTTAAAAGATGGTTAAAAAATAATCAAACCGCATGAAAATATTCGACTTTAATGAACAATTACCTATTGGGAAAACAGGAGAATTAATCTTTTCTCAAATTTATAAGAATTTAAATATCAAATTATCAGAAGATAAACGGTGGGATTTTGAACTTGGTGATAAAATCAAAATTGAGTTAAAAACCGACACATATAATATGGAAGCTACTGAAAACTTTTTTATGGAATTATATAGTGATTCAGATAAGGGAACTTTAGGCGGTCCATGGAGAGCCCTTTCTGATGGGGTTGAATATTTTGTTTATTTTTATATTTCCAATGGAACATTTTTTTGGTTTAAAACGCAAGAATTATGTAATGCCTTAGAAAATATTATTGCTCAATTTAATTTAAAATTAAAGGCTATCAGTAATAAGGGATGGACTACCCAAGGATATCTCATAAATAGAGATTTATTAAAAAATGTAATATGTCAATTAGATGTAGTTCCTTCGAATGAACCAAAAACAGACCCAGACGACTCCAACCCACCCTTTTAATATGGAAGATAACCTATTACGATATGATAAAAAATCAGTATTTACTTTTATTGATTTAGAGACATTTAATTTATGTCTTAACTTTATATTTAATCGCCCTTGGCAAGTTGGGATTATTCAGGTTAAGGGAGATAAAATTATTGACTCCCAAGATATTAGAGTTAAATGGCCAGATTCCCCCCATTTATCTATAGGCAGAGAGGCGGCAGTAATTACTAGATTCAATCCAGAAGAACATGAAAAATTAGCTATCTTGCCAGAAGAGGCTTTTAAAATATTTTGGCCAATGCTTGTAAATTCTGATTATATTATTATGCATAATGGTCTTAGGTTTGATTTATATTTATTAAAGGGATTCGCGGAAATGATGGGTGTCGATTGGAAATTCATAATGAACAAGGTGATTGATACTAAATCTGTTGCTCAGGGAATTAAAATGAATATTCCTTATAGAAAAGCAGATGGAACTTTTTTGGAGTATCAATATAGAATGGCAAATGCAGTTGTTAAGGGAATTAAAACTAATCTTACCGCTCTTGGAAAAGAATATGGAATAGAACATGATTACGAACAACTCCATCATGCGATTAATGATTTGCTATTAAATTTAAAAGTCTGGGATAAGTTAAAATATCAATTGGATTTATGAATATTAAATTTAGAATATGGTCTTTTAATCTAAAAGGATGGATAAACGATTTATTTCTTGAGAATTTAGGATTCATTTATTCTCAAACTTTAAATAGTTATCTTAAAAACTTACAGTTTAATAAATCTATTTGTATCCAGCAATTTACTGGCCTAGTAGATAAAAATGGAAAAGAAATTTACGAAGGAGATATTGTAACCACTCATCATTATGATGATTGGGATGATAATGAAGGATTCGATGTTATCAACATGGTAAAATGGTGCCCAATTCACGTAGGATGGAGAGGATTTACAAAAGAAATAGAGAAAAAATCTTATGCTGGAAATAAATTATCCAAACCGATAACTATCATTGGTAATATTTTCGAAAATCCACAATTATGCAAGTAAATGAATTTATAAACGATTTTGAATCAATGGAGGTTCCCATTCTTGGGGTTCGACTTCCAGAATTCGCTATTGAAGAGAAATATTTAAAAGCAGTTGGTTTAAAATTAGGAACATCTAATTATGATTTTCTTCGAGCTTTATGTATTGAGGGGTTTAAGAAACTAAAAATATCTAAATCTAACCCAAATTATCAAATTTATGGAGATAGAGTTAAACACGAACTTGGAATTCTTTCCGAATTAGGATTTGTTGATTACCTATTATTAGTATGGGATGTCATTAATTATTGTAAAGAAAATGATATTCCGACTGGTTTGGGTCGAGGAAGCGCGGCAGGAAGTCTTGTCCTTTATCTTATTGGTGTCACTAAAATAGACCCTATTAAATACGGACTCTATTTTGAAAGATTCGTGTCTAAAATTAGAGCTAAAAAACAAATCTTTGACGGAATTACCTATTTAGACGGTTCGTTAATGTGCGATGTGGATTTGGATATCTGCTACTATAATCGTCCAAAAGTATTAGCTTATTTGGATAAGAAATTTGCCGGAAAAACATCTAAGATTCTTACATTTAATACTTTATCAGCTAAATTGGTTATTAAAGAGGTCGGTAAGATTCTAGGTGGAGTTCCAGAAGAAGAAATGACTCATGTTACAAGTATGATTCCTAAACAGCATGGAATCTTGGAGGATTTAGATGTTGCCTATGAAAAAGTGGGAGAATTTAAAGAATGGTGTGATACTCATAGTCTTGTTTATTCTGTAGCTTTAAAATTAAAAGACCTTATTAAAAATAAGGGGGTTCATCCATCAGGAATTATGATTACTCATGGAAACCTACTAGATTCTTGCCCCACAGAACTTTCTTCAGAAAAGGAAATTGTTTCTTCCTATGACATGAACTGGGTGTCATTATTTTCTGTTAAGTTAGATGCTTTGGGTTTACGTGGAGTGTCGGTCGTAGATGATATATGTAAACAATTAGGAATTAAGGTCGAAGACATAGATTTAAATGACCCAATTATATATCAGAGCCTACAAAGTTTGAAATACCCACAAGGTCTATTCCAATTAGAGGCTGACCTATGCTTTAAAACAACCCAAAAAGTTAAACCAAAGAATATGCAAGAATTAAGTGCTATTCTTGCTGTCGCCCGTCCTGGTGCGATGCAATTTATTGACAAGCTCGCTCTGTATACAACAACTGGAACTATTGACAGTATTCATCCATTTTTTGAAGATATTTTAATAGAAACTGGTGGGGTTGCCCTATATCAGGAGCAGTTAATGAAAATGGCTAATAAAATTGGTTTCACCTTGGATGAAGCCGAAATTTTAAGGAGAATTGTAGGAAAAAAGAAAGTTGACGAAGTTAAAAAATGGAAAAGTAAAATTGAAGAAAAAGTAAAAGAGCAAGGACTTGATAAAGAAATAGGAGAAATCTTATGGAAGATTTTGGAAGATTCGGCAAGTTATTCATTCAACAAGAGCCATAGTGTAAGTTATGCTGCATTGGCTGCTTTAACAGTCTACTTAAAATTCAAATATCCAACAAATTTCTTCTTGTCTCTTCTTTCTATGAGTCAACATGAACCTGACCCCATAGGAGAAATAGCTAAAATCCATAAAGAAATGCAATATTTTAATATTAAATTGCTTTCTCCAAGCTTATCTTATTCCCAAATTAAATTTACTATTGAAGGAAAAGATATTCGTTTCGGTCTTTCTTCTATTAAGGGCATTGCCGAAAAAACAATTGAAAAACTTAATAATTTTAAACGAGAACATGCCAATAAATTTGAATTATTTGAATCTGCGAAAGAAGCCGGTCTAACAATCGGAGTCCTCTCCGCTCTTATTCAGGCTGGAACACTGTCTAAATTTGGCGATAAAAGAGCATATTTAGTCTATGAGGCTCAATTATGGAACCTTCTTAAACCGAAAGAAAAACAAAACGCTATTTCTTTAGCTTTAAAGTATGATTATAAATTAATTCCCATTGTTAAAGCGTTAAATCAGGTTCATAAAGATGAAAAAGGACGACCTTTAATCAAGGATTCAAGAATGGCAACTATAAAAAAGGGTTCAGAAAGATATAAAAATATTTTTGAACTAAATGATGTATGTGCTGATTTCGCTAACTGGTGGTATGAAAAACGATTATTGGGTTATGTTTCCGACAAGCACTTAATTGATATATTCTTATCCAAAAAAAGTTCATTATCCCCCATTAATGAAATATTAGAATTGCCAGAGGATTCTTACGTTGATTTTATTGGTCATATTGATGAAAATCCTACGCTTGGAACTTCTAGGACAGCTAGAAAAAGCAAATATGCCAAATATCAAATCAGTGACGAAACAGGGACCGTTAAAGTCATGATTTTTAATGATTCTCTTGAAGAATGTAAAACTTTAAATGGAGTTCTTCCTAAACAAGAAGATATCGTAATTGTAAGCGGAAGGAAAAAGGGGGATGATACTATTTTCGCCCGCTTAATTGCTGTTCAACAAAATGTAATTTATACAAAACTTTCAGAATTAAAAGACCCAACAGTTTAAATCAAATTTTTTGATACTAAACATATAGGTAATCCTTCTGTCGCGAAAGCACTATTTAATAAATCTTCTTGAAGGGTTACCCTTGTTCCTCTTCCTGAAGTTATACATTTTCCACTATTTATAATAGCATCAGTTGAAACAGAATCATACATCTGAAACTGATTAGATATTCCATATTGTTTAGATATATCTGGATTTTTTAAACCATTAGGTAACGGTTGTCCCCTAGATGCGGAAAAAATCATAGCACTATTAGTAAAGGTTAATCCGTCGTCAGGGGGCATTATTTCTATGGTTTCTCCAGGATTTAAAATCTCAATTGAACTAAATGCTGGCCATAAAAGTTTGTTGTAATTTTCTGGATATGTCATAAACATTCCACTATATTCTTGGTAATCTGTAATTCTAAGTCCTGGTTTTCTTTGTTTCATGATTGATGGCGCTTCTAATACTGGACGATTAGTAGTAGAAGTTGGTTCAATAAAAAATTTGGGGTTTAATCTTGATAAAACTGGGGACATATATACTGGGTCATATAGTGGTTTGAGTTCGTCTCCCGAAGAAATATTTTCTAATATAATTCCCTCGGTGAATATAGCTGTATCGGCTTGACCTAAATACCCCATTTCTCCAGAGACGACACAATAACCAGAAGGATTAATAATATGTAAATCTTCATATGGAATAGCTTTATATTCTATAGAAACATTTTTAAAAGTAAATGAAATTCTTACTCCCTCTCTATATCCGCTAATATCCATTCCCTGTCGTCTTTGTCTACATCTTTTAGACCAATATTCTTCTACGGTATCTGAAGAATCATATATAAAATTATCAAAAGAGTCTATTCTTCCATAGCCTGTAAACCGACTTTCGTCGTCTGGTTGAGGATAAAGTTTACCTGTTCTAGAAAAAGTAACAAAAGTATGAGAACCCTTGAGTCCCTCAAAACCATTAGAATGTGGAATAACAAATTTTAATTCTAGTCCATTATTAGGAAAATTATGGATATTTAACCAATCACGTTCTCCTTTATGGAAATTAAGATGATAGTTTTCTCCATTTAGGGTTTTTCTTGCTTTAAGTGTTAATTTGCCCGAAGGAACTCCCTTTTTTGTTTCTGCCAAATGTCCATCTTCAATATATCCATCTCCACCCACCGTTGGATTGGAATAAACATTTATATGTAATGGATAACCAGCCTTAATAACTGAAACAATAGAGTAATTAGCATATCTTCCACCTTCTTCTAATTTTAGTCCACTAATAATATACTGACTTTCTTTCGTAGGGTCGTCAGTGCAATTAGGATTATCAGCATACATCTGTGAAACTTTTCTATTATTTACATATAGGTCAGTAAATCCTTGCACACTATTAGGATACATTAAACCGATTTCTACATCTCTATCAAACGGACCAATAGTTATACCTGAAGAATCATACCATTCGCCGATAGATGAGGTTTTATTAATAATTGGGAATAAAGTTGATAAATCAAATTCTAAATACATTCCACTTCTAAAAGTAGTAATGAGATTCCCAGTATATCCTATTTTTGCATACTGAATAACAGAGCTGCTAGTAAACGGTAGAGGTAACGAACCAGTATATCCCAGTGGATTATATCTTAATGAAGAAGCCCAAATAACTGTCCCTGTTGGAGAACTATTAAATAATAAAATTCCATCATCATCTTCTGGAGTTCTAAAACACTGATAATCATAACATGGATAATCATCACTTCTATCTCGACAATAAATACTATAAGTTTGAGCTGAAAAGCCCAACCAAGCATCACCAATTATTTCGCGAGAATGATATCCACCCTGCCCAGAGGCAGAATATAAACCATAATTTAATAACTCTTCTTGTCGTCCCCCAATATATTCAAAAAATAATGGGTCTTTTCCTGTCTCTATATCAAATCGTTGGTCATTATTATCTGTAATTTGACAGGTCTGAGAGTAATAATCAGCAAATGTAGAATTAATCCCAGGAGTCATTCCCAACCTACCAGAATTAATATTAAAAATAGGAGGAGTATAAATTAATTCTACTTCATCAGTAAACGCATCGTAAGCATGAAATAGTCCCAAAGATAATGGCCGCAAATCATATGTATAAATATAATGTTCTGAATCTAAACCTGTAAACCATTTATGAGTCCAAACATCATATCCTGTAAGATAATATCCGTTTTCAAAATAGGTATTTATATCTGCATCTAAATTAAAGGTAGTATTATTTTTTCCAGAAGGAACAAATCCTTTATAAAGTGGAGCCCATTGATTATTAACCAAATTAATTCCTAGTCGTTTTTGAAATGGTTGGTCAACTTTTTTATTATTAATATCTAGAGATGACCATCCGACATCATTTGTTTCGAATATTTTGGTCATGATAGGGGCATTATTTGGATATGCTAATCCCCCTAATCCATCTGGACGTTTTACTGGAATATATTTAATATTAGATGAGACTGTTCCATCAGAATTGATATGATATACCCCAAAAATTTCTTTTACCACTTCTTCTCTTACCTCTAAATTAAATTTTACTTTATAAGGAAATCCTCTAAGTTTTCCTACATATAAAGCATTAGCTCCTAATGCTTGTGGATATAAAAACTTACGATTTTCCGTATTAAATGGACCACTAGTAAATCTTGGAAGATAGTTGTCTGATGACTGAGTGGCCATGATTCTAGGAAATTCGTTTTCCATATCTTCTGGCAATGGAGAAAATGAAGACCATCCAGTATATTTAATATTACTTGTTTCTGGGAAGCTATTGTCCAAATAATAATATTCTCTTTGAATACCTGATTCGTCAAATGCTATTTTTTTCACCAATCCAACTGTTTGCCCATTAACTAAATATCCACTAATAAATGTAATTGTCTTAACGTCGTCACCAATAATATCTTCTTGATAGCTATCAATAATATTATTTAATTCAATAATTTGTCCACCACCACTTAATAAATAACCAGTATATTCAAAATGGGAATTTTTTAAAACTTTAGAAACCAAACTATATTTTCCCTCAAAGAAATCACCCATAGAAAAAAATTGTTTAGTTATTTCGTCTCTATTGTTAAGTTCAGCAGAACCTATTTTGGTATAAAATTTAGCCCTTGCCCCATTTTCAGAATAACCATAAGTATTATTATCTTCTCCCGTCGCAATAGGAAAAGAAGAAACCGAATTACTTCTAGACGATTCTGAGGAATAGCTCGCCCCTTTGGATGAAGTTTGAGATGGAAATAAAACGATTTTTGCCCTACTTCCAAATGTTTGATTATCAAATGTTTGAAAAAAAGCTAAAGCAGGTAAAGAACTAAATTCACTGGGTTGCGGTGGACCAAAATACCAATATTGTTTACCAAAACTTTCATTCCAGGTTTGTAAATCGTCCCCAACCAAAGTTCCGTTATGAATAGGATTATGAGAATCAATAGTTAGCATTCTTTTGGATATATTTCCTGTATTACAAACCGGATTTGCCAAGAAATATTGATAGTCTTCTTTATTTAAACCCTCTTCAGAAACAAATAATGGAGAAAATTTCCATCCAGTAAAATTAGAAGAAGCACAAGTAACACATTTAACTTCATCTGAGCACTTGATAACAGACCCAGTAAATCCTATGTGCATTGACTGGGCAACATTGGTGCAGTCCATAGATGCTGGACTTTTAGCGTATTCTTGGTATAACCCTATTCTTCCAGGACTATCTGTTCTAACTGAAGACGAAGTAACCTTCACATTATTACCATTATTATCTACTTCATAGGAATAAAGTGTTCTTCTATTATGATGCCAATCAGAAACCGGCATTCCAGATTTGTCGAAATGAATATAAGCATTTTTTACGTCAGAATTAAAATCTCCAGAAGATGGCGGTCCATCGTTGAAAATCCTGTGAAATTTTATATTAGGCACTGGTCCGATATAAGATTTTGGGTCGCGACAAGGCACTGTTCTTAAATATGTAAAGGAAATTGGCTGACCATTAGCTCCTATAATATTAACATTATCTTCTACACAATCACTAACATCATCCCCAATAGCATCATAAAGTAATTCTCCAGATACATAATAATACTGATTTTCTATGTCTTTCAATATTTGGAGATTAGGTTGATGAAAAATTTTACTAGTATCATACCAATTATAATTTGATACTTCTGATTCTTTATTTCTATCTGACGTAGCAATATATGCAATAGTAGAAGAATAATCATTTGACAATAAAGATTCCACGGCACTAATAGAAAATGGATGAATTACTTCTCCTGTTCTTGTCGTTTCGAATGGACTATTCTCGAAAACAATACTTCCAATATTATTTAATACTTGTCCTATAACTTTAGATAATGTTGAAATTTTGACCCCACCAGCCCCAATCATACAGTAACCAAAAATAATAGCATGAGCAGCAATATTTAATAATTCTCTTTCATTTTCTGTATTATCTGGCAGATAGTTATTAATAATATATGCCATCGAACTTTCATAATTTTTATAAGTAGAGGTCTGAGAAAAACCCACCGTATTTTCAATATCAGAATCTTCTTGCAGATAATTATAAAAATCATCCCCGGCATCCTGTCCAAGATTAAAACCAGCCGCCATAGCCATGCACATCTTATTCCTAAACCCTTTTTTATTTAAAACGGCTAAACGAATATATACGGCAGATATACTTAAACCAAAAATTGTTCTTAGACCATTATCTTCCATTTTTATCCTTCTTCTCCTCTTATATTAAACTGACTATACAAATTTGAAGCATAATTCTGAGCATCATTAAAAGCCGTAATATTACCCACTAATACGCTACTCATATGTCCAGCCCCTAAGTGTAAAGTCGGAGTAATAAAATTACAATGTTCAGAACCTCCATCTTGGCAGGGAGATATTCCAACTATATCGGTATTTGTCTCAGGGAAATAAGATGTCCCAACATTAAGCATTCCACGAGTAATCCTAGCGTGAGGAGTATTAATTGGACTTCTAAATATAACATCACTATCTTTGCTAGATAGTTCATCTGTTATAATTAAACTTCCGTTACTTTTTTCATTAGCAATGGGAACAAGCCTTAATTTCTTTTTTTGTCGATTTGCGTTTTCTTCGACATAATTAAATAATTTTTGTGCTTTTCCTCCAGGGAAAAATCCTTGCCCATATCTCATACTTAAACATGGGTCAAAACAATCTCCAGCCATCAATCTTGATGGAGGACAACTATACGCTGAAAAATCTGGGCTTCCGGCCAATTGAGAAGCGGTCATAACATAATCACACACTGTAGAATTAAATCCTGGATAATTTTCCTCACAGGAAAAAGAGATATCCCCATATGGTTTAGAAGTTCCCTCGGTTCCCCGTTTACCCCACCAAATATTTCTAATAGACGGTAAATCCATAAAACCAAGATTGCTTCGTTTAGCATTTATTTGATTGACTAATGAAACATGGTTAGCGGAAGACTCTTTTTTTACATATAATCCATATATTGATGGGGCATCAAACATCATATTAAATCTTCTTCCCCATGCCATTGAATAGAATCCTAAAGAAATTCCATTTCCATTTCTATCTCTATTATGACGTTTTACTTTCCACTGATAGGCATATGGGCCATACATCGGCCTTCTTTCCAAATATGTATTGTTTGGTTGTCCCAACCAAAAATATTGAATAGCAGAATTCATTGCTCTTAATCCAGGACAAATAAAAGTCTCATTTCTTACATTTTTCTTTTTTACTGGGTCACATAATATATAAAATCTATCAAAAGCTTCAATATAATAAAGCATATTTCTACCAAATCCATTATTTGTATATCCACAATTCAATCCAGCTAAATCAGTGGGACGAATTAAAGCTTTCGCTTCTTCTAATAATCGTTCTGAGGCTTCCTCATTTTTTGGTGCTCCAGCCCCAATAAATTGAATATCTCTATCTTTTACAGTAGATATTTTTCCAAAACGTTTAATAGAGCCCAAATTATTGCCCCATTGCCAATGACCGATACCCTTATTTGGATAATTTAATTCTCCATAATTCGTAACCGGAGGATATAATTCAGCAATAGTTGACAAACTAGATAATTTCATTCCTTTTCTAGTATCTTTTGTAGCAACAGCTTTTTGTTTTAATGTCCAATGTGTAACTCGATAATTATTAAAATATACCATTGTTCTTATACCACGTTTTCCAATAGGCATACTATAGTTTTCGCATTCTGGCAAATGTTTATATCCATACAAGAGATTACCTTCTTGTTGGTTAAGAAGCTTGCTAAATGGAATAAGACTACCATAATCAAGAAGATGTCCCCACGATTCTCTTAATCCCCGTGTGTCTGTTAAAGTGGATGGTTTATAGCTTCTCGTTGCCCCAACATAACCAATACTTCCAACAAAACGATAAGCCGATACATCTCCCCATCCTGCATTTGGTGGTGGAATTTTTTGCTCAATCACACTCTCAGGAATTGCATGTGGGTCTTCTTGATATCCACAATAAGGACCAATAAAAGAATATACTTCTGGACTAATAGATATAATTTGCAATTCATCATTTTTATCAAATACTTCAAAGTCTACTCTAATGTCTCCATTAGCATTCGAGGCATTTTTAACAGAAACATCAAATCTCAACCAGTCTTCTATTATTAATTCAGAAGGATTGCTCATTCTTATGCCAAATCTTCCTGACGCTAAACAAAAATAATAATAATCACTATCTTCATCTTTTATAGTCCCTTGAATAAAAGAATAATCATCTTCACTATTATTTTCTGGGGAATAAACTGGAGAGCAATCTAACGGATGAATAATGGTGCAAGTATTAGAATCTCCTTCTAAAGCACACCAATTTCCTCCCGTATTAGATGGTTCAGTCAATTCAAAATTACTACTTGATAGAAATTCGGGATATTTATCTTTTTTAACTCTATGCCATTTATATTGTAATGGATATAGGTTGCGTTTATTTTTATTAAATATCTTTAATTTTTCGCACCAAAAGGCAATTTCTGGATATCTAGTGGTCATCTTATCTTCTGGAATAGAATGATAATCTACCGCTGAACATCTTAAAGTTGGATGTTGTCCTATTTTACAATGAACTTTAGGTAATGGTTGCTGAGTGAAAATAGGAGTAAAACAAGAAAAATTTTTATCTAATTGTCCTATTTCATTATAACCAATTGCTAACCAACCGCTTGGAGAATATTTTCTTCCTAAAGTATCTAAAATTAGTCCGCTAAGAACAGGTTCATACGAAGGAGTCGGAATCATTTTATTAAATCTAATATCATTAAAAAATCCAGGATAATAAAAAGTATTTTGGGAAAAGGATAAAGTCGCCAACGTGTCCATCAAACCTGAAATCGCGCCTCTACTTCCATAAGCCCCCTCAAAAAATCTTCTTTTTACATCTGGTAATTCTGAATTTGTCCCCCAAGAAAAAGGCATTCTCGACCACCCTGTATGCTCTAAATAATCTTTAGATTTATCAAATGAAAAATAAATATGATTTAGCGGGAATAAATCAATCGGATTTCCATGAATGAAATTTTCCATGTATCTTGTCATCATCCGTTTTTCTCGTCCAGAAATAATTGATTGATAAAAAGATTCGTTTATACCATTATCGTCCCTGATATAATATCCATATCTATCTTCTAAAACTTGCCACCAATCCAATCCTGCTCCCGATAAAATTTGAATATAATTTTGTCTAAATTGATTATAACTATTATTTGTAAATAATAAATCAGAAACTTTGCCACTAGTTACGACAAATTTAGTACTAGCTAACCCCTCTTGAACGATAATCTGAGGTTCATTTCCACTAAAAGAAGCTAATCCACTAGTAAAAATGTCCTGAAATTTTCGATAAAGTTGATTAATAGAAAATTCAAATCTAGGATATTGACTAATAATCCAAGAATATTCTGCCGAACCAGTAATTCCAGAATAGTTTGCCCATAAGAAAAACCCTTTATTAAAAGCATACATATTGGAATACTTTTCTTCCATTTGCGCTGTTCTTAATAAGTTGTCATAAGCAGAAAAACTCCATTTTCCATTGGTATCTAAAGAATCAGGTTCAGTTGATTCTTTGTCGAACTCTAGGGGCTCTGTTTGTTGAGGTAATTCTGAAGCATTTTCTACTCCGCTCCATGGATAATCAAGAGCTAAAGTTTTACAACTATTAAGAAATCTTGTTCCATAAAAACCAAATTTTCTAATAGCTGCATAATAAGGAATATCAAAATGCGTTGATGGGCAGGCATATATAGAAGCTCCGACAGTCCAAGGAAGAAAATCTACCGTATCTGGACATTGACGATTTTGCCAATAAGATTTTTCATGAGATAATGTTGGTTGAAAAAGTAATGTTCCTTCACTTGGACTTCTATAAGTTATACCTTCTCTTATTTGGTTGAAGTTATTATAAAATGGAATAGTAGAAGCATTATCTTCAAATGTAAAATGCCAATAATGCCAAGGGTCAGCCCCAGCAAAACTTACTTGGTCACCAATACTTCCATATAAAATATCAGGAGCTTCAATTAACTGAACCCCATTGGTCCCTTTCCCGACGCTAGTATCTGTTTCCATTAAATTCGCTAAACAAAGAGCGTTATTTAATTTGTTTGTTTGAGAAGAATAAGAATATTGAGGAATAGGTTTTCCGCTACTATCAAAAGACACGTAATTATAATCTTCGTCACTAGTAGTAGAATATCTTCCGTTAACTTTAATATCGAAATTATCTAATGAAGTTGGAATTGGATTCTGGTTATATGGAGTAGTTGCCCCAAGAGCATTAGTTGTTCCTTGAATTAATGAAAATTGAAATTCATCATAATAAACTTGAACCGCAACAGTACTTTGTGGACATACTTCTTTTGGACTGTATATCGGGGAAAAAGAATTTGCGCTTAATGTATTAGTAGATAAAGTTACATCTGAAGCACTTTTAGAAACAATACCAAACATCTCATTATATTCTGTTACAGTTAACGGAGAACAAGAACCCATGTCTAATGCTTGAGTTGCATCTTGGTTAGCATTAAAAATATTAATGTTTTCTCCATACGGAGGAAGAAAGTATCCTCCTGGATAAAAAGCATTATAGAAATTAAATCCATCATAAAACGAATCTTTGTCATGCCCAAACCCATGGCATGAACCATAAAGAATAGCTTTATCATAATAATATAAAACGCCAGTCCTATCACTTACTGCTACTTCTGAAGAAGTAAATTTTCTAGCCACGCCAGATTTTCTATGAACTTTATTATCTAAATATGCTCCAAATGGTGGTTCAAAATTTTCGGTTGGATAAGAAGGACTTGAAAATTCAAACATCTTTCCCCTGATACCCCTATTATGAATTTTAAAATAAAATCCAGTTAAGATATCATTTTCAACTGTAACCCCAGGAAATTCTCCAATTTTCATGTAATTTTGTTTGACTTTTGCCTTATCTTATGATATTATTAATTACACAAGGTTATACATTATGTTTCATATATACCATCCGACTAAAACTAATAAGGGGTTTGCCTGTTCATTCTGGTTTTCAATAAGAGAAAAGTGTGTTTTTGCTACTATTGTTAAACAAGCTGGATGGGACGAAAAAGCAGACAACGGTCTTTTTAAAGCAAGTTTAGAAGACCCAACAAAGCACGTTAATATTAAATTATCAGATATAGAAGTCGGACATATTTTAGAATGTCTAGATAAAAATCGCGATTTCAAAACATATCATGATAATGAACTGAAACCAAAACATATATCTTTTACTACATGGATGGGAGCCGCTCAAAAAGATGTCTCTGGAGCAGTTATTAAAGAAGCCTGCCAGCAAGGATTTTCTTTCTCTATCTCTGTAATTGACAAGGAAGACTCTACTAATAAAAATAGTTTCTATATAGGTTTAAATTTTGGAGAAGCAAGACTGTTAAGAGAGTTTCTATTGTTTGCCCTTCACCATTTCTTTGAAGAAAGAACATCTTTAGCTGCGAATAAAAACAATAATTCAAAGTCTAAAACAATAGATATTTAATTATGAGTCGCAAAAAAAAGGTTCTAATCCTAACGGACCACCCGTTAGCTAAAACAGGTTTTGGAAGAAATGCAAGAGCTTTATTGGAGTATTTATATTTAACCAATAAATATGAATTAGTTAATTTGGCTGTTGGCGCAGTTAATTCTCCAGATTTATCGCGCACCCCATGGAAAACTCTCCCAACTGTTTTCCCGCCACAATTAGAAGAAATAAAAAAGCAAAATGACCCAAGGGCTTGGGAAAATATAGATAGAATGGCTGGATACGGAGCTTTCTCGGTAGACGCTGCGGTTAAAAGCGAAAAACCAGATGTATTTATTGCTATTCAAGATATTTGGGGAATTGATTTCTGCGCCGAAAAAGCATGGTTTCCTAAAATTACTGCCGCTTTATGGACGACGTTAGATTCTCGCCCTATTCTTCCAAAAGCTGTTGAAGTAGCTTCTAAAATTAAACATTTTTGGTCTTGGGCTGACTTCGCTACGCAAGACCTTCACAAAATGGGACATAAACATGTCAAAACAATTCGTGGAGCGTTAGCTACGAAATTATTTTATAGATTATCTGAGGAAAATAGGAAAAGTCTTCGAAAACAACATAATATTAATGAAAATACTTGGGTTATTGGTTTTGTGTTTAGAAACCAATTAAGGAAATCGGTTCCTAACCTTTTACAGGGTTATAAATTATTTATTGACAGAAACCCTCAAATTAAAACTAAACTCTTATTACATACGAACTGGACAGAGGGTTGGGATATTCCAAAACTTTTAGACGAAAACGAAATTAAAAAAGAAAACGTTCTTACGACTTTTGTTTGTCGTTCTTGTAAAAAATACGAAATAAAATCTCCATTAGCAACAGAACAAGATTGTCCTCATTGTCGAACTGCTAAGTCACAAATAACTACTCATCCTTCATTTGGTATTTCTGAGCAAGAATTAAATGAAGTATATAATCTTATGGATGTTTACTGCCATCCATTTACTAGTGGGGGACAAGAAATCCCTGTCCAAGAAGCAAAATTGGCTGAATTGATAACTTTGGTTACTAATTATAGTTGCGGAGAAGATTTGTGCGTAGAAGAATCTGGGTCTTTTCCATTAGAATGGTCGGAATATAGAGAACCAGGAACTCAATTTATTAAGGCTTCTACATATCCAGCTTCAATAGCCAAACAATTAGAAAAAGTATTTAAATTAAAACCCCAAAATAAAAGAGAACTAGAAAAGAAATCTAGGCAATGGGCGATAGATAATTTCGCAACAGAGATAATTGGAAAACAAATAGAAGAATTTATTGAATCAGCTCCATTTGCCGAAGATTCTTGTTTTATCGAAGATGTTCCTGCAAAAAATCCAGAGGCAGCCATCCCTGAGATTAAAGATGATGGGGATTGGCTAATTCATATGTATCACAACATATTAAAGATGCCTATTGGTAAAGACGACCCAGGTTTTTTACATTGGATAGCTCGCATAAAAGAAGGCGTCCCAAGGATAGAAATAGAAAAATTCTTTAGACATACAGCTACCGTTGAAAATCAAAAAAATCAAATTGCTCCCCTTACTTTTGATTGTCTTTTAAATAAAGAAGATAAAGGAAGAGTATTAGTTGTTATGCCCGAGAGTGCTGGAGATGTGTTTTTAACGACTTCTATTTTTAAATCTATTAAGGACCGTTACCCAGATTGGGCCTTATATGTTGCGACAAAGCCCCAATTTAAAGATATTTTAATTGCTAATCCGTTTGTGGATAAATGCCTTGATTATCATCCTATGATGGAAAACTTAACTTGGCTTGAGGGAAACTCTTCTCATAATGGATATTTTAATGTCGCATATTTACCCCATGCTCTTACTCAAAGATATATCGCCTACTATCATGGTGGAGAAGATAAACTTGATTTAAATTTAAAATAAAGAAACCTTATGCATCTTGTAGAAACATACGCTTTACAGTGTGGAGCTAAAATTCATAAACCATTCATTTATGAAACGTTTTTTCCTATTCCGATAGAGAAATATATTACTTTTCAGGCTCAATCCCAGCAAAATATAGACGCTAAAAATTATTCTTATTGGCAAGATGTCATTGACATGATTTATCCTATCCTATTAAAGAATAATATTTCTATATTACAAGTTGGACTTCCTTATGAAGCTCCCTATGGAAGAGTAGTTGACCTTAGAGGGGCGACATCTATTAATCAATTAGCATATTTAATGAAGGGTTCTTTATTACATTTTGGTCCTGATAGTTTTGGTATTCATTTGGGCTCTCATTATGATATTCCGATTGTCGCATTATATAGTTCAACTCGTCCAGAAATAGCTGGCCCATATTTTAGTTCTAAAGATAAAACGATTTTATTTAAATGTTATGAAAGAGTTGGAAATAAAAAGCCCTCTTATGCATTACAAGAGAATCCTAAATCAATTAATAAAATCTTACCTGAAGAAATAGCTAACGCAATATTAAAATTATTAAATATTAATTTCGTTTTACCAATACAGACCGTTCATTTAGGGGATAGGTATTCTAATGTTCTTATCCGAGAGCTAATTCCTAATCATCCATCAAATATAGGAAATCCTGATTCTCCAGTAGAGGTTCGAATAGATAAATTTTTAGATGAGCAGCTTCTTGCTCATCATTTAAATTATCTTAAAAAGGCAATTTTAGTTACAGATAAGCCAATAAATTTAAACCTATTACGTTATTTTAAAGGAAATATTCCGACAATAGTATATAAGATTCCAGAATATGATGATATAGAATTCGTAAGAAACGTTATATCTATCGGAATTCCAATAGTTTTATCTTCTGAATTGCCAGATGACAAACTATTACCTAAAAAAATTAATTACTATGAATTTGGTCCAATTACCAGAACAGGGGTAATTAATGAAAAAATCAGACAAGAATTACTTCCTAAAATAGACAAATTATATTTTAAATCAAGTAAAATTGTTATTTCTCAAGGGCAAATTTTCTATTCCTTTTCAGCTTTAGATAATAATACACCTTCTCAAAATAATCAAGAATATCAAAAAGCTGTAGATTCCCCATTATTTTGGAGAGATTTAGATTTCTATACAATAGTAGAAAAACTTGACACTCCAATAACTACTTGATATCATAAGTCTATGAATAATTCTCCAGATAATCAATTAACAAACGCCCCCGTTTTAGACCCTCTTAAACCAGATAGAGTCATAGGCTGGATTCCTCCAGCCGTCATTTCAAGAAATGATGCTGGACTAATTATTGGGAATAACTATATATTTAATCCTGATAATACTATTAATTGGAGGAAAATGATAAAACCAGAGTTTCTGGTTCCGAACAAACAAATTTTTGAAAAACGAAATAAACCAGTTCCACCGTCAATCGAAGGATTAGATGATAAAGAACTTCTAATCCTATTAGGCGGAATTAAAGAATTAGCTCAATGTCGAGGATTTACTTCTGTTAAATATGTCGTTAGCAGCCCAACACCAGAATATGTTATTGCTGTTTGTTCCATTGATTGGATAGCAAATTATGAAACAGAAAATCGACCTATTACTTTTTCTGCTATTGGAGATGCTCATCCAAGAAATACGACCAATTTTGGGCAGAATTTTCTTGGTCCTATAGCAGAAAATAGAGCTTTTGTCCGTTGTGTTAGAAATTTTCTTAAAATTAATATCGTATCTCAAGAAGAAATCGGTGGAACAGTCGCTTTTGAAGAAGACCCAGCATCGACTCTTTTAAAAGATACTATGGAAAAATATGGAATTTCCTTCGCAAAAGTCAAAGAAAAACTTGTTGCTGAAAATGTAGAGGGAGCATCATTATTTCAATCTATTTATGATATTCCAAAATTTAAGCAATTAGAATTAATAGCTCGTATTAAAACTAAAGTTGCCGAAGCTCAAGCAGAAGAAAAAAAATAATCTATCCGCGAACAATATTAGAATATGTAGGGTTGTAGGAAATAGTTCCTACAGCCCTTGTTTTTGCTGTCGGAAACTGATTTGGAGTAGTAATAACTAAAGGAATACATTCATTAGTAGCACTTCGTTGTTTATTATCTATATTAATATCTTCGTAATCTATTGCCGCCAATGTAATATATGGATAATTATAAAATAGATATCCCCCATTTGAAGAATAAACCGGAGTCACCCCTCCCCATGTTCTCGAAAACACTTTCGTTAATATTTCGCTTTTGCTACTATTCGAAGAATTGATAGATAATGCAAATGCTTCATATTGATACTTCTGCAAAAAACAACGATAATATCCATTAGAGCCCTCGTATGGTTCTATGGTTTTTTGTCTTAAAGCTAATATTCTATCGCTGTTTCCGGCAAAATATGGAAGAGTCGAACCCTCTGAGTGCCATGTTCCATATGTAATATTTGGGGAAAAAACTGCTTCGCGAGATAAAAAAATATCACTATTCGCTGGGGTTAATGCTTTTGGAAGTTTTTTAATTTTAATAGTTTCCCCTAAATAATATGGATTATTTATTCTGGCTATAGATGAAGTGCTATAGTTTCCAGCTAATCCAATACTTACATTACCAAGTGCATCAGACCTTCTTTGCTCTGTTGGGGTAGTAAGGGCTCCCTCTACATTAATCCATAAATGTTCTGGACGCTTAACGACAGCTAATGTCCATGGCCAGGAATCGGCTGTTAAAATTCTATCTACAGACTCAATCATTACAATAACATATCTGCTAAGAATGTCAAAATGATAATCTTCATCAAGGCCAGGGTCACCATAATTAGCAATAACGCGAGCTTCTTTTATTTCAGCTTTTTCGTTATTTCTAGTTTTAATTTTTTCTGTATTGTCTGACATATTAAAAATCTAAATCTCCCAAAGAGACAGTCCAAGGATTATTTGTATAAGCCTCAGAACTATAAACCGAATCGAGTTCTCCTTGTGTTAATAAAAATCCGAGGTCATTTCCTTCTGAATAAATTCCTGTTAAATCATTACGCTTTTTTTTTAAGCTATACGGGTCTGTTGAATAAGAACGTAAACCGGATATAACGTTTGTAATAGAATTTGAATTAAATCCTAATGATAAATTAATACCCATTTCTTCTGTAATATCTAATCCATTAAATACTAATTTGATATTAAAATAATTTTCCTCTGGGGGGAGTTCAAAAGCAAATAATATGGGAGAGGCAACAGAATAATATAATTGTGGGGTTTCTCCCATTAATCCTGTAAAAATAGACCACTTATTCCAAAAATTATAAGCACCCCCTGACCCTGTAAACCTCATCTGAAGAGTCCCAGAGGCATTTTGTCCAGTATAAGTATCTGTCAATGAATTTCGTTCGAAATTCATGATTGGTCGTAAACCAGAAGAATATCCCGAACCTAAATTTGTAATATCAATACCTGTTACTTTATAACCCGTTATTCCTGTTCCAAAAGTGCCAGTAGTATATAATACTTCTCCAGTTAAATAGCCCGCAGCAATATCAATAGCTCCATAAGTATTAAATGGGGAAAACCAACCCTCATTATATCCAGATTTTAATGGAATATCAAAACATCCAGTTCCCCATTCCCCCGTATTAATAATTGCTCTTGGAGCCTGAGTATATCCAGAACCAACACCTATTCCTGAATAACCATTAACTACATAAAAGTATTGATTACCCGAACCATACACATCTTGAAATAAAACTCTTGTTGTTAGTAATTTTCCCGTGGCCCCCGTCCCAAAATTGCCAATACCAGAAAAATTTATACCCAAATTTCCAGTACAACCACTACTAAATAAAAGAGTATTAAAATTTTGTTGGATGCCGGTAACATAATAATATCCGCTAAATTTAACGAAAGGAATATCTAAATATTCTCCACTACTCGTTAAAGTAAAACCAGTAATATACACCCCACTATAAGTATTACCATCAATAGGACGGATACCAGATATTCTTCCGGTAATATGAATACCCGAAGAATCAATATTTCCTAATCCATCTATTTTAGATGCATAATAAGATAATGTAATCGAACTGTTAGTCCCACTATGAAGAAAATTATTTCCTGACCAAGTTCCCTCAAAAGGAACAAAAGCAATATTTGAATTATTAAATCCAGTTAAATTTTCTATAGAAACATCGAATAATCCGCTTCTCTCAGTTGAAGATTCTAAATTTTGCTCTCCCTCATTAGCAAATAAAGATAATTTCCATGAAATTTCATTATTTAATTGAGAACTATCATTGTCATTAAATATTAATCTTTCTTGACCTGTCCCCAAACATCCAATAATCTGATTTCCAGTTAACGACTCTTCCAAAGAATTATAAAATTCTGCTCTATGTCCATAAACCCAAGATACTATATCACTAGAATATATTCCTGTTAAAGTCCCATTAATGCGAAATGTTTCTGGCATCGACAAAGAATATGAAAATGGGCTTGATGAGACTTCAACATCACATTGTAAATTCTCGGCCCCAACATTTATTCCAATAGCATCTAATGTCTGTCTTAAGCAATTTCTTTCTACAAACGGAACACTATTTGCTAATATGTAACAAATATTTCCAGTATTATTACTGGCATCATTTATAAACCAGCCAGACAACGAAAATGGTTCTCCAGTATTATACGAAGACAAAACAGTTTGTTTGTTAGAAGATAAAATAAAACCACTTCTTAAAAAAATATTCTTTTCGAAAGATAAACCTGAAAAAATAAAACGACATTCTCCCCAGTCAGACACACGAATATTATTAAAAGCAAAAGAAAATTCATTTGCCCTTTGTAATCTTAATGTATTATTCCCAGTAAAAAACATTATTTTATCCTTGGTATTATTTTATTTAAAATCGCCTCTTGTCGAGGTAGCACTTTTGGTCTATCTGAAAACGACAAAGAGGTTGTTAATCCATTATCACTTACACTTAAGGATAAACTGTTTAATCCATAATCGGGACTAAGATAAGAAACAAATTCCCCAAAATCACTTGGACCACCAGCTAAAGATAATTCTACTGATTTCATTGGAGTAGTTAGTTCATATCCATTAATTTGTTTAATAAAATTATGATAAGATTCAACAGTAGTTAGAACTTGTGTTTCGCCAGTAATAACTGTCATATAAGATAAAAATCTCATAGAATATGGGTCTAATTGTGGGGGAAGGTCTGGGTCAACACTATTATTTAATATTTTAATAGATGATGTTCCATTATTATCAGTATTAACTGGTTCTCCATATATTTCGTTAATTTCTGGGGAACGAAGCTCTAAATCAACCTGTGATTGCAAAACCCCACGATATCCCCCCAAAGCATTAGTCGAAACTGGATAAATAATAGTCATATTTGCTTCGGCAGACGTATAAGATAAACTATTAGATGTAACATCGGCCCAATAAAGATTTCCATAAACGTCAGAGTTTGCCCCAGCTTGAATAAGTTTATCAATTTCCGTATTTCTGACAGGATTTTTTACAATTTTTATTTGAAGACCCCTAGAGTTTGGTTGAATTAAATATTCCCATGGGAAGCCTTCTGTAAAATAATTTACTTTATTTTCATCAATAATACAACCATATCTCGGGTCAGTATTTCCTCCTTCTACCCATTTGCCAGATAAAAGATTATTGCACATTTCTTGTAGTAATGATAAGTCACAAATGCTTTGTGTTTTAGTCTCTATTCTTCGTTTTGTTGCTTCTCTTTCTTTATCAATAAATTGTTGAAGAACTGTTCCGTTTATAAAATTAGTCCCCCGAGCATTAAAAGATAGATAAACATTTGGATGGCTTCTTGTATCTGTTAATACTAATAAATGTAATTTCGAACAAGTTTGTTGCGAAATATAATGTAAATCATAATAAGATTCAATATGCCTATCCAAATCACTTACTACTGGCAAGTTGTTCAATGCAAAAGCTACTTCGCCCCTAAATTCAGTTAAATTAGGAGATGCTTTTGGTTTAAATAACTCTAAATTCCAATCTTGATATTTTTTTGAAATAGCATTATTAATATTAGTAAAATTATCTTCTGAACTAAACTCTTGAACACATGCGTCTCCAAGATTTAATGACATAGTTCGTTTAAATTCTTCTACGCTCGTTCCCCACTCATTGTCTATATCTGAATAAAATAATCCAGCAGGAAAAACCCCCGTTCCAATTTGGTCAACCGCAATTGGTAATGCTTCTGATATTGGGGTTAACAATCCTGAATATAAAATTAAATCTTTAAATGGAGCAAATTTCAACTGATAATATTGGGTGATAGAGGGCTCACAATTATGGGAAATTCTTAATAAAGAAGTTCCCTCTTCTCCATAAAACCCTTCACTTGGGCTTAAATCTTTCAATTGATTAGCCGACATATAAGGGAATCTATTTAAAAGTCCTTGGGTAACTATCCCATATTTATACATGGAACTAGCGGCGTCTTGTTCCCAACGCTGAATATCCTCTTTAAAACTTGAATAATAATATCCAACATAAACCTTATAAAATCTTTGGTCCAAACAGATATTAGATATTTCATCCCCATTACCACCACCAACAATTTTTTGAATAACAGCGGATTTATCTACGCCAGTTAACTCTACTAATGGAACCATCCCTAATGCTCTAAAATTAGAAGCCCTTATTTCCTCTGTCATCCCATAAATAGCTTGGTCTTGACAATATAAATCTCGTAACGTTTCATCATATCTTGATAAAGCTATAGAAGTATCAATGTCACCAAACGTTCTTCCGTCTAGTTCGGATAAAGTTTTCTCTCGGTCATTATGTCCAATTTCGAAACTATTTGTCCACGCAACATCCCAAAACCAAGTTCCAAAAACATCTGTTCTTAATACTGGCGTGTTTGATTTTTTATTAAAATCAATTGGATGTAACGGCAAAATTCCTATATATCTTTTAGGGGCTTTAGAATGGGTTTTTGATTGTTTTGCTCTAGTATTTGTAGTAATAACAGATTGTTTGAATGTGTTATCTAAACTAGTTGATGCTTTATAAGAAAGAATGGCTGTATTTTGATTAATGGCAAACTGGGAACCCAGTGCGGTTGTTGGGTCAGCGATATTGACAATGTTAGAGATATCTATAGCTCTATTTAAATTGATGCCAATAAATGACTTACCCCTACAATAAAAATCATATCCTAAATCAGAGCACCATTGTTGTAACACCTCTCTTAATGAACCTATATAATTTTGACGATAAATATAATCAGCATCGTTTACAGCAACGGGAAATACACCATCAAATTTTAATCCTCTTAGTCTTAAAGATGCCAATAATTGATTAAAATTATAACTAACCCCAGCTAAATCACCACATCTTTCTTCACTAGCCTCTTCCGTTCCTAATATTAAATATCCTCCATTCAAATCAAATGTAACCTTTTCAGTTTTCAATTCAAACAGTTGTTCCCATTGACGATAAATATGAGAGACTTTTAGCGTAGAAGCGAAGTTATCGTATACTTTACCGTTAATTCCAACATAGGAACCAAATGCTAAATCTCTACTAGCTCGTCCCAGCATGGTAATACTATCCCCAGCTAGCAAACAATCTGGACAAACTACAGAAAATTCCATATTTGCATTTAACGTATAAACAAATTGATTTCCTTGTTTTTTTATTAAACCAACATAAATCTTATCTAATATTAAAGAATAATCTTTAAAAACTACATTGAGGATTTTAGTTTCATTTTGTATTTCAATATCATATTGATATAAAATGAAATCTGTAAATGTTACCCCATTGAAATCAATATCATATAAATTTTCTTTCCCTCCGTCTCCAGCTCCGCATTTTAAATCGTCATCTTTAATATCAAATACGGCATAATTTTGTGCTCTATTTTCAACCTCTAATACGATACTTAATTTTATCTCTGTGGGAGAAGAACTATAACCAATCTCACAAGAAGCATTATAAATCCATCCACCAAAAGCAAATGCAGTTGGCCACGAACCCCTGACCAAATTTTTTCCAAAGCGTAATGAATTATAATTACCCTTTGGAGAAATTGTTATACCTTGTAATATTTGATATGCCATAATTAAGGAATCTCTGAATACCAATACCAAGTATAATATGGACTTGCCGTTGTCCCATCAATAAATTTGGCTCGATAATTATATGTTAAAGTAATTGGAACCGTATCTACGACATTAAAATTTGGATAACCAGAAGTAGAAAAACCAGAAAATCCATTTCCAGTATTTCTCTCAGTTTGTAAATAATAATTACTAAACGCTGATGAAGTGTCGAAACTTCCCGTAAAAGATGTTGATGGTCCATTATAGTTTATTGTTTCTCCGGTTTTATTTGGTGCCTGGGGCATTCCACTAATAGCTTTAGTTACCCCAAATGGTCCAAAAACATTTCCGCTATGATACCTTGCCTGAACAAAACCTCGGTGGTTTCTACTAGATGGTAACCATCCAGTTATACCTGTGGCTTGAGTGCTAACCATTCCCGAAGGAATAAAATATTCATCTGATGAACCATCTGGATAAGTCAATTTGCTATATAATTCGACAAATAATCCTGTTGGATAATAATTAATGCCACCAGTCCATCCAATCGAATATCCTGTAGAACCGCTTACCCACATTCCTGTCGCCCCAGATACATGATATGTTGTTGGAAATACAAAATTCCAATATCCAGTAGTATCTAAATTTAAAGAAGAATACAAAACATATTCTAAAATTGGAATATCAATAATTCCGCTAACAAAAGAGCAGGGAACAAAACGACGATAATCTCGTTGATAATATTGACGAATTCCATTTAACCATACCTGTTCTGAAAATCCAGTAATATTAGTAAGATTCACTTGGGAACCAGTAATATTAAAAAGATAACGATAAAAACCACTATATTGAGGAATAAAAGACAACTCATTATCTTGTATATCCGAAAATCCAGACGGAATTCCTGTCTCTGGAATTTGGTCGGCAGAAAAATATGGTAATCCTGTTCCAGTTAATATAACCACAAAACCATTAGTCCCAGAACCAGAAATAGAATATTGATATCCCGATACTAATTTCTGACCATTTAAATATAAATCATATCCAAAGAACGGATAAGTATTATTTCCAGTACAAATACCAGATAGCCCAGTAATAAAAATCGCCCCAGTTATTCCAGTAGGTTCATTAAACTGCGATGATGGAGGAAAAAATCCTCCGCCACTAACAGCTATTCTACTTTGATACCAATAACCACTATATGGGATAACGGTTGAATTTTTCTTTAAAATATCATACGTTAAATTATCGTCATCAAAAAAACCACTAATACTATTTCTGGATACATAATAATCCACCCCATTTGTTTCAGCTAAACCATTACCAAATAATTGAATAAATCCTGTATCTTGAGGCCACATGTTGCCGGTAATTTTTCTACTTAGATAGGGAATTTCTCTAGAATAAGTATAAATTTCTACAACATCTCCAGAAGTTAAAGATAAATCAAAATCTATAGAATACTGAGAAAAAGAACTTAACGTCGCCAAATCATATAAAAATGCAGTATCGTTTCGTGTTCCTGTAAATGGAATACCAGAAAATAAAGGAAAAACAATTTCACCAGTTGTCACTAATCCAGATAATCCAGATTGGACAATAACATTAACTACTTGTCCATTAGTTCTAGTCATTGTCCCTGTTATATATGATAGTCCAGTAACCGCCACTTCTTGAATTCCTGAAAAATACGTTCCTGTTATTTGATATCCACTACTAGCATAGTATCCTGTAACCGTATTATATCCAGAAACAAAAGAACAATCAGCACACACAGAAATATCATACGGTAAAATAGAATCTTTAAATAAAATAGCATGATAAATATTACCAAAGAATCCCGTTGCCCCAGTATTGTTATTATTAAAAAATTCACCTAAATATAAATTTGAAGTATTTAAAAATGCTCCAGAAAAATACAAAGAAGCATTAAAATAACTATTATCGGCCATATTAACAATACCAAAATCTATATATCTATTATCTACTAATCCAACGTATATTAAATCTCTAACACTAAGTTCTTTATTTAATGTTTCTAATTTACCAGATGTTTGAAGAAATAGTCTATTTGAATCAGTAATTCCCAAATAAAAACCACTAGATAATCCGCTGATATTATCAACTGTAGATATTATAATTTGATTTTTACCTAAAAATGCCCCACTTCTTTTAGAACATCCATTCGAGGCAATATCTAAGATAATACCGAAATTTCCTGTATGTTTATATCCAATGCTATATCCGTTATTTCCTGAAAATTGATTTCCTGTAAAAGGAAAAGGGGAAAGATTAATTAATGGGACTGCTTGAGAAGAGATTTCTCCACTTATAAAGTGTTGACCAGTAGTATAAAGTTGATTATATATTATTCCCGTTGTTCCACTATTAAAAGAATATACTCCTTCTAAAGCATTTGAAGCTCCAGTAGAAATATTATAATAACTTATACATGTTAGAAATGGGCCAATATTCATTACCTTTTTCCATTTTTAATTACACTTTTTAATAACCAAAAGAGTAGCCAGGAATTCTCGTAAAACTTCTAGACGTGGAACCTACTAGTTTAGTATATAATACGCCAGAACTTTGTGTATCCATACCTATCCACTCTTTATTATAAGAGATATCAGACAAACCCGTTGATAAATTATCATTAATTACCACTCCATCTGACACATAAATGTCTCTTAATCTATCCAAAATGCCAGAAGCAATACTTGTAAGAGTTTTAGGATTCAAAGAATCAGCAGTAACATCAATAGAAATTTTAGCCCTATTTCTCATTTGAGAATCTTGAACTACATAATGTCCTTCAATATTTCCAGCAGCTAACGTATCAAATTTCCATAAAGATGGTTGGACAGAAACATTATATTTTTGATTAGCTCCTAATAAATCTCCCCCTTCAGGCATGGACATGTTAATTTTAAAATTACCAACACCAGAATTCTCTTGAATAGAAATTGGAAGATTGGCAGAAAGAAAATTTCCTGGGGTTGCAATTCCAGAGAACAACGGAGAACTTACTATTAATCCTGAAAGATAAGTTCTCCAATTGCTTATTTGAGATTTAAAAAGAGATAATTGATTTAATTTATAATCCAATGGTCCCAAACAAAAAAATTCCCCTTCTATTTTCCAAACATTTTTTGGTAAGACTCTATCTACATCTACAGAAATATTATAATCAAAATATCCTGTAATATCTCCAGACGTTAAACCAGAAATATAATTACTTCTTATTTCAAAAGTATTTGTTCCTGAATCCTGATTTAACGAAAAGTTACTAATACCCAAAAAGCCAGTTAATATACCAAGATTTTGTATACGAGAAAGAATATTAATCCCTGTGACCGAAGAACTTAAATTTCCAGCCGAGTCGTTATATGGAGAACCCTGAATTTTTAAATTAGTTTCAATCGTCGGATAAATAGCGTCTACTGGATTATTAATAGTCGCAGAAAATGTCTCTAAATAAGTGTCGGTCGAACCAGTAACATATTTATAGGTTTCTGTAACTGAAAAAGAAGAACTTAATCTATCAATCACCTCAACAACATTAAATAAAACAGGCTTTCCAGTGGGAATAAAAAATGACGTTGAATTAGCCCCCGTGAAAAATTTTACAAATGTTACAGCATTATTAAAGGCTGAGGAAGAATTTTTAATACCCTTGGCTGATATTTTATGAGATAAAGAAACTATTCCGTCATCACCTTGACTAAAAGAATATTCATTAATCGGTTCAATGACCCCGCTTGGAATAGTATAAGACTTTAAAGAAATAGAATATGGAACTTGCCCTCCAGAATAAAAATAATTATTACTGAAACTTAAATTATCAATAACAACATTTGTCCAATCATATAAAGTAGAACCACCGATTTCAGATACAGTCAATCTCCCAAATTGTCCAGTAAAAATATTAGTTAGAGTGTTAATGGCCCCAGAACCGTTAATGCCTGTGATAAATCCATCTAAAGTTATTTGGGCTACTTGTCCCCATCGTTGATTGTAATCAATAAACTGTTGAGAAAACCTAACTAGCGGGGTTGGGCTAAGAGTGCTATTATTATATGTTACAGATAAGTCTCCCATATTAAGATGTATATTTCTTTACTGTATAATCAACGGTCATAACCAATTGAATAATCCCCTCTGAATTAATTGTATATTTTATGTCAGATAATTGATAAGTAAAAGCTATGGGAATTATATTAACAAATTGTTTCATAAATAATTCTATTCCATGTCTATATAAGGCCGTTAAATATGTAGACGTATTACTTCTAAATGTCGTCAAAAATTCATTAGGATTATATCCCGCTCCACCGTCTAAGGTTATTTGAATTTGTCCTCTTTGTGTTTGATAAGCATAATTAATGACACTTAACTTTGATGGTCTATTGACCACTTTATATTCTGTAACTATATCTACTGGTCGAGTGTCCTGAACTTTTGTATCTAAAAAATAGAAAAATACATTATTAATCGTAACAAAAAATCTTGGATGATTAGAATATTGGAATGTGGCCGTAGCCTTATTTTTTTTAGATGGCCAAGAAAATGATGATTGAATCCATTTGATAGGTAAAGCGGCATTATAAAATTGACTATTTAAATAATAGCCTGTTACTGTTTTCGGAGACGAAATATTAACCCCAGACAAAGTATAAATAATATTTCCTTGTGGGGGCGATTTTCTATTAAAAACATAATCAAAAGAATGTTTAATGTCTATTAGGTTTTTTTCGTCAACATTCATTTCCATGGTTTCATTCGTGGACACGCCACTAGCTGAAAACTGAGCATCATTAGTAAATTCTATTTCATAATCAGAGGTCATTGCCAAATGATTATATGTAATGCTCGTTCGTTTTGCGCCAGTTATTAAAATATCAGTGATATTATATTGCGACGAAAAATTTTTAAATTTATTATATACATCATTGCATCTAGAATATGCAGAAGAAAGAAGGCTATTGCAAGCATCTCTTGATTGAGCAAAAGACATATATCCTTTAATATTAGAGGATTCTACCACGTCAATAATACCATTATCTCTTAATTCTAATTTATGTTTTAGATTATACGAACGAGGAGATGCCGCTTGCGACCCAGAAAAAGGAAAAACTTCTCTTCGTTTGCTAAAACTATAGGTATGTCTAAAAGTATCAAATGTTTCACTATAATAATCTCTAAAATATCCAGTATCCCCCAAAGATTCTCCACCAGAAACACCTATCGACCCTAAATTAGAATAATAATCAACGCTAAAAATTCCAGAGGCAATCGTTAAAGCCGCGGTTCTATTTCCGGTCGCTAATCCAAAAGAGACATTATGGAGAAAACTTTTAATGCCAGCTTCGCTTCGCTCTAACGAAAACTCTTCTTTAAAGTCGTTAAGTCCAGAAGAATATTGGGTAAAGAAAGAGGGATTTACTCCAGTATAAAAAGCTCCACTTAATTCTGGTTGGGTTTGTCCTACTGACAATGGAGACGTTTTAACCTCTATTTGGACATTATACTTTAGTCCTCGTAAAGAATCGCTGGGAAAAGAATAATCAGCTTGGGTTTGAAGAACTTTAACACTTATATCTCCAGAAAATCTATTTTTAAAATCATTAAGAAAATATGAATGAACTGCCGAAGAATTAAAATTTCCACCAGTAAGATTTAATGAAAGTAATTCGTAGTCAAATATTTGTGTTTCTCGCCAAAATGTAGAGTCTCCTAAAAGTTCTTTTTTAAGAGTATAACCTAGTAGTCCTGTTGTAATTCCTGATAGGTTAATTGGCATATTTATTCTATGGCAGCGGGAGCTACGGTAACATTATTTATTGATTGAAGATTAACAACTTGAGCTTGTAACTCAGCTAATTTAGCCTTTAATGGCTCAATAAATGTTTTCATAATCATGTCTGGAACATTAGCGGCGTCTTTTAATGAAATCTCGACTTTCATATTAGAGTTAACTGTGGCTGGTTCTCCAGTTTTAGCAGCGTTTTCTAAGGCTTTTTGTTGTTCTCCATTTTGTTTAATAACGTCTAAATTAGCTCGGATAGCCTTTAATTCTTGAGTAGATGATTGTAAACTTCCCAATTGTCCATTTGCTGTAGGACTAAATGCTTTTTGCCATCCATCTAGTGATTTTGCGCTTTCATCATTAGTTTTAATAAGTTTGTCTAAATATTGGGTCATTTTTTCGTTACTGTCCCCCTTCATCAATCTAGATTGAACATATTGCTCGATTTCAAACCCTCGACTACTAAGATTTACATCTCCCATTCTTGATTTATAAAGGGCTTGACCGGCAGAGAAACTTCCATAAGCCACAGAGGTTCCTAGTCCAACCGGACCAGCAAATTTCGACCCAATATTAGCAGCAGCCATTCCCATAGAAGCTAATCCTCCGTAAGAAGCGGCAGTTCCAAGAGCTGAAGTTCCCCCTGATTCTTCTCCTGCTTGTAACATCATAGGAAGCATCATTGCCGAAGCTATCATTCCTCCTTTTCCTATTCCTTTCCAATTCATCTTTCCCGCCCTATTTTTCATATTTTGGAAAAATGACATTTTCCTTCTAGCTTCTTCTCCACCGACCCCCGGCATAAATATAGGTGTTCCTGGACGACTAACAGGATTATAAGGACGATATGGACCTTGGCCTCTAGGAACACCAACATCATCATCAAAATTAACTGGATAATATTTAGAAGAAGAATATTGTGCTTGAGGTTTATAAGCTGCTTGTTGAGCTAATAGTTTTCCTAATCTATTATAGGCAAATAATTGTATGGCCCCAGTAATGGCTGCTCCAGCCACAGCCCCACCAACACTTGGTAAGGAACCAGCGATGTTCCATTGTTTTTTAAGCTCTGGTTCCTGTGTCGCCCCCTCAAAACGTTTAGCAATCTTTTCCATAACATCAGTAAAACGTTTTAAATCGGTTGCTTCAGAAGCAGCATTTAGTTTTCTGACATCCGTAATATCTTGTAAAGCGGATTTTACTTGCTTACCTGTGGTAACTAAAGATTCTCCAAATCCCTTAATTTCTTTAGAGGTTTGGGAAAATGCTTCATTAAGTTGTTTTGGGATAGTCGAAATATCTTTATCTCCAGCCTGTAACATTTTTGCGTTTTCTGGTTGTAGTTGGAGCTGTAATGAAGCTAAAGCAGACATCTCTGAGCCTGCCTGTTTATATCCTTTAAAACCGCTCACTGTTTCTTTAGATAAACCAAGTCGTTGTAACATCCCCGACATTTCATTAAATGACTTATCTTGAGAAAACGATATTCCCGATTGGGCTGTAGAAAAAGCTCTTGACATTAATTTAGAAAGAGGATTTTTGCCACTTAAATCAATAGCAACATTACTTTCCTTCATTTTATTTAAAAATAACATTGCCCCTTGGCCTTTAATTTCTGGATTAGTTCCCTTTTCCATGAGAGAGAGCCCGCGCACGATATCTTGTCTAAAAGTGCGACGAGAATCTCTATCCATGAAATTTTTCATTCCGCCCATGAAATTTGCTAACTGTTTGAAATTCATTTCTTGTCTAAAAGCTTCAAATCCGGCCACGATTTTGTCTGATTTTTCAGCGGTATCTAGGGTGTTATTAGCTGTTAAAAATACTCCCTGTTGAATAGCTTTTAATACTTCTGGTGACCTATTCGATTCCATGTATTTTTGTATTTTTGATTGGTCACCAATAGATGTGCCAGAAGAAGCAGCGACCATTTTTTCAAAAGCTTCAAAATTAAACCCACCAGTTGGAGTCTTAAAGTCTTTTAAAATATTTCCTTGGCCCAATACTTTAGCTAAACCAGTATTGAGTCCTTCAATTAGCACTTGAGAACTAGGATTAATAGTAGATTGTAATCCTTTAGCGCCCAATTGAGTTGCGGTAAGATTTTTAGCCATGCTATCGAAAGATTGAACATAAATATTTTTTAAAGAGCCCTGAACGTCTCTAGCTATTTCTCCCTCTTTAAATTGTCCCTCATTAGAAACCTGGTTAAGTTCCATAGAGGTTCTTAAACTTCTTATAGACCTTTCCCCAAATTGTTGTTGCAATAATGGCATAAGGGCGTTAGTCTTTTCGGCCTCTAAAGTGGTTTTTCCATATGATTGTTTTGCTGCAAGACCCCTTAATCCCAACGCATTATCTGTAGCAAACGACCCCTGATTAATATATAATCTTCTAAGTGATTGCTCTCGTTGAGTAACCATTTCTAGTCTTTGTTGTCGGACAGAATTCTGTTGAGTAAGAGTTTCTCGTGCGGAAACAGCTTCAGGCAATGAGGACATCTGTTGTTGAGCCATGATATTCCTCATTTTTTGAACAATAACCTGAATATCTTGTTCTCCTTTTCCTCTTTCTCCTATAGAATTTATAAAAGAACTAGATGTCTTATCGTTATTTAAAATATTTCTAAAAGTTCCCGCTTGTGTAACGTTATTTTTTAATGAAGTTTTAACCTCTTCAGATAATTGATTAACAATACCCCCAGCGATAGACGAGATATTTTGTTCTACAGAACTTTTTTCTAATTCCGAATTATAACTAAAGGTTCCGCTACTCATTCCTAATCCAGACCTTTTTCCCGACAACTCCATAATTAATTGTCCAAGTTGAGCTTTTTCTAATTCTTTTTCCTTAAGGGCTCTTGCTTCTTGTAATAGTCCTATTTTTGCGGCACTTGTAGGTGCCGATTCAATTCTTGCGGCCAAAACCTTTCCTTCTCCATTAGTCGTAGCCGATGAAGTTTTAAGTTCGGAAAGAAGATTAATATATTTAACTGTTTCTTGATTTAAAACCCGAAGAGGAACAGCAGAATCATGAACAAGAGTATCATATTCTCCTAATGTTCTGGTAAGAGCATCAAGTTTTGATATAAATTTTTGAGTTTTAGATGTTTGTAACTCTAATTGAAAACGAGAACCCTCTAATCCTTTCATCCAGGTATCTAAAGACTGTGTTATTCCTGCCCCAGCAATACCGCCAGCAATTGTTTTGCCTATTCTATTTGGAAATGTCACTAGTGCCTGTCCAGCATTAGTGGCAGCAGTAGTTAAATTATCAAAAGCTGCCCCAGCAGTAGGACTAAATTTTCCCGCGATAGAAGATGCCATTCCCCCAAGCATAGCTCCACCGAAACTAGTGAAAAGTCCTGCTTTAAAAGTTGATTGTTTTGATGTTTCTAGTCTTGATTTTTCTTTATTTAAAGCCTCAGAATATCCTTGAATGGATGCCCCAAATTTATCTTCCATTTCTTTTGGAGATGTAAATCTAACTTTTTCAGCACTTTTATCTAACGAAGAAGTAAAGAACACTTGTGCAGTTTCTTGTTTTAATAAGGATTTATGTAATCTGGAATATTCTTGGGTGACGAGATTCATTTTTTGCAATTCTTTATCGTGAGAATTTAAAAAGAATCCATATTTGCTATTTACCTTAGACATGATATCCCGAGAATAATTTAATTGAGAGGCAAATCCAACTAAACTTAACATTACAGAATTACCTAAATTTGTTCCAAAAATTTCTCCTTCTGCTAAATTAGGAATAAATCCTCCCGCAGAACTTCGTTGTCGCTTAATTTGTCCTAAACTTTGTCGAGAAGAATGTTGATTAATTGCATTACCAACAGTCCCCTGATTAGAATCAAAAGCAGCTAAACCCATCGGATTAGATGGAGAAACTAATAAGGGATGAGAACCAACTCGACCTCTTCCCCCCGTCATGGAATTTTCTGCCCTTAAAGCTTCCCCAAGTGGAGAAATAAATCCTCCAGCAGCAGACATATAAGATAATCGACCTAACGGCCCCATTTCCTTTTCTAAACGAGCAAATAAAGCCTCAAATTCTTGCATTGTTCCCTCGTGAATAGTAGCATTAGGATTTTCTTTTCGTCCTTCTGAAATCATTCTGGCTCTAAGAGAAGGAATAGAACCCCTAAATGCTTTAATCTTAGACGCAAGTCCATAAGCTAATCCATAAACTCCAGTATCAGCTTGAGAGGTAGTATTTAATAAGAGTTGTTCTACTCCTGCCAAGTCGGCTTGGGATAAAATCATTTTACCACCCATACCCTTAGCCGCCGCCAATTTCCCCGCTCCCATTGGTCCAGTTTGGACCATTAAAGGTCTACGAGTAGCCATTGCTCCATATAACAATGATTCAAAAGAGTTAGTGCTACGAGAAGCCGATGATTGAAAAGTATCCCTATCTAAAATTCCAATATTACCTCTTTTTTCATTAAAAGTATTAACCCCCAAAATAGGAGGAACTTTTGAAGATGGACCGACTAATCTTCCAGCGTCATCGCCTACTAAAGTTCTAAAAATCTTTCCAGGCATTGAAGTTATACCCTCTTCGATACTAGCTTTAATTTCTGCCCCAGAGAATTTTTCGTTTGTTCCAATATATTGGGCGATATCAGGATGATATCCCATAATATCTAATGCTGCGTTTTTACCCCCAACAGGCACTCCGCGCTCCTGAAAGAAGTTCTTCATTGAGGCATCGAATATATTTCCAAACACGCTCCCCATTGATTCTTTCGGAAGAGGAAAACCCATCGTCTTTGCGTCTGCCATTAATTTTTCGTATAAAGCTGGTCCTTGAGAATGAGATAAAAATTTCAAAGGAACTCTAAAAGAATTTTCTCCAGCTTGAAATGGGGTTACATAGGAATAATTCTTAAAAGGTTTAACATTACTAGATTGGGCATAGGCAGCAATCATGGGAAATTGCGGTGCTAGCCAAGAGAGCATTTCTTGGGCATCGGCAGGATTAATTTTAGTATTAATAGCTGACTGTTTGGCCATTCTTTCTCCAGCTATATTACTTCGGGTCATGATACTTGCGAAAGCGTCTGCCGATTCTGAGGAAAATCCTTCAAATCCAGTTTTGCCCACGGCGACACCACCTAGCCATTTTCTTAAATCTTCTTTGCTTTTTGGAATTAGCCCTTTTTTCTGGGCTCTTTTCATGAATAAATCATATTGAGGTCCAGGTAAGAATTGTTTTGCGGCTTCAGATAAATCATTCGGTTGAAAGAAATTATCTTCAAAAGCTAAATTAGGAATAAAACCACCAGCATAAACAGGGTCTACAACACCAAGTCTAGCCCCTTGTCTTGCCATTGACGCTCCCACTTGAGACTGAAGTCGTGGGTTCTTTCTTAATCTATCGGATAGTTTACCAGCTTTATTAGGATTTTTATTAATTTTATCAAAAATATCTAATGCTCTATCATTAAAAACAGTATTTCCTGGATGACCAATAAAATCATTAGCATGGACTCCGACACTCATCATCTCTCGAAATGCAGACAATTGTAAAGCTGACATTAAATCTTCATATCGACCAAACTGCCTACTTCTTTGAATAGAACTTTTAGAAGCATCCCATAGATTTCTTCCAGGAAGAACTTCTTTACCAACTCTTCCAGCCCTCATTGACCCCGATAATCCACCAAATATTTTGGGATAAGTAAATAACGAACCCTCTTTATTTAGAGCTTCTAATTTTTTTCCGGTAGTATATTCTTTTGAAACAGATTCATGCAACATCATTTCATCGACAGAACCATCATCTAAATAAGATGTATTAAATTTTTTTGCGCCAATACTATAACCACCAATATTTTTTCTATAATCAAAAAACTCCCCATAAGAACCAGAACCCAAACTTCGGGCTGATTTTGGAATTGCCAAATTAGGAACAAAACCCCCAGCTACGGGTCTTCTAGCTAACAATTTTGGGTCTATGCCATTGGTCGCTATAGAATTAGCTCTATGTAAGTCCCAAGCTTTAGTCCCCTCTGGTGGATGAATATAATCATAAGCCATTCCATTAGGTCCAATGACAGTTGATTTACTTTCATTAGCATTAGCCAATACTCTCAACGAAGAACTCCCTACTTTTACCTGAGTAGACAATGTTCTTCCGGCAAAATATCCTAATGACCTAGCGGCAGCTTGCTCTGGGTCTAAAGCTAGGTTAGGGACAAATCCTCCAGCAGCCGTTTTGCCCATACTAATAGATGGAGCTAGAATATTAGTCATGGCGCTCGCATAAGTAGCGCGTAATTTTAATTCTGTATTTTGTTTTTGTAATGTTGCTAAAATCGCCTGAGATTTTGATAATACCGTTTCCTCTCCAGAAACTAATTTATCTAAAGCATCTTTTTCTTGAGTTAGTAATGCAACGATTGTTTGTTCTATAGCCTCTCGTTCTTTAGCTTTCTGGTCTAATCCAACGAAATCTTTAGTAGAGTCAATAACGAACTTCTGCAAACGTTCGAATAATTTTAAAATAGCAAATAATGCGAATTGAATTGCTGGCCCACCTAAAATAGTAGCCACCCCTTTAAGTAATCCTTGAGCCCCGACAGATTCAATCTTTTGATAAATCCCTTCGTCTTCAGTTGAACTTTTATCAGTAAATGCCGTTACTTTACTAAGAAGAGAATTAAAAACATCTAATCCAGAACGCATAGAACCACCTAGTAATAAAGTTCCAATATTATTAAAAGATTTTTCTAGCTCGTTCGTTGTTCTGATAAGTTGAGCTGAAATAGTATTGTTAAGAATTTTTAAACGAGCATCCACTGAACCAATTGATTCTTCGGCAGTTTTCATGGCCCCACCAAAAATACTCATATTAGAACCAAGGTCAGCCATAATAGCTTTCAAAATGTTAATTTGATAAACTCCACCGACCATTTCCGCAACAAACGATTTTTGGGCAACCGCTAAACTATCATAAGTAGAAGATAAATTTTTTAATACTTGAATAAGAGGAAGCATTTCTCCCTGTAAATTTCGAACCATTACTCCCGCACTTTCAAGGTCTAAAAGAACCTCGGGACGTTGTAGACGAGTAAAAATGGTCTTAAAGGCGTTACCGATGACGCTACCACCACGAGCAGTAACTTGTTGGGCAGCAGTAACTAGGGCAATGGTTTCATTAAAAGAAACATTGGCATCGCTCGCAGAGGCACCTACTCGGCTTAGGGCTTTAGCTAAATCTCCAGCACTAACAGCATATTTAGCATCTACAGACGCTAATCTATTAACAACATCTTCGGCGTCAAGAGCTTCTTTGGTAAAGCTGTTTAGAGCACCAGTTAAAGAAGAAACGGCTTCTTCATATCCTAAACCCGAAAGACGACTAAGAGCAAGAGCTGCGCTGGTTCTTTTAAGGGTTTCTTCTACCCCTAAACCCTGACGAGAAAATTCGGTAGCAGCTTTGGCCGCATCTTGAAAACTAACCCCAGTTTGATTAGCTATTCTAAATAAATTATTAGAAAATGATTGTAGGTCGCGAGAACCCAAATTAAGTAAAGAATTAATGCTAGATAAGGCTTTTTCTACTTGAACGGTAGATTCTACTAATTTAACGAAGGCGGTTCTTAACGCATAAATAGACCCAGCAGAAGCACCGAAAGCAATAACACGAGCATTAGAAGCCGCTAATGATTTTTGGAATTCGGTAGCTTTACCAGTAATTCTTCCTAGAGCCGGTATAAAATCGCTTTTAGAGAGGGACGCGCCAAGAGCAGCCGATTTAGAACGCATGTCGTTCATAAACCTCGTTACCGGGGAAGAATCCACTTCCGTACCAATCTTTAACATCATGTTATATCCCATAACTTTTTCCGTTATGTTTAATATTACACTTATTTAGCGAGTATCTCTCTTACCTAACATGATACTATAATTTTGGTCATACCAATCCAAAATATGTTGAACGGGTTGATTATCAGATGGTTCTGGGGGATTACCTTTACTTTGAGAGGCTATATTTAAATTTCTTGAGCCACAAGCAATTAAAAGAAGTTGGTGATTGGTTAAATATGCAATTGGTCTATTTAAAAAAAAGAAGACATTCTCTTTCGCGTATGAGAATGCATTAATAAAAAATGGCATGACCGAAATAAGACGGATATTCAATTCAGAGAATAATACCATATTAGATTCTAAGAGTTGACTATATTTTGCAATTTCTTCCTCGCTTAATAATTCAAATTCTTCCCATGAATTAAAAAATGGGATTGAACAGTCTTTGTCTTTAAAAAAACAAAAATAAATTAAATACCTAAAACAATCCTTCTCGCTTAATTCTTCGGCAGTTAATCCTAAAGATTGTTCTCTTTCTAAAAGTAAAATAGCGAGGTCTAATTTGTCTTTTTCTATGGCTTTTTTAATAAATTCTTGCTGTTGAGGGATAATAGATTCTATCATCTTACTATTATCTTTGATTCTTAATTTAAGAGCAGCTATTTCTTCTTCTTTTATTGGTGTCCACTGTTCTGTTAAATAGGCTATTTCTAGTTTTTCTTTTTCTGGAAGAATTCCATTAGAGACATAGAAATTAAAAAAATCTTGCCTTTTCTTTAAAATAGAAATGTTATCTGGTTCAGATAGATGCTTAATATAAGCGGAAATTGGGTCTAAAAAACTGTAACCGTCAATAATTTCTTTATAAATTAATCTTAACTGCTGAATTTCAGATAATTTAAGTGCTGACATTAGCTGGGGTTTCGGTAATTAATGGTTGTGGGTCTGGGTCTTCCACAGGATTATAATTATTAGATGTTTCTAAATATAACTTTTCGACATTAGAAAAATCAGTAGTGGAAATGGTTGTATTTCGAGCTGTAAACCAAAAACTAACTAAAAATGAGAGGCGTCGAATTACTTCTGAATAAAAGCCATCATTCATCTCATCAAATTCATCTAATTTAGACATTTTTTCGTCGAAACTTCCCTCTCCGAAAAGAGGTTTATATTCTTTACTATTTTCTTGAATAAGACTCAATTGTAAAGACCACCATTCTAACGTATCGTTACGAGCCTTCATCTCAGCGGTGCTTTCAAAAATATCAGAATAAGCACTTTGAATTTGCCCCAATTCCGAGTTGATTTTATTAATTTGAACAAGAAGTTCGTTTTTTGACTCAGTATTTCCATCGGCATCTGGACCCGTTTTAGCGAAGAACTCTTGTTCTAATTTAATAGCTTGAGCCTTTAAAGTCTCGATTCTTACTTTTTCTGTCTCTGAAAGCGGCCCACCATCATTAGCATAACGCTTAGATACTAATGAATAAGGTAATAGCCCCGCCTTTAAATAATCAGCAAGGGTTTTAGAATAAAAAATTTCTGCGGCTTTAAATAAACGTCTGTCAGGTTTAAGGATGGCAACTTTAATTGGTTGAAGCTTTTTGAGGATTCTTTTAATTTCTATTTTATTTCCGTTGGCGTCAACAGTTTTTTCAATAGTGGGGTTTTCTATTAATTTACTAATAGTTGTTTCGAATAAAAATTTCATGTCTTTCATAATACCTTTTGCCTAATTATGGTATCTCTATCGGTTGAGATGTTACAAATTTTTTAATTACTTTTTTAGAAGAAGCAATAGTTTCTACTTTTTTAGCGTCTATTTGAAAATTAAAAAAATCTAAAAATGAAAGGAGTTGTCTTTGACAATCGTTACCATTATCTAAAACTCTTTTTCTTAATTGGTCATAATATTCAACAGTAAAAAAATTAACCTGCTCTGTTATTTCTGGACCGACTGATTTTTCCACTTTTTGAAGCATTATATTATGTTGGTTACGAACATCTTCTAAAAGCTCTAAGAAAGTTTTATAAAGATGAGTAATTTCTTTGTGAACTTGTATTGTAATTAAATCATTTTCCGGTTGCATACCTTTTTCCTTACCTTAATATACACAAAAAAACCCCGATTTCTCGGGGTTTGTAACTTTAACGGAAAGACTAAAATTATGGATAAGCCAATCCAAAATCACTAAAGTTGGCAGAAACGTCTTCCAATGAATAAGAGTAGCTTGCTCCAACGTTACCAACGGCGTTATTAAACGATTTAGAAACAACTGCCCCTTGAGGTAATTGAATACTTAATCGCCCGACAGTAAATACGGCGGCACCAGACGCAGCAGAAGGAGTATCAACAGACGTTCCCTCTACACTGATAGATGCTTTAAATGGAGGTTTAGCAACCATAGAAAAACTTGAAGCTACTTGTTGTTGAGTTCCCGATGTTTTACCCCCAAGACATGAAATCGTTTCATTTGGAAGGTCAAGACTAAATCTAAAACTATTGGCACATCCAGTATTTACTGCTCCAGATACATAATTAGATACGACAGGAGTAAATGTAGCAGGCATGTTTGTTTGTTGGGTAAATCCAACACCAGTTGGGGCGGAAGAAAACGTTGGTTCACCAACACCGGCAAAAGAAAGGGAAGCGGTAGCGAAAGCCCCATTAGAAATTTCTACACCGATATTAGTTAAAATACCAGACATATAGAACCCATTAGGAGTAACGGCTATGGTTGAAACCTGTCCATTCAAAGCTTCTCCCGTAAGAGTTTGAATTAACAACGTGTCAAGAATGTTCGTTCGAGAAGAGTCATCAATAAGACCTACCCCCGTGGAAAGAGGAAGATAGGTTTTAATATCAGCTCGGCAAGTACTTACGCTATTTTGGATACGGCCCAATGAACCTAATCTTCCGAAAGAAAGAATATCTTCAATTGGTCGAGTGACTTCACAACTGGCAGATTGAACTGGTAAATAACGAGTTATGGAAACCCCAGTGTTGTAGGGTGAAATTGCTACTTGTTGTCCAACATATAAAATTCTGGCTGGCATAAATTTTCCTTTTTAGTCTAAGATAATATACAGTTTTTTTGGATGTTTGTGAAATATCAATTTACCAATGTCTTATGAGTACGGAGATATCAAAATCTACCATAGCCATATTCCTGTTGATATTTTTAAAATTACCATCCTGTGGTATATCAATTACTTTTACACTTAAAATCATTGGTTGGTAAATGGAATCAAACGCTAAATTATTATAATGATAGAAATTTGTTCCAGTTAATGTTCCTAGCGGAGAAAATGGTGTCGATAATGCTATAGGTAGAAATCTATAGTTTAGATTTTTTAATACACAAGATGCGGCAATTTTTTGATATTCGTTATCGGCGACAATAATAGCTCTTAGTCTTATCTGACTATTATCCATTCCACCAAGGGCAAAGGGTCTAGAATCCTGAATTTTAGGTTTAATAAATACAATCGGGCTCGTTTTAACCTCAATATCTAATCCCGTTACCGAAGATGGAGATGAATTATTAGAAACATATTTTGTATCAAACAACAACTTCCACTCGGGTTTATCGGTTAATTGTACTGAAAATTCTTTAACCCCAAAGTCTCCACTGACTACTGTTCCAGCAGGTAAAGCCCCTGTAAAATAAAGCATTCCTTGATAATGATTAATGCCTTGATATCCACTTTGACCAATTGAAATAGGCACATTATTTAAATAAATACCTGACAAAACAGTTACCCCCGTTACCGATTTATCATTACATAACGATTTATAAGTAGAAGCATAACAATAAGTATTAGCTATATTACTTGGAACCTGATAAAAAAGCCCAGAAGTATTAAAAAAAGCTTGCCCAGTAGACTGTAAAGAGTGGTCTACGAATAATAAAAAACTACTAATTACTTTATTATCTAATTGGGCAATCATATCTCATTATCTTTGGCTATTTATTCTATTTCTAAAGTTATTTAATAATTCGCTCATATATTTAACGGGAGATTGTTGTAAATCTTCATTATTCTCAATATCTCCAGGTAATTGTAACCCCATAGAAGAACGACTTTTTTGCCATTGCTTAAACATATATTGTGGTGCGCTATCCAGACCATCTTCTACGGCCTCTACCCAGCTTGTAGAGCCATCTTCCCATGGCATTGGTGTAACATCATGAACGTCTTTTAAAGTTGGTACAGAGACTCGAAAATAGTAATTTCCATTTATATAAGATGTCTTAACGAATCTAATGCTTTGAGATAGGTATTGTTTTAAATTATCTGTTGGTTTATCTCCCTGTTTAAAACCAATAAAAGAGAATAAATTTCCGTATCCATCCAAAGAATTAGTCAAATTAATACCTTTTGGTCCCATTAATAATTCCGCTGTAACTGGGTGATAATCAAATTCGGTTAATAAAGAACTTTTGGCTCTATAAAACTGACCATAAGCACGATTATAGGCCAACTTTTCGACTTTTGTAGAGAGTAAAGTTTTTTTAATCTTGTCTTGAATACTTTGTTGGTTTATAGAAATAGAAATTTTCATATTTAATGAGTATTAACCAACGAAAAGACATAATAGGCACTATCTAAAAATGATTGTTTTCTTTCATCGCTATCTAATAAAAACGTTCGCCCATCGACAATAATATGTTGAGTTTCCCCATCTTGAATATAAGCTCGTGCGTTTTCTCTTACTTTAATCTTTACTTTATCAGCAAAAATATGGGATACGATTTCTGGATTTAATTCGGCGTTAGACGACTTATCATAATAAATAACAGCAGGATAGATTCCTGATACTGGCGTATATGTATACTGTTCTTCTACCTGACTTTCTCCAAAACCAAATAAGTTAGAAGAAGATAGACTAGCAACAGGAGTTTTACTTGGGGATTTAACAATAACAATATTTCGACAAAATGTATCAAAAATATCATTAAAAATTCCCGTTAAAAGGGCTCTTTCAGTTGAAGAAATTAAACTTGCCATAACTAATCCCTAATATAATATCTTGTAGAAGGATAAATTCCAACAACGGTATCGTCTCCTGCCACTTGCGATGGAGGAGAACTTCGACTTCTATAAGCGGTAATTAATAAATCTAACGCCGCTATTTCGTCTCTTCTAACAGTTGCTAAAGTTTTGCTTATTTCGTTTCTGTTAACCTTCGTCACGCTAGAGCCCTGGTCTTCAACCCTTAAAATAGAATCAGTCGCTAGGGCATTCATATTAGTCCGTATTTGAATCTCATAATCGTAGATTCTATACATTTGTTTAATAATCGAAACAGCTTCAACAGATATTTCTTCACCACTTTCCCCTAGTATTTCAAATGACCCATCATCTACATAAAAAGACTCATATAATAAATTATTAATGGCTCCAACCTTACCGCGAATCCAAGAAGCAATGGCTGGGATACTAGTTGAAGTGGGACTTCCAGCATCAAGGTATATTTCGTTTGCGACATCAACAATTTTCATATATTAATTTACACCATTATAGAACTAAAGCTGTTATATCATCTACTTTTCGTTCAATTCTGGTAAGAGCTGCCGTTTCTCCACCACCCTGAACTAATACTGCCTGATTAGAAGTAGAAAGATTAATTAAAACATTGAAATTTCCACTAGTCTGAACAAAAGGATTCCCGCTACCGCCGTCTACAAATAAATTACCATCTACAGCCAAAACATGACCAGATTCGTATGGTTTTATTTTCCAATCGTTTAATATAAAAAAATAGCGACCCACAGAAACCACATCAGAAATTGGGTCACCCCCCACAGTAGAAAAAGTCGGCAAATATTTACTATTATCTCCAGACAAAACCCATTCTTTCCAGTCGGAATATAAACCTTGCACCGACAAAGTATTAACCCCGCTTGGTAAATAAACCCTTTTATTATTACCATCGAAAGTAAAAGCCATAAATTTTTAAAATTATGTATTTAAATAATTTCTTTCTTTGGCCGCTGACAAAGAAATAGCGTTAGAAGAACTTCTTACAATGGTGGCTGTAGAAGAAACATATTGGGCTCCCGACAATCCAATACCTATTGCTGTAACAGCAGCATTTGCTTCTGCGGTTCTTCCTCCTTGAACATTTCCATCATAATCAAAACTAAAACTTACAGATGATTGACCATTAATTAATCCACTAATATCTACAGAATCATTATCTTTAACTATTACAGCCCCACTAGAACCAAAATCACCAGAAGGAACAGACGTAAAAAATACCCAATATTTTGAAGATAAATCATTAATTAAATTTGTTCCAAAGGTAATAGTCCCAGCGGAAACATATGGAAAAGTTCTTTCCACACCTGAGATATCCATAAAAGAAACATTATTAATATCAGTAGATGGGACATTGTCGATAAATACCCCCGAAGCACAAGTCAAAATATCCCCAACAAATGACATTAACCTTCTTGTTAACTTTCCAGTGTATAAACCCGTACTCGCTTCTATATTCCATCCAGAATTAATGTTAACATTTTGTCTTAATAAATATTGACTTTTCTCATATACATAATCTAAATCATTATCCTTAGCGTCAACAATAATATTAAATCTATAACCAGAAGCACCAATAGTTCGAGAAACATATCCAGTATAAAATGTACCACTAATACCTGTATAATTATCTCCAGTAGCAATAACGGAATCTGGATATGTAATATTAATATCAGAAGTGTTAGCAAGAGGAACACCGTATTTTCTATACGTTAATGCCGAAATACTCTGTTCTGTTGGCAAATCATAACTAGAATATGTTTCCCCAGATTGTCTAAGAAATATTTTAAAATAATCCCGACGATAACTTGAATCTCCAGAACCATAAATTTGAACTGGCTGATTTACAACATTAGAAAAAGCGGTATCAATAGCTTGTCCGCTAGAAGATTGTTGATAATAAGCCGTGTCTCCCGTTGAATAAAAACTACCTAATGTAGTAATATTCATATATTCTTCTGTGACAACGCCAGTTGTATTTCTTAACGCCCAACCGCCTTCTCTAACAAGATTTTTTGTCGCTGCTCCAGAAAAATTCCATCCGTTAATTAACTCGAACTGTTCGCTAGTAATAGCCTCCATTGGAAATTCATACTTAATTAAAGTATTGTCATTTTTCCATTCTTCTTTTAACCATGAATACAAACATTGAAGAGTAACCCCATCGTTACTGAGATTACCTAACGTATTTAGTATCAACTGTTTACCTGTAGTATCAATTGTTACCTCAACTCCTTGGTTGAGAAAATCTGGGTCTTGTAAAATAGCCATAATATTTTCCTTTAGAGATTACACCTCTTCATGTGTAAAATAATAGTAGTATCAATAATATATGAATATTTACACAGAAAATGAACTTGTGGGATTATCTCCATTGTCATCTGGACAACAAATATTTAGAATCTTACCCTCATTTGAACCTCATCGCGACCCAGAACAACAATATAATTTAATTATTAGAGAATTAGATAACATACGAAGAAGAATAATGGGGTCTGCTTTTCATGTTTTATCTTATCCGGAACTTACAGATAAAGTAAAAGAATATTTTAATTTTAAAGAGGAGCCTTTTTCATGGTTGATTTTAAAAGAAGAAATAATATCAATAGAACATCTTCCAAATTGGGTCGTTGCTACAGATAAAAATAATTCTCCAAATATTTTTTATATTAGAGATTTAACTATAATTATTGCTTACTAATTAGGATTTAAATAAATTCTATCTAATTTTTGTTGAACAAACAAGGATAAACCATCTTCCCCTAACGTTTGGCTATTATATCTTATAGGAATATATCCTAAAGACATTATTATTATATCTATCGAAATATCTTCCCCTTCCCAAACGTAATTATATGTAAAAGACGTATCAGACGATTCAATTCCAGCTATATAATTTAAATTACTTGATTTATATACTCTAACTTCAGACCCAGTTTCAAGACCATTAATAACTAAAGAAGTATTAACAGAATTTAATGGATATAAACTACCAGTTATTAAATCCCAATTAGTTAGTCCTGTTATTACAAATCTTGTTTGGGGTGTATTTGGTCCACGACAAATCATTCTGAATTTAGGTTTAAATCCAAAATATGGGTCTAGTATTTCATTTTCTATTTGTCCGGTATTTCTCCATTCTCCATAAAAACCAGTTCCACTATTATCTATGTCATAAAAAATTTCTACTCCAGACGGCGTTGAAAGATTGATAGGGGAAACATTTCCTGTTCTATAAAATCCCGTATATCCTTTAATATAATAGGACCAAGTAAAATCAGCATAATCACCCGAATTGTTAAAATAAATAATTCCGTTAGAAAATCCTCTAAAATTACCAGTAATATTACTTCCAGGAGAAAACATAACATTCATAAATCCAGAATGTTCATTAAACCAATAGTCGTAATAAGAAGAATTATAAGAAGGATTACTAGTAGACGGCAAAGGAAATGTGGCCCCAGAAAAATAACAACCCCTAATAATACAATTTTTTGGTAAAGTCCCCATTAGATTACCCGCAGTATTTGTTCTATTTATCCCTGTATCAAATTCATAAACATTTTGGATAATCGCCCCATTAGTGTCATTGGTCAAATACAGATACGAATAAGAAGATGATGTTCCAGCCCCTCCACTTAAATATAGTCTCTGAATACGATTATCATTTACTCCAGCAGACGCCAAACTCAACGTTCCACTTATAAAAACACTATCACCTTTCAACGTATAAGGGACAGGGTTAGTAGTAGAACCCACATTTTGAATAATATTATTCTTAGCGGCCCCAAAGATAATAGGTTTATAAAGACTAAATGGTGGAAGAATAGTCACCCCATCTATTAAATTCGAATCTGAAGTACTTAGTATATTAATTGCATATCTTTGTTTATGCCAATAACCATTATTGTATGGTAATATTAAATGGCCAGAGCCGGTGATATCTGTAGCACAAGTCAAATTTAAAAAGGTACAGTTGGTTGTAGTTATATAAAAATCATGACCATATAATCTTATATTATTAAAAGAAACATTATCGCAATATTCTGGTCGAAAATGATGATAACCACCAGCAGGAACCAATCTTATCCCATACACATCTATATCTTCCATTTGTCCATTTGATAAAAAACCTAGATATATAGAAGAACTCGAAACGACACTCTCACAAGCATTTGTGATAGTCCAACCAGAAAATAAAAATGATAAATTTACATTAGAGATAGATATAGCATACGTTTGGCAAGCTCCGGTTATACTTCCCAAAGCCAAATCTTTTATAATTAAAGACTCGGAGATATCGGCTATAGATAATCTTTCGTCTATACCAATAGATTCTATATATAGGTTGTTTGTTTGGACTAATGAAAGAAAATTAACTGTAGACATTCTTTTTAATACGACATCTCCTCCAGCAGTAGTAGAGGTCATAGTTCCTATATTATTATTTGTAGACATCGCAAGGGGAAGAAAACTGAAATATCCAGTTGGTGAATATCGTCCAGTCGTTGTGAATTCGCTAATATGAATATTCGGAACTCTCACTTTCGCCCCAGAAGGAATAAACACCCCCGAAACAGAAGGAAAAATAATATCTCTACTTCCGCTATAACTAAAACCCAAAGAAGGATTATCTGGATTACCTCTTCCTGTATCTTGCCAACACCAATTTCCCCATCTTTCACTTAATCCTGTTAAATGAATAACATCCCAAACATTTCTAGCAGTATGGATATTAATATATCTAGTATAAACGTCAGAACCCGAAGCTGTTTCTACCCAAACAGCAGGAACAAAATTATCAATAAAATATCTAAATGTTTGTCCTGTTTGGCCGTTGCCAGTTCCCAAGTCATACCACTCACCAGATATGATTAAAGAGCCCAAAGATGTAGTTGTCCATAAAGAAGGAGAAATCGAATTATCTGCTCTATGTTTAGTCAAAAGTATCCATCCTACCCTATCTGTTCCACTTAAATAACCAGAAAAATCATTATTAGCAAAGGGTTCGTTGGTAATCATCGGTCCACTTAAACTTCTACATTTTAATTCTCCTGAATAAAATCCAGAATTTTGATAATGACCAGTATATATGATTTCTCCAGTAACATTACTCCATAAACCTGTTAATACAGAACCAGAGGAAGGTAAAACTCCGCTATGTCCTGTATAAAAAATACTACGAATTTTTGTTCCGTCTATAATAAATTTTCCATCGCTTACGTTTATTGGTCCAGGAAATTTTGGGTGAGATAATGACCATTGCCAGTCTTGGTCTATTATTAAGGTGGAGTTTCCGTTAATCGTATAGGTTTCCCCATTATTAAGACCAGTACAAGCAGTACTATCGTGATAATATGTTTGACCATCTGAAAGGGTTACGCTTGCCATAAATTATAAAAATTCTATTCCAGTAATATTAGATGAATCCCTTAATATTCTTTTTTGATAATAACCATAAGATACGCCAGTAATTTGCTCGTCTATATTACGATATATTCTTACGCTTCGACCATTAGCATAATTTACACCCGTAATCGTATCAGCGCCGTCTCTTAATATTGTAGCGTTACTTTTAAAATAATCTAAAGTTAAAGAGGTAATTCCAGTAGAGATACTTAAATCATTACTTAAAATATCAACCGCTCCCATTAAACCATTTATATTTAAAACTCCAGATGATTCTGCACTAGTAATAAAACCAGATGGATTAGAAATTGGATAATAAATTAAAGCGGCCTGTCCTGTATCTAATAATTTTCCTGTTGGAGTAGACCCGCCCCCAAAAGAACCTGTTTGTCCAGTAGTAACAAAAGAACCAGTATTATAAATAGAAACAAAGCTTCCGGTTTGCCCTGTTGAAACATATCCAGAATACGTGTATCCGGTAACAAATCCAGAATTAATGTATCCGCTTGGGTTAGTTCTTGGATATAAAGAACTTGCGTCGATACCACTAGCGAAACCGCTTGGATTAGAACGAGGATAATAGGTTGAGTCTATCCAACCAGTGTCTACAGAGCTACCAGTAGAAGCTCCCGTTTGAACGAAAGGGATATCAGAAACAATGACTTCTAAATTAGATTGGGTAACTGAAACTTCCTGAGTAGATAAAGAAGTAGAATATTGAGGGCTCCCACCGACACTTGCCTCAACATTCAGTCCTGAAATAACAGTAACCGTAATATTCATTTATTATTTTAATATGTGGCCTCTGGATATACGGAAGCCTTACCCATTAAAGCTTTAGATACGACCGCTGTTCCTGTATGTCTAATCTCTACGTCATATACTAAATAAGCAATAGGTAAAATAGCGGTTCCAGTTGATGCAATACTTAAAGTAATGGTCCCACTAGCGGGAGTGACTACCGTCGCATTTAAATCAGCTAATTTAGTGGTATCTGAATATCTCTTTTTTAAATAACCGCTCATGGTATAAGGAGTTAAGTCAATAGGAACGCTATCATCGTCTCTAAGCGTTAAACCTAAAGAATACGTCGCCCCCTGATAAATTTCTAAATCGTAAGTTGTCATGGTTTTAATTACACTGGCCAATTATAATTCTGAGTATAAGAACCGAATACCCCAGAAGAAATACGAGAAAAACGATAAAAGTCCGTTTTATCCCCACTCGCGCTCCCCACCGTTTGAACTGGGGAACCGGCACCATCCCAACAGAAAAAGTATTCTCCAGTCCATGTTACTACCCATGACTGAGATTTAGGATTGGTAACGATAACCCTTATCTCTTGTCCATCATATAATCCAGTAATAATTATTGACGTATCTTCCTTTAATCTTACTTTAAAAGTTGTGCCAGATATTGCGTTTAGATGGACGGTGGCACCAGGATTAACTGAAATGGTATTGTCAGAAGCGATTCTTCGTCTATTACCCCTGGTGTCTGTTAAATAAAGGGCATTTCCATCATATTCTACCGCTCCAGATTCAGGGCTGGCAATTAATGCTCCGCTACCGAATCTCATTGGGGCACAAGCAGCTTTTCCGGCACTATTTCCACTGAAATAAGCTTGGGCAATGCCAACATTTTCTACTCTAAATCCTACATTATTATAAAAAGTTTTATTTCCAGAAACTATCTGATTGCCAGTAGTTCTTACATATCCGGTAGTTAAAGCGGAGCTATCTAAAAATCCTCCAGTTTTATTATCTGTTACAACATTATATCCACTAAGCGATAATGATTTAGCTTTCCAGTCTCCAGTAAGAATTCTTCCAGACCAATTAATAGATAAATTCTCTAAATTATCGTTTAAAATATAAGATGCCCAATCTAAAGAAACCCCAAATAAACTATAAAGTTGTTTGCTATCTACGGAAATAGAACTTCCCCCCGCTGCCGGACCGATTGTATTTACATTAATATTATCGGCAAATGTTTTTGTTCCTGAAATTGTTTGATTTCCTGTTGTTTTAACAATTCCAGTATATGAAGTCCCAGAAGTAAATTGGGTTATGTTTCCTTCTGTAACGACATTATAACCACTAAGAACTAATCCTTGGGCATACCAATTTCCCCCAGTTAATAAACGAGTATTCCAGTTTAAAGTCGTAGATTCTCCATTATCTAACAACTCTCTTAAACTCCACCAAATCGAAGCTAATCCATCATCGGCTATTATTTGTGAGCCTACAAAATCAATATATTGAGAACTTCCATCCGAACCAATATATATCGCATATATAGTTGAAAGAAAAGATTTGGTTCCACTCACCACTTGTAATCCAGTAGTTCTTACAAATCCGGTAGAAGAAGGCGTCCCCGCAAAAGAACTTATGTTTCCTTCAGTAATAACATTATAACCACTTAAAGTTAGTCCTTCTGCATTCCAAGCTCCACCTGTTAGCAATTTTGATTGCCAATTTAACGTCGAATCTTCTGTATTCTTTAATAAATCACGACTATCCCAGTCAATACTTGCCGAGCCCGCGCTTGTTGTTGTTCTAGAATTTTCTAAATCGACCATCGAAAGAGAACTTCCAGATGAGACGATAGAAGAAACTTTTAATTGGGAAGCGAAGGTCTTAATTCCGCTAACTGTTTGATTACCTGTAGTTCTTACAAATCCAGTAGTTAAAGCGGTGCCATCTATAAAACTTCCCGTTTTGGTATTCAGTGCGTAATACGTGCTCAATGATGCGTCAGCGAACTTACCTGTATCAGCATCTTCTACGAAATTGCCCGTTTTAGTGTTCAGCGCATACGTTGTTGTTACATCCCCAGAACGGATAAACGAGGCCGGATTGGTAATCGGATAAAATTGACCACTCTGACCAGTAGTAATAAAACCACCAGTCATAGAAGCAAAAACTATCTCTCCAGTCGTTGGTCTAATACCAGTCCCAGTTGTCGAAACGTAATCATTTTCCCAAGAAATAAGACGTAAAGACGGTTTTCTAATACGAAACGATGCGTCTACAGTTACATTTGCTGTATTTTGATGAAAAAATTGTAAACCAGGATAAGCGACGGTGGCTTCTGTAAAAGTCCTGACTCCACTTGATGTCTGATATCCAGTATCAGATGAAAGAAGGGTAATTGTGGAACCATAAGTAGAATTTAAAGAAGAATCTGCTGAGTTTCTTTCTGTAATTAAAACCGACAAAGTAATCCCTGTTCCGCTTAGTAATCTTGCTTCACAACTTCCTAACCAAATATCCCCCACACTAGCAGGCGAAAATCTTGCGGTATTAAATGCTGCATACACTCCACCAGCACTTACGATATTTGGTCTTCCAGATAATCTAAAATCTATATATTCATAACCACTTTCAACGCCAGTATTTCCAACAATTCCAGTAACCTGTGTTGGATTTCCATAAGCATAACTCCATCCATAAGGCATCGCTCCACCAGAACCATAAATCCCAGGAGTATTCGTTCCTTTTAATGCTGAATTAGGAACAGCATTACCTATATTACTTAACCTCCAATTATCAATAATTCCTTTAACTGGATAATAATATCTATCAAAATATCCAGTTCCTACGCTAGCTGGCACAAAATTTCCAGTTTGACCAGTAGTAACGAATCCCCCAGTAGATAATGAAGTGACAAATGAGCCAGTTTTCGTATTCAGCGCATAATACGTGCTTAACGATGCGTCGGCGAACTTACCCGTATCGGAATCTTCTACGAAATTCCCCGTCTTAGTGTTTAACGCATACGTGGTCGTTACGTCTCCAGAACGGATAAACGAAGCGGGATTCGTAATTGGATAAAACTGACCCGTTTGACTGCTCGTAATAAATGAGCCCGTCTGAGAAGCCAAAGTAAACGATGACGCATGATAACCATCCAATAAGTCAGAATTAGAATATTCGTTTAAAATACCAGTTTTTTGACCCGTAATATTTGATTCGTCAGTAACTAAAGTAAAATTATAACCAGTAGATTTATTACGAAAATTCAAATAACCCATTGTTATTTGAGAAAGAAATATTTTAGGATACCACCAAACGGTGCCTGTTTGTCCTAATAATATACAATTATTTGTTCCATCATGGGCAAATCTTACCCCAGAAAAGGGAATAGAGCCTAAAGACTTCGCTGAATATTGAAACCAACTATTAGTAGATGATGCACAGAATCCACCTAATAATAATTTCCAAGCTCCTGTTGTGGGATAACTAGCACTAGCATTATAGCTATACCCGTCTATTTCCAAATACAACATTGTTTCAGACCAAGAAAATGGGAGTCTTAATTTTAATGTCCCCGTTTGTGGTGTTGGTGCCCCACTATAATCTCCGACAAAAGTAGCCACATCTTTATATCGAACAATACTAACGTTTTGGTCTAAATCTACAGTAGTTGGTCCCCTAATCTGTAATCCACTTGTAAGTAAACCGCTAAGGTTGGCATTTTTATTTTGTTCAACAAAATTGCCTGTCTTAGTATTAAGGGTATAATATGTACTCAACGATGCGTCAGCGAATTTTCCCGTATCAGAATTCTCAACAAAAGCTCCTGTATTAGTGGCCCCATAAATACCCCCGGTCATATTTATATTACTAGTTTGAATACCGAAAATATCAGCTTTAAATATTCCAGTATTCATCCCATAAGCAAAACCTAATCCAGCATTATTAGAAATATCTAACTCCGTCATTATCATTTCATTTGCTGGTAAAGATGTATATCCACTCCAAGGACAACCACTCCATTTATAAGAAGAATGATGAAATGAATCATCATTCTTAACTAAACAAAACATTGAGGGTGTAGACCCTGTATCTGTATTAGTTGCAAAAATATCAAATGCAGAAAATGCATTGACACTATTTAATACAATTCTGGCTTTAATAAATCTATTATTAGTTTGATGTAATAAAGATATAGCTGCTCCAGTAGTCCAATCTTTACTAATATAAAAAACGTGAGTGCCAGGAACAGTAAATCCACCTTCACCACCTACACTTACCCAAGCAGCCCCTCTACCGCTATCAGACCATGGACTCATAGCAATTCTATACCACCAACTACTTAATGTACCAGTAGACGATAGATAAGAATTAAAATATAAATCTCTTTCTAAATAACCAGTCTTAGAAGATTCAACAAATGAGCCAGTTTTAGTGTTAAGAGCATATGTTGTGGTAACATCTCCACTTCTAATAAATTGAGCCGGGTTATTAATCGGATAATAAGCTCCCGTTTGATTAGATGTAATGAAACTTCCCGTTTGGCTCGCAAACGCAAACGATGAAGCGTGATATCCATCAAGAGTATCCGCTTGAGATAAATAATTAAGTCTTCCAGTAACAATACCTGTTATTGATGAATCATCTGTAATCGGAGAAAAACTCCATCCAGTAGCCCTATTTAAAAAATTACTTTGACCCAAAAGAACTCTAGATAATATAATTTTTGGATATTGCCAAACAGTTCCCGTAAATCCTAATAAAACACAACAATTTGTTCCATCATGACCAAAACGAACCCCAGAAAAAGGTAATGTGCCTAATGATTTTGCATCGCAATAAAACCATTGGGCAGGAATAGTCGTCGCATGATTGGTTCCCCCTAATAATAATTTCCAAGCTCCTGAATAATCATGTACAAATCCATCTAATTCTAAAGACATCATAGATGTTGTCCAAGAAAAAGGCATAGTTAATTTTATTATTCCTGTAAAAGCAGTTGTCCCACCACTATTATTGGCATAAAATGCAACATTATTATGTGCTTCAATTAATGAAGAATTGAAATTTGTAGTTAACGGACCTTGCATTCTTAATCCAGTTGTAAGAATAAGTCCACTAAGGATACCCGTTCTATTTTGTTCGATGAAATTACCCGTTTGGCTACTTGTAATAAAAGCTCCCGTTTTAGTATTAAGCGCGTAATACGTGCTTAACGAAGCGTCGGCGAACTTACCCGTATCGGAATCTTCTACGAAATTCCCCGTCTTAGTGTTTAACGCATACGTGGTCGTTACGTCTCCAGAACGGATAAATGAGGCAGGATTAGAAATGGGATAAAATTGCCCAGTAATATCCCCCGAGGTCATGATAGCATTTCTAACTCCCGTTCCGTCCGTTAACCATAGATGATAACCATCATATTCTACCGTCCCGCTTTCGTAAGGGGGACTTATCAACACCCCGCTGTTGAATTTAATAAGGGCCGCGTCTGGTCCGGTATAATCAACGGGGGTTTTAATATGTAACATGGAAACAAAAGTTTTAACCCCAGAAATTGTTTGATTACCAGTAGTTATTACCGACCCGGTTATCAGCTTGGATATTTCCACGAATGAACCAGTTTTTGTATCCTCAACGAAATCTCCCGTTTTGGTGTTTAATGCGTAGGTTGTGGTTACATCTCCAGAACGAATAAAACTTGCGGGATTATTGATTGGATAATAAGCCCCCGTTTGGCTAGTGGTTACAAATACTCCTGTTTGACTACCCATTACAAATCCAGAAGGATTTCCAGAACGAGGATAAAATTCCCCGGTCATTGAAACAAACACAATTTGTCCAGTGGTTGCATAAATAGGAATACCCGACGTTACAATATAATCAGACTCCCAACTTGTTTGTCTAGCAGATATTTTTCGTAATCTAATCGAGGCATCTACCGTTACCCCAGAAGCATAATAACTATATATTACTGGTGCAAAATAAGCCACCGTAGGTTGGGTCATTTTACTAGTTGCAGTTAAAGTTAAATAACCAGAATTAATTAAACTTACCGAAGGTCCATTGATACTACCTAAAGATGTAAAAGAAGAATTTCTCTCTACAATACCTGGTGTTAATATAATCCCAGTACCACTAATTAATCTTGCATCAAAATTAGTAGTCCAATATTGCCCCGAATGAGTACTCGCTGGTTGAGTAGCATATAAATAATAAACAATAATAGTAGAATCATAAGTAGCAACACCAGAAAACCTTATATCTAAAGTGTTATATCCACTCTCAAAACCCGTTTGACCTAAAATAGCATAAATCTGTCCTAGTCCCGCAGCGTTAGCATAAATCCAACTAGATGGCATTGCTCCTCCCGAATTATATATTCCTGGAGAACCACCAATCATAGCTGAGTTAGATACAGCATTTCCTCTATTACTAATTTTCCAATTTTCTACTAAACCAGAAATGTTCCCAGAGTTAGTAAATTGAGCTGGGTTACTTATTGGATAAAACTGTCCAGTTTGACCTGATGTAATAAACGAACCAGTTAAAGATGACGTGATAAAACTTCCAGTTTCGCTATTTTCTACAAAAGCTCCAGTTTTACTACTCTCAACGAAACTTCCTGTCTTTCCAGATACAACAAAAGCTCCTGTTTTAAAATTTTCAACGAAAGAACCAGTTTTACCACTCTCGACAAATGAACCCGTTTTTGAACTTTCAACAAATCCACCAGTTTTAGTATTAAGAGCAAAAAGATTTAATCCTGTTCCTGATGTTAAAAATTTATCTCTAACACCAGTTCCATCAGTTAAATAAAGAAACTGTCCATCGTATTCAACAGCTCCGCTTTCTGGTGTCGTCATTAACCAACCACTATTAAATTTCATTGGGGCCGTATTTGGACCAGTATAACTTGGAGCAAAATGAATTTGAGCGGTAGGAGATGTAATCGTAGATTTAGCAGCGATGTTGGTCGTTACAACTGTCCCTAAAAATGTTTTCGTTCCGCTAATAGAAGTATTTCCAATTACCGCAACATATCCTGTAGATACATATCGCCTATCAGCTAAAATTCCAGTCCTTCCTGTTTCTACAAACGCCCCAGTTTTTGTTCCAGATACATAAGTAGCCGCCACGTCTCCCGAACGAATAAATTGTGCTGGATTTAAGATTGAATAAAATTGTCCTGTCTGACCCGTCGTAATAAAACTTCCCGTATTAGGAACTCCACCAGAAATAATTAGTCCCATTTGTCCAGAAGCTACATTTCCAGTAGTAATAGTTATAGTTCCTTGTCCTGATATTCTTAATATTCCCGTTAGATTATAATAACCAGTTGTTCCCGCTCCAGTAATATAACTACCACTTCTAGCAAACTGACCCGTTTGGCTTGTAGTAATAAATACTCCGGTTTTAGAAGCGATAGCAAACTGTCCAGTCTGACCAGTGTTAATAAATATTCCTGTTTTACTAGCCATAGCAAACTGCCCAGTAACACCAGTTGTAACTAATCCACTTGTCGTTCCGCTAAAAGTAAAAGTAGAACCAACCAATGTAGAAATTACTTGCCCAGCTCCAGTAACAGTTAATATACCTGATAGTCCATTAATACTAGTAACACCACCAGCCTCAGCAGCCGTAATATAGTTACTTGGATTAGAATATCTTGGATAAAAATTTCCTGATTGACCAGTTGAAACAAAAAGTCCCGTTTGGGCTTGAGTAATGAGGTTATAGCCACTAAGAGTCCAATTACCCACCAATATTCCACTATTCCAATTAAGTTTTTCCTGTTCTGAATAATCTAATAGTTGACGACCACTCCAATTAATACTCGCTAAAGAATCTGGGTCAGACAATATTCCCAAAACAACACTAATTCCAGCGACGTTTCCCGTATTTGAAATGTTAGAAACGTAAATATTATTAGTAAAAGTTTTAATACCAGCAATCGTTTGATTTCCAGTGGTAGCCACATATCCAGAAATAATACAATTTTTAAATGTAAACCCACTAATATATGGAGAAGCATCATATAAATTAATTTTTGATGTCCCAGATTGATTAGTTAAATAAAATGCAGAAGAGGTAAAAACTAAAGGATTAGTTCCCGCTCCAGTATTATAAAGAACAAGACGAATATTATTTAAATCACTTTGTTGAACTAATACGCCAGTAAGTTGTCCAGTATTTAAATTAGTAAGAAGACTTCCATTTCCAGAAAAAATCCCCCCTGCTGTAACCATCGCTGTTGTCCCAGCGAATCTTACTTGTCCAGCAGTAATAACAGTATTTCCCTCGTCATCAAAAGCTATTTTCCCCCTTGATAAAAATCCTCCTCCATCATATCTAAAACCAACCCCAAGAGATGGTCCCGTATAACCAATAGTACTATCCTTAACAAGAAAAACCCCGGTAGAATTATTCGGATTTATTATAACTTGATATCCGCCAGTATTACCAATAGTTAAACCAGAAGAAGTCAATTTCCAATAAGTAGAATTTATATTTTGAATACCACTTAATCCATCCACGCCAGAAAATTCTACTGAAGATGTAAATCTTTTTATTCCTGTAATAGTTTGATTACCTGTCGTCTTTACATTTCCGCTATTCTCTAATCCAGTAAAACGATTAAGTAAATAATTGCCAGTAATAGCTAAATTTGTAGTTACCTGATTTATGGCATCTGATAAAGCTCCGCTGGCCCCAGTTAATTGAACAAATGTAACATATCCGCTATTTGCAAAATCAAGAGTCGTAACGGCTCGATAACCACTAGAATATAACTCTTGAGCATAAACATTAAAACCAAGAACAAATGGACGATTTGAACTTATTCCATATAAGGAATTAGTTAAACCATACATATCCATTACTATATTTTCTGATGGAAAACCTAATCTTTTTCCAAGCAAATAATAATTCTCTGATGTGCCTGTCTTAAAATGAAATACCCCACCACGAATAACATCCTGTAAACTTAAATAATCTAAAATCAATCCGCTCGCGCCATTAAAATAAGCGGACTTCATGAAGTTTCCAGTAATATAACCAGAAGAAAGATACGGCTCGTTATTAATTTTAGAAACAAATAAATCAAATCCAGAAATAATAGAACGTCCAGAAATTCCTGGACTTAAATTAATGATTCCTGTATTATTAAGACTTTTAATTTGAAATAGATTTTGAGCCCCATCGAATTTTAAAAATGGAAGTTCTTGAGTATTAGCCCATAAAACAAATCCAGTATATTGCCCATTGCTATTAAAAGCAAATCCTGTTTGGGCCATCATTCCAGATACTACTTGACCAGATACTAAAAATCCGCTAGGATTAGAACGAGGATAATAACCATTATCTACCTGAGTAAGAATATTAGTATTATTACCAGATAAATATGGATAAGTAACGAAAGTGTCGGATTCGACAGAAGATATATAACCAGAAGGATTAGAATGACGGGGATAAAATTCTCCAGTGAGTTGGCCAGTATTTGTTGCTGTTCCTGTAATAGACCCAGTATTTAAATATTCTCCAACTACCTCTAAAATATAACCAGAAACTTCTGGTTTATTTAATTGCTTTAACCTTACCCAACTATTAGGCATATATTCATATTACACGGAAATGTAATAAATATTATCGGCCTTCAGCTAGAATTTTTTTAACATCGGCGTCGGCAGTTGTAACAGGTTTATTGGGATTAGCAGGACGACGAAGAGATAAGATGTAATTTTTGAATTCTTGACGTAATTTATTTTGGAGTCTTTCCGAACTTTCTAAAATAACTACTCCTAATTTACGAGCATGAGCTTCTAAATCAGAACGATTCATATTGGCTAATGTTTTTTCGTATTCTGATTCATCAAGAGTCCCATATTTTGCATGTTCATTAAAACCCCAAATTTGTTCTAACATCGTGGGCTTGCCATCATCAATCTTACCGTGAGTTTCAATAGTTGGTTGCGTTGATTTTTTATTCTTTGCCATATCTATGTTAAGTTATTATTGGTTTATCTAAAAAGAATTCTGGATATTTTTGTTTATAGTCCTCGATACATTGAAGGACTAGCGGATTAGACCATTTGCGAGAGAGTTTGGGAACGGGGAAGTCTTTAAGATAATAAATAATAATTGCTGCTCGTAAATTAGTTATTTCCATACAAAATAAATTTTTATTTTTCTGAAGATTTGCTTTATTTAAAATATTTTTTAGTTTTAAAAAATTATTTAATTCAAAAAGAATCCACTCCATAATTTTTAAATTACAACTATAAAATCTAATGCTTAATCTATTTTCTTTTGGTCTTAATAAAATAGAACCGTCTCCGTCTAAATATCCAATTATATATGCCATTTTTAATTCTTGGGAAATTATATTGGGGGGAGACATTCTTAATGTTTTATTTTCGACAATCCCGAAGTTCTTTTCTAAAGACTCTCTCCAAGGATTTACCCCTGTCATAATTAAAGATGAAACATTTTTTAACGTTTCTTTTTTATAATTTTTTCTTTGGTAAGAGCGAATTGGTCCAGAAAAATCACATGCCTTTTTAAAACTTTCTAAAAGTTCTAAATCTTTAGAATTAACTTGAAGAACATACATTGTTGAATTCCCCCTATATTTTAAATAACCATCTGCTGCAAAATTTCCAGCAAAATAAGAATTTACTAAATTTGGTTGATGATAAAATTCTTGATTAAAAATATGTTTCTTTTTTCTAAAATTACTTATTAGTTTTAATTTAATGGCTTTTTTTTGTAAACTAATAGCTGTTCTATTTGGAAAATATAGTTCTTTCATTTTATGGAAACTCATCTTGCCAGAATATTGTTTTAATTTTTCTGTTTCTTCAATTGTCCATAAAAAATAATTACTCATATAAGTATCTTAACAGATTCGACCTAATTTTTCTAAAAAACATGGGAGAATTTCTTCTCCCATGCGTGTAAATTGTTGACTATCAAACAATTATGCCCGCCACACTTCGCGCATCAAGACAAACACGACCCTCTTCAAGAGAACCATAGAACCCAACTTTCTCAACGCGAGAACCATACATATCAAACTGACCATCAGGAACAACAGTAAATGTTGAGCCAGTGTCAGACTGACGAGATACTGGGCGTAAGAATACTCCACGGGTATTATCCACTCCAACACAGATTTCGTCTGAAGCGGTAGTCCAGTTAGCTAAACTTGCAGCAGTAGCAAAACTTCCGAACAAAACGTTGTATTTTTGTCCGACACCGAATTCAATCATTTCAACGAGGTTAACTCCATAGATAGATTGCATTCCAGCATTGCGGAAAATTTCGTTACGAACATCGTCAGTTAAATACTGTCCACGGATACCAGCAATAGCTGTGGTTTCAGTCGTTTGAGCAGTATTAATAGGATTGTAAGCAAAAGCTCGGATTTGTCCTTTGACTTCTGGCGATACATAAAGGTCAGTTATACCATTTGTATAAGGCTGAACAGCAGTATTTCCAGAATACGACTCGTTGATTCTCTTAATACGAGTAATAAGAGCATTAAGGTCGGCTAATAAGAAAGTATCAGCAGCAACAGAATCAATAACGTGACCAAGAGCCCCGCCATTAACAGTTGTAGTGGAAGCTTCAGCAAGGGCTTTTAAAATAACAGCCCAACCATTACGTTCCTGCTTAATAAGGACTTCGTTAACCATTCGTTCAATAGCCTTGCTAACAACATCGAGACGACTCTTGCGAGCATACTTTTTGTTAAAGCTGACGGCGCTATCTAGGCGATAGGTTCCGAATTTTAATTCCTTAACCCCTTCGATTTGAGAAGTAGGAAGACCACCGGCTACATGTTGTGACCAGACGGTAACATATCCTGCTCCTTCATTGTAGAAAAGGTCTAGAGGAATAGATGGGTCTGAATCCTCGTCAAATTCTACATCTCGATAAATACGAGAAACTGTTCCAGCAGTCATTAATACTTCCTCGATAACAGGAGAGATAAAAGCTGCGACCGCTTCAGTAGCTTCGCGAGCTACGGTTGGGCTCTTAGAACCCATAGCCTTAATAAGCTCTACTTGCTCTGGTGTGTTTTTAAGTTTGATTTCCATAAAATTGTTTCCTTATAAATTACTTAAACTAATTAAAGCTTAGTAAAGCCCTCCCGCGTCAAATCTAACTACTGTAACGGCGAAAGCATCACTATTACCTAAAGCAATGGCGATTGGTCGTCCAGAAACAGAAACGTTAATTGGTAGTCCACCAGTTGTTCCAGTGGTCGTATAAGCGTTATAGTTTTGGGTTGTAAGAGAAGCGTTAGCCCCAGCATACAATTTTGCCCCAGCGGTAACAGCTCCAGTTAAACTATTTCCAGTCGTAATTCCACTATAAGCGAAAATACCCTTAACAACTACAGGAACAGCTTGACCTGAAATACAAGCTTCCATTTCGGCAGCTTTACGAGGATTATACTTTAGAGGAATACCATTCTCGTCTGTCTCTCTCATATCGAAAAGGGTCATCCCCAATACGGTATCTGTTTGAGCAGTAATAGGCGTAATCTTTGGAATAACTCCATATCGTTGGGCAACGACATTCGATACTGAAAAGTCGCCCATGTTTCCTAGCATTTCAACAGCGTCAGGATTATTGAGAGTCATCCCAGGTCCAGCTATTTTAACTAGTGTTCCCTTATTACAAGGGAGAGTAGTACCAGAAACGGTGAAAAGATTGATAACATCTTTCTCGTCATAGTCTCTGAATGGTCTTAATGTTGGCATATATTTCTCCTAAATTTTAAATTTTTTTAAACTTACATTTTAATTACAAAATTATCTTTTGCAAAAGCTGATTGATATTTTTCCTTCAAGGTCTGTGGTTCTCCAGATGTTCCGTTGGGAAGTCCACCTTTTTCTTTATTAGCATTTTCTAATGCTGCGGCAACCACTTCTTCTGAAGCCTTACTTTTCTTTTTAGAATCCATTTCCTCTTTTTCATCTTCACACTTTCCAGATTCTTTGTCTTCTTTACCCTTTTCGGCTTTGCTCTTTTTGGCGAAACCCTTAAGAAGGACCGAGGCTTTCTTTTTCCATTTATCAAAATCTTCATCGCTTGCTAGAGCCTTAACATCTTCTACAATAGCAGCTCTTACTTCATCATCTAGTTCGTAATTTTCAGCGATTTCTGACATACGGACGTTAAATTTGTCAACTTTTTCTCGTTCAAGTTTCTCGGTTGAAAGGGCTTCTACTGTTGCCTGTAATTTCTTAAATTCTTCAGATAGTTTAGCGTTTTCTTCGGTCGCTTTAACTTGAGCAGCCTTAGTGTCGGAGAGTAGCGTATTTAATTCTGTTTTTTCTTTTTCCCATACGACACTTCCTTTTTTAAGTTCAGCAGCAATTAAATCGGCCACATCAGCAGCTTTAGCTACTTTGATAGATTCGTCAGTAATGTCCTGAATAGATGTGATTTTCATAATAAGTTGTCTTTCTTCATTTACATTTATTTTTTCATTTTGGGAAATTATATTTTTAGAATCCTCTTGAGCCAGAACGGTTTCTTCTTGTGAGGTAGCGACACCTTTTACTTCGGCGGCTGGTTTTTCCGTAAAACCAATTCCTAAAGGTAAAACATCATTAACTGGCATTCTATAATAAAAAGTATCATCAACTTTTCCATCACCGCCAAAAGACTTAAGATTTATTTTAAGTGATTCTATCTCAGATGGTTCTGTAATTAATCTCGCTTCGGCAAGATTTTTAGATGTTCCCTCAATAGCAGCTATATAATAATCACTAAATCCCAATTCCCAACTAGCTGAAATACCCATGTATTTATCAGATGTCGGGTCATTAGTCTCTTCAATTAAATCGCTAATATCAGGATTTACTAATCTCCAAACGATACCCCCTAGAGTAATATTAAAAGGAATGGTTAAATTTTGGACCTCTTCAAGTCTCAATGGTTTATCTGTAACAAATTCGCTGAAGCCAGCGGTTAAAACGGTTCCAATTACTTTTTGTCTATCATGCTCTGTATTAATTGGTTTATTAATAAACTTATTAAAAATAGCAATTGCCGTTTTAGTATCTATGACATCGCCATTTTTATTTACTCTATTGGCCACACAAGCATTAAATGCAACTGGTAATAAATCTAAATTTTGAGCCATGTCAATATTAGGAATGAATTTTCCTATTTCTATTAAAGAAGCCATTGCTAAAAATTTGTCCTTCTCTTCTGACACTAATGGTTTAAGCAAACAGCTAAATGATGACTCAAATTGAAATTTCTTCATAATTCGTTAATTATTTACACTTAAAATAACCGAAAAAGAATTATAGATATTGCTGATAGAAAGAAGCGTCTCGTGAATAAGATAAATAAAGGCTGTCTATGGAGGATAAATTAAACGTTAGACTTGATTGTTTAATACATTCTTCCGCCGCCGAATAATGTTCTTCTGAAGGAGTCCATGAAGAGGTTAAATCTACCATTTGTTTATTAATATGATAGAGAGTTTTTTTATGAATATTATTAAAAGACAGCGTTCCTCTTAAAATATCTAAAAACATAAATACCCTTGCCAAGCATTTCTCTTGTAATGATTTATGTGGATTTTCATCATTAGCCCCAGATAAAAATACTTCTATTAATTGACTCATCCTTATCTTTTGCGAAGACGAGGAATTATGGTTATTTCTAATTTGTTTCAATGAAGATAAAATCTGACGAGTATAATCTAAATACTTATCTTCAACTAATTCTATATTTTTATTTAATTCAATAGTCATATTATGGTCCAGCAGAAGTCCACGATAAAATAAAATTAGTGGTTAAAACCCCACCATTATGAATATAATTATATTTAGCAGCTACCGCATCATTACTAGGAAGAGTATATGTAGTTAGGGCACTAATTCTATTTATTGGTGGTATAACAGGACTATCTGAATCAGTATTCCTAAATAATAAATCAAAAAAAGGAACGATAACCGCCGAAGATACATCGGCGAATCCCCACACCATAGCCCTTACTGGTTTATCGACCATATTAGAAAATCCTGCTGTCGAACCCACTATTTCAGATGAATATTGGCTAGTATGAGTTCTTACAGCTTTATAAGTATTATCAGTTAAATCCTCTAAAATAGCTACATGAGAAATTTTAGATGATGAACCGTATTCTACTTTCGTTCCAGCCTCGGCAACTTCTAATAATGTATCAATTTCTCCTTCTGTAGAAATATCTGACGGTTGAGGATAAAAAGGAAGAGTCCCATCTCGACGGATATTTTTCCATTTATCAGGAATACCCTCGGTTTTTAAATTAGATGTCGCCTGCCTCTGCCATTGCATAATTCCTGGCAAATTTAATTGTTTAGCTACGTCTCCATCAGCAATTTTGCCCCCATCTTTACCATTAGCCATAAATTGCATGTTATCTGTACTTGTATAAAATACTAAATAATCATCATCAACACTTGGGTCTAACGGATTTCCCCATCCAGGAACAAAAGATTCTCCATATTCAGTCTTAAAATCATATCCTGCCCATTGAGTTTTTCTTTCATTACCTGCTCCTAAATCGTAATTATTATCTGATGCTGAACCATCATTTATTAATCTAATCCCAGGATGAATAAGAGCGCCTGTATAATAAGCGTCTGAGCCCCAATTCCCTCCCCCAATTAAATTAATAAACTTGGCCGTTACTCCCTGTCCAGTTGTAAAATTTAATTTAAGAGAATATGTTACTTCAGAATAGTCGCCGATACCAACGGACATGTCTGTAATAATTCGGGCAAAAGCTTTATGGGCCGCACAAATTCTTTGTGTAGCATTAGTCGCCTGTTTTATATTAGAATAAGTATCAAAATCTACCAATGATATCGCCGCACAATCATTTCCATATCTATAAACGATATCTCCAACCCCAGGATTATCGGGATTATCTATAAAAACCGATTCTGTACAACTACATACTTCGGTTGGTATTGTTAATTCCCAATCAGAAAACCCTTTCATGGGGGGTGTTCCTGGAGAAACCATAAACTCTTTAAAATCATATGCAGACGTAAATGCTCCCTGTACTGGAATTCTCCATCCCCTTGTTAATTTTAAATAACTGGAACCACCTAATACATCTACCTCTGTAAATCCACACGAGCCATCTAAATATTGAGAAACTATTTCTGTATTTATATCGCTTGGAGTAGAATAATTACGACTTCCAATATACTGAAATAAAGCCTCTCCATCGACATCAAGGGATTTCGAATATAAACCAGTCGTTCCCCATTGAGCACCCCCCAACTCCGAACAAGTATCTGTAATATTATTAGCTGTATTACTTAATCCCAAAGATAAAAATCTAAAACAATCGGCAAAAGGAAAGAACGCCGGATAACATAATCCAGTAGAAGTAATAAAGTTTTTAATTCCTGATTTGGTATATTTTAAATGTCCACCAGAATCATAAACCTTAACACTTAATTCTCCACCAATACTAATAGAATGCTTTTGAGACATATAATTTTATGTACTAAGTGCAATTAGATGCATCGCCACATGGACTTGTCCATGTTAATGTTAAATTCATTTCTATACCATTATCAAAACCCAAAGCTGGATACAGTCCTCCTTGAAGCCTCGTTTCTCTATCGTAAACATCATCTTTATTAGGAAAAGCTCCATGAGGTAAAAGTCGAGCAAAATGAGTTCTACTATAAGAATCTCCTTCGCTAGTTCCCGACGATTCAAAATGAACCACATAACCAGTAGGGACACAAAAACCACTAGAGGCAACACCGCCGCCAGCCAAACCTGTGGGAACATATGCTGTTCCATTACAACCATTTGCCCAACCATAAGTTTTAGCAGTAGCGTTATCGTAAAATCTAATAGAATCCCATCTTATTTGTAGTTTAGCTCCCGCTGCTCCAGTATGAGGCCAATATAATGGTCGAGTATTTGTATTTAATGAATCAAAATTACTTGGAATTGTTTGCCCACCATTACCCCTATCTATTAAAGCACAGTCCATTTGAGTACTTGGCCATGGGTCAAAAGTAGCTGGCGAATAAGCTGGACCATTTAACATTAAAATCCCACCATATCCATATCCAGCACCAGAAGCATCAGTTATTTGTCTAACCATATCTCCCAGAGTACCAGTGGAATGAGTAGCTGAATTCAAAGCTTGAACAAAATATCTTTCATTGCCAGAATAAGAAAAAGGTCCAAGTTCTGAATGTTCAGTATTGCTTCCGGTTACCCCGCCCTGAACGGTTTGAATATTATTAAATCTTTCAATAGTATTAGGAACATTCCCCCATTGGTCTACAATAGAAAAATGAGCATTACATATTCCCGTTCCCCGTTGCGTTAAAACTATCCCACTTATCCACCTATAATGCTGTAATCTAGAATTACTTAACGTAGAAGCTCCAGATGCATCTTTAAAAAGACAATCTAAATAAGGATAATAATTTCTATCTCCCTCTGATGCTGAAGGATTTACACAATAAGCTAAAACCATGGAAGCAAACCGTCCATTATAACCCATACTGTTATTGGGAGAAAAAGAACACTTCCTTGTAATGGTCGCGGAACTTCTAACGTTTGGTCCAGAATAATCTATGGCTGTTGGGGGATTTCTTAAAAATTTAGATGAAAATACAGCCTTTATTCTTGGATGTTCATCCCCACCAATAGCTTGATACTGTTGATTGCCTGGGGTAGCAAAAGAAATAGATTCAGAAAAGGCATCGGTTTGAGTTTCTTGATAATTAAAAACTTCGGTTGGATTTGTCCACGTATTATCGACCTTATAATTTTTAATAGATGGTAGGTTAGGAGTAGCTGGCCCCCCCAATCTTATATTTTTTGGTGTCACTACTTCATCTCCAGGAAAACTACTATCAAATAATTGTGCAGCCGTTGGACTATAATAAAAACCACTTAAATCTTCCTGGGTAGTGATAGCGGTTAAATCTCTACTTAATGTTGCATTAGGAATTTGGTCGGAAGAAATAAACTTCATTAATCCGTCACTATTATAGGCTGAAATTTCGCTAGTGACAGCTCCACCATCAATATTATTAACTTCAAATTCACTATTATCGGGAGAAAAATAAAAGGATAACTGACTTAAATTAGTAGCTGATGGCTCCATTAAATCCCCATATTTAGGAATAAAAGAATGCCCTTTATTATCAACACATCTTAATCCATGATAAACAGGACGATATTTTCCATACAAATTACTCCAAGCTGTAACAAAATTCGTTGGGTCTTCTGAGGTGTCAGCATTAGTTGTATCAAAAGTATTTAATCCAAAAGAAGAAGCCCCCGTTTGAGAAAAAACAATTTTTAACTGATAACTAACTAAAGCCTTATAACCATTTGGTATAGATAAACTTCTGCGAATTCTACTAAAAGCATACTTACCTGTAAAATCTAATTCGTGACCAGGAGAAACCATAAACTCACTAATATTTAAAGCCCCCCCCGCTTCTTGAACCACAACTGATGAATCTCCAGTAGGAATATTCCAGGCACGAAAAAATCTAGGACCAGTGCTTGTTAAATAAGTTCCACAAGCAGAGGATGGACTGTCACTACCGACTTCGTAACCACGCCAATCTATCCATTGCCCACTTTGTTTTCCCTGATTAGTTAAAAAAGTTCCAAACGGGGAGGCTAATCCAGTGGTCGCAATCGTCCCACCATCACTACTTTTATTAACAGTAACACCATTACCAATAGACAAATATCTAAAACAGTCAGCAAAAGCATAATCTTTAACCATATGCAGCCCCGTATCGGTTATAAAATTATTAAACCAATCGGTCGTAGAAACGAGCTTTCCCCCGCTGTATAAATCCACTTTAAATGCTCCCTCTAATCCCACCTTAAGATTCGTATTCATATTATTTAATTACACTTTTCTAATTATGGACTAAATTGCTCTTTCCAACTTATTGTTACAAAATCAAAAGCTAAAGTCTCCTCATCTTGCATATCTATATTAAATCTTTCTGGACCTGCCTCAAAAGTAATTGACGAAAACTCAAAAGAGATATCCGCATCATCACGATTAGATGGAATAAATAAAGCTGACAAAGCAACAACATATTCTCCCGTTAAATTATATCCAGAAGTAACGATTCCATTGGGTTGTAAAGAAATATAATGATAATCTCCTTCTGGAGCCATTACCCCACCCCAAGAAACAGAATAATAACCTGTCCCTATAGTCCCACTAATAAGAGCCCCAGTGACAATACCCGAAAAGGTTTCTGTCATTATTTTATCACCACTTAAAACAGCTCCAAATGATGTAACAAAATCACCCGTATTTTTTGGATAACCATAAAAAGTCCCTGTGAAAGAACCAGATATACTACTGTTTAAATTATATCCGCTATTAACAAAACCACTTGCTCTTACGTCCCATTCTGGAGCACAAACAGTCGCATCATTATTTATCCACCAAAAATAACCATCCTTAGCCCCTAATTTTAATTCTTCATTAAAATACGACCCAGTAAAAAGAGTCGTTCCAGGAAAAATGGGGAAAACCCCATCCCCCGTAGTCTGATAAAAATTAAATGGGGCAAAAGTTACATTAGCTGCCATCGTCAACCTTACTAGCTAATAATAAACTAGCAAGAAAGTTGTCTAATTGGTGCTCGACAGCGATATTATTAACTGTTTTTACCCGAAGATGATTTTTATCTTCTGGATTTTCACCATAAACCTGAATACTAGATAACCAATTGGCCGGTTCTTCATTAGCCATTATCTGTTCAACAATTCCTGAAACTACTTCTTTTTGTTGTTTTGATAGTTTTTTTAATTTAAATTTTTCCCTAATAAAGGAGGCAACGTTACCTTCTAGCTCTTGAGATAATAATAAATTATCCCTTACTTTAGATAAACTATATTGGACAGAACCCCCAATAGGAGTAATCTTTTTGGTTGTTTGTGGGGCTTTTGCTCCTTCTGGACGGCCAGCGGCATTTGGGTCTTTTGGTCCACCGATAAGCGGGGTGTATAAACCCTTATCCCTTTGTTCTTTATAAGCCTTTTGTTCTTCTTCCATAATTCCTGGGTCTGGAAGAGTATTTGTTTCAATAGCTTTAAATCCTTGTTCTGGAGTAAGAACTCCGATTTCTACCATTCTCGCAAAGATTTTAGATAAAGTACTGTTGTCTTTTAATTCAATTTCTTCGAAATAAGGAGTCGGGAAATTTTTAAATCCAATAGATTTAGAAATCCTTTTCATTTCTGGAATGAGGAATTCTTCCAAAAAAGAATTTCTTGCCTGCTTTAAACGGGCAATAAATAATTCCACCTTTTGTTGTTGATTAGCGAATTTTTCTCCACCCATAAAGATATTATTAAGTCCCATGTTAATATCTCTATCGACAATTTCGTATTTTTTAGGGTCTAGTAAATCAGCAATTTGTGGAATAACGAATTCCGCCTTTGTAGTATAATCAGCAATTAAAACTCTGCCCACTGATTGATTTTCAAATAATCGTCGTAGAGCATCAATATTTTTTTGGTTAATGCCTCCCTTTTCTGGTTCCGCGCCCGTAGTAACTAATAAAACAATTTGCTGCATCGTCCTACAAATAGCCATATCTATTTTACGAAGCTCTGCTTTAAAATTAATATCCTCTAAAACAGGATAACCCATGGGAACAGAAAATGGTTCATAGTCTTGTTTCTTATAAAAAATAGAAGCTACCTTATCAGACGATAGAGGAATACTTACAGACCTGGAACCAGATTTTATTTGCTGTTTAGTTTGTTCTGGAAGACTATTAAAAATAGCTAAATCTTCTTCTGTTTGTGGTTTGGCTATACGAGACAGCTCAAAATCAGTTAATACTTTAAAATAAGTTCCAAATGCGAAATTAGCAGTTGGGACCATTTGAACGTCTGCTGGATTTAAAATAATATATCTAATAGGTAATATCATTTTTTCTTCTGGAACCGATGGAACCTTATCTGCTCCATATACTTGCGTAATTTTTCTAATATCATCGGGCTGGATTTCTCCATCCCATCGGTAAAAAAATACGTTACCAGAACGATAATACTCTCTGAAAAAACGGTCTTGTAATCCCCATAATCCAATTTTCTTCCAGAAGGCAGTAAAAAAATCTCGTGATTGTTTATTTCCTCCTTTAAAAAATATGTTATTAACTGAAAATTCCGTCATTAAATCAATAACATTACGAAAAACGGCGAAATTATAATAACATTTTTGACAAAGAATAATTGCATCCCTTACATCTACAGAAGAATAACCACTACCATATATGCTACTACTATTTTTAAATGGAACTAAACCATCATCAATATTTTGAAATCGTTGAGTCCTCTCTATAGTTCCAGCAATATTTCTTCTTGTGGAAGTCGTTGATGTTGAGGCGATTGACTCTGTCGCCATTGAAACCATAAATGGTTCCGCATCAGTTAAGTTAATTTTTTTCTTTCTCATATTATTATTTTAAATTGCTGCATTACTATAATTAGCCGAATAAGTACAATATATCCTATCATTACCCATATAATCGGGAAATCTAACAAAAGTATACACAGTACTTAAATTCGGATTTGGAGCAGGGGCATTAACGCTATATGGGAATCTAATATCGTTATACCACGTAATTAAATTATATTCATCTGTAGTTTTAACACCGAGATTGCTTATTTTTACTAATACTGTTTGTCCTGTTGCAAATCTAGTTAAATCGAAAGCAATAGTGTTTTCTTCGTCAGTGAAACTTAAATCCCATGCGTCGTATTCTTGAGGACTTATGGTTCTAGTATTGTAAGATGAAAGCCCTGATGGAGAAGTGTTACAGATAAATACTAAATGTCCGGTATCCCCACGGCCACCACTTGGTCCTTGCGGCCCTGTTGGACCTGGAGAACCTAATCCTCCTACATTAGTATCAACTAATCCATAATTATACCATTCAATTTTACCAGAAACTAATCCAGCAGGAGGATAAGGATTGTCTAAAGAAGTAAATTCAATAGCCCCATCATTAGTATTAAAAGAATCTACTCTCCCATAAAAATAACGCCCTGTAACAGAAGCATCAGAAAAAATAAGTTGTTGGGCAGCGGAATAAGTATTACCAATCATTGCTGAGATAGTTGTTCTAATTTGGTCGCCAGGACCAAACCTTCTTCCTGTTCCGGTACATAATACCCAATTACTTGTTCCGCTTGTTGTTCTATCAAATCCATAAAAACCAGTCCTCTGGATATCTGTCACATAATAACTAGCATAATAATTATCGCTAGCCCCAGCAGGTCCGGTCGGACCAGTCGGACCAGTAGAACCAGAAATTGATGTTCCACTAGTACCCGCTGGTCCTGTAGGCCCGGTTGGACCACCAGCCGGAAGAGAAGTCCAATCAGTTGTTGTTCCATCTGTTAATAAAAATCTAATGTCATTACTACTTCGTTCTATCCCAGTAATACCAACCCCAGAAGTTCCGAGCCCCATGGCCCCTCTTTGTCCTTGTGGACCAGCAATTCCTTGAGGACCAGTAGCTCCTCTTCCACCACTTGGACCAAAATAACTTGTTTCGACATCCCCTAAAACATAAAATCCCCAATACATTGAACTATCCATTACGCTTCCGTCGGCGAAAACGTATTTTTGGAATCCGTATTTATACGAAGAGGTTGCGTCGAAGTTAACTTTAAAGGTTATTTTATTTCTACTAATATCTTCAACAATATCTGATATTAAGTCGTCTGTGGTTAAATTAGCATCTAAAGTATTATAAGCAGAAACATCAAAATTATTTTCACTACGAAGAAATCGTCCAGTAGAAGGATTATTTAAAACTGTTTCAAGAACACCATCATCAAAAAATACTAATTTTAAATAACCAGTAATACCACTTTGAATAAAATAATTAGAATTATAATAAGACCCATTTGGAAAAGTAATACCAGTTAATTTTAAACCACTATAATCAATAGAATACGTCATTCCTTTTACAAATCTGAGTGGGGGATTATTAACTGTATCTGGATTAATATTATAAATTTTCCAATTTGGAGCAATATCTCCTGGAGAAGGTGGTCCACCAGTAAATCCAGTAAATATATCTCCGACAATGTTAATTCCACCAACCACTCCTTGCTGACCCGTGGCACCACTTGGGATTATAATAGTTAAACCTGTGGTTCCATTAGAAAATTGCGGGGTAAGATTAAGTCCACTTTGGGTAAATCCAGTAAGAGAAATACCTGTTGCCCCTGTAGCCCCAGATGGTAAAGAAATTGTGTTTGTAAGAGCCCCATTAGATAATAAAAATCTTACACCTGTAGAATTAATTCCTGTTGCCCCGGTAATACTTAATCCACTTGCCCCACTAGGACCAGTAACCCCCGTAACCCCAGATGCCCCAGAAGGACCAATAATAGTTAAACCCTGAGAAGAGGCCGTTAAATAATAAGAACCAACTTGTACAACCGCACTTGTTCCAGATGTATAAGCTGTAAAAAAATGAGGACCAAAATATAACCCACTTCCAGAAGGGATAGAAATCTTATTAATAAATAATTCTTGAAATGGATTTCCTGAAGAACCAAGGTTAGAGATGCCAGAACCAGTAGGAATAATGTTTCTTCCGCTGACATTGATACCAGACCCCCTTAATATAGGGAACATCGTCTGAGAAATATATCCAGATAAATCCTGTTGATTAATTTGTCTGAGTCGAATATAGCTGTCCATAAACCTTTATTTTATATTTACACTAAATTAAATGAAAATAGGTTCAAAGGTAGAAGTATTCTCTTCTGGGGCTTGTTTTATATCGTTAAAACATTTTATCCCCCAAGCAGCTAATAATAAAGCGGTATAACTATCACGACGCATTCTTGTTGAGGTCATATCTCTTTTCATGATTTGTGGAAGGTCAAAACTTTGGGTTCCCTTAGCGGTTGTTTTAACCTCAATAGAGGCGCATTGATATTTTGTTTGTTTTAATAAAATTTCTTGAGTATCTATTAAATCTGAAGAAGATTCTTCCCCAACAAATTCTAAATTTACCTTAGCCAAACACGCCTTCTCAAACGAATTGGCCGAACCCTTAATACTTCCCCCAAACCAAATCTTTTTATAATCAATACACCCCTGCAAATGTTCATTGGCTTTTCTAATAAAATCTGTTGTAAAATATTGAGAGAAAGCCACCTTATGAATAGTTTTATTATATCCCTTTCTCGCTAATTTTAATTGTTCCTCTAATTCTGCCCCGTCTTTTTCGGCGACAAAATCAAACACTTTAATTTCGATATTATCCTTCCTAAACCATTCGCTTTCATTAGCTGACTCTAAAAATTGATATCCAGCATAATCAATAACAATCATTACAATATTAAAATTAGTATATAAATAATAAAAATACTTAATATGGTCCTTTAAATCTTTCCCAGCCTCAGCATAAGAATGGACAATCGTTGCCCCTGGTCCATTATCATCTAATTCGGTTAAACACATAGCAAAATTATCCGCAGTTGGAGAATTACTAAAGTTAGGGTCAATAGCTAAGATATATTTTTTGTCTTTATGTCCCTGTAATAATAACGTGGGTTCTTCTCCATCAGGAACAGTACATTCTATCATTTTCTTCATAGAAAAATAACTATCTGAACCATCAATGAATTGGGCACAATATTCCCGTTGAAAAGTTGCCGAATTAGCTTCATTGCTTTGGGCTAATTCAATAATACTTTTATCCATCCTATCAGGGGGAATAGCGTCCCATGATAATTGACTTACAAAGTATCTTGCCTTATTTTCGGGCAAGTTATCGCTATAAATTTGCTTTACAAATTCGTCATATTTTTTATAAAGATATTCGCAGGTATATGATGCTGATGATAATGCAACTAGTTTAGCATTATTATGAAAGACCATTCTTTCTTCCTCAGTTATAATTCCCTTTCGAATCATATCTGTTTCTTTATCACGAATCATTTTCCTTCGCTTAATTTCCCACGCGGGCGTAGCGACAAGATATGGCATTAAAACCTTTTCTACCATTTCCTCGCCCATTAATAAGAACTCATCAATAACTAATACATTGGCACGGAAACCACGGATTTTTTCTCCGTTAAGAGGAATAGCAACAATTTCTCCACCGTTAATACTCCAACGAAATTCATCGTTTCGTTTAATTTTATGACCAAAAGCTTGAGCCAACATAACTGCTTCTGGTTGGTCAGCCAGTTTTTCTATATGATTAAAAATAAAACGAGACGTTCTAAAAGTTGGTCCAGCAACAAGAATAGAAGTATTAGGAAAAAATATACATTGTAAAAAACAATAAATCGACGCTAACCAAGTTTTCCCAATTCCACGTCCCCATACATTTAGGGAATAATTAGAATTTAATAATCCCTTAATAATTACGATTTGGTCAGGATATAGTTGAATACCAGATAATAGTTCTGTGGTTAAACCTAAATTTCTATACAGAAATTTAATGAGGGTTAGTTTAGCTTCGTTGTCTTCTAATTCTCCTTTTAAACTATACATTAAGTGATTAATGTCTGTTATTTCTTTTTTGTATTTTTCTGATTCGTACCACATTAGATTAAATTTCCTATATCATACAAATATTGAAGGTCCACATTTCTAAATTGTCCATTAGAACAAAAAATTCTTTCAATAGCTTTCGCTGCATCCTGTCTATCATTTACAAATAAAAATTGAAGAAATTGATTATTCTGAATAATTTCTCGCATGTTGTGAAGAACAAATTCTGGACTAATTCTTGTTTTTCCGGCTACTTGATGACGATAAATAAAATTGTATACTTCCTCCATGGGTTCTTCAATGACCACAACTAAATAAGACCCTTTGGCCTTGTTTATTTCTCTTAAAAAACGATTAAATCCCAAGCTTAAAGTCGTGTAAAAATCTCCCAAAGATTTTCTTTCTATGTGACAATCATATGAAAACAAAATATCATTCAAAATATAATCTCCGAACATCAGCCCTTCTGAAATGGTCGGAATCGAAAATGATAATGGCTTTTGTTCTCTTGTATCTACGATGATACGATGTTTTTTTGAAAATTTATTCCAATTTCCATCAAATTCAATAGAAGAAAACCGAGAAGATAATCCTATTTCCTTACCAAATGATAAATAGTCCCCAGTGATTTCATTTAGTAATTTAATCCCACCCATGGGTAAAGAACGCAACTCCACCTGAGAAGGTAAAAAACGAAGACCTTTTTTTGCTTTTCTCTCCAACAAAAACTTACGAATATATTCTATAGCCTGATTATTCGGAACCTTTTTTAACCACTTAATAGCATTCAATCGCGAATTAAAATCACTATTCAAATAAAAATCTAATGACTTAAATTTAATAATAAAACCATCGAATTGGTCATATCGCGGAAAATGCTTTTGATAATATTCCACTTGGGAAATTTTATGTAACCTTAAATGTAAATGCAAAGATTTAAGGGAATCAAATAAAACCTTACATTCTTGACATATTAAATTATCCATAAAGAATTTCCTCTTTAGATAGACCTAAAATTCTCGCTTTAATTTCCGGCAAAGATGATAACCTTTCTACTTCTACCCCCATGGCTTTTTGTTCTTTTTCAGCTAATCTAAGTAGGTCTTGTCTCCCCTCTTCTGTCTTCCACATTTGAACCAAATTAAGAATGCTTGCTGTATCTTTTACCTGTTTAGATAATCGAGTGCTTCTTTTTTCTTTAAGGTCGTCTAACAGTTTTTGCTGGCGAGTAATACATTGGTTTCCCTCATTTTGAGCTTTACCAATCGCTTCGACTAATGACATGGAAATTCTAATTGTTTCATCCCCCCGTTGTTCATCATCGGTAATATTTTCCAATTGTCTCTGAAGATTTTCGCTACGCCGTTGAATTTTAAATTGCTGAACAACCTCATTGGCCAAAATAATATATTGGTCAACCTCTTCTTGAGTTAAATCTGGTTTATCATAAGTATAACGAATAAATGCATCTTCGCATAAGCTTCTATGAGTTTGACTTTCATAAGTAGCCATTTGAGTTAAGAACCTAAAAGTATGAAGATAATTAATTAGCATCTCTAAACCCTTTTTCTGCTGAGGGGTTAGTTTTTCCCTGTCTAGCACAAAATTAACATACTTATTAACACGGCGCAAAACCTTATCCATAGTTTTTGGTGGTTCATAAGTGGCACTTTCAGGAACATCTTCTTCTGCGGCCTGATTATAAATAACACGAGTATCTAGGCTTTTTACATATTCGTTTACCGCACGAGTTTCCGCGTGGAGATTAGATAAAGATGGATTCGCGAACATAATTCTTGCCATCTCTAAAGAGTTCATAGTTGCAGAATTATTAGCTATATAAAGCTTTTGTTCGTCTGTTAAAGTAATTTCTTTATCTTCCCTTTCTCCTTGCGGGCGGGCGCGTATATTATGTTTGGATAAAGCTTTTTTAATAGCTTTCCCCTCTTTGCTTCTACCATCACATTCTTGACCAAAAATAGACATCGTTAACTCTTTTAAACCAGGAGGGTTATCTGGAGTAGAGTTCCAGAGATTTAATAGATTTTGTTCTTGTTCTGCTGTTAGGGTTAAGTCGTCCATATTAAAAAATATCTACATCTCCATCAGCCAAACATTTTTTTACTTTTATAATAATATTTTTGCGTATATTTTTAATTTGTTTATATCCAGGATTCCGCCCTTTTTCATTTGATATGTATCCTAATTTTTTGGCAATAATCGCCTCGTCTTCGTGCAAAATAAAAAGCCCCTCATATACTTTATATTCTAAGGGCTTTAATAGTTCTTTCATTTTTTCGTGAAGAACCAAAATGTGTCTAAATACGTTCGATGTTTCATCAAAAATTTGTCTTATTTCTTGAGTATGATTTTCAATGGAAACGGGTATTTTAATATGGGTAGCTGCTTGTTTTCTTTTTTGCCAGTGGGCATATAAAGGACATTTAGAACTCTGCTCTCCATAAATTTTACATCCTAAATCCATCGCCGCCGCGCATCTAAGGCATGGACGAGAATAATTTGAATAATTGTTTCGAATAAGATTTTTTATTTGATTTCCGATTATAGCATTTAGCCACGGAATAAGGGGTTTTTCAGAATTATATTGTCCCCATTTTTTATATATGTGAATACGAATGATTTGTGATACATCATCATAATCCATCCACGA
>Ga0208245_1000071_pt1 | contig 106645 bp, 97 predicted proteins | sample RifOxyC1_FD_184035 | JGI IMG/M metagenome (GOLD analysis project Ga0208245, IMG submission 184035) | Soil microbial communities from Rifle, Colorado - Rifle Oxygen_injection C1 (SPAdes) | ecosystem: Environmental > Terrestrial > Deep subsurface > Rock core/Sediment | place: Rifle, Colorado... | reverse complement strand
AAAATGTGATTATTGTGGAAGTGACTTAGAGGTGTGGAAGATCTGGTCTGAAAAATACGGAACGATTTATGACGCAGTTTTTGATTTAATGAAAAATGGAGTTTCTCCGCCATCAGAGGCTATAATCCCAGTGTTAAAAATTACAAAAGTGAGTGAAGTTTTAAATTTCCGAGAGCAACAATTATGTTTTGTCTTATAGCACGGACAGGTTTTCGAGCGTAGCGAGATTTTGTTCCTTTTGTGCTTGCTTAGATGGCCTCGATAGCTTTTTGTCAAATATATCTATCTTGAAGACAATAATGTTTTTACGATAAAACACAACGAACTGTTTTTCTCATGTATTCATAAAGGGACAATTCTTGAGTAATTTCTAAAATTTTTTCAAAATAGTTTAAAATCTTTCTACAGAAACGGAAAAAATTTCCGAGAGGGAATCACTTAGCATTTTTGTCCTTGCAGATGGCAACTAGAGATTTCTAACCAAGGAGAATGAGAGTATGAGTTTTAGTAGAACTATTTTGTCGTTAATTTATTCCCTCTCTTTATCGGCGAGCTTACTTTTGGCGGGAAGTAGTTATGCCAAAGAGTATATTTTCATGAGCGCTAAGGGAGGCGACTCCTCGGATGTTTCGGCCGTTGCCGGTGAAGGTGATGAAGTGATTGTTGATTTTCATATTCATAAAATGGTTACAGAAAAAGCACAGGTAGAAAACTCCATAACCGACGCTTTTAAAGAGTTAAAATTTACCCAGCTCAAAAGCAGCAACAATGTTGGCAGTCCGGCAATTCCATATTATTCGATTATTGTGGAAGGTACTCCGGCAAATCTTCGAGTCGACTATCAAATGGAAAAAAGCAAACGAATTATGAATTTAATTCCGGTACCGGCACAACCTGAAAAATGGCGTTGTGTAGATTGCGAGCAACCCTCTTTTGCTATTGACCTAGATAGTTATCGTGATGGGGAAGAACGTTTTTATACGTTAGATTACTTAGGAGATTTTCGCGGTATTCCTTTAACTAGAGTTACGCTCTATCCTGCTCAATATATAGCAGAGGATCGTGCTGTTGAAATTTATCCAGAAATTGATTTTAAAATAAGCGGAGCAATAGAGGGAAAATTTTATACAGATAACGTGGAGCAAATCTATGAAAGGGCCGAGCTTAATAATCGCTACTTGATTATCGCTCCCCAAGAGTACATTGCCGCTCTTGCGGAGTTTGTAGCGTGGAAGAGTTCGCGCGGTTTTGAAGTTGACGTGATTTCATTAGAAAGTGCGGGAGGAACCTTTGCGGCCGTTAAAAGTTATATCAGAGCTCGATATGAAGCTCCAGAGACTAATTTTTCTTATGCTTTATTGGTAGGACATGAAGGAAATTTCCCGACTGAGTATGTTTATACTAGCAGTAGCTCACAGACTCCATCGGATTTGCATTATTTTACAATGGGGGATGCAACGGATTTTATTCCTGATGTCTTCTATGGTCGCTTGGTAGTTGGCCAGTTGGCGGATATTTCAAATCAGGTGCGAAAAATTATGGATTACGAAGGAGATCTGCTATCTAATGGTGCTGGTTGGAGTCAACATATTGGCCTTGCATCTGATGAGGGAAGTGATCCGAGTGACGAGGAGTATTTGGCCCAGATGACTTCAACTTTTGTTGAATCTTTTGGAGTCTCTAGTCGTTCATTTTTACAGCGCAACAGTGATTCAACTCCTACTAACTTGAATAAGGCACTATCCAGCGGCGCCATGTGGTTAAACTATATTGGACATGGCACGGGAACTTCTTGGCCTTCTATGTGGAGCACCTATTATTCTTCCAGTATTAAAAATTTAACAACAGATGCCGTTAAACCAATTATCATTGATGTGGCCTGTCAAAATGGACGCTTTAGATACAACGCCAAACAATTGGGTGAGCGTTTTATGAATGAGTCAAAAGATGGTGCGCCAGTCGGTGCGGTGGCCTATTACGGTGGCTCGGTAAATATTTCTTGGAATCCACCAGCGGTAATGGCAGTTGGGTTGAATAAAATGGTGGTGCAAGAAAAAATAGATGCTTTAGGCAAGGCCCTGTTGGCCGGACAGATCTATCTTTTTAATAACTATACAGATGTTGCGTCTGTTAAAGAGAACTTTTCTTGGTATCATCTTTTTGGAGATCCTTCCTTGTCTTTGCATATTGGCCGCTAATTAATATTGGCGAAACCATTCGCGCAAAAGATTATCCTGAATCGTTTGCGCTTCGCTTCGCCAAGATGGAGGCATCTTCTTAGCACTGTAATCTTTATGCATTCGTCGTTCTATATCAGAAATTAGGATGGCAAATATTAAACGTTGATTGGATTTGGTATTCAAGTATCCAATGATGGAACTAGCATAATCCATGCTCCCGGTTTTGGCCCAAACCCGCAATGCCATCTCGGGATCATTTAAACGTCGATAAATCCAACCTTTCTTCCCAGAAATGGATAGCAGTGAAGGGAAGGAGCGGTGAGCGTAAAATTTATCTTTGGCCAGATTCAAAAGCTGTATCCAATAAAGTGGAGAGGTGCGAGATAGGGGAGATAACCCAGAGCCATTGGCCAAAAAATTAGATTCACAAAATTTGCTGCCGATCAATTGACATACCCACTCATTTAAAACTTTAGCACTGGCCGAGAGATCAAAAGTTTGGCCACTGTTTTTTTTCATTTCATTGACTGCTTTTAATAAGATTAATTCTGCGATCAAATTATTGCTATATTCCAAGCTACTTTCTGCCAGCAGTAATAGTGGATCACTACTATTAGTAAAAAGTTTTTTGGTAAATTTTTCAAGGGCATCATTTTTTTTTAGGGGAGTAGGCAGCACGATACCATTTATTTGTGCTAGATGCCGCAAGTAGCTGGCCGAAAAAAGGCCAGGACTTCTGACGGGAAGTTCCTCTATAAGATTGTATTTTTTTAAAGGAGAGAGCTCCCAGATCTCATGGCCTTCATCTCCTACGTAATTAAAGGCCACTCCGCCGGGCAGCGGGGACTTGGACATTTTTATTTGAATAAAATCCAGGGGAGGAATAGGTGTTGTTTGATTCCAAATTTGGAAGCGATTAAATTCAGTGGAGAGAGGGCCTACTGCTGGATTGTCGGTCTGATCGGTTTCACTTTCCGGGGAGAGAATGGGAGTGGTGGGGAGGATACCGTCAGTATAATAAAAATTTCCGCTTATTTTTTTTATCCCCAAAATACAAAGATAATCGGCCATGCTGGCCAAATTAGAGATCGTAAATTTTGGATCGCCACCACTTTCTAACAGCAGGTCGCCATCTAATTGGCCATTTTTGATTTCACCATTAGTTTTAAGGTAGGTTTCAAAAGTAAAAGCTGGGCCTAAAGTTTCCAGGGCCATTAGATTAGTGGCAATTTTAACAATAGAGCCGGGAATGAAAAGCACTTCACTATTTTGTGAAACTAAAACAGTCTGCTTCTCTGGAGAGAAGAGAATAAAGCCGATGTTTTTGGTGGAGATTTCATTGGCCAGGCAGTTGGTGTGGGATGGGAGTAGGAAAAGTTGGCACCCCAAAATAGACAGAAGAAGAAATTTATAAAGCGTGTTATGATTCATAGCTATAAGTCTCATAGACTTTTTTTATAAAGTCAAAATTTTGCGGAGCTTGTTGGTTGGAAGCAAAAAAGGTTTTGATTGTATCAACAGATCAGGTTTGGCTAAGAGAGCTTTCTGCCAAATTAAAAGAAAATCCTTCAGTAAAGGGGGATTTCTTCTCTTATCCGCCGGATGCCAAAAATGCTATGAAGCAGGAGTTGTATGACTGCTTTATAATTGAAGATTCGGTCAGCAAGCGCGATGTGGAATCGATATTTGAATACATTGCGCAGACGGAAGTTTACAAGAAAATTCCCATAATTTTGACTACAAAGGATTTTTCTACTTTTCAATCGATTATCGATCAACATCCAGCTGTGAATATTAGAGTTTTAGATATGCCGGCACCAGTTGAGGAAGTGGCCAAAAGTATCTTTGATCTAGTCCATCCAAAAAGTAAAAAAGTGGAAGAAGGGGATGGTAAAACAAGATATCCAGTAGATTTGGATTTTTTAAAAACGGCAATTGAAAATATTCAAAAAACTATTTTAGAGATGACGGGGATTCCTGAAGTCTCTTTTGGTAAACCATTTATGCTAAAAAATCCTAGCGAGTATGGTGAGATAGGTGTTTCCGCAAGGGTAGTGGTGTCATCCAAAATTTTTACCGGTTCGTTTTATTTACTCTTTCCTTCCGCTACCTATCTGAAGTTATACAGTGCAGTGGTGGGAGAAGTGGCCAATAAACTTGACGATGGAAATAAAGATTTAGCAGGAGAGATTGTAAACATAGTCTATGGCAAAATGAAAAAGCGTCTAAATGATAATGGTTATGAACTTAATATGGCCATTCCTCAACTTGTTTTGGGATTTGATAAACGAGTGGTAACTTATGTGGCCGTAGCAACTCCTTTCTTTACCACATATGGACAATTGTTTGCGCAGTTTGTACCAAATTTAAAATAGTAACAAAATAGAGTAGGTCAGCTGGAGATTTGAAATGAGATTATTGTATATTGCCCCGGAGTTTCCACCCAATTATTGGAACTTTATTTTACGCTTGGCCGCACGAGGTGTAGAAGTGGTGGGAATTGGACAGTCTGATTTTTTTGAAATGCCGGAAAATGTTCGTGCATCAATGGCCTGGTATGAACGAGTGGACTTAAATAATTGGGACGCCGTTAACTATTCTATTAACAAGATTATTGCAATTAAGGGGAAAATTGATTTAGTAGAGTCGCACGATGAACATTGGTTGCGTCTAGAAGCTAAAATCAATGATGAATTTCATTTTGCGGGTATCAATCACCAGTTAATTGACAGTTGGAAGCGTAAAGATGAAATGAAAAAACTTTTTGTCGCAAATGATATCAAGGTGGCAAAAGGCAAAACAGTTAAAAATTTCAGTGAGGCCTTGGCCTTTGCTCAAGAAATTGGATATCCTGCTATTTTAAAACCTAATGAGGGAGTGGGGGCCATTGGTGCCTTCAAAATCAGAAATGAAGAGCAGTTGCGTTCAACCATGGAACAAAATGGGCATTACAATTTTTTGATGGAAGAGTTTATTACTGCCCCTATAGTTACCTATGACGGAATAACGGATTTTTCAGGTAATATTTTATTTGAGAGCAGTTTAAAATATGCTTCTGGTGTTTTAGAGATTGTTAATGGAGTAGATCCGGCCTTTTATGTTTGTCGCGAAATATCAAAGAAGCTCAGCGAAATTGGCAAAAAGATTGTGCAAATTTTTCAATTAAAACGAAAATTTTTTCATATTGAGTTATTTGATTTTGATGATCATTATGCGCCGATGGAAATTAATTGTCGTCCACCAGGTGGGCCGATTGTTGATATGATGAATTATAGTTGCGATGTGGATCTTTATGATGTTTATGCCCAAATGATGGCCGGCCAAAAAGTAACGCTCTCTTCGGCCAAAGATTATTTTTGCGGATATGCTGGAAGATCGGAGCGTGGTTTCTTTTATTCTCTGGCCGATGTAAAAAAGAAAATCGGTAGCAATATGTTAGAGATGGCCGAAAATCCGCCGCTGTATCATCAGGCCATGGGAAAATATAAATGTATTTTTCGCGCTAAAAGTGATGCTGAATTGCAGGGAATGTATAACTTTATTTTGGAAAAGAGATATTAATTATGAATATTGAATATATTAAATGGTTTAGTAAAACGCTCAATAAAGATATGGAGCTAAAGATTTATGGTAGCGGTGGTGACTCAGTACTGGTTTTTCCTTGTGCGAGTGGACGTTTTTTTGATTTTGAAGATTCGGGGGGAGTGCGTTCATTGCAGCATTTTGTGGAGGAGAAAAAGTTGATGCTGTTTACGGTGGATAGTTATGATGCCACCTCTTGGAATAATTATAGCATTTCTGCTGCGGAGCGGGCCATTAATCATGGGCGTTATGAAAATTATATTATGGGAGAGGTTTTATCCTATATAAAGCAGAGAAATCCAAAAGGTAAGATCTACACTACTGGTGCGAGCATGGGAGGGTATCATGCTGCAAATTTTTATTTGAAATTTCCAGAGATTTTTTCGGGGACGGTGGCCCTTAGTGGCCTCTATAGTGCGCATAATTTAGTTGGCGATTATATGGATGATAATGTTTATTATAATGCGCCAATTTCTTATTTACCCAATCTCGAGGAAAAAAAATATTTACAGGCCTACGCGAAAGGTAAAATTGTAATTTGCACAGGACAAGGAGCATGGGAAGAGAAGATGTTAGAAGACTCTTTGGCGCTGAAAACTATTTTTAACCAAAAAAAAATTGGGGCCTGGGTGGATATTTGGGGTACAGATGTTAACCACGATTGGCCTTGGTGGCATAAGCAGTGGCCATACTTCTTTTCTGAAATTTTAAAAGAGTAGTTGGTTTTGAAGAGGTGAAATCTTTTCTTTTTGTTGTCATATTATTACTACCATTATCAATATTTGCAGATGAAGCGGCCAGTGGAAATAATCTAATCGATCAGACACTCGCATTTGTATCTCATGGCCTGTGGAAGGTTTCATCTCATTTAGATCAAATGTTGGCCAAAGAAGAAAATATTAACGATGAGGATAATAATAGTCAGCTGCTTTTTAAATTTTCTACTACAAAAGTAGAGGGGCAGACGTTGACCTATGTGAATGATTTACAATTTAAATTGGATTTGCCTAATACGCAAAAACATTTTCAACTAATTTTAGAAAAGAGCGTGGATAAGGCCCAAGAGAGTGTGTTAGGAAAAAATAGTAATGGACAGGCCAGTACCGTAGGAGCTGCGGCCACTACTATTGATGATGCCGTTAGAGAGAACGATTACTCTTTGGCCATGCGTTATCTAATTGCTGAATCCAAGGCCTGGCAGATCTATTCTGATGTTGGTATCAAATTAAAAATTCCACCTAATCCGTTTGCCCGGTTTAAAATTAAACGCAATATTTACTTTTATGATTGGACACTAAGTTTATCAGAAAAACTTTTTGCTGATCTTTCATCTGGTTTGGCGGAAAATACAACAATAAATTTAGATCGGGCCATTGGAAAGAATATGACCTTTCGTTTTGGCAATAGTGCGGATTGGAGGGAAGATAGTGCGGCATTAAAATATATTCATGGATTCTATCTGCATCATCTGCTTAGCGAGCATCACTCTTTTTTGTATCAGCTTTCTACCAAGGGATCTTCGGAAGATTCGGTATATCTGAGAACTTATATGGCCGGGGTTAAGTATGTTCATTTTCCTTGGGAAAAACACTCATTTAGTTATCATGTGAATGCCAATGGAGTTACTCGTTATACACCCTACATTGATAACTATGATGTTGGTGTGGCGTATAAGTTTTTATTCTATCGAGACTGGTGGTATTTAACGCTTGCTCCCAATGCCATTTTTTATAAAATAAATAATTTTGCCCCAATCCCTTCGATCTCTTTGCAAGTGGATGTTATTTTTGCACAGTAGTAGTCAGCCTTTTGGGGAAACTGTTTTTTGAGTTTGTTCAGTTGACTGAACAAAGTATCTTGACTTTGTTCAGTTGAGAGAACAAACTATTCTAGTATTAGAGGTAACTAATGAATTTTACAAATATTCGACAACTGCTGCTTGATCAGGCAGTTGAGGCCCAAGAGTGCCAGAAAAGTAACATATTGGTTGATCGCGAAGCGAAATCGTATCTATTAGAGATGGTTAACTCGAAACTTATAACTGTCGTGACAGGAATTAGGCGCTCAGGAAAATCAACGATGGCGCTGCAACTTTTATCGGGGAAAAAATTTTTATATTTTAATTTCGATGATGAAATCTTGGGCCAGGCAGCACCTGGGGATCTAAATAAAATTTTAGAAAGTGGATTATCAATTAATCCTGGGGCAGAATACCTTTTCTTTGATGAGATTCAAAATGTAGAGGGCTGGGAACTTTTCATTAATAGATTACAACGCAGAAAATACAAAATAATTATTACCGGTAGTAATTCGAGATTGTTAAGTATGGAACTTTCCTCGCACTTAACAGGAAGACATCTAACACTTGCTTTATTTCCATTCTCCTTTTTTGAATTTTTAAAATTCAAAAAGGTTGAATTGCCAACTAAAAATGTAACGACAGAAAATATTGCACTGGCCCGTAATTATTTATCTCAATATTTTCAGCAAGGCGGGTTTCCACAAATTACTCAATATAGTTTTCAAGATCGTATTTCCCGGCAGTATCTTAAAGAGTTATTTGATAAAATCGTGACTAGAGATATCGTTCAAAGACGACAGATTAAAAATATTAAATCAATGCGAGAGCTAGCTTTATTGGCAGTCTCTCTTTTTTCTTCTCAATTTACATATCAATCTCTGAGAAAAGCATGTTCTTTTAAAAGTATAAATACTGTCAAAAATTATCTTGAGTATTTACAAGAGTCTTATCTCATATTTATTTTGGAACCATATTCGACAAAAATAAAAGAACGTATTTCATTGCCCAAAAAACTTTACGTTGTAGATACTGCCTTGGCCGAGGCCATTATTCCAAAAACTACGGAAGATTTTGGGAGGAAGTTGGAAAATATAATTTGTGTTGAGCTGCGTAGACGTGATTGTGAAATTTACTACATTAAATCGCCAAACTATGAAGTTGATTTTGTAATTCGGGAAGGTAATAAGATTGTTGAACTAATTCAAGTTGTCTGGTCTTTGGATAATTCTGCCACGAAGCAGAGAGAGGTCAAGGCATTGCTTCGTGCGGCCGATGAATTCCAGGTAAAAAAATTAACAATCGTGTGTGGAAGTGATGAAGGTGATGAAGGTGAGGAAGTGATAGATGGAAAAAGGATAAAAATTATCTCTGCCTGGCGTTGGTTGCTTGATAAAAAAATCGATACCTAATTAATTTAAACTTGTTAATCTCAAGTCAGTTCTGTTTTTGAATTTACTTCGAAATACCACTTCCAAATTGCAAAAATGGCCGGGTATACCATAAGCTCCATGGCAAAAGAAGTTACAATTCCTCCGAGCATGGGAGCGGCAATACGTTTCATAACATCTGCTCCGGCATTGGCAGTGCTGGCCCACATGATGGGCAGTAGTGCCATGATTAAACAAGACACCGTCATAATTTTTGGGCGTACTCGCTTTACCGCACCGAAAGAGATGGCCGCTTTTAAATTTTCAAAATTAATCATTCGGCCTTCTTTTTTAGCGGATTCGTAGGCAAGATCCAGATATAAGAGCATAAATATTCCAGTTTCTGCATCTACTCCTAGCAGTGCAATGAGTCCGACCCATACTGCGATACTGAAATTATATCCTAGCAAGTAAAGAATCCAAATAGCACCTACTGCGGAGAAAGGAACGGCCATAAGGATAATGGCCGTCTTAGGCCAAGATTTGGTATTGGCATAGAGAAGCATACAGATAACAAAAAGGGTGATAGGGATGATAAGTTGGAGTCGCTCCCATGCACGGGCCATATTTTCAAATTGGCCGCTCCATACTAGTGCTACTCCTGTTGGAAGTTTTATTTTTTGATTGATAACTTTTTTGGCCTCTGCCACATAACTACCAATGTCGCGTTTGGCCACGTCAACGTAGACGTAGCTTCCCAGCATGCCATTTTCATTTCGTAGCATGGATGGCCCGGCCATCATTTCAATATCCGCTAGTTCACCAAGGGGAATTTGTGCGCCATTCGGAGACGCCACTAAAACTTTTTTTAGTGCTTCGATATCTGATCTAAAATCTCGCGAGTATCTTACGCTGATGCTATAACGTTCGCGCCCCTCTATGGTTTTGGAGATAGGGTCTCCACCCACGGCCGTCATAAGTGTCTCTTGCGCTTGGCCAATTGTTATGCCAAAACGGGCCATCTTTTCGCGATTGAAGTGAAAATCTAGAAAGTATCCACCGGTGGCCCGCTCAGCAAAGACAGAGCGAGTGCCAGGAACTTGCGGAAGTAATTTTTCTATTTGTAGGCCAATTTTTTCAATTTGAGCAAGATTTCCTCCTAACACTTTGATTCCAACTGGGGTGCGAATTCCTGTGGTGAGCATATCGATGCGATTGCGAATAGGCATTGTCCAGGCGTTGGTCGTGCCTGGAAATTTTGTTTTGGCATCCATCTCGGCAACTAGTTCTTCCCAACTCATAAAAGGTGGCCATATGAGGGTTAAAGGGTATTGTAAAAACTTAGGCCAGGAGGAGTACCAGCGCTTTTTTTCTCGCCACTCGTTCTGTGGCCTTAGAACAACGGTTGTTTCCATCATTGAAAAAGGGGCCGGATCGGTGGAGGTTTCTGCCCGGCCGGCCTTACCTAAAACGCGTTCCACTTCAGGAAATGATTTTAAAACACTGTCTTGTCTTTTTAGTAAATCATGAGCGGAGGCAATAGAGATACCAGGCATGGTGGTAGGCATGTAGAGTATGGTGCCTTCATTTAAAGGTGGCATAAATTCTTGGCCAATTTTAAAAAAAATAGGAACGGTTAGGATCATCGCTAGTAATGCTAAGAGCATCACTTTGAAGTGATGAACAACGCACCAATCAACAATGGGCCCATAGAATTTAAAAAAGAATTTACTAATAGGATGTTCCTCTTCAGAATACATCTTTCCAACTAGTATCGTATTTCTTATGTTGGCCAACCAAGTCGGTCTAAAATGTTTTATAGAAAAATGTGCTAAGCTAACTCGCAGCGCTGGATCAAGAGTAATACTTAAAAAGGCGGCAACAAACATGGAAAGATTTTTTGTGTAGGCCAGTGGTTTAAACAGGCGGCCTTCTTGTGCTTCTAGGGCAAAGATCGGAACAAAAGATACTGCAATGACCAACAAAGAGTAGAAACTTGCCGGCCCCACTTCCTTAATGGCATCAATTATAACTTTCTTTACATCACCAGGACTTCCTTTTTTTTCCCATTCCTCAAGGTGTTTGTGAGCATTTTCTACTACTACAATGGCCGCATCCACCATTGCGCCAACCGCAATAGCAATTCCTCCCAAACTCATGATATTGGAAGATATTCCTAAAAGTTTCATGGGAATAAAACTAATTAAAACTGCCAGGGGGAGAGTAATAATGGGAATCATTGCGCTAGGAATGTGTAAAAGGAAAATTAAAATAACAAAACTAACAATGATCATTTCTAAAGTTAATTCATGAGTTAGCGTAGTAATGGCGCGTTTGACTAAATCAGAGCGATCGTAGGTGGTGACAATTTCTACTCCAGGAGGAAGCGAGCGTTTTAAATCGGTCAGCTTCGCTTTTACAGCATCAATGGTGCGAGTGGCATTTTCCCCAAAGCGCATAACAATGATCCCGCTTACTACGTCTCCTTCACCATCTAGATCCGCAACTCCTCGTCTCATCTCTGGGCCAGTAGTTACCGTGGCAATCTGTCGCACATAAACGGGAGTGCCACTTTGATTTCCCACTATAATTTTTTCGATATCCGCTAGATTTTTAACTTGGCCGCGGCCACGTATCATATACTCCGCACCAGCTATTTCGAGCAATCGGGCACCTACGTCGTTGTTTCCCTCCTTAACGGCACTGACGACTTGTGATAAGGAGATGTTATATGCCAAAAGAGCATTGGGATTAATTTGAATTTGATATTGTTTCTGAAATCCGCCTAGTGCGGCCACTTCCGCTACTCCTGGCACTGTTTGCAGATGAAATTTTAAATACCAATCTTGCAAAGCTCGAAGCTCTGGCAAGGAGTGTTGGCCACTTTTATCTACTAGCGCATACTGATATACCCAGCCAACACCAGTAGCATCGGGACCTAGTTGGGTGCGAACCTCAGAGGGTAAATCAGAAGTAATTTGCGATAAATATTCTAGCACACGTGATCTGGCCCAATAGATATCTGTGCCATCTTCAAAAATTACATAAATATAGGAGAGGCCAAAATCAGAAAAACCGCGAATGTCTTTTACTTTGGGAGCACCCAGCAAGGCACTTATTATAGGGTAGGTGACTTGGTCTTCAATAATATCAGGGCCGCGATCCCACTTGGAATAGATGATTACCTGAGTGTCGGAAAGGTCAGGGATAGCATCCACGGGGATTTGCTGAAGAGCATACCATCCACCCATGGCCGCCACCGCGACCAACATAATGACCATAAAGCGATTGCGTGCACTGAGTTCAATAATTTTTTCGATCATTCCTGTTGTACTCCTTTTAGCCTCGATTCTGAATCGATGAGAAAATTAGCACTTGCCACAATCAATTCACCTTCACTAACGCCGCTGGCAATTGCTACTTCTGCTCCTGCGCGAAATTTTATCTCTAAAAGTCGCGGAGTATAATTACCTTTGCCGTCAGCAATGAAGGCCCATGCTTGATTTCCTGTATCCATAATGGCATCAAAGGGAATTGTAATTTGCTCACCAAGAGGTGCAGAGATGGCCACTTCCACAAAAGACTCTGGCCGCAAAATACCGCGGGCCTTAGAGATAAGAATGCGTGCTTTGGCAGTTCTCGTGGCCGGGTTAATTACTCGATCAACAGAAATAACTTTTCCGTAAAGCATTGTTCCTCTTAAAAAAGGCGCATTAATTTCGGCGGAGAGGCCCTCATGAACATGAGGAAGATCCATTTCATAAATGTCAGCGTATACCCACGCCTCTTGGCCTTTATTGGACAAAAGCAAGGAGGAGTCACTAATGGCATCTATTTTTTCTAGTTCGGCAATTTGCTTGTCTGCGAGGCCTAAAATTTTCAAGCGCATTTTGGCGGCCTCCAACATTCGCTGGGCAGATTGTTGCACCTCCAGAAGCGTCGAATTTTTTACACCTTCAACTTGTTTGAACGCTTCTATATATTCTCCTTGCGCAGAGTAAAGATCAGGATCAAATGCTAATCTTCCGGCGGCAGTGATTTTTAAAAAAAGCGATTTTTTTAAAACAGTGTCTAATTTTACTCCGATCATTTGACTGCGTGCCGCGGAAAGAAAAAAAGGAGCATGTCCCTCTGGAAGAGAACTATTATGCAAATGATTCTCCTCATCTTCCTTAGAGGCCTTTTCCATTTTAACTAGATTCATTCCGCAAATGGGACATTGGCCAGGAGCGTCTTTTTTTATTTGTGGATGCATCGGACAGGTATAGACAACTTCTTGTGGTGTATTTTTAATTTCTCCCGCATCTTTTGTGTGTTTATTTTGACAAGAGATTGTTGCTAGTAGGCCACTAAAAAGGCAGCAGATAACAATTAGTTTTTTCATGATCACTTCTCCACAGTAGGCAGCGTACTCAGAGAGACACTGGCCAATTGTTCAAGTTCGCTGATGTTTTCAACATATTGAGCTAAAGAACGAAAATAGACAATCTTCGTTTCATATAACATCTCTTCACTATCTAGTAGTTCTAGAAAAGAACTCTTGCCGGCGCGATATGCGGATCGTGTAGAGTTTTGGGTATTGGACACTAGCGGTAGCATGGAAGTTTGGTAGATTTGCAATAGTTGAGAATTGGCCTTAATTTTGGACCACAACAGTTGTGCTTCTGCCTGTGTTTCTCTTATAACCATTTCATGCTGTTTTTTAGATTCTTCTGTGAGGTAAAAGGCGGCATTAGCTTCGCTATTTTGTTTCATAAAAAACCAAAAAGGAATGCTCAGCGCAATAGAAAAGCGATAATCGTCTTGCAAAGAATTGTTGTAGGGGCGAGTAAGTGATAACATAAAATCAGGAGCGTAATTCCAGTCCGCTAGTTTGTTTTGTGTTTGCATTTCATTTAGTACTGCCTGAGAGGAGGTAATTTTTTTAGAGCTGCTTTGCAAATCATTTATTATTTTTTCTGCGTTAGGATTAATTTGTGGGATAGGTAAATCTGTTGAAGATATATTAATTTTTAAGTTAACATCTTCGGCCAACAGCGCATTAAGCATCGCGGACATTCCTTCCTTCTCTTGTTGCACCATTATGATGTCACTTTCTACTTTTATCTGCTTAAAATGAATTTGCATCTGCCCTTGTTGTGAGGCCTGGGCGTCGGTGGAATAGTGTAGCTCAGCAATTTTTGACATTTTTTTTAAAGTTTCTTTTTGTGTTTCAAGCAGTAAAATAATTTGACTGGCGACATAGATGCCATAGTAGTTAGAGATAACTTTTTTTCTTATTTCATATTTTTTTTCTTCAACATTTTGCTGAGCACCGTGTGCCCGAAGATGTTGGGCCTTGCCGGCAAAAAAATATTTTACAGGAAATTTAATTTCCTGAGAGAATGACCAAAAGTTGGTAGTGGAGTTCATCTCTTTTTCTTGCATCCACTCCAATCGTGGATTTTCAAGAGAGTATTGAGAAGGGATGGCCGCTTTCTCTGCGCTAGCACGGGCCTTGGCCGAGGCAACGTCGGGATTGGAGGCGAAGGCCTTGGCCAGTGCATTTTCTAAAGTCAAAACCTCAAAGGATAAGGCCGGTGGAGAATAAAAGATGAAGTAATGGGTAAGAAGAATTTTTAAAGTAAGTAAAGTAAGTAGTGATCGTGATGCTTTTAAGATTTTCAAGCTAATCCTCATTCCCTAGAAAATATGCCATTTAGTTCTCGCTAAGTATTTCTTCATATTACCATAGCGGGTGGGATTTGGCTGTTAAAAAAAAGTACTGTAGAGAAACGCTACTGTATGTAATTTAACGGAGAAAATAGATCATCCTTGTGTTAATTCCGTAGATCACTTTTGTAATCAAGAATTTCGGCCTCTGACCGAAAAGATTTTGTGGAATTGTCCAGATAATGAGGTAGCAATGTCAAAATTAATAATACTCATAAATATATTCATTTTTTCGCTTATGGCAGATGAGATTACGTTATCAGCGAATGTCCAACTTTCCATCCCCAAAGAGATAAAGGCCAAGTATATCTACCTGCCATCCCACGGGGCCTACCGTTTTGATGGGCAATTTTCTGACACAAACTATCACGCTTGGGTGCAACGAAAAATTCCAGATACCATTGCTAATCCAGTTTCGGTAAAAAGAATCTGGAAAGAGAACTTGGCGGCACTTTCTGATCAAGGAGAGAAGATAATAGATCTTGGCTGTAAAGAGGAACAAACGTATCTTTTTAATTGCAGCACAACAACTATTGCAAATGGAGAATATAATGCCTCAATTCTTTTTTGGAATGGGAAATCTGATCTGGTTGTAGTTCGAATTTCAACTTTTATTTCCATGGAGCTCGCAACAACCATTCTTAAAAAGTTTAAATTCAATTTCAATAATAGATCTCCGGCCGGAGACATACAATGAAACGTTACTTACTCTTAGTAATCCTTTCAACATTTATTATTGTTGCTACTAATGCTTCGAGTTACTCTCCAGCGGAAGATTTAAATGCCGCCTTCGGTGCTGGATGTTCCACCAATGGTGCCTTCTCATCTACTATAGATGCAAACGCAGCGGCGATCAAAGGAATGCTAGATTCAATGAGAAACGATGATGCATGCAAAGGCCTGACACCACTATTTGATAGCGTTACATCAGATATTAAAAGTAGCCTAGATAATCGAGATAGCGACCAATCAAATGAAGAGAGTCTATCTGCTTACATTAATGATCTTAATGCGGCAGTAGCGGTCGAAGAATTAAAAGGATCATTAGCTGATGCTGATTACATAACTGCTCTCAAGGCCGAACTTCAGACAAAAAAAATAGAATTGTTACAAGTAAAAAGGGTGCAAGAGTACTCTGCTAAAACGGGCTCACACCAGCAAATCAAACACTTATATACCGCCACCAGCGTACTTATGGATGGACTGATTAGTAACAAAGTTTGTGCAGATAAATATCCAAATATTTTGGCCCAAATTGGAGCGCAAATTTTAAAAATATCCTCCGACTACACCACTGGATTAACCGGGTCTCCTCTAATGGCGGCAGGAACTATCGTCGACAAACTTGTAACCTTTGTTCGCGATTTTAAACTTGCTAGTTCGATGAATGATATCGAACAAGAAAATCTAGGACGGGCCATCGGCTGTGCTTTTGAAAGTATTTCTAAAACATACTGTCAGGCGCGTGATGTAGATTTAGTAGCAAAAAAACAGGCGGCAATCAAAGATTCTGTACCATCCTGTGGGTGGGAAGGCGTCGATTTAATCGGCAGAGATATGTCTATTTTTCTAGATTGGGTTTCTCGCCTATATGCTGGATCTGAGCCCAGCAGCACCTCCCAGGCCTATGAGCAAATCACGGGATCTGCCAGACGATATCAGCTCGATACACTAGATAAACGGTTACAAGGAGCTTTTGCGGACACCGAAAAAAAATTAAATCAGACGACGGATTCAATAAAAAAACAACAGATCCTAATAGCTCTTTTAACTACCGACGTGGTTCCAGAGATTAAGTCAAACTCAAACAGTCGAATTGAATCAGATAGCTCAGTATCAGAGTCTGATGGCCCGATTGAAGATGCTTTTGCTGAAGATCAACGTTGTGGCGCCTTAGCATATTTTTATACATCTGGTAATAAACGGAAGTGCGCTATTCAAAATAGTGAGGAATGCATGGCCTGTGTACAAAGGGAGAATCCTGGTATTTCGCTTGATTTAAATAATATTTCCGCCACCTGGAAAATCCTCAGAGCGGAAGCTGCAGAAAATGTTAGCAATATCGAGTCACGAGTAAAAGAACAAAACCCAGCACTTGTCATGGCACTAGCAGATGATCTCTCCAATAATCAACGACGTCCTCGCAACTTTTTAGAGAATGCAAGGTCATACTTGCAAAATATTTTATCCGATCAAAATGGAATTGCGCAAGGGGCCGCAAAAAAAACCATAGAGTTGGCATTAAGTCGCGTTAAATGCGCCCTGGAGCTTTATAATGAATATTCTTCCGAAAATTCCGAAAAGAGTTTTCCTTCCGCTGTGCCATCTGCGTGCCAGAAAGTTAATAACGCCCTTCCAAATAAAGATGCGCAATACTATGTTACAAATCTATCGGAATTATTAGCACCATCCGGTGACACTAACTCACTTACAAAAGAAATCAAGGTAATTGTAAAAAAAGACATCGATAAAAAAATCGAAAGTGGACAGATTGATGAGTCTCTTGCCGCGATTATGAAGTTATCCACTACTGATAGTTTAAGTGAATTTTTAAAAGATTATAATCAAAATTTTGATATGCTAGAAAGTCACATTAGTAGCGTTAAAAGTGCAAGCCGACGCCAACTAAAAGTCATCTGGGATGTGTTCGGAGATAGTTTTATTGAAAGACTGAAGGGCCTGCGAGCGGATGCTGCAAATAGCTCTGATGAGCAAAAAGTTTTAAATAAGGAGTGTGCACGACTGCTTGTCCTGCCGTTTGGATCAACTTTTCGTGGCGAAGAATTTGAAATGCCAAGCGAGGTTACCAAATACTGTAAAGGTTGTGTGTATGAAAGTAGTTATGCAAACTCTGGCCTTTCCATTAATTTTGATACTCTTTCAAAACATTCTTTCGAAGAGAGAGCATGTGTGCTGTACGATTTTTTTAGAAAATCTGAACTGTATGTCAGAAAAAAACCATACGAATTGAGATAAGTAAAATCAAGTTTTTATAAAAAACTCCGATAGAGAGATTATGGGATTAGTTATCTTATTCACTACATTAATAATTACTTTTTCAAGCTGTGTGGAAAATGCAGAAGAATTAGAAAAAGCAGTTGGCAAAGATGAGAAAGAAAAATTAGAAGAAATTGGTGAGGAAGCGGGAGTTGCGGAAAAAGAAATTCCTACAGGAGAGAGGATTACTCGTGCGTTAAGTAAGCTGCTCTCAGGGCCTGTCAAAGAAGATAGTGACGATTGTTGTGAAGAGAAAGAAGGTAATGCAGAGGTTCGTTCGACCACTAAACCTGTCATCGCAGAGACAGAGAAGGACACGACAATATTTTCTCAAGAAATTCAAAACTACACAGGAAGCGAAGAAGTAAAAAAGATGATTGAAACTTTGCGTGGTAATCTAGATAAGTGTATTGCAATAGAAGACAAAGACAACCAGGCAGTGTGCAAAAAGGATCGGCCATTTGATCGAAAGCCGCAGGATTTACCCTCTACTGTATGCTACCACTACGTAAAGCGTGGGATTGAGGGAGGAGGATTTGTTAAAAATTTTCCTTTTGGGAAAGATAAGCAAAATAGACGGGCACAATTTTCCGGGCCACTTTTGCAAAAGGCAGGATTTACAAATATCTTAAAGGAAGAGAAGTATAAAACGCTTACGGCATATACTGCGCCGATTGGTGCTATTTTAGTTTACGAGGGGGGCGCTTCTGGCCATATAGAGGTCAAGGCAGGAGAGAATGAATTTTTAAGTGACTTTGTAGGAACCGAACCAGTTAATGATCAATTAAACTTAGACAGAAAATTGATCGGGGTATATGTAAAAAAAATGCCAGAGGTAAGGCAACAAATATGAGATCGTTGATTGTTTTTTTTATACTATTTTCTTCACTAATCAGCGCATCTTCTAATGTAAGCGTGGAGGCGGATTTTATTGTCCAATTTAATAAGATAGAGCGTCCCACGGATAATCAACAACGGCAGTTATACAATGATTTAGGAAAAAGCGTAGGATTACTTGAAAAAAAATTTTCACGGCCACTCTTAGTGGCAATTATTAACGTATATTCGAAACTTTTTGTGGTTAATCTTGCTCATTTTCATTTAGAACCATTTGTACCTTATTATCTAAAAAATAAAGCTGTAGTGGACGAAGTACTTAAGGCCACGCTTCCCAGGGCCTCGCAAGATGAATTCTATTTTCGTCTCCAGTTGGCAATTGGGGAACACTTACGCGGCAATGGCTGAAAAAAAATACCACTTGCTTTCTTGTTTATGGGATAATTTGAAACTCTTCCGGAAAGTTGTCGTAGAAATTTTCTAGTTCGGTGACTATGTTTTTATAATCCTGGCGACTTAGTTCATCTCCGCGGGCAATTTGTTTTAGCAATATTAGATTTTTTTGACTAAACTGCTCGCGGAGCGATGGTTTTACTTGAAAAATTTCATTTAAAGTGGTGACAATGTCATTGGCGTATCCTTTTAGCGCGGAGAGGTGTCTATTTTTTTCCAATATCGCAAGGGGTTTGTTATTTGTAATTTTGTGAGCATGGCCAAACATTAGTACAAATTTTTCTTTGAAGTGATGACGGAAATCAGAAAAGTTTTTTCCCTGCGGATCGTAGTGTTGGGGATTTTGCTGGTAGTGTTCAAATTTAATATTTGTGTCAGCTAGCGAGGGATGTTTTTCTATATATTTTTGTAAATTATCGACAGAAGCATTTGTAGAAACTATTTCATATCGCAGTTTGTTTTTTGCATGATCGGCAAGAAGGCCCGCAACTTCGTTGGCGGAAGTGATCACAATGCCTTCTCCTTTTTGTGCTAGGCGCACTTCCCCGGCCCAGAGGACTTCCGTGATTTTTGTATTGTTGTTGGCGGTATATAGTTTATTTAAAAGTCCGCGATGGCCATGGCCGATCTGCTCTCCTAAAATTAATAATTCCTTTCCATTTGCTAGCTTGGCCAAAACACCAATTGCAACCGGAGCACCCTTCTGAGGGAAGAGTCCTTTTTTTATTTGAGGAAGAACAGGAGATAGCGTATCGACAACTTTGTTAGCACTGTTTGTCATTTCCTGTTGGTAGACACGGGCCAGACAAGGCGCTTTCTCGTTATTGGCGGTTATTTGCAGCGAAAAAAATAGAAGCGTCAGGAAAAATATAAAAAAGGAACGCATGATGACACTATTATCCTCCAAATTAGGAGGGCAAGCTAGGGAAGTGTCGCGAGTACTTTTTTTCCATGGTAAAATCTATCTCTTATTCACTAACGCCACTCAATTTTTTTTATTGCAAGCGCCTCTGAAGTTGGGCAATAAAAAATTTATTTAGGACAGTGTTTAATGGAGAATTTGTTAAATAACTAACCAAAAACAGTTAAAAAAAATAAGTAAAAAAATAATCGCATTATTTGTTAATAGGGCCGAATAAGGAGCGTTACTATGGGTTAGAGAGGCCACGCTATAAGTATAAGCTGTATGTAAGTGAGGCATTTATGGAAAAATTATTCGCGGGATCTATGCTTTTTTTTCTATTACTTTTATCCATGGGCCTATCCGGCTGTAACGTATTGGGAAATAAACCACAAGTTGATGATGGCTTCTGTCTTGGAAACTGCACAGTCGCAGATGTAACTGCTGGCACAGAGACAGCTGCTGATATAACTTTAGAATCAACACCAACACCAATTCCAGAGGCGACTCCTACCTCTGCTCCAGAAGCTGCTCCTGACGATATTATACTTTCATTGGGCAACATAACCACCTCTTCAATGGTAAGTAGTTTTATAGTAGAGGTTTCGTTTACTGGAGATAGTGATGGTGATGCGACTGTTGCATTAAAGTCGTGTAATACGTCTTCTGGCACATGTCTACCAACCGAATTTGAATCTATTTCGTCTATCTCTATGAACCGGGGTAGTAGCATATACTCAGTGGAAGTACCCTTTGGTGTACCAGACTATTATCTGGGGGACGAGATAATGATTAAAATTTATCCGACAGACCCAGACAATATGGATGGTTATAGCGCAGTAACTGTCACATTTTCTCTGTGTGATACAGGTATGCAAGATTGGGATTCATCGGTATCTACACGAGAGGCAGGAATTTTTCTCATAAGCTCAGCTAATCAGCTAGTCTCGCTAGCGGCCAATTGCGTAGATTCAACGCATTATGCTTCTTGTGATGAGAGCTTTAAGCTGTGCACTGACATCGACATGTCCAGTACTTCATTCATCCCGATAGGTTCGCCCAATTGGCCATTTACTGGTACATTTGATGGTAATGGGAAAAAAATTATGAATTTGGAAATTAATCTACCAAACCGTGAGTATGTAGGCCTATTCGGCCTTCTAAAGGGTGAGGTAAGCTTTCTTACTATTGAAAATAGCAACGTTCATGGATCAGCACAGGTCGGAATAGTGGCCGGTGCTATTCAAGGTGCCATTGTTGGGCCAGAAGTTAACGTTTCTGGTGGCAATGTGCTGGGCCAACAGCATGTGGGTGGATTGGTAGGCCACATGTCGAATGATAGTGCCATTTTGTCGCAAGTGAGTTACGTAGAAACCTCTGCAGATGTCTCTAGCAATTTAGGTTATGCTGGTGGGGCGATTGGTTGTATTGAAACAAATGCAGGTGGCACAATCCACAACATCCTATCTAATGGGGATGTATTTGGAGGCGGAGTTTATCTTGGTGGCCTAGTTGGATATGGCAAGGACGTTGGAGTTGAAAGTTCCTATGCTAATGGAAATATTTTGGGAGCAGCTGCGTCTCATGTAGGAGGATTTATTGGTATCAGCGATAACGGCACGAATATTCGTAATTCTGTCGCCACTGGAGCTGTTTCGGGTAATGATTATGTAGGAGGTTTTGTGGGGTACAATAACACCTTTGGAACAATTTCTACTTCGACTGCTAGTGGAAATGTTACTGCCGAGTTTACAATAAATGCCGGAGCTTTTGTTGGATACAACAGCGGAACAATAAATCCATAGATTCGTTGCTGTTGTCCAGTAGTTGTCCATATACCCACGCACACGCTAGATCTTTTTTCCATACAATATAATCCAGACTTCATAAACCACACTTCTTTTTTATCGCACCTTCTTATAAACCGCAGGCGCTACACTCTTTAAATGCTCGCTTATGTCAGCAATGGACTCCGAGTGGCCAATGAATAAGTATCCACCGATATTTAAATGTGAAACCAATTTGGTTATAACTCTTACGATCACTTCTCTCGGAAAGTAGATGAGAACATTGCGCAAAAAGATAATATCAAATTGGATAGGGACGCGTTCTTGATCATTGATTAGATTAAATTGACGAAACTTAACTTTCTCTTTTAGGGCGGTAGAGATTTGGTAGGAGTAGTCATTGCTACCTTCCGGCCGCACTTTTTCAACGCTGCTAAGAAAGTAGTTCGGAGGAATTTCGGCCTTAATATCTAGCGGATAAATTCCCTTGTCGGCAATATCCAGCATCGAAGTATCGATATCTGTTCCTAAAATACGATAATCTGGCCCTGGATTATGTTGAATAAATTCATTATAGATCATGGCCAGAGTATACACTTCTTGGCCGGCGGAACAGGCCGCAGACCAGGCATAGAGAGTCGCTTTATTCTCGGCACGGTGAGTGGCCAAATATTCCTTAAAGTAGACATTTTTTAAAAAATCAAAATGCTGGGATTCGCGAAAAAAGTTAGTCTTGTTAGTCGTCAGGGCATTGATGAAGTGACGATGCTCTTCACTATTTTTTTTAACAAATTCCGCATAGGCCGCGTAACTAGAAAGCCTTAACTCTCGAAGGCGTTTGTATAAGCGGTTTTGCACCATAACTTTTTTTGAAGAATCAATTAAAATTCCTGAAAGCTTAAAAATAAAGTCACAAAAAAAAGCAAACTCTTCATTTTTTAGTGGGATTTCACTGGTACCAGCACTATTAGCACTAATACCAGTGTTATTGGAATCAATTCTATTTTTTCTATCCATCTATTCAGAAACTACAAACATCGCTGGAAGCGGCATGACTTGAATATCGTAGTCAACCATGGGATCTACTTCAAACGCAGATTTATCAATACCATCATCAGCATTTATAACGTAGCTCTTTGCTACCTGGATGGCCTCGCTCAAAGAGGCATTACGCGATAGTTCTGCGGCAGTTACTGAGCGAGCAGGATTTACTAGTCCGGAGGTTTTTACTTTGCCCACCAAGTATGCTTTTACGTCGGCCGTTTCTAGGATAATGCGCTTAACTTCTTTAGGAGAGAGCTTGGGGTTGATAGCGCGAATTTGAGTGGCAATATTGGCCACATAAGGGGCCGCTTGACTGGTTCCACTAACTTGAAGGTAGTTATTATTAGGAGTGGCGGAGAGAATATTAACTCCTGGTGCGGCAACATCTACAGCATTTCCGAAGTTAGAAAAATTTGCAAATTCTAAATCAGCAAAAGTGGCACCCACTGAAATAACATTGTCGTGATTGATTGCTAAGTTGGTAGGAGAGGCGGGAAATTGATCATTGTTAGAACCATCATTCCCGGCGGCAAAAACAAATAGTGTATTTGGAGCTTGCTGAATGGCCACACTGTTAGAGGCCAGTGTTTGCTCAATGAAGAAAGTTGCTAGTTCATCAATCTCTTCTTGAGTTGGATCTTTTGCCGATAGTTTGTCGAGAATTAATTTGGCAATCATTTGTGCTTGTGGAAAGCCAGTACCAAAGGAACCATTGGCCACTGCAATATTGTGGGCAGACACATAGGCGAAGATATTTTCCATTAGAGCTGCCTGTTGCTTGGCCACAGTTTTAAGAAGCAATTTGGCCAAAAACATAGAAACACCCTTGTTGGTATTTGCTTTTGGCAGTTTGATCTCTGTAGGGATTAGCTTGATGCCCATTACTTGATTGGAAGAGTTTTTAGAGGCGATTGCCGAAACATGTGTTCCATGCATGTAGTTACCATAGGTGGTTAAGCGCGCTATAAATTCTGCGTCGGAGGCCTTTGCTTTAATCCAAGTTATTTCATCAGGTGTAATATCGCGAGTATAGATTTTTCCTTGGATGCGAAAAAATTCTTTAATGTCGTCGTTTAGGTAGTTCTGGTAGCTGTAATCGATTAATTTATTGTTGTCTTCAGCGAAGTTCCAACCGCTAACGTCGTCTTGATATCCATCGCCATCTTCATCGCGATTGTTGTTGGGAATTTCGCGAGAATCAACCCAGACGTGATTTACCAGTTCCGGATGTTGAAAATCAATACCCGAGTCAATAACCGCTACCGTACTGGCCCAAATTGGCCTAGAAATCACAATTAACAAGGCGGGGAGAAGATAAATTGCACTTAGTTTCATAATGAAAGAACCTCCGTTAAGTTTGTCCCGAATCTCGTAAGAGTAAGGGACGGATAGATTTAATAGCTTGCTTAACCTACTAAAGCATATATACAATGGATAGTTGTAAAATTAAGTTTGGAAAAATTACATGATTTTATTTAAAAATGGAATTTTTAAATAAAAAAAAATCAAAAGGAGTTGAGATATGAAGAAAATTTGTTCCGTCATCTTATTCGGCCTACTGTCATCTACCGTTTTTGCCACCCCTCCAGGATTTGATAAGCATTTTGAATTAAAACGTGGCATGGATGGTAAGCTACAATCGATAATTAGTAGGGATATTTTTGGAAGTTTTTCAATTCGTCCGCTGATTGAGCAGATAAAAGAGGATTTGCGCATAGAGCAAACCAATATGGCCAGAAAAGGTAACTATTATCGCGAGGCACAGGAGATCCTTTTTGGAGATGAGAGTTTGGCCGGCAGTGAAGATCTATTTGCCCTAACGCCTAATAACGGAGAGGAGCGACGAGAGGTGCAAGAGAGGCGAACTAACGCTTTTAATGCCTTGGCCGTAATTTCTAACTTGGATATTGAGGCCTTTTTTGCCCAACCAGAATTGGTTAAATTGGCCAATAGATATGAATTAGAAGTTAACAAGAATTTTCGAGTGTTGAACATAAATATGTTGGCCCATGCAACTGATTCGCAATATTTTTATCGCACCACAGTTAACTATGAAATTTTGATGCGAGCACTAAATTATGCGAAGAAAAAATGGGATAATATACCGGTGCTTAACGTTGGGGTAATGCTGCTGGATAAGATGGAACAGATGTTTACTCAGCAGCGTTTTTTCTACCAAAATATGCTCTTGCACTATCTGGAAAATTATACGCCAACCGAGTTAGGGATGACAGCTAAAGAGGCCGATCGGGTTATCTCCTCTATCTATGAGTCGCGTTTAACTTGGCTCTCCTATTTTGAATCTAAGGCCGTACAGAGAGATTGGGATGGTTATGGAGTTCAAAGATTTTATCGCGATATTCGTGCGGTTAATGCCTCATTTCGCGGAGTGAGAGGCGCCTATAGCTCACTTGGAACACGCTTTAACTTTGCTTTTCAAGAGGCAAGTATCGAAGGGAAAAACGTAGTAATTAACCTTTTTGATAAAGAGCACATGTTTTCTAAGTTCCCTTCGGTGGCCTTTGATCGTGATAATCCAAAAAGTGTACTTCGTAAGCGTCAGTTGGTGCAGGCCGTTCAGTTGGGAGTGAGGTTGCTTACTCTTCCAAAATTTGTGCAGTCGGTGGCAGATTCTTTTTTTAGCTCCATGTATGTGAGTCAAAGCTTACGAGAGGGTGCATTGATGGCCCACTTTGAGTTAAGTGGTGATGAAGAAGCGCAAAAAATTATCTTAAAGCAGTTGCGAAATCCTTTTATTTTTATTGGCCCAGGTAGTGCCCGATAAAAAATTATCTGAATCTTAAAGTGGCAGATAGCGCTTGGTGGTCAGAACCATCAGGCGCATCTATGACAGAAGAACTAAGCACCTCAAATCCACGAACATAAATATGATCTAAAGGGTTCCCACTTAAGCGGGAGCGAATGTCCGGATTAAAAAAGACGGTGCGCATTCCTAAGCGGGCCATGATTTTGTCTAATACAATCAATTTGGCCATAGACCAGGTGTTAAAATCACCGGCCCAAATCAGAGGCCCTTTGTGTGTCGATAAAACTTGCGCTACTTCTGTTAGTTGAGCTTCGAGTTTGTCGGTGGAGACAAAATTTAAAGCGTGAATTGTGGCCACCATGAGCTGTTTACTACTGAAGGCCAGATCATATTTGGCCAAAATAGTCATTTTGGGAGTAGAAATTACTGGCTCTCGTCCGCTACTGCGCAAAAAAGCGATCTCTTTTGGGGTGGCCAGTGAGCCGATTGCTACGCCGGTCGGGAAAATATTGTCTCCGTCATAATCTAAAAAGGAGGCCGCAAAATCAAAGCGATAGGGCGTGTCATGCTCAAAAACGGAGATCATTGCTGGATCTAAATATGCCTCTTGCAGTAAAAGAATATCGTGGCCGGCAGAATTTTTCAGAAAATCATTTCGCCAATTATCTTTTCTTCCCTTGTAGATGTTCCAAGCAAAAACCTTGATAGTTTTACTAGAGATAGTTGCGTAGGGATTGTTATTTTTTCCAAGGGTGGCCAATACTGCACTATCCTCTGGAATAGTGGGGAGTTTTTTTTCTGTGGCCACCAAAACGGAAATAAGAACTGTCACAAAAATTACGATCCTAATCATAGTACGTCCTAGTTTCTGATTATTTTTTGTTTTTGAACTCATAATGATTATATATTTCCGCCAAAAAGACGTCACTATAAACATTTTGCCCAGCAAGCTCTTTGTAGGGGGCCAATGAATAAGAGGGAGCAACTCCTAGCCACTCTTTGATTTGGGATTCTTTTTTCTTTTGATGAAGCCATTTGAAGATTCCTGCTTGTCGCAGAGATTTTGGAGTGATGTTGATCATTAATTTGTCCCGATATTCTTCCAAAACTAGCTCCAATCCGCGCGGGGAGAGACCTCCTGCTAAAATACGATAGTGATTAGCATTAAAAAGTAATTCGGGAAAATCTAGCTGAAAGCGTAGTTTCAGCTTTTCTAGCAGGGTTTTATATTTTGCCAAAATTGTAGAAAAGATATTGGGCAGGGGGATCGAGTAGGGATCGCGAGAACCATCAGTTACGAGTACTCGCGGATTTTCACCGTCGTATAAATGCTCTAAAAGTAAACCGGAGAGAGTTGAGACTTTTAGTGCGGCACCAAAGATAAGCAGTATCACTAGTTGATTGCGCATAGCTATTAAGCTGGCCATTTCATCTTCGCTGCTAGCATCTTCAATTAGTTGTACCCAGAGGGTTTTTATATCGATAAAACTGGCCGGGCGAGGGATATCTAAAAATTTAGGAGAGTTTTGTATTTCCCGTAGCGGATTGCTGGAGATGATTCGCGCTTTCACCAGGTAATCGAAAAAGATACGGAGCGTTTGAATTTTGCGTCGCTTGGAATTATCTGAGTGGTATTTTTGGTCTAGATAGTGGGAGTATTGCAACACATTGTGCATGCTGAGGATGTCTATGTCTTGCTTTATCTTATTTTGATTTAGATATTCATCGAAAGAGTTAAGATCCGTGCGATAATTTTTTTGAGTGTTATTACTTTTTTGTGCTCCGGCCAGGGATTTAATAAATTCATCTTCTAGGCCGGAGAGATTTAGCGATGATGAGGCAAAGTTTCCATTATTCATATGTCAGATGGCCCTTTTTATTTATTGCGGAATCAAGATTCTACGTTGGGTGGTAAATTTTTACAACATAAAAAAAGGAGATTGAAAGAGTGAAGCTTTGGTGCTAGCTTCCCAAAACTTTCGGAAAACTGAAGTTTTTACAATTTAATATTGGGAATAGTCATGATCACCTCTTTGCGTAGCACTATGTCACAGCAAGCTTGGCAGGCATTTTTGGTAGGCCAGCTTTACGCACACAAAGGGGAAGGCCATTTAGACTATTTTCAAATCAATAAAATTTTAAAGGAAGCACCCTTCTTTAATCAATTAGAAAACAGAATTGGCCATCTTTTTTCTGATCGATCTCTTTTGGTTAGCTCTCTTTTGCATAGATCTTTTGTTAATGAATTTAGCACTGCTAAATCTACCCTAGAAAGTAACGAGCGCTTGGAATTTTTGGGAGATGCCATTTTAGGTGCTATCATCACTTCTTTGCTGGTGGAGCGCTATCCAAAGTTAGCGGAGGGAGAGTTGTCGCTGCTGCGTTCGGCCTTAGTAAATGAAGAGAGCTGGGGAATGTTGGCCAAGTTTTTGAATCTCGACTACCTAGTGATTGTAAGTCGAGGAGAACAGCAGGCGGGTGGATATAAAAAAGATAGCATTTTGGCCAATACCTTCGAGGCCTTGTTTGGGGCCATTTTTTTAGATAGCAATTATGAGCAGACCAAGCGAATTTTTTGCGATTTGCTGGCCCAATATGATCGTGCTACCGGACATCAATTTTTGGCAGCAAGCAAGCGAGAATCGGCCAATGTTAAAGGAAAAGTTCAGGAATATTTTTTAAAGGAACATTTGGCACTACCGGAATATCGTTTTGTTCTACTAGAAAATAATCAATATCAGGCCGATCTATATGTCGGGGATAAATTGTTGGCCTCTGCTTCTGATTCATCCAAAAAAAAGGCCGCTAAGGCCGCCGCCGAAATTGCTTTCTTGCAGATAAAAAAACTTGAAAACCAGGAGATCTTACATGTTAATAACTGATCAACATCCGAATAATCGATCTATTACGGTGGCCGTTTTAGGAGCTCCTAATGTTGGGAAGAGTTCGTTAATTAACTATCTGCTGGGGATGAATTTATCTGTTGTTACTTCTCGACCACAGACTACGCGTAATCGCTACCACTGTGTTTTTACGGTTGATCATACGGAGATAATTTTGGTTGATACTCCGGGGTTGCATCGCTCTAATAAGGAATTTAACAAGCGTCTTAATCAACAAGCGCGTGAAGGAAGTGAAGGAGCAGATTTAAACTTGCTTATAATTGATTTAAGTGGCGAAGTAATGCAGCAATTTTTTGACTTTAAAGAAAATTTTGGCAGAGAATTGGCCCCTACTTGGATTGTTTTTTCTAAAGCAGATCTGATCGAAAATGTAGAGGCACTGCCACTTACCGAGGTGGTAGAAAAAGCACGAGAGCTACTGCCGGAAATTGAAAAACATTTTGTCATAAGTGCTAAAAATGGAGATAATGTGCATCTACTTACCGGGGCAATTTGTGATCGAGCACCTTCTTCGCCGCATTTATACATGGATGGCAGTGTTTCCAATAAACATGAGCGTTTTTTTGTAACGGAATATATTCGAGAGCAGGTGTTTAACTTGATAAAGGAAGAAGTCCCTTATGAAGTGGCGGTAGTAGTGGAAGAATATGAGGACTATCGAGAGAAGAATATTCCCAATAAGGTTGGGACTAGCATTTCGGCAGCAATTTTAGTGAATAAACCATCACAGCGCGGAATTTTAGTGGGAGCGGGAGGTAGCATGATTAAAAAAATCGGTATGGCGGCCCGTGAAAGAATTGAAGAGATGGTGGGAGGGCAGGTTTTTTTAAAATTACATGTCAAAGTTTCAGAAAACTGGTTTTCAAATAACTTTGTTTTGGAAGAGATTGGCCTTCCGCGTGCGCTAGACTCCAATCGTGTTTGGAGGAAAAAGTGAGTACCAAAATTATATCGTTAATTGGCCGGCCCAATGTAGGCAAAAGTTCACTTTATAATGCGTTGGTGCGGTCGGCCCATAAATCTATTACTTTTGATTCCCCAGGGGTGACGCGTGATCGTCATTACGGAGTAGTTAAATTTGATGAACTATCGGATCGTCCGGCAATTCAAGCGGTACTAGTGGATACCGGAGGCTTTTATCCTAAAGAGGTGGATGTTGCAGAGGAAAAGGGGGGAGGCAAGCGTGAAATTGGTCGACTCTTTTTTAATATTATGGCCCAACAGGCCAAGATTGCTATTGATGAGTCCGATTTGGTTTTATTTGTCGTCGATGCGCGGGAGGGAATTTTACCCTTTGATAGTGATATTGCTGAATATATTCGTGCAAGCAGAAAGAAGTTTTGGCTACTTGTTAATAAAATTGATAGTGAGGCACAGCAAAATGTGGAGGCCCAATTTTATGCGCTGGGAGTTGGCCAAGAAGATCTGTTTGTTGTCTCGGCCGCACATGGCCGCGGACTAAATGAGTTAAGGGGCCGAATACAAGAAGAATGTTTGGCAACAAGCGATGAAGTAACAGATGGGGGAGAGTTTGGAGAGAGCTATGTCGCAAGATATGGCATTGTTCCCAATCAAGATGTAGTGGGGAGTGTATCAATTATTGGGGCACCTAATGCGGGAAAATCTACGCTTTTGAATAAATTAGTGGGGCAGTCGCGGGCACTAGTGAGCGATATTCCGGGAACTACGGTGGATCCCATCGAGGGTTTTTTTGATCTCTATTTTGAAGAAGATAAAAAAATTGACGAGAGCGTAATGCCGGCAGTCGGAGAAGAGGAAGTAGCAATAGAAAAAGAATTTGCCGCAGAAATAGATGAGGAGGTGGCGGCCAGTGGTGCTGTTATTGAACGAGTAAAATCTCCTCCCCTGAGTGGTTGGAAGACCCTGCGCTTAGTGGATACCGCGGGAATTAGAAGGCAAAAATCGGTAGAAGGTTTTGTGGAGGAGCAATCAATATTTCATGCACTTCGCTGTATAACAGAAGCAGATATTGTTATTTATATGATTGATGCTGAAAAAGGTATTTGTCATCAAGATCGTCGTTTGATTGATATTGCGCTGGATAAGGGAAAATCGGTAATAGTTTGCTTGAATAAAGTGGATCTACTAAAAGGCCAATTTGATGGCAATCGCATAAAAAAAGAGTGGTTGGAGGAAATGCAAAGTCAGGTCTCTTGGTTAGATTATTGTGATATCATTCCTCTTTCTGCCAAATATAATAAACATATTAGAGCATTAATGACGGCCATAAAAAAAACCTTGATAGTTAGACGACAACGAATACCTACCGGTGCTCTCAATCGTTTTGCTAAAACTATGTTTGAACGACATCGCGTGGTAATGCCAGGTGCGCGTGGCCAGCATCTTAAATTACGCTATGTCTCAATGTTAAAAAGTGCTCCGCCAACTTTTTTATTTTTTGTAAACAAGTCTAAAGGGGTACCAGATAGTTATCGTCGATATATTCAAAATGGTCTGCGCCAAGAATTTGGCCTATACAATACCCCAGTTCACTTAGTCTTTAGAACCGGTAAAGAGGAGTGGTAGCAATGGCAATACAAGGTAACAGTGATTTTTTTTCGGTAGGAGTGGATTTTGTGGTAGTTAATGTCCCTATTCCCTACGATCTCTACATTAACTCTTCCACCCATGCGGTCAATGATCGCTTTGTGCGTATTTTTCCCCAGGGCGGTATTTTGGCATTAGAAGAAGTGATGGCCTTTAAGGCCAAATACTATCAACTCTACGTCTTAGAATCGCAGCGCGATAAATATTTAAAAAGTCTAATCTCGCTGGCGCATGTTCCAGATGAAAAGAAAGCAGATGTTATCAAAGATTCGGCCATCGTTTATTTAAGTAAAGTTTTTGATGCAGATAAAGTTTTTAACACCGAACTTTTAGGAGAGGCCATTTCTGGATGTCGGGAGTCGGTGGAATCAATGGTGGGAGTTATCAAAGATTATAGCATCAAGCAAATTCAGGACTTAATCGGAAGTTTGAGTTTTCATGATTTTTATACCTATGACCACTCTATAAATGTTTCGATGTATTGCATCTCTATTTTAAAAGCATTAAAACCCAAAGTTGATAAAGAAGAATTGGCCTCAATTGGGTTGGCCGGTATTTTACATGATTTGGGAAAAATAAAAATTCCCACCCATATTTTAAATAATCCTGGAAAGTTAAGCGAAGAAGAGTTTGATTTAATTAAAAAACATCCAGAATATGGAAAGATGTTATTACTCGAAAAAGAGTTGAAAAATGTCGATGTTGATATTGAAGTCATATCACGCTTGGTTTCCGAACATCATGAAAATTATGATGGATCAGGGTATCCGATGAAATTGGCCAAAGAAGATATTCATCTATATGCGCGGATTGCGGCAATTGCCGATGTTTATGATGCGGTAACCACCAAACGCTCATATCAGGGGGTGTTAGATACTGATGAGGCCATTAACGTGCTTTCCCGTTTTTCTGGTAAACGTTTTGATCCGGAAATTTTTGATATTTTTGTTAAAAGTTTGAACAAAGTTGTTCAGAAACGCTTTATCACGCGTGAGCTGCCGGAAGATTTTGACCCAAGTTCTCCGCATGAGAATTTACCGTTACAACCGGTTAAGGCGCGTGTTATCGCACCGGATATAATTAAAAATGAAGAAAAAGATTTTGGCAAAGTTTCTGTGCAGGTTAAATTTTCTGGCCTAAAGAAAAAATAAAAGCAAAACAACAAGAGAGGATTTATATGGAAGATGACAAACATCAGCAAGCAGAGTTTGTCTATGAAATGCAAATTCTAGAGCGCCATCTCGATTCACTAGGACATGTCAACAACGCTACCTATCTTGAAATTTATGAAGAGGCCCGGTGGGACATTTTAACTAAAAGTGATAGAGGCGTTGATTATATTCAAAAAAACAAAATTGGCCCGGTAGTTTTGGATTTGCAGATTACTTACAAAAAAGAGTTACGGAATCGTGAACAGATTCAAGTCAAATCACATTTTGTAGGCCACAAAAATAAATTAGTAATGAGCTTCCATCAGGAAATTTATAATCGAGAAAATCAACTGGTTTCGAATATTGATCTATCTATTGGGGTGATGGATTTAGAAAAGCGCAAGTTGGTTACTCCCTCCGCAGATTGGATTGCCGCAATCGGTGGTGCTAGTTAGCGTTCTGATTGCCTTTTTTTTTCAATGTTTCAATTTTTATTCACCAGGGAAAGAGAAGATTGGCGTGGCCGGATTGTCACAAGTAGAATCATCTAAATCTTCTGGTTGAGAAGTATATCCATTGTTCAGATCACTAAAATCATCCCAATCAAAGATGTCATTCCAATAATCAATACCGCTACTTTCATTTCCCCAAGCATCCATCAGTGCCGTACCATCAACTCCCGTACTAGCATATTGAGGAATGAACTTACTTATTTCTACTGTAGTATCATCTTCATCAAACATACGATTCCATTCCCTAATTTGTAGACGGATGCGGGCCTTAACGTCATATGCCTTGTCCAAACATTCCCAAGAGTAGTAAACGTTACTTAGCTTTCTAGGGCCGGAAAGATATCTACCATATGATTGGGCCACGGCATTGGTGGTACCTTCGTTAGTGAGAGCACTCTCTTCTCCCAGCGCATAGAGTTCCTCGCCTAAAGTGGTGGTATTTGTCTCAGAATCACATTGCTTAGTGTAGTTTGCTAGGTAGACATTGCTGGAAAATCCTTTGGACATGGGGGCATCGTAACTCCATTTTTCAACCATACCTTCGGCGGCAAAGTAGTAGTTGGAATGATTTTCTACACCTGCTCCGGGGCCCGATTCGCAATTTTCCCAGCTACCGCCAGCATAAGAGGTATCCTGTGGTATACCGCTGAGTGCACCAGCATCAACGGCATCACATGCCGAACCGTCAGTGCCAGTATGTGAGTAGATGAAGGCCGTGGAGGTACCGGTGTCACAATTTAAAGCTCCCTCTGGCCCTTGTTGATCATATAAGAAATATGGTTCACCATCATTTTGATTACTAAGTGTGCAATTGCTACCATCGGCGACGACATGTTTAGTGTAAGTTGTGTTGCTTATACCTGGCGTATCTAGATAGTAGTAGTAGGGACGATAGCGAACATATTCACAAACGTCGGCGGGAACATTTATCTCAAAGCTTACCCCGTGATAGAAAAGATCTAACTCTTCCACATCCAAGATGCAAAGCATATCTTGAGCGTTATCCCAAAGAATTTCCTCGTCCTTGTCGGCACTGCCAATTACCGTTTTAGCAATGGCGCATTCCGTGGAGGTGGTGGCCTGTTTGTGTAATACGTAGGAGTAGGTGTGTGCAGTTTTATCTGTAAGTGAAAAATAGTCGCCACTGGCCAATTTGCTACTAGGTTGTTTGATAGTGGAGTCATCTTCTGTTTTTTCTAAGATGTTTCCGCAACGAGATAGCAGCAGGCCAGAGAGGATGATCAATAGCAAAATAGTGATGGATTTTTTTTTCATGATTAGTACCTCGTATAATGCCCCGACAACACCAATAGTATTAGCAGTGGGTGTAGTCTTAACAGAGGACTTGTCGGAATTAGTTGACTTATATTGAGAGAAATCTGTTGAAAATCTCAATAGCATTTTGCTCAACTATGTTGCTTTTGGGAAAAGGATATTGTTGCAATAGTTGTTCAAATAGCTCAAGATCAAAGGACTCATAACAGCGATCAGCAAGTGGCGCATAACTGATATGCCATTTTTCCGGATGAGTTCCTCCCAAATCAAAATTGTAAGGGCGAAAAAAATCACAGGCCTTACCATTATCAATCAAATCATCTAGCCAGTTGTGAAAATCAGCAAAAATTCCCCCGGCCGAAACTTCTGCGGCAGAGAGTTGTAATTGATAATTTTCTGGCATGGCCTTTCGGTTAAAAACATCGAGGTCAGAACCCCAATGGTGACGACTAGTTCCGGGAATCGCCGACCAACGTAAAATAGCAAAAATTAATTCTTCATCATTTAGTTTTTTAGGATCAAGAATATTTCCTAAATCATCCCAGATAGGCCGTTTGCCAGTGATCTTATCATTCCAGATAAAAAGTTGGCGCTCGTAGCTACGAAAACCACTAGCAATCTCCAGCGCAAAACCGGCCGCCTGGGCCTTCTCTTGCAGTGAACGATAAGCAGTAAGGAGATCGCGGTGGATAAAAATATTAGAAGAAATTTCCATTAGAAAATCATTACGCATACCGAAGAGGAATTCGGGAGATATTTTATTTTGTTCACTCATTAAATAGTCGCCTAAGTCCGCTTTGGGTGTAGCGATTGGAAATTATGTTCCAAATGGATTCTGAAGATTTTCTATTAATGTCGTTATCTTTAAAATCGTATTGCTTATTCATAAAGTTTTGTACAGAAGGGGTTGTCGTCGAATTGCTCTGCTCGTCACCTTTAAAGTTAAGATTATAATCGTCACTGCCTTTTGTTTTTCCACTGTCTTCATCTTTTTGGAAATCAACTTGTGGTTTATCTAGGCCGGCCTTGTTAATGGCCTCTTTAATTTGCTCTGCCCCTGTTGCGGGAGCGGCACTTCCAGGATTATTTAGGGTATCAAGTCCTTCTCCCAAAAGGCCGCGGCCGGTATTAAGCGCTTTATTACTGGCCACCGAGCGGACTAAATCATCGGCCATTTTGGCATCAATCCGCAGCGGTTTTTTGTTTTTAGCGTTGAGTTGATCTAACATCTGTCGGGCAATTTTTTGATTTTTTACTGCTAAGTTAGCATTATTGGTATTGGCCAGTCCTTGGGCACCACTATAATCTCCTTGGGCCAGCGCATTGATACCTTGGCCAATGGCCGGCAGAGATAGTTGAGAACCAAGATTGCCTAAATTGCTGCCAAAATATTTTGACTTATAGCAGGCATTTTCTCCACTAGCGTTTGCAAATTTTTTGCAATCACAATTTTGATCAAAATCTCCATTTTGGGTGACGCAGCCAAGCGAGGCCACGGACGCTATTTTGGAGTAATCTCCTGCTTCTTTAAAAATATTTGTTTCGTTGGCCGCCCAGAGTGTTTGGCAAGTTTGACTATTGCTGCGATTTTCATTGCGCGAACCATCGGTGTTGTAGCAGTAACACTTTGGTTGAGTTAGACTGTCTCTTCCCTGCGGACAAAATTCACTAATGGAGTCCGTAAAGTTATCAATGATTTTTTGAATATCATCTGCATTTTTTTTGGCCTCTTCACTTTGTTTAGAGTAGTCCAGGCCTAGTTTCATGCTGATGGCCGCGGCCATGCCGGAAGCGGTGGCAATTCCTGGAGAGGTTTTAAAGTAGTTAGACATGGTTGATAGTTTATCGGTTGCGGTGCCTCCTAGAAAGGTTTCCCAAAAACCACCTTTGGCATAGTCTTGTTTACCATTATCTGCTGTCAGCGTGTCGCCCAGCTTACACGCCCCCGCCAAGCCGTAAGGGGTCATCTCATAGATGGCCACGGCGGTGGCCGCGCCGTAGCCCGCGGTTAGTCCGTAGTAGATAGTGCTTTTTTGTTTGGCAACGCTGGCGATAGCATCTTGTTCGGCCTTCAGATATTTGAAAGCATTTACTTGCATGGTGTAGGTATCGTCAGATTTTTCATATTTATCTCCAAAATCTTTTAGCTTCTTTTTTAGAAAAAAGTAGAAGTAGGCCTCTGCCGCCAAGCTGGCCACTGCCGAGCCGTTGAAAATAGTTTTGGAGGTACAAGAAGTTTTGGACTTGGTTCCAAAATAGTTTAAAGCGGCCAGAGTTATTGTCAGGGCGTAAGAGGTATATCCTAGCATTTTACTTGGTTCAGAGACAGATTGCTCTCCTACTTTTTCCTGCGCCAGTTTATCAAAACATGCTTTCTGTTCCGCATAGGCCAGGCCAGCACAACGTTCATAATCTTCGCGCGTCTTTTCATCTTGAGGATTTTCTAGACAACGATTAGATTCGCAAGACCAAGATTTATTACTTGCGGCCAAACAGTTTTTTTTCTGCTCGGCCAAATCGGGATCATTGGGATATTCGCAAGCAAACAGCGGCCGGCCGGAGGTATAGGCCAAAGCGCTACATAGTAAAAGCACCAATAGCGGATATTTTTTTTTCTCTATTTGTTTCCCGTTATTCATAATTGCCTTCTTTAAAAAGTACCACTGTGGGTATCTAAAATTAGTATAAGCGCAAGGCCAGATTATTCCCAAGAAAATAATTGAATAATGGTTTTGTTGGGACTATATTTTATCCTTCAAGAATTGATTATTATGGATTTTAAGCTGTAAAACACCTTAAATAATACTAGTTTAATTCTTCTTTTATCAAGATGTAAAGCGACATGAAATATTGGCGAAATTAAATATCAACTTATTTTGAAAAAGGATTATGCCACATGAAAGAGTTAGAGAACGTTGTAATAAGGTTTTCTGGTGATTCCGGAGACGGGATGCAGTTAACAGGAACTCAATTTTCGACCACATCGGCCCTGATGGGAAACGATATGTCGACATTTCCGGACTATCCCTCAGAGATTCGTGCTCCTCAAGGTACCGTTGCAGGAGTTTCTGGGTTTCAAGTCTGCTTTGGAGCAACCGAAGTAAACACTCCCGGTGATGAACCAGATGTTTTAGTGGCCATGAATCCCGCGGCCCTCAAGGCCAATCTGGCAGACGTAAAAAGAGGTGGAACAATTATAGTAAATAATGATGCCTTTTCTCCGGCAAATTTAAAAAAGGCCGGCTATGAATCCAATCCACTAGATACTAATGAGCTAGACAATTACAAAGTTATTCGTATCGATATTAGCAATCTGACAACAGAAGCGTTAAAAAATCTAGATCTAGATCTGAAGGCCAAAGGGCGTTGTAAAAACTTTTGCGCTTTGGGATTTACCTACTATCTTTTTGATCGCGATATGGACTCTACGATCAAGTGGATTGAGAGTAAATTTGGCAAGACTCCAGTATTAAAAGAAGCAAATATCTTGGCCTTAAAGGCCGGATACAACTACGGTGGAAATACACTAATCACTACCAATCGCTATCAAGTTCCTAAGGCCAAAATTGAAAAAGGAAAATATCGTCAAATGCAAGGTAATGCCGCTACCGCCTGGGGATTAATGCAAGCAGCAGAGGCCGCCGGACTTAAACTTTTTTTAGGTTCATATCCTATCACTCCTGCTACTGAAATTTTGCAGGAGCTTGCGAAGTTTAAAGAGTTTGGCGTTAAAACTTTTCAAGCAGAAGATGAGATTGCCGGAATTTGTTCGGCAATTGGAGCTTCTTTTGGTGGGGCCTTGGCCGCCACTACAACCTCCGGCCCAGGCCTTGCGCTAAAAACAGAGGCCATCGGTTTAGGCGTCATTTATGAAATTCCACTAGTAATTGTTAACGTACAGCGGGGAGGCCCGTCAACTGGTCTGCCGACAAAAACTGAACAAGCTGATCTATTACAATCTTTTTATGGACGAAATGGAGAGTGTCCGACTGTCGTAGTGGCCGCCTCCCGTCCTTCGGATTGTTTTGAGATGGCCTATGAAGCTGCCAGATTGGCGCTAGAACATATGACTCCGGTTATTTTGTTAACAGATGGATATATTGCGCAAGGAGCAGAACCTTGGAAAATTCCGGATATTGAAAAAGAATTTCGGCCAATTAAAACACGGATGGTAGATCGTAAGCTGGCACCCGGAGAGCAATTTTTATCCTATCAGCGAGATCCTAAAACGCTAGTTCGTCCTTGGGCCATTCCCGGTATGGCCGGATATGAACATCGCATCGGCGGGCTAGAGAAGTCAGAAAATTTTGGAAACGTTAGCCATGATGCTAAAAACCATCAGCGTATGGTGGAGTTACGAGCAGAAAAAATTGCGCGAGTGGTAGATAATATTCCTGATCAAGAAGTTTTTGGAGATAAATCGGGAGATCTTTTGGTGGTCTCCTGGGGGGGAACATATGGCGCAACCTATTCTGCCGTACGTGAATTGCGCAAGGAAGGAAAGCGCGTTTCCTTGATGCACATGAAATATCTCAATCCAATGCCTAAAAATGTAGGCAAGATTTTAAAAAGCTATAAAAAGATCTTGGTTCCAGAGTTGAATATGGGACAACTTCAGCATCTTTTGCGCGAGAAGTTTTTAATTGAGACGATTGGATATCATAAGGTTCAGGGACAACCACTAAAGATTACGGAAGTGGTGGGCCTCATTAATAGAGAACTTGAGAGTTTATAATTTATCGATAACCAGTAAAGGATAAGGATATTTTTATGAGTGAAACAACAACATATACAAAAAAAGATTTCGTAAGTGACCAGGAAGTTCGTTGGTGTCCGGGATGTGGAGACTACTCCATTTTATCAGCAGTGCAGACCGCCATGACTCAGATCGGAAAAAAGCGTGAGGATATCTGCTTTGTTTCGGGAATTGGTTGCTCTTCGCGTTTTCCTTACTACATGAACACCTTTGGCATGCATACTATTCATGGCCGTGCGGCCGCTATCGCTTCCGGGCTTAAAATTCAAAATCCTAACTTGAGTGTTTGGGTTGCCACCGGAGATGGCGATGCGATGGCCATTGGCGGAAATCATCTAATTCACGCACTTCGCCGTAATGTTGATATCAACATTATCATGTTCAATAATGAGATTTATGGATTGACCAAAGGACAATATTCCCCCACAACCAAAAGAGGGGTTATTACTAAAACAACTCCTTACGGAGTTGTTGATCACCCCTTTGTTCCAGCATCACTGGCCTTAGGATGTGATGCAACTTTTTTTGCGCGCGCCATTGATACTGATGTTAAACATTTAACTTCACTCGTCGTTGAAGCGGCCAACCATAAAGGGACAACTTTTATCGAGATTTTTCAAAACTGTGTTATCTTCTCTGACGGTATTCATGAGGCCTATGCGGGTAAGGCCACGCGAGATGACAACACCATAAAAGTTGAACATGGAAAACCGATGATTTTTGGTAAAGAACGCAACAAAGGAATTATTTTACGTGGAACAAGGCCAGAGGTCGTTACTATTGGGGAAAATGGAATAACCGAAAAAGATCTGCTAGTTCATGATAAGACCGACGACAATATGGCCTATATGCTAAGTCGTATGAAGTTCCCAGAGCTTCCAGTGGCCTTAGGAATTTTTCGACAAGTTTCTGCCCCCTCGTATGAGATGGATGTTGAGGCGCAGATTGCGCAAGTAACCAGCAAAAAAGGTGCGGGCAATATGAAATCACTATTGCACTCTGGACAAACTTGGAACGTCGGGTAGATTGCGCTTGAAAATAGTTATGTGCCTGCGATGGCCTTACTTTAGCGTCGCAGGCCTGCTTTTACGCAAGAAATGATTCGTCGATCGTCGTAGTGGGGGAATTGTCCACGGCATTGTTCATATTTTTCGGTAGCAAATTCTTGGCAATTAGTGCGTTCGGTTTTGATGCAAAAATAGTCAATATTTTGTCTAACCTCTACTTCAATTCTGGCCGGATCATCGGTGGGATAGTTGGATTGATTTTCTTCAGGAAAAATAATTTGTTCATCCCTTGGGCGATAATCGCGCACAATGGTTTGAGGAGGACGAACATATTGGCGATATTGGCCGGGATTTTCTTTTTCTTCTTGGCGCATTTGGCGATATTTTTCTAAAACTTCCATTTTTTTCAGCTCCTCTGGGGAGTGGGTGGCCTGTAAAGGAGGTGGCGCCGGCCGATAAAAGGAAGGAATAGGAGGTGGCCGCTCACTAACTTTTACAGAACTGCAATTGACAACGAGGAAGATGGCCAAGGCGGTAAAAAAAGAATGTAAAAGATAGGCATGTTTCATGGTATGGGGGGAAGTTCTGGGGTGTTATTTTTGCTTAAAAATAGAGCTTTTGATTTGTAAATTAATTTGACTACATCGGAGGGGACTTCCGCAACATGGACTATTTGATTGTCGCTCATTACAATTTTGGTTTTTCCGGCCTCTTTGGCGATAGTAAGTATGTGATCTGGATTGACAAAAATTTCCCAGTTTTGGATGGGGGCCCCATGGCCTTGCAGGGTAATGGCGTTTAGTTTAATCATCTACCAAATCCTTGTTTAAGGTGAGTAATTTTTTCATGGAATAAATTATTTGCAAATTATACCAGCAATTTATTCTAAAAGTGAAGTTAACGAGAAGACCCTAGTGCAATAAAGCGTAGGTATTTTTTACAATAATTATCAAAGCAATTGAAAAAAATGGCCTATAGATGTTTAATGGGGGGCCTGAGTCAAAACAAAGGATGTGTCATGAAAAATCTTGCTTTAAATGTTTTACTTTCTTCAGTTGCTTTAGTTTCGCTACTTTCTTCTTGTTCTCCTTCAGCCGATACAAAAAAGAGTACACCTGTGCGTGCAAAGACCTCTATCTCTTCAAAAGATTTGCAAGATATTCAAACATCTTCCATTGAAAGTGGTGGAAATTACAAATATGTAGCACTATCTAGCGATAGTGTGGCCTTAAATAAAACACTCCGGAAATTGAAAGAGAGTGGTGGCGAAGTTATTTTTGTAGATACTAAAACTGGCTATATTAATTTTTCTGCTCCTGCTTCGGAGGTTTTGGCCATTTTAGAGGAGCGACTTTTTTCAGACGTAATGATCTCCAGAAGTAAAAAATATGATCTGTCTAAAACAGCTGAACGCTCTTTCCGCGATAGTGAAACTGGAGGCAGTCGAAATTGGCCGGCCAGTAATTTTAGCACAAGAGAGCTAATGGTGGTGGATAAATTGCAGAGTCAGTTTGCGGCAGAATATGGGGTAGAATTAGATGGCTCAAACTCCGTAGTCGCTATCTTTGATACTGGCCTGGATATTACGCGCACCGATGCTTTTGACGATAGGATTGTAGAGCTTCGTTCTTTACGCCAAGAAGACAATATTATTTTAACGGATGCGACAATTACGTCCGTAGATGGCGTGGAATATTTGCAGGCCACGATTGGTGAGGAGGAGTTGAAAATAGAGCGAACTGAAAGATTGAAGGCCGATCGTCGCTACTATCTTGGATACTTCACTGAACAGCAATTGGCCGGAACGGACGAAGATTATACTCTTTATGATCTAAATCAAGATGGCAAAGGGAATGGGATATTTACGGTAGTTGCTTTTTTAAATGAACAAAATATTTATGAGGTCTATGTAAATGTAAATGATAAAAAAACCTATGGAGAGGCAGGTGATCAGAGCATAGAAGATGAAAATAAATTGTTAGATTTTAACTGGGTTAGGGAGAATGTGCGTGATCGTTTCGTGGATAATCAGACAGCACCACTTGCTAGTTACTACAAGTATATGACTAGAATGGATATCATCGATGGCAAAAAATTAGAGAGTGATCGGAAAAAAGGTGTGGTCAATTTGGGTGTTACGATTGCGGCCGGCCATGAGTTGGATGCAAAAGGTGAGTTGCTGGTTAATGTGGCCGGCGAAGATAGCAGTCAGGCACTTTATCAAGTCGGAATTGTGGGAATAGATTATATGGGACATGGAACTCATTGCGCAGGAATTGCCGCGGGAAATTTTAAAACGGCAAAAAAATTTAGCGCGGGCGCTTATAAGGCAAAGATCATTGGAGTTCCGATTTTAGGAGGACACGTAGATGATGGTGCCACTTTTAATCTGATTCATAAATTAATCTATAAATATCCCAATATTGTTTTCAATTTTAGCTTTGGGAGAAATGAAGAGGAAAATGATACTCAAGAAACTGAATCCAAAATTTTTGATAAGATTGCCCAAGTTTATAATACGGTATTTGTAAAATCTGCTGGGAATGAAGGGCCGGCGATCAATTCTCATGGAGTGACAATTTCTAAGAATATGCTCTCAGCTACTAACTACTATAGTACCAACTCTAATTTAGATAACTCGACTTCTTCTCTTGCCTTTGATCAGATTGTTATTGATGTTAGTTCTTCGCGCGGCCCGATGATTGATGGTGCCTTAAAACCGGATATTGGAGCTCCTGGAAACGTTATGTCGGTTCTACCAATAGCTGCACCATTAAATAGTACGGAGGGACGTCGTAGTTTTCAATATTGGCCAGGAACTTCCATGGCCGCCCCCAATGTCGTAGGGGTTGTTGCTCTTTTATATGATGCGGCGATTAAGGCCCGTTTGGCCCAAGAAGTCCCCAATGCATCTATCTCCATCGCTAAGATGCATAAAATTATCAAAGGATCAGCGATTGCGTATGAGGGGTTTAATTACGGAGAGTGTATATCAAGTGGAGTACGGGGAAATAATTACTGTGAACTGGTGCAGAAAAGATATAACTTTAAATGGTTAGACGGTGGAGCAGGAAGAATAAATGCGCTAGGGGCGTGGAATTTATTTAAGGAGATCAGAGAGGGCGATGATATAATTTATAGCACTTCTGTCGCTACAGTCATGACAGAAAATTATCACAATGAAAAGTCGGTAGGCTTTTATGCCATTGATCGTTTTGTTGAGAAGATCAATTTTACTGTTTCCATGGATGATCTTGAAAAATTAGAAGGGTTAGTTCGTCATCAAACCTTGACGCTGACAATTCCGGAAGAGGTGGATTGGTTATCATTTAGTGATCAGTTTACAATAAAAGAGCGTCGGCTAGAGGCCTTCTCCTCAGAAAATCGGGTGGTGGCCCTCTATGTAAACAGAGAGAAATTGGTTAAAGACGGCCGTCTACTTCCGGGAGTTCACTTCGCAGCAATCAAAGCATATTCTGATGAAGCTCGCCGGGCCTTTGATTTTGTTTTTCCTGTGACCTTTATTGGTACACATACTCAATTCAATTCGCTGGTGGATAATGATCGCTTTGCGGCCAAAGGGTTTATACCTGCTGGCCAATTTATGAGTTATTTTTTGCCAGTAGCGGAGGCGGGAAGTAACTTACTTTTAAATTTAAAAGTATCTCCTTCTTTGCCCGGGATGGTTCGCATGGCCGTCTATTACCGCGGTGTAGATATGGAAGATAGCAAAAGGTTAGTTCTAAAGAGTCGTTGGGCCATGAGTAGTTTTGATTACGGAGAGGGACGAGACTATTTGCAATATGTTTTAAAAGCACCAGCGATAGGAGTTTATGAGGTGGTGTTATTGGCCGATGCAGATGAATCCTTTTTTGATTTTAAAGGAGAACCAGGATCTTTTTTTGAATTTAGTGCGGCAAAGTTGGCACTAGTAGGCGGAGCGGTCACTAAATTTCAAGACGAAAAAAATACCAGAGTGCTAGTTTCTAATCTGAAAAATGTTGGGCCAGTGGTAAGGGTAAGTAGTGCGGTTGTGGCCGCAAATTCTCTTTCCAAACAAGAAGGTATAAAACTCGCACATCAGGCAAAAAGAGAGATTCCGTTAACAGTACCGGCCGGTGTTGCCCAAGTAGAATTTACTTCTTTCTATAATGGCCAGGCGGCCAAAACAGATATTGATTTAGAGTTAGAAGATGCCAGCGGCGCGCCGGTAACCGATAGTGCTGGGAATCAATATGGTTCGGCCGGCCCAGATGGTGACGAATACTTTATTAGCAAACTTCCTCCAGGAGAATATAAGTTAATTGTGGTGGGGTACAATATTCCGGCCGGAGAAGATGTCTTCGAGATTGAAATTAAACAGCATTTGGCCAAGTCGGTAGTATTAAGTGAGAAATTCTCCATTGTTGGTAGTGATAAAGTTATTGATGTGAAAAAAAATGGAGTTTTCCCATGGGAGAGAGAAGCAAGATACAATTTAGTGGCCAATTTTGCCAACAGTCAACTAGAGGAGGTACTAAAAATTGAGGGTTATACTCCCGACATAGTTGTTGATTTTTCTGCTATCTATGATAACGAAAGAAAATCACTATCAGTATTTTATCGAGAAGTACCATAGGGGAGTAGAACGCTCGGTCATGGTAGTTTGGCGGTAATAAAAAGTTGGTAGATAGTACTTGCCACCACTTGATGCTTTGATAGAATTAATATGATTTCCAGGACGGAAAGGAGCTAAAAAAATGGATTTTTTTTCGAGATTTTTAATTCTGTTATTGTTGATCTTTTTTGTAATTAGTTGTGCCTCCATTCATCCAATAGAAAATAGCTGTGGTGGTTACCAAAATTTTTCCGGGCCTGAGCGAGAAGTTGCGCAAGGGCCATCTACAGAAGAAGCTGAGGCCTTGCCTGGAGATTTAGAAGAGGGAAGAAGAGATAGTGAATCGGAAGATGAAGAAATCATCCCTCCTCAAATTACCTCCTTTGCCATTGAAAAAAATAAAGATGTTGAACGATGGATTGATTACTTCACAAAAGAGCAGGCCAATCGGGAGCGTTTTCAACGCTTTTTAAATCGTGGCCAGCGCTATAAAAAAGTAGTGCAAACGATTCTAAAAGAGAATGATCTTCCCCCGGAACTTTATTATCTGGCCATGATTGAAAGTGGCTATGCTACCAACGCTTATTCTCGGGCCAGTGCGGTGGGCGCCTGGCAGTTTATGTCAGCAACCGGGAGGCGTTACGATTTGGAAAGTAGTTATTACGTAGATGAAAGACGCGATCCTATTCGTTCTACCGAAGCGGCCGTAAAATATTTGACAGATTTGTATATGGCCTTTCAATCTTGGCCCTTGGCCATTTCCGCTTACAATGCTGGCGAGTATAGAATCTTAGGGGCAATTATTAGAGGTAAAAGTCGCGATTTTTGGGAGTTAGCGGATAAAAAATTATTACCCATGGAAACTAGAAACTATGTTCCCAAATTTATGGCCGCAGTGTTAATCGGAGAAAATGCTAAAGAGTATGGTTTTGTGGCCGGAGAACTAGAGGCGGATGAAGAGCGTGGAGAGTTTCCAAGTGTCTCGGCAGTAGAAGTTCCTTCTCCGGTATATTTAAAAGATATTGCCGCACTGGCCAGTATGCCAGTGGATATTTTAACAATGGCCAATCCTCATCTGACTCGAGGTATTACTCCGCCACATGTATCTGCTTATGAAATTTGGGTTCCCGCAGGCAGTGAGGAGCAGATAGAGAAGATCAAAGATCGTCTAGTGGAACTTAAAATTAAAAATGCTAAGCAGAAATTTTACTATCCACAGGAAAATAAGAATTATCACATAGTAAAGAAAGGTGATACCTTATCATCTATTGCGCGCAAATATCAGATGACAATTCGTCATTTGAAGGCATTAAATAATTTAAAAAGTAGTCGCATTATGGCCGGCCGCAAGTTGCGCATTTCGACTAAAAATTACAAGTCGAATTAATAACTTATTTAGCGCTTAAGGTTTATTTCTTGAATGCCGCTAGTTTTTCGAAGGACGTTCCCTTTTTAATTTCCGCTTTTTCATTGTTTTGTTGCAAGGCCATTTCAAAATCATCCAAGATGGTTTTATTGGAGAGGGTAATTTTATAGGCCTTATCGAGATTTAGAAGACTAATAGTAATAACACTCTCTTCTCCAGAGGTAGTTCGTTGAGTTGCTGCAATTTTTAAATAATCCAGGCCAAAGTAGTAATCACCAAGCCATTTGGCCTTAAAAAAAACCAAACGAGAATCAGCTACAATAAGCAAACACTTTATTGGAGGGCCAATTTTTACCTGTTCGTCATCACCAGAAACTGTTTCTATGTTGGCAAAATCTGAACTAATAATTCGTTCATCAAGGCGTAGAAATTTTTTCTTAAACTTCACCAAATCAGATGATTCATTATTCATATGCTGCTCCTAAATTATTGTTGGACTAAATTTAGAAAAAAGACATAGTCGGCAACTGGCCCATATTGAGGATCATCAGATTTAAAATATTCGATATCCTCTGCGGTAAGCTCCGCACTATCGACGAATTTGATAGTTACAATTGGTAGTGACGAGAGGCGACGAAGTTGAGTAACATATCCATCGTTGTAGTCAGTATGAAATGCTCCTACTACGGTAAAGTTAAGATCAAAATTTGTGGTAGCGACTATTTGCTCGGCCATTACACTATCGGTTAAGCATTGAGCATCATAGTATCTTTTGAGTTGCTCTTCAGTGACATGTCCGCGCATAGTATCGGCGAAACGAGTGTAATAATTTTCTCCTCCTAGTTCAAAATTGGCCGGAATATATTGCGGATCTAATGCTTCAATACCAGAAGTGGTAACAATTTTTTTCAAGGCCCTCGGTAAGTTAAGGCCGATAAAATCGCCATCTTGTTTTTTGGTTTCCTGCATAATGCGCAAATAGGAGGCGTTATCTTCTGGTTTGGAGTCAGGGAAAATAATTTTTAAAAAGGCATTATCATCAAGTTCATTATTTTTATACTGAGAGAAAGCGTTTTGAATTATATTCTGATTGGTATAGTCAAGAAACTCCCATCCCACTGTAAAGTTCCCAACAGCATTTCGTTGCGCCACTACCGTCGCAATAACTTCCGCTTGGGCCTTTTGAATAACATCAGAGTAGTGATACTCGCCAAGAACTAGATGCATTTGAGATGGAAGATTGGCCAAAGTAGTAGGGTAATCGGTGAACATCTTAGTTTTGGTATCAAAAAGCAAGTTATCTCCTAAGGCAGAGAAGGTTAGTAGGGAGCTGAGAAATAGTGCCAAAAAAATTTTTAACATAGACCCTCCTTTTTATATATATCTTTTTACTATCCGATTTATTCTAGTTGTCTGCGTGGTAAGATTTTATAGCGTACAATCACTATAAGTGCCAATATATTTCCTGCATAATTAACAAGAAGTGGGCCATCAAGGCCATGTTGTAAAATTACGTAAATGGTCATTAAGACCTCTCCCAAAGACCAAGAGGTTAAAAACCAAGCAGAAAGGCCATCAGCATTTCCTCTTTTCCAGCAATCAACGGCCTGTGGAATTCCACAGATGGCAAAAAAGAAACTAGCAAGCCATCCAATAATCTTGGTGGTAGTGAATTGATTGGCCAAGGTTTCGCTTATATCCATAACAGTCCCCCTGAAAATAGATAGTGATAATGTACAAAATAGTTCAACTGTCCCCTGGGCAAATTTTCCTATCTTTTCACCAATTTTACCTAGGATTAAAGCAAGTTATACTATTACTAAAAATGCAGAGATTGTAAAACGTTTGAACTAATTTTTTTTCTTGATTTAAGAAAGGAGTCCTGGTGCGAGTTACTAAATTTTCTTTGAAGTATATTGTTTGGCAAATTTTGGTAGGGATATCAATTGCAATATCACTTATCGATGCTCCTTTGGCGTTTGTTTTAGATTTTCCGTTGAAACAGTCCACTCTTTTATTAGATGGAATAATGACTTCTATTTTTATTATAGATTTTTTTATTAACCATTTTTTTGGGCCAGAGGGAAAAAACAAAAAAAATCGGCTACGCTCTTCTGCCTTTTGGATAGATCTACTGGCCAGTATTCCCTTCGATTTGATTGCTTATTGGTTTAATCTTCCTCATTGGTTGCGCATTCTTCGTTTGATAAGAGTTTTGCGAATGCTTAAATTTGTTCAGATGTTTGTGACGATTGGAAATTTGGCCATTATTCCGAGTGCGGTTAAAGCGGCGTTTGTTATTTCGGGGACGTTAATAACCATTAACGCTATTGGCTGTGGATGGCTTTGGATTTACCCTCCAGGAGAAGTAGATCAGGTGACTGCCTATATTAAGGCCATCTACTGGACGATTACCACTGTCGCAACAATTGGCTACGGTGATATAACGCCTTCTGATAATCTTGGCCGTATTTTTACCATGTTTGTCATGGTTGGTGGGGTGGTGATGTACGGTATCGTTATTGGTAGTATTTCCAAAATGATTGAGGCCAGTAGTCGACATAAGGAGCAATCCAAAACCAAACTCAATGATTTACGACTTTTTGTAGAGCACTATGCGCTGCCTGAAGGATTAAGTAATGAAATTTTTAGCTTCTATGGCCACATTCTGACTAAACGGTTGAGTGAAAATGATGAACAGATAATTGCAGAATTACCCATCGCATTGCAGCGAGATATAAAAACATATATGAATATGAAATTAATCAGCAATGTTCCGGCATTCAAGCTTTGTTCGATTGAATGTTTAAAGGATATTGCAAAATCCCTGCAACAGATGGCCTATTCACCAGGAGAAAAGATTATTACGACTGGAGATATTGGTAGCGAGATGTTTATTATTGGCCATGGCTCAGTGGAAGTTTTTGTAGGCAGCAATAGTGTTGCTAATTTAAAAAGCGGCCAGTTTTTTGGAGAAATTGCTTTACTTGAAGAGGTAAAACGTACTGCCGATGTAGTGTCACAGACCTATTGTGACTTATATAAACTATCCAAAGACAATTTTTTAAATTTGATAAAAAAATATCCAGAGCTTTTAAAGAATATGGAAAAGTTTATGGCAAAAAAACTATCAGCACTGAAAGAGTAAAAAGGAGATGGCGTTTTATGATGGATAAAGTGCGACAACCAAAGTTTTTGTGGTGGTGCTATGAGGTAGTGCTCTTTATCTATTTGATCTGGTCAGTTGTTAAAATTACCCTAGACTCTATTTATTCTTTTGAAAAAATTTTGATACTTCTTTCTCTTTTCAAAATTACTCCGATTATACTTTTATTTTTCTTTTTACTTCTCGGAAAACGCCGAGCTAATTTTATTTGGAAGGCCATTGCTATTGTTTATTCAATATTGCTACTGCTGTTACCACTTCATGTTGTTACCATTGGAAAGTTTTTATTTCCCGAAGCAAGTAGCTCGCTAAATGTTATTAGTGAGAATTTAGATTTAATGTGGGTGGCGGCAGAAAGAGTGCTGATTTTACCGGCCTTATTGCTCATAATTTATTACTCCTTTTCTAAAAAAGATTCAGAACTATTTATGCAAGAAATTCTTGAAAATTTAAAAGGGAAGGCAGCTAAAATATTTTTGGCAATTGTACTTTTATCTTTGACAGTCTCTCTTCCTTTGCTAATCAGCTATCATGTAAAAGAAAAGGCCTTTGCTATGGCCAATCCCGAGATCCACTATCCTCTACGAAAATTTATTTTAGATTGCAGTAGTGGAGAGAGTCAGAAATTTGTAAATGAAGAGCAATACAAGGCCGCTTTTGGCATGGATAGTAAGACTTTTTTACAATTTGTTGTTGCCGCCTGTGATTGTCTGTCAGATGGTGTGGCGCAAGCACGATTATTCGAAAATAGTAAACAGGATGATAGGCCATTATCCGCGCCAGAACAATTTTTAAATCGTAGTCGTCAGTTAGGTGAATTTTATAATTCTAAAAATGGACAAATTATGATCATGAGTTGTTTGGAGAAAAATGGCATGCGCCAAGATATTCAATGGCCATTGCCAACTAACTAGGAGATTCCAACATGGGCCGATTAGCAGAGCTGTTCGTGGAATTTAAAAAGATTGATTGGAAAAAATATCGACACTCTATTCGGCGTTGGCATGTGGAGATGTTTTTGTTATCAATTTTACTTTTTCCTATCATAGCCTTTGTGTTTTGGATTCAGCAAGATACAACAATGATTTTGGGCCCGCAAATTACCGCAAAGGCCGTTTTTGCCATGGCCGTTGGGGTTATATCCTTGGCCATTTGGGTGTTAGGTATTTCTGTTATAATCGTAAATCTTTTGCGAGAAATTTTAATTGAGATAATTGATTTTAAAAAATCTCAACGCGATGAGAATAAGCAGTAATAGTTTATTTTTCTTGAGCAGAAAAAATCTTATAATTTATAAAAATTAACAGCGCCGTACTGAGTAAAAAATGGGTTGCTTCCAGCGGATAATTTAGTGGAGGTAGGGAGTCTTTTAGAATTCCACTGGCGATGTTATTTATTGTGCCGGCCCGAGGTAAAAGAAAATGGGGAATTATCCCTAGTGTTTTTAACATTCCCATCTCTGAGAAAATTTCGGATATTGAGATAGTAGCAAAGGAGCTATTGGCGATAGAAGCAACCCACATGGTGAACATGGTAGCAATAAGTGCTAAACTTCTATTTAAAAAAGAAGAAATTAGCATTGCACAAAGGATGTAGGTAAAAATGGCCAAAGTGGTAACAGGAAAAGAGAGAAAGAGAGGATAGTCCAACTCGATTTTGCTAGAGAATAGTGCAAAGATTATAATTCCCAACAGCATGGATGCTATATAGTAACCCACTACAATAAGCCACGTTCCGACTACTCTTCCCAGCAAATAATCTAGTTTGTGAATAGGCAAGGCCAATATTTGATAAAGTGCCCCATGCTCACGATCGCTTTGAATGGCCCCCACTCCAATGATGGTGGCCAGTAGTCCATTCCAGAAATTAATCATGGTATAGAAAACAGAAAATTTGCTACCAAAAAAAGTGTCAATTGGACTAGCTCCACCAGTGGCCGTCATATCACTGGTTTTTAGATAAAGATAATCTAGGGAGCCATTAATTATAAAAATAATTATAACAGTGAAAATTGCCAACCCGATTAAAGTTTTATTGCGTAGTTCTTTGAGAATAGTATTTTGCGCAATCACCCAACTATTTTGTATTCGCTTTGTGTTCATATAAAAATCTCCAGCGCTATTTTTTTATCAGATTATAAAAATAGTCTTCAAGTCCACCGCGACTTTTTACATCGCTAATAGAAATTTGTTCTAAAAGAACTCCGTTGTTAATAATGCCTACTTCATCACACATCTGTTCAATCTCCGAGAGAATATGAGAATTGATAAAGATGGTTTTTCCTGCGGCCGTGAGACTGGCCAGTAGTATTTTTAAATCTTTTATGCCAATAGGATCAAGTCCATAGAAAGGCTCATCAATTAAGAAAAGATCAATTTCTCCAATGAAAAGGGAAGCAATGCCCACTCGTTGCAGTTGGCCTTTTGATAGTTGATTAAGCTTTCGATCTTTAAGTGCGGTAATATCTAATTTGGCCATGGCCGCTTCTATGGCCTTGGAATAATCTGTCTCGGGCATCTGGCGAAAGTTACAGTAAAACTTTAAAGTGTTGTATACAGTATAATAGGGGTAAAAAGAAAATTTCTCAGAAAGAAACGCCACTTTGCGGCGAGAGATGGGATCGGCCTTATCTATGGAAAAAATTTTAAATTGTCCAGCATCGACAGGGACTAGATCTAGCAACCCTTTAAGGAAGGTGGTCTTGCCGGCACCGTTGGGGCCAATTAGTCCAAAACAGCTTCCCTTTTTAACTGAAAGAGAAAGGCCCAAAATTGCTTTCGTGCGCCCATAATTTTTAAAAATGCCTGTTGCCTCAATTGCATACATGAATCTTTATCCTTCGAGCAGCTGCCCGGTAAAGGGAGATAGTTGTTTACAGAATTTATTATATTCTTGTCAGATAGTATATGAAATTTATTCAAAGTTTCTTTTGCCAACGCATAAAATAACGAAAGCTGTGCAAAGCAGTTGGAACTTTATCGCGAATATAATCAGAAGGCCGGAGGGCCCCTTGCAGATAGTTGGCCAGTAAATAATCCCACTGTTCTTCAGAGTCAGAAATTTTTTGGGTGGAGAAATGGGCCCGAGAATTTTTTAGTTTGGGCCATTTGGCCGCAAAAATACGTTGGCCATATTTTAAGATATATAAAAAGGAGTGATGAGTGGAGATTGCACCGGCCCAGGGATAATGATCTAGATGATTTTGGGAGGAGAGCTGATCTATTTTCTTATCGATTAACTGCTGTGCCTTGTCGTCCAAAGAGAGAGAGTCGTTTGCTGCGATATGAAGCGGAAAGAGATGAAAAATATCTCCTTGGGTGTAGTAAATTTTTTCAACTCCAAATTTTGTAGGATTGCAGGCGATAGGTGATCTGGGGGTTGGATTAAAGTTGCCGACAATAAACTGATCAATCTGCTTATGATTGTCGGCCAATATTTTTATTGTTTTTTTTATATCCTGCAAATTTTCTTGTGGGTGATTTAGAAAAGTCATCCAGGCAGTAGAGATACCGGCCTGATGAAAGTTGGCATTAATTTTTTCGATCAAGTGAGGAGTAATTCCTTTGTCCATTAGTTGCAAAATTTTTTCAGAACCACTTTCCACTCCAAAGGCCACCGCTCGCAGGCCACTTTTATAGAGCAATTGACAATTTTTTAAAGTGTAATTTGCTTCAATGCGAAGATCGGTAGACCAAAAAATTTTAATTTTACGTTTGATAAGTTCTGCTGCTAGGGCCAATGCGTATTTAGGGGAAAGAACATCACAGGAAAAATAGAAATTGCTCGTAGCAAAGTTTTTTTGCATAGACTGCAAATCGGCGGCGGCCTGCTCTATAGGAATTTCGCGATAGCGATGCTTCCCGGACTGATTAAAACCATACCCACAAAAAGAACATCTATTCCAGTAGCATCCCCGGGTGGGCGCATAAAGCAGCATAGGAGATGGTGCCAGATAGTTAGACAAATCTAGATCAGAGTAATCAGGAGGAGCGGTACTAGTTTTAAGATCAAAAACTTTGCAGGGGCCATGGAGTATCGTTTGATCGGAATTACTAGCGAAAAATATATTGGGGATTTTTTCCAATTCATAATCAGTTGGACGGCCGCCATGAGTAGCAATGAGAGGGAGTAGTTGGGCCAGAGACTCTTCGCCTTCTTGCAGACAAAAGGCATCAACATAAGTAAAAAGTTTGCGGGCCTCATGGGCCGTTAATTCATGTGCCACGAGATCGGCAGTCGCTCCTCCGAGCATGATAAAACAATTGGGAAGTTGCTTTTTGATTAATTTTGCTAGATAAAAAGTTTCAGGAAGTTGAGAGATAAAAGTTAAAGATATTCCAATAAATTGTTGATTAGCAGGAATTTGCGCTAATTTTTGCTGATACCACAGATCCAGAGGACTTTTTTTATGAGAAATGTAGTGGCCAAGTAGCTCAAAATCCCACGGAGCTACCAGATGGTCGGCGCGATTGAAGCTAAAGCGAAAGGGAAAAAAAGTTGCTTCCATTATTTGAAAAAGAACTTCTAGCCGGTCGCGTTGTTTTAAGTAATTTTGTTTTTCATAAAAAGCTTGGCCACTTTTTAACAAAGATAAGGCCGCAGAAAAGTCTAGTTCGCAGAGCGGTATTGCTTGTAAGATACGATGATACTCCAGTTTCTCAAACATCGAAATCTTCGTTTTGCTTGTTTGTTTTTTATTTAGCTGGCGAGCGCGTTTTTGTAGAGTGCCTTTCCATTCCAGGATAGTTTTTTTGCTTGTTAGATATGTCAACATTTCCGCATTAAAGTCTTGGATAGATATATTAATCTTTTTGCTTTGCAAATATCCTTTGATTGTGGGCAAGCTCACATAGGGCCAAGTGGGATCAGCGAAAGGTGGATAAATTAAAAGAGGAGTTGATAATTGCATTTATTTCATTTTCTATATTTTTATTTTGATTAAATCAATAGTTCAGTATTACTATCAAAGTAATAAACAACATACAACAAGATGGCCTTGAGGTAGTTTTTTCATGACAAAATTATATCGTTTTGGCACTCCTTTTAAAAGTGGCGCCACAGTGAAAGAGATGGCCCCAACGACTCACAACCATTTTTTAGGAAACAATTTGCAAGTGGAGTCATGTAAAATCTCTTTTGAGTTGAGACTTAGTGATTTGGATATTGTCTTAGGATTAGGAGAAATGCTGGGGGGGCTCAATCGACGAGGGAAAAAATATCGTTGCTATGCTACTGATGATTCTCATCATACTCCTGAAAAAGAGTCGTTATACTCATCTCATCCTTTTGTGATGATTGTAGGAGCAAAAACAACAACCGGAATTTTTGTTGATTTTCCCGGAGAAATTATTTTTGATATCGGTCAGAGTAAGCACGATCTACTAAAAATAGAGATCTCTTCTGCGTCTGCAGATATTTACTGGATTGAGGGGAGAAGGCCGCGCGCAGTGGTGGCAGAGTTTTTATCACTAGTGGGTAAACCCTGGGCGCCACCTAGATGGGCGTTTGGTTATCAGCAAAGTCGTTGGAGTTATCCGACTGCTGATAAAATCAGAGAGATTGTCGATTCATTTGCCAAATACGATCTTCCACTAGATACCATTTCGATGGACATTGATTACATGGATAATTTTAAGGTTTTCACTATCTCTGCTGCTAACTTTCCCCATTTTTCATCTTTTGTGGCCGAGATGAGAGAGCGAGGCATAAAACTTATTCCTATTTTAGATCCAGGAGTAAAGATTGAGTCAGGTTATTCGATTTACGAAGAAGGCATTGAACAAGGCCATTTTTGTCAAGATAGTGCGGGCCGTCCTTTTCCGGTGGCCGTCTGGCCAGGACTTACCCACTTGCCAGATTTTTTTAATGAGTCAGTACGAAACTGGTGGGGCAAAAAAGTGGCCGAGCTGGTGCGGATGGGCGTTGCTGGTTTTTGGACGGATATGAATGAGCCTGCAATTTTTTTTTCTAAGCAAGGAGTAGAGCGAGGATTAAATTTGGTAGAAAATTTTTCTAAAAAATATTTCCACAATAACAATTATTCTTTTGACGATTATTTTGCTGCGCGCAGTGCTCTATCTTCTGCCTCCAATGCGTCCGAAGATTTTAAAAGTTTTTATCATGTAACTGGCCAAGGGATAGTTAATCACCACGAGGTGCATAATCTTTTTGGATCTCAAATGGTAGCGGCCACTGCTTCTGGTTTTGCCCAGGCCACACCCGATCGGCGGCACTATATTTTATCGCGAAGTAGCTATATTGGTATGCATCGGCAGGCCGCTTTATGGACAGGAGATAACGCCAGTTGGTGGGAACATCTAGCACTTAATTTAAAAATGTTAATGTCACTTAACATGTGCGGATTTTTTTTCGTAGGGGCAGACATTGGAGGATTTAATGCTAATGCCTCACCCGAGCTTTTTGTGCGCTGGATGCAATTGGCCATTATCTCTCCACTTTTTCGCAATCATTCGTCTATTGGAACAAGAAATCAAGAGCCGTGGGAATTTGGAGATAAAATTTTAAAGATTGTGCGGCAAATTTTAAAGCTACGCTATGCCCTTATACCTTATCTATACTCTGAATATATGAAGGCGCGGGAAAACAGTATTCCATTTTTGCGTCCACTTATTTTTGATTATGAAAGAGATACCATCGCCCAGAGAGTAGAAGATCAAGTGTTGATTGGAGAGTCTTTGATGATGGCACCGGTTATTTCGGCCAATGCTACAGGCCGATTTGTCTATTTGCCCCAACATCGTTGGTTGCGCTGGCATGGAGAAAAAAAGAAATGCCAAGTACTGTTGCCGGGAACACATTATTTACCCGCATCTCTAAAAGAGACGCTTTTTTTCATCAAAGAAAATTCTTGCATTGCTCTTACTTCTTCTCTAAAAAATTTAGATAATTATCGGCCAACGGTAATTACAGTGGTAGGATTTGTCGTCAGCGACGCCATCTTTTCTCTCTACGAGGATGATGGAGTGAGCAATTCAGTCGACCATTCCATCATAAAAGTTCAGATCGTTCGCAAAAAAATTAGGATGCAACTGATTCAAAAAGGCCGGTTTTTATCATCTATAAAAAGAATCCACTTTAAAATCTATGACGCCAAGGGCCAGATGATAAGCAGCTTGATAAAAATGTCAGAGTGTGACACCATAAGGTATGACAAATTTGACAGTGGTTGGTTATGAAATAATCAACAAAGTGGGCGAAGGTGCCATGAGTGAGGTCTTTTCAGCACGCAATAATGGTGCTGACGAGATTGTCGCGATCAAGGTTCTTCGGCAATATTTTAAGGATAATCAATCTTATATATCAAGGCTTAAGCAAGAGGGGCAAACTCTCTCTTTGGTTTCTGACGATCGAATTGTTCGCTTTATCGATATCACAAAAACCTCTGATGGCCGAATGTCCATGGTTTTTGAATTTGTTGATGGTAAGAATTTAGAGCAACTTTTACAGAGCAATTGCACAAGTTTAAATCCCTTGGTGGCCAGTTGCATTATCTCGGAAGTTTTGTTAGGCCTTGAAGAGGCACATCGGCACGGCATAATTCATCGTGACCTCAAACCGGAAAATATTATGCTGACGGCCATGGGTAGAATTAAGATCACCGATTTTGGAGTGGCCAAAAATCTAGAGTCCCAAGAGATGACGGTTACTGGCATTATAGTTGGATCTCCTGCCTACATGAGTCCCGAGCAGGCGCGAGGGGAGATGGTGGATGCTAGATCGGATCTATATTCACTAGGTATTTTGCTATATAAAATCTCTACAGGTAATTTGCCATTTATTGGAAATAATTATCAAGCGATGGTTAGTGCCATTATGCAGGGGACTTTTACTTCACCCGAAAAAATTAGGCCAGATATTCATCCGGAACTGGTTCGAATAATAAAAAAAGCTTTAAGCAAAGACATCAATGGCCGCTACCAGAAGGCCTATCAGTTTCGATATGATTTAATGAAATTTTTAGATCACATTGCCGCTCCGTCGGTTACAAAAGTTCTTGAGCGTTTTTTTGCTAATCAGCTCGATCCTGCACTTTATGATAGTGAAAATGTGATGCGGACAATTATTGAGCGTGCCAATGAGGCATTTCAAGCAAATGATAAAATTAGTTCCATTAAATTAATTCAACAAGCAATTAATTTAGCGCCAGGTAATCAGGAGGCAAAAGTATTGCTTGCTAAGTTTTCTAACAAAACCAGGATTCATTTATATATTTGGGCCGGAATTTTCTTGGCGATACTTTTAGGTGCTGGTGCTACGATAACTTTTGAAACTCCTAAGCAGGTTTTGGCAACCAAACCATTTGTCATTCCAATTCCAATTCCAACTCCAACAATAGTTGACAAACATAAACCGCCACTTTTAACTTTGGCCAAGAAAGCAGAAGTTGTTCAAGAAAAGGCAAAAGAACAAAAAGAAGAAAAGAGTAAAGAAAAAATAACTGTTCCAACTCGCGTGGTATTCAAGGTTCCTCTAGAAGTAAAAGTATACTTTGATGGAGTGCAGGTAATGAATCCAGAACATGGCGTGGAGAATGTTTCACCTGGTAAGCATGAGATTACTCTTATCAAGCCGGGACTTGTGCCGATCATAAGTAACATAGATATTATCGAAGGCCAGACTACAACTATAAATGCTATGTAGTGCAACATAAATAAGGTGAATCAAATGAGAAAGATCGTTATTATTTCCGAAAACAAAATTGTAAAATCATTTTGTCTGAAAAAGACTTTGACGACAGTAGGGCAAAACAGTGATTTTGATGTGGTGATCACTTCACTTCCATTTTCTGGAATGGCCATAACTTTGGAAAATGAAAAAGTTAGAATATCTGCCATTGGTGCAGACAAAAAACGAATGCAAGGATCTTGGGATAAAAATATTGTTGGGAGCGAGATACTATCGTATGGAGAGTTTGAATTTATCTGTATGCCGGAATCCAAAGAGGATCTGACGGAAAAATCGACACAGTTGAGGGGATGGAATTTGGAGACACTTCCGAAAGACCCTGTTTCTCCCCAATTTCCTCAACAGTTGTTAGAGTTTTTGTTAGATGGCCTAGGCAAAAATGAAGGAGCACTTTTTTATCGTAAGGAAAATTTTATTCATACGCTTGCATCTAAAAATATCAAAATTGGCCATCAGTCGGAATCACTAATGCTTCGTTATTTGCATATGACAGAGAATAATGTGGTCAGAGTAAATTTTTCTACGCACTCCATGCTTTTTAACGCCGGCCTTGTTCCTTGCGATTTTCTATTGGTAAAAACGGCACTAACAAAAGAGTTGGAGGTTATAATTTATCTTCCTGAGCCAGATGCTACTGTTCCACTTCCTGAACGATTTATTGAGGTTCTAATTTATCTTTGTGCTCAAAATCTTTCACTGCACCTCATTCATAAGTTTAATCGGAAATTAGAAAAATTGATTCCAGAATTTGATGACAATGATGATTTTTTTTGGGGTGACGGCGATAAAATGTTACGCATAAAAGCAATTGTTGATCAACTTGCTCCTACGAATATTTCATTACTGCTACAAGGGGAGACCGGAAGTGGTAAGGATCGCCTGGCCAATTACATTCAACGTCACAGTCCGCAAAGTCAAAAGATCGTGGCGATTAACTGCGCAGCAATTCCCAAAGAACTTGCCGAGAGCGTGCTATTCGGGCATGTCAAGGGAGCATTTACCGGAGCGCATAAAGATCAGCTTGGGAAAGTGGCAGAGGCAAATGGAGGTACTCTGTTTTTAGACGAAGTGGGGGAGTTGAGTTTGGAAATTCAAGGAAAGCTCTTGCGTTTTTTACAAGATGGAATATGCACACCGGTAGGAGGCAAAGGGATGCGAGTGAAGGCCAGAATTATTTCTGCCACCAATCGGGATTTAAAGCGCATGGTGCGTGAAGGACAATTTAGAGAGGATTTATACTTTCGTCTAAGTGAAGCTTCTCTTGTTGTCCCCCCACTGCGTGAGCGCGTGCTGGATATCCCGGTTCTTGCAAAAATGTTTTTAAAACAGGCCTGTCAAGATAACAGTCTGCTCAATAAATCGCTTACGGCCGCCGCTGTTGAGAAGTTGCAATCCTATCCCTGGCCTGGAAATATTCGAGAATTATTATCTGTGCTCCGGCGCTCGGCCGTTATGTGTCGCGGAGAGATTGTGGATTCTGGAGATTTGTTAATTGATAGTCTGTGCACTGAAACAGAAAATCAAATCGATGAATTTCCCTTAAATCTTGCCCAAGCAAAAGAGTTGCTGATAAAAAAATTAGTCATCAAGGCGTTAGCAATTTCTAGTGATAACAAAACGGAAGCGGCCAAAAAATTAGGGGTAAATGTGCGCACACTATTTCGCTTAATTGCTGACAGCGACAAGGATGGCGCGTTGTGTGACAAAGATGTCATTGAACAAAATTTAAACTGTTGAAATTCTTGCCCGTGGCCTTGGTACAAATGCTGCTTATTCAAAGACAGGCAAGCGCACATGAATTGAAACAGGAGGATTATTAAAATGGGAAAATTTATTTTTTTAAAGGTTTGGTTGTTATTGGCCCTAGTTTTACTGCAGAAAGTTTTTGCCGACGGGCCGGTTTATAATTTTCACTTCTATACTCAGCAAGTGCCCGAGGGATTGGCACAAATTACTACAAATACTCTACCAACTGCCACTTTCTCCACAGGAAGTAGTGGCCCCATCGCAACAAAATTGGAAGAAAAAAAAGAGAGTGTCAAAGATGAGTTCGCCCATAAAAGCGCAATTAATATTGGAATTGGAGTGATGGCCGGAACCTATTCCGGAGCAGCTATGAAATACCACATTGGGTTGACACCAACTGTATATTTAGGGCATGAAACCTTTACCGCAGTTGGCCGCTCATTTGTTCTATCATCTATGCTGGCCAGTAATGATCCGACTGGGCCAATGTATATTGGCCTGTTTTTTGAGCGACGTTATTATTTTGGAGATGATAATGATAATTCCAACTGGCGCTATTTTGCTGGTTGGGATTTGGGGTTGGCCAATTTAACCTTGAAAGAATATGGCGCAGGAATGGTCTTACATAGTTTGGCCCTCGATGCTGGGATTGATTTGGGGGCGATATATAAGATTACCGACAGTTTTGGAATTTGTGCGCGACTAGGAGCATCCTTTAATTATGGCCTTTCGGCGTACCAGGCCACCGGCATAACCGCCTCCTCAGTAGTTGGATTTGCCTATAACTTCTAATTGACTATTCTGAAGTACCTATGCAAAATAGTTAATATGAAAATAGTTCGCAATAAAATCAATGATATAATTGAAGATTTAGACAAACCAAACATAACAATTTTACTGGGGGCCAGGCAAGTTGGAAAATCGACCTTGATGGAAGATTTGATGGCCCATGTAAAAGGAATTGGTGGGAAGTTGGTTAGTTTTAATTTGGAATATCCAGATGATCTGCTTTGGTTTTCGAGAAGTGATAAAGAGATTTTTGATGAGTTAAGTGGGCAGAAAGATTTATTAATCTTTATTGATGAATTTCACTATTTAAAGAATGCTTCGAAATTATTTAAGGGTCTATACGATATAAAAAGAAATATTAAGATAGTTGCTAGCGGCTCTTCATCGTTAGAAATACATAAGCACTTGCAGGAGAGTTTGGCCGGACGGCGAAGAATTTTTAAAATCTTCCCTCTCTGTTATGATGAATGGCGGCAGACAGGTAAGGGCTTGGAAGAATTTCTTACATATGGAGGTCTGCCTGGCCTGTTAAAGCATAATACACGCGCAGAAAAAATAGAATATCTCTCGCAGATGGTACAGACGTACCTAATGAAGGATATTAAAGGCCTTATAAAAGAGGAAAATATTCGCGCCTTTAATCACTTGCTATTTTATTTGGCAGAACATCAGGGAAATATTATGCCAGCAGCAAATTTAGCAAGTGAAATTGGAGTTAGTGCGCATACAATAGAGAGTTATTTGGAAATCTTAGAACAGACTTTTATAATTTATGGAATTCATAGCTTTGCTCAGAAATTATCTAACGAATTGAAGAAGTCTCGAAAATATTACTTTTATGACGCCGGAATTAGAAACTCATTGCTTAAGAATTTTGCCAAAACTGTTGAACGGGATGATCTAGGTGGCATTTTTGAATGTGCCGTATTACAAGAGCTTAAAATTTTACAAGCGTCCAATGTGGAAATAAGATTTTGGAGAACGAAGCAAGGGGACGAGGTAGACTTTGTGTGGATTGAAGATCGAAAACCAATTCCGATTGAGGTTAAGAGCAATATTGAAAACGATAGAACGCCTCCTGGAATAATAAAATTTTTGAAGCACTATCCGAAGTCAAAAGTGGGATATGTGATAAATCGCACTATAAAAGAGGATAGAGAATTAAACGGATCAATAATTAAATATCGAACTATCGCTGATTTGCGTAGCGAATTTATTTCTTGAGCGCAATACGTCGACGGTAGTAGGCATTGTACTAATTGATGAATATGCCTCTAGGCAAGTGTTATTGAAGTGGAATCAAGAATTAAAATACCATTACCCCTAAGCAAGGCCAACAACTCTTTACCATTTGGTACTGCAATTTGAGCAACGCCTGCAATTGATTCGCTGGCAAGCTCCAGTAATAATAAAGTCAGCATGCCCTTGAATTTGATCACGTTATCGCGTGGGGCATGGGGGGGGGGGCAAACTAATACTGACTCGATGAAAATTTTGTGCAAAAGTTGCAACCAAATACATGCGATAATAGATTACGGAATTAACAAAATGGAAAAGTACTTTGCCAGGCAAGGTAGTGCAGGCCAGATACCCTTGAACTAACCTCACCTGCACTTATTAAATTTTGAAGGCCATGACAATTACCAAGGCAAAACAATCAGAGATAAGAAATAATAGCTGTTTTTATGAAAACAGCGCGAAAAATATTTTGAACAAACTAACTTGGAAAAATTAATTGATGCCGATTAGGTAATTGTCTCCGCGATCAGTATACAGGGCAATATTGTATTTTTTACATTCTATTGTTTAACAATTATACAACACTGAAAAATGAAGTAGGAATGCATATTGGCATCTGTCTAATGAAATTAGAAGGATACCAGTATTAAATATATAGTGCTCAGGGTGGCCAAGTTTATGCATTAGTACAATTAACACAGTCAGCATGGTAGTCAAAACCGTTTAAAACAAAGAGAGAAATAAGTGAAGAATAGAACAAAGGAACAACTTATGAGGGACTACATAAAAAAAATGGCATTTAGGGTTATAGTAATTAGTTGTCTTTTTCTTATTTGGCCAACGTTAATTTTGGCCGAAACTGTCTCTGCCCTTTCGACAGAGAATCCAATAAAGATCTCGGGTGTTATTGATGGGGTATCACTTGATAGTCCACTAAACTTGGTATGGCCAATGGACAACATGGCAGAAAATCGAGCTGAACTCATCGAGTACTTTCGTCGCTTAAAACAATTAAATATCAAGGCCATTCGCAAGCTGGTCCCGGGTAAGTTGATAGATAGTCCCACCTGTGGTGAGCAGCTTATCGAGTTTGTAGAGATCGCTGCTCAACATAGAATAAAACTTTTCTTTTATATTGGTTTTAAAATGCCTTCAGATTTAGGAATCATGGAAAAAGAAAACAATATGCAGGCCTATCAAGCATTAATTCAGGCCGGAGAGAACAATATTGATAAAACGATTGGGTATATCTCTCGCAATGGATCGAAGTTTGATTCGACCATTATAGGGTATTCAATTGGGAATGGTGAAAATCTGCGGAATATCGCCAATATGGATTTTGTTAGAGAGATGATTATTTATTCACAACAGATTGATCCATCACATCGTTACACGACAGAGCTTAAAGCAAATCGAAATGGTATGTTCAACGGACAACTCCTGGGATTGGGGACTGCAAGTGGAAAACCTTATGATGAGGCCTTAGAACAACGAAGCGTTTATGATGTTCTTGATTTTATCGCTTTTGCCAATTATACGGGACTTTCCAATACCGCAGAGATTTCATTTAAAGATACGCTCTCTTTAATTGCGAAACAAAATCCTCGTAATCTCGATGTCGTTGTTGAAGAGTATGGAACTAAATTAGAAAATGAGGTTAGTCGTGCAAAATATCTCCGCAGTATTAGAGAAACAATTGCCACTTCGACGGAAGTTAACATCATTGCGGCTTTCTTGTGGGACGCACATGTAAATTGGCATACTCTTTTTCGTCCTCTCAATCCAAATATCAATTATGGACTTTTCGAATATGATACAAGCGTTCCTTATAAGATTGGTGCTACAAGGCCTTCGATATTGGCAACCTTCAACTCTTCGCCGGAATTGGGCCAACGCATAAGTGGGGTCAGTACACCGAAGAGATTGGCCTCTACGCTTTATGCAATTTCGACAAGTGATGTAAATAATAATCAAACGCATTGCGGATGGGATTTTGATGGTGACCATAAGGTTGACCAATGGTCCAAAGTTAATGCACAGAAAGCTTGTTGGGTACTACATAAGTTTACTTCTAAAGGAGAGCAGACTGTTCGCGTATTAGTGATTGATTCCTTAAAAAGTTTCAGTCGCTGGGTTTCTAAAACAGTTAATGTTGTGCTGTAATTTTCCTGTGTCCTCGTTGTAAGAAAGAAGCGCATAAAATCCCAGAAAAAAAGGTGAGAAGGAACATTAAAGAATTTTGAGCGTGAGCGGGTGTCGAAGTATGAGCGTGATTATTGTCGGAGAACGGGGAGAACGCGGGAATGTTGGGAGTATTTAGATTGCGATAATTCCTGTCATTGTCAGAATTGTTAATGTTGCGAGAATCGCTAGAGTTACTAGAATTACTAGAAAGAGGATTGTGCGGAGAGTTTGAAGAGTTAGGGGTGTTGTTAATGGCGATAGAACCGCATGAGCTGACGAAGTCTGATTCGTAGGTTTGGGCCACTGCGCCGTATTCGATGATGCTGGCACTTGGAAGAATTGTGCTGCCGATAATATTTATAAGGCCACCGTTTTTTCCACCGGGAGCTTCAAGGCGAATACGTCCTCGACCCCCGTCCCCTCCGCCACCGCCGGCCTCACCTCCGCCAGCACCTCCAAGTCCGCCATTTACATTAATTGAGCCTTGAATTTCGATAGAAGTTGCGGATGCTAGATAAATGGTTCCGCCGGCACCGCCACCACCGCCACCGGAGTCACCGGCCGAAGATTCATCATCTAAACCATTGCCGCCATTACCACCAAACGCATTAATTTCGCCAGATTCACTAATTATTATTTTCCCAGAAGCAGCGATAAAAATTGCGCCACCACCTGCGCCACCTCCCCCCGCACTTTTCGTTCCAGTCATTTGATCGTTAACAAATCCGTGTGATCCACTTCCTCCTCCTCCTCCTCCTCTAATTTGATTTGCAGTAATGGTATAATTGATTGCTTCGCCACCGTTACCATTTTGTCCGGCAATTCCATCATCCGCAAATGTCAATGGAATGGCCTCGATATTGTTTTTTCCATTTGTTTTATTTGCGCCACCCCCGCCACCACCTCCTCCGGCACCTTCTCCTCCAATTCCACCATTTTGGGCACTTATTCCAGCAAATCCCCCTGTTCTTGCAAATACGCTTTCACCTTGTGTTGCGTAAATATTTGTTAGCGGGCCAGAAATACCAAAATACGATCCTCCCTGGTTTCCTCCGACATTTGAATTACCACCCGAAATATTGGCATCGAAACTGCTCGCAGAAGAGCCAATTTCACCAATCACACTTATAATTGCATTAATTTCAACATAATCGGTGGAGTATATTATCAATGGGGAGCTTCCAGTAACAGAGGCATCAGAGCTAATCAAAACGTTGCGACAATTGTATACTTTTGCAGGAATTACCCCCGAAAAAAGACAGGTACCATCAGAACCATTTCCATATTCAATTGCTAATAAGGGACAAAAAAGGAAGAAAAAGGGGAAAAAAAGTAATATTTTTGTCATGATAAACGTTGTGGAAAATATTTTAGCTTTTATTCAATTTTCATAATTTTGATCTGGCCATATACTTCAACAACGCCATAGCTTGCAGCGATGCCTAATCCGTTAACAAGGCGAGTGATACTGCATCGGTGCTGCAATTGGAAAGTGGTTAGAGCACTGACGTCAATTTTTCCGTAAACATAACTAAATGTTAACGACGCAGTTGCGTTGTTTGAGTATCCAACGCTGCCAATTATGGAGAATGATCCTGAAGTAACGTTATATAATGCCACCTTATGTGCTGCCGTGACAAATGCTGGGGCAGAAGCGATAATTTCATAGTGCCCAGGTTGTAGCGTAAATTGATTGTTGGCCAAACTAACAATGCTGCTATCGCCTTCGATTGTATTAAGATCTCTTTTCAGCCATGATCCTGCAGTACAATCACCACCATTGGTTCCACTTGGCTTAACGTCTTTCAAATACGCAACTTTAATTGTATTTCCTCCGCCAACTCCTTCAGGTATCACACTAATTGGAAGTTTTCCTGTGGAATCTAGTTGTGCAATTTGGCTTGGCCCTGTACCTGCGTTAATACTCAGTACATCTCCGTTGGCAACTTGAGTAAGTGGTAATCCATTTACAAGCACTCCGCCACCGCTTACACCCAAACTTACATAGGCATCGGTTCCATCAACTCCGGCCGGACCTTGTGGCCCTTGCGGTCCGATTGGCCCGGTAGCTCCATCGATACCATCGGCTCCCGGTTCACCTTTTGGCCCAACAGGACCCATTGGCCCTTGTGGACCGACAGCACCATCGAGGCCTGCGATACCTTGAAGTCCTTGGTCTCCTTTATCACCCTTGTCGCCTTTTTCACCTTGTGGCCCAGCAATACCAGGTAGTCCTTGTAATCCCTGAGGTCCTTGAGGGCCGATAGCTCCGGCGTCACCTTGTAAACCTTGCGGACCGACTGGCCCAACAGGACCTATTGGCCCTTGTGGCCCAGGTGCACCATCAAGTCCGTTTAACCCCATTAGTCCGATAGGGCCTTGTGGGCCCATTGGGCCTACAGCACCGTCGACGCCATCAGCGCCTGCTTCGCCTTGTAAACCTTGCGGACCGACTGGCCCTTGTGGACCGACAGCACCATCGAGGCCTGCGATACCTTGAAGTCCTTGGTCTCCTTTATCACCCTTGTCGCCTTTTTCACCTTGTGGCCCAGCAATCCCGGGTAGTCCTTGTAATCCCTGAGGTCCTTGAGGGCCGATAGCTCCGGCGTCACCTTGTAAACCTTGCGGACCGACTGGCCCAACAGGACCTATTGGCCCTTGTGGACCGACAGCACCATCGAGGCCTGCGATACCTTGAAGTCCTTGGTCTCCTTTATCACCCTTGTCGCCTTTTTCACCTTGTGGCCCAGCAATCCCGGGTAGTCCTTGTAATCCCTGAGGTCCTTGAGGGCCGATAGCTCCGGCGTCACCTTGTAAACCTTGCGGACCGACTGGCCCAACAGGACCCATTGGCCCTTGTGGACCAGGAGCACCATCAAGTCCGTTTAACCCCATGAGTCCAGTAGGTCCTTGCGGCCCTATTGGTCCTGCGATACCTTGAAGTCCTTGGTCCCCTTTATCACCTTTGTCTCCTTTTTCACCCTGTTCGCCTTGAAGTCCTGGAAGTCCTTGTGGACCGATTTCACCCTGTGGACCTTGTGGACCCATTGGGCCTACGGGCCCTACTAAGTCGCTTCTTGTAGTAACTCTTGTACCGTCAGGAAATTCAATTCCCCCCAGTATCGATTTAAAAAATCCGTCAATAACAAGATCTCCGTTTTCATCAATGCGTGGAATTTTTCCTGGCCGACTTCCGACGTCAATATCCAAAACGCCATCTTTAACAATGGATCCGCCAAGAACGCCGTTGGCCATAAGTCCGACCCCGGCAGTTACTGAATAAACTCCCTTGCCACCGTTTCCATTATGGCCCTCGCCATCATCATCGTCGTCGTTATCGTGATGACAGAACTCTCCGCGCTCAAACCAACCAAACTCATCACTATTCCAAAAAAGTTTTTCCCCATGAAAACGGCCGGTGCCAAGCTCGGATACTCCTGCGTACTTCTCATTTGGCTCCCATTTCCGTTGTTGTTTGTTCCAGGTGATTATTTGACAGTGTTTTGCCTCATGCTCATTAGCCGATACTGACTGACCTTTATCTTTCTTATTGCTGCTGCCTCCACTGTTTTCCCTGCTAGCGTAAGAGTTGGAAGTAAACAGAGATAAGATTACGATTGCTAGAAGTGAGAATTTTAGTGAGGGGAGGAGATGGGAAGATGTTTTCATAGATACGTTCCTTTGTTTTAAGCAAGTAGTCAAAAATAGTCTTCTTTTAACTAATAGTTAATTGATGTTAAGCAGACTAATTCTGTCTGTTTTTTGCATTGTATCATTTCCCTGATACTTTTCTTATATTCTAAAAACAATTTTATCATAAGTCTATAATCCTGGGAGCTTATGTTTATTTGTAAGTAAATTTTAGGTAATTAATAATATGCCAAACAGTGCCAACCAAAATGGGCAGTTAAAAAAATAAAAATTTTTTAAAAAATAAAAAATCAAAAGAATCATTAAAAAGGAATTAAAGAAATCAAAAGAAAATCACAGTAAAAAAACAGTTAGAAAGGCAGTTATAATATAAAAAAATACTAAATTAGGCAGAATATGATCACTATTTTCTATTTTTAGATCGTGTATATTAATTTGTATACTATAGCGCAACAATATCAACAGCTTTTCGGCGTATAAATAAACAGGAGGGATTTTCCATGTCCAAATATTTTTTCGTAGCAACCTGTATCCTTATATTAACAATTGCCACACAACTATTAATCAGTTGCTCTGATAATGATGTTGATGAAAAAGGCCGTGTTCAAACAAAAGCATCTTTTGCCAAACATTTTAATGAAAAAATTTCTGGCCGCGATGAGGATCTTTTTAAAGTAAAATGTGGAATTCAGTATGATGGGGAAGTGGTTACTCCCATTACGTTTGAGATGCCTTATTCGCGTTCGATGCAGAGTGAGGCAAAAGAGGTTGGCGAAACTGGAAAAATTTCTGTTTTTGTCGGATGGAATCAAATAGATGGCCAAGAATTTCAAGTTTACTTTCAGGGCAAGGAAGAGAATCCTTCCGCTATTGCCACTGCCAGTAACTGGAATAGTATATCCCTGCAGTTAAAATTTGATGAAAGTAAAGAACTAACTATTTCCTGCGTATCGGCGAATAACTAATAGAGTTGTTATCAAATATACAGTCAAATATACAGTTGCTGGTTGGCCGGAGGATTCTTAGAGTCTTTTGCCAACATTGTAATTTAAACTTTTGAGATGACTGCACAGTATAATGGCCCAGTTTTTTCATTTATTATCTTTTGAATTTTCCAACCAGTACCGTTTAAAATCATCTCCATCTCTTTTTGAGTTACCATTAAATAGTCAAACCAAGGCCCTTTGATATTTCCAAATCGACAACGTAGTTTTAACTCACCCCGTAATTTACCTTTTTGTAAGCAATCTTTCTGATAGGCAATGTGAAATATATTTTTTGTCTTAGAGATGTCACATGATTGGGCAATAATATTAGCGTCACATGTAGTTATCTTATGTAATTCCTCTAATATCTTTTTACCGCGCTTGGGAGTTCCCAAGAGGCCAAAATTATTGCCCAGCATAGTAACAGATTTAAAATTTTTCTCTTTTAAATTATTTAAATTTTCAATCGGAAGTATTTTTACTCTTTTTAACCCTCGAAGCTTGCATACCTTTACCGCTAGCGGGCTGTTATCAATTCCAAGATAATCAATTTTTTTATTTTGCAAATATAGTCCTATTCGGCCGGCCCCACATCCTAGATCAAGAGTTTTTCCTTTAATATTTTTCATTGCCTGCTTGGTTGCATAACTCCAATTTTTATATTCTCCAAAATATTTAGCAATTCCATTTTCGTATCCATCGATATATCCATCTGAGCGTTCAATAATTTCAGTTACTTCGTCACCATTGTAATGGGCCATAATTTCCATGCCAAACGCATCAACTTCTTTTTTTATTTTCATATTAACTCCTCCTGTCTTCAGATCCCAAATCAATAATATCTTAAGTAATTAATTACTCTATCAGCGGCCATTGCTGTTTTTGTACGGTGAGTGGTAATAATCATTGTGGTTTCTGGATAATTTTCTTTAATTTTTTTCCAAAACAATTCCTCTGTTTTGGCATCCATTGCAGCAGTTATATCATCCATTAAAATTAGTTCCGGCCGACGAATTAGTGTACGAGCAATAGAGATCCGTTGGCGTTGGCCGCCAGAAAGTGAGACTCCTTTTTGCAATAATATTGTTTTTTCTTTATCAGGAAAGGAGTCTAGATCTTCTTTCATCATTGCATGGTCGATGGCCTGAGCTATTTTTTCATCTGAATAATTGGCACCAAGAAGAATATTATCTTTAATCGAATCAGAAAAAAGAATGGACTCCTGAGGAATGGTGGCCACTAAATTATAGAGTGATTCACTGTTAATTTCTTCAGTAGAAAGTCCATTTATCAAAACCTCCCCCGAGGAAGGCCGAAGCGTTCCATCTGCCAATGAGAGTAGGGTGGATTTCCCGCTACCCACTTTTCCCATAATTGCAACCTTTTCTCCTTTTTTGATGGAAAGATTGAAATTAGATATAATTGGCCGCCCTTGTGATGTGTAAGAGAAGCTGACATTTTTAAACTGCATAGATTCGAAAGAAGTGATATTTTTGGTTATAGTTTTAGTACTTTCAGTATTATCAGTACTATTTTGAGTTGCATTTTTAGATCTATTTTGAGTCAGCAAATATTGGGCCGTTTCATCTAGGCGCTGTTCATATTTGGCAACTTGTTTGGTGGTGGCATAAAACCAACTAAGAGTCCAGATCGGGCCCATCATGCGATTTAGATAGACGATAAACATCAAAAAATCACCCAGCGAAATAGTGTGAGCAATCATCATGTAGCTGCCCAAAAAAATGGTAATTATAGGGCCGCTACTATTGGCCAATATGGAGAATAGTTGAATTGTTTGATTAACTTTTAAAAACTCTTTTTCTTTTTGGGTGCGTCTGTTGGTTAGTTCTTGATATTTAGCAAGTTGGGCGGCCTCGGAAAGGGTGCTTTTTACTACGCGAATTCCTGAAAAACAGCTCTCTAATACTTGATTACAATCAGAGGCCGCTTGTTGCTTCTCACTTATAAGTCGCAACATTTTGAGTTCAAAATGGGCCAAAATTGCCACTAAAAATGGAATTGGTAAAAAGGATGCAAGTGTAAGGGGGGCGGAGGTGTTAAACATTATAATTAGTGGGAATAGGATGGTAAAAAACGCTTCAAACGGGCGTAAAATACCAGAGCAAGCATACCAAGCAAGCCGATCATTACCGCCATCTATATCATCAGTAAGGCGAGTAAGAAGATCTCCTGTGGAAAATTTTTCAAAAAATTGGCGATTGCTTTCAGTGTAAATCTTATAAAACTGGCCTCGCATTATTGCAGAAAAGAGCAGATTCATAAAACCGCGCGAGAAGGGAAGTAATTGAGTTACGAAGATGCGGAAAAAGGAAAATATGGCAAATCCCCAAATTAATTTTTGAGTTGAATCAAGAGAGTAATCTTTTTCGAAAGAGTCAAAAATAGTTTTTAAAAAAATGGGCCCGATCGTTTCAACACTAATGGTGATTGCAGAAAGCAAGAAGATGAAAAACATCGCTTTTTTATGGCGGGCCCAGAGTGGGAAAAACCATCGCATGGTTTTTAAAAAGAGCATATAACCTCCTTGCGATGATTTTGAGAGTGATAGAGGTTGGCATAATCAGCATTGGCAGTCATTAATTCGTGATGTGTTCCCTGTTCGACCACTTTTCCATCTTTTATCACAATAATTTTATCGGCCCTAGCAATAGTAGATAAACGATGTGCAATAATGATGGCAGTTTTCCCTGGGAGAATTTTATCTAACGCCGCCTGAATCATTTGTTCGGTTTGCGGGTCAATGGCACTAGTGGCCTCATCTAGTAACAAAATATCTGGGCCAAAAACCATCGAGCGGGCCAGTGATAGAAGCTGCTTTTCCCCCGAGGAGATATTTCCCCCATTTTCAAGAAGAGAGGTTGCAAAACCTTTCTCAAAATTTTCAATAATGCTAGTAATTCCCAGATCGGAGGTTATTTGATGAACTTGGCAATCAGGGATATCTTGGCGAAGTACTTTCAAATTATCTAGCACATTACCGGGAAATAACTTTATCTCTTGCCAGAATAGGCCCACAATTTTTCGCCAACTGGAGAGATGGATTTCCTGAAGATTTTTGCCATCAATCAAAATTTCTCCGGCATCAACATTATAGAAACGACAGAGTAATGAAAAAATAGTGCTTTTGCCATGGCCGGTAGGCCCAACAATTGCCACTATTTCATTTTTATTAATGGAGAAAGAGAGGTCGGTTAAAGTTGGCCGAGTAGGAGTATGGGCAAAAGAGACATTTTTAAATTCAATTTTTTCTTTAAATTGATATGGTTGATGCTGATACGAATTATAAGATTGATAAGAGTGTGGCGTTATATTTTTTTCGTTATCTACTTCTGGCCGAGTATCTAAAATTTCAAATAGACGATCCGCAGAACTAACTCCTCTTTGTAGTTGTCCAATTTGTTCGGACAGACGAAAGAGTGGTTCCGTGGCCATTCGCAAATAGTCAATAAACATCCAGATAGTTCCGATGGAGATGACATTGGCCTTTATGTCACTTGCTCCTCGATAAATGACTAATGCAATGATTAATTCTGGAATAATACGAAAGGCAAAAAAAATAGCATATTCACGCAAAAAAATAGTTTGGGCAAATTTAGTTTTTTCATCATTCACTTGCTGAAATTTTTTTTTCGACCACTCTAAAGCAGCAAGTTTCTGCAGAAGAGGAATCGCTCCCAGATGTTCTCCTAAAAAAGCTGAGATATTGGCGTATAATTTACGATCATGTTTATACATCTTTCGCAGTCTGCCAAAAAACAGTACTGAAAAAAAGATAAAAAAAGGAATCATGGGAATGGCCATTAGTGCATACTTGCTACTGATGGAGAACATAATTATTATGGCCACGACAACGTTAAGAGCGGCGCCGAGTAGTTCTAAAGAGACACTAGAAAACAACATAAATAGTTGTTGCGTATCAGAATCGATTCGACTAATTAAGCGGCCGGCCCCATTTTTATCAAAGAAATTTAAAGGAAGGGTTAGGATATGCTTTAGTAATTTTATCTTTAGTTGGTTGATTATTTCAAACCCCATATTTCCCACTAAAAGTTGTTCTGAATAGGAGCAGAGACTAGAGGCAACGGTGGCCAGTAAAAAAAGAATGCCTATAGTAATAATTTGCGACAGATCTTTAGAAGGAATGGCCTGATCTAAAAGGTGTCGAAAGATTAGGGGCATTGCCATCGCAATAGCGGTGGAGAGGATTACCAAAAAAAGGGCAATGAGCAGACTACGTTTATATCCGTTAAAAAAAGTATAGACTCTTTTTAGGGTGGAAAATTTTTTCATAAGTGCTTTTACCGGGGCCGATATACTTCTTCAACAATATTCTGGCGTCTATATCGTTTTCAAGGGTGTCATTGAATTTAAAAGAGAAGCCATTTGCTTCGTTAATCCAGAATGGCCCGAGTAATGTAGTGCACTCTTAACTTCTTTCACTTTCCCACCTTTCGGTTTTTCTTCGTCATTTTTTATCATCGCCATTATTTGATTCTGAATTATTATTTGTTTTTTTATATCCGATTTTCCCTTTTCGTCTTTCAAGCGGTTAATAATATTTCGGAGTTCTTGGATCTCTTTTTTTAATTTTTCGATTTCTTGCACTTGATTTTCTATGTTCTTTACAAGAACAGTGATTGTTGTCTCAAGAACATCACGCTTTGAAATTTTTTTGAAAAATTTAAATGAACAATTTTTGATATCCGAAATATTCATTATCAACATAAAGCGCGTTACCCAAGACATCGACAATGTTAATCCAATGGAAGACGAAAAAATCATCGAGAAAATACATAATATCGGAGAACGACGTGGTAGTCTTGAATGGTTTGATTTTAGCGCACCAACAATTGATTTGCCTGACGGATATCGGGGTCGCCTTGTAAAAGTTGATGGTCTATCTAACATCGATATTTTTACTCTGCACCTTAGCGTTTTATGCAAGAGCTTAGAGAAGACGTTGCTAAACTAAAGGAGGAGTTGTGTGAATACTTTAAATAGTTCAGTCGAAACTTTCGCAACAAACCTAGAGTCACTCGGCGGACTAATTCATACCCATACCTCTTCCCGGAAAACAAAACGAGACTACATTGATCTTGAGCTATTTTTTTTAACTTCAACTTGTCATTTATTAAATAGCGATGGCCGACTGGTTAGATGCATGGAATATTGGACATATACCTTCGGCAAATATCTCTCTCCTTCTAGAATCACAAAATACATCCAGCAAGGAATAGCGTATGACGGTGCCGTCCTGGGAGCACTACTTTCAATCGCCGATAGCAAATTTCCTCGAAGTGGTGAATTTCATCTTCTAATCAAGTTCACTAAAAAACATAACAATGCTCCTTTACTTGCCTTTTTAAAGCGAGTAAAAAATCCTGATGAAAACTGGATAAAGTTTGGCATCATCGCCCCTCAGTTTATTCCAGATGAGCCCAAGCACTTTTTACGATCAACTGACTACATCATTAAAAATATTCCTGAGCTATCTTATAGAATAAAGGGCTACACCATCGCAATTGCCAATATAAATGCTCTACTTGATCTCAATGGCCCACTGAGCGTTTATAAAATCGCTAAGATTACTAACTCTACCTACTCCTACATCCATGGAATATACAATAAGCACATTAAAATAACTCGATCGGCTAAAGCGCTAGTATTATCCAAGTAAAGCATTTTGTAGTGGTAATAAGATACTCACGCCTATTTCCACAATCACTGAATGATCAGCCATTAGTGCTTCCTACTATTCACAGCAAATTAAGACATGATTTAAATCACTATTTTAAACTCCAGAATATTCGCATTTTACCAACAGCAGAAACACAGGACACGAGTTTGCAAATATTATTTGCCAAAAAAGGGATCGGCCTTGTCCCGCTCTCGGAAGCGTCGAGTGAAGATCTGATGAGTGATGGATTACTTCAGAGAATTGGAACTCTGAGCGGTGTTCATGAAGAGATGTGGTTAGTTTCAGCGCAAAGGAAGCTTGAAAACCCAATTGCGGCCAAATTGATAAAGTTTTTTACGCTCTATTAGAGTTTTATTAAAACAAACGATCTAATATGATTTATCTAATTGTGTGAAGTTGTGAGATAGGCTATATTGTGAAATAAGTTACTCGAATGATAGTTGATTTAAGCAAATCCGGTTTGCGAAATATTTACAAAGGAAAATATAATTATGGTTGCCTCTGAAATTTCTGTTGCACCTACTTGGCTTTGGATTGCGTTTACTGTTGGTATTCTGTTGTTGCTTTTAATCGATCTTAGTCTATTTGGACGAGGGGATCACAAAGTTCAAACCAAAGTGGCGTTGCTAGAAAGCGGGATCTGGATTGCGGTTGCTCTTTTGTTTAATCTTTGGTTTGCGACATCTTTTGGAACTGAGCTTGGTTTTGAGTTTTTGACTGGCTATTTGGTTGAAAAGAGCCTCAGCGTTGATAATCTCTTTGTGATTTTACTAATTTTTAGTTCCTTTAAAATCCCAGATATGTATCAGCATCGTGTACTTTTTTATGGGGTATTAGGTGCCGTTGTCCTGAGGGCGGTGTTTATTCTTCTTGGCGCGCATTTATTGAATTCATTTCATTGGGTGTTGTACATTTTTGGACTTATTCTGGTTATAACGGCCATTAAGTTTTTACGTGAAGCTGATGAGAAAATTGATGCCACAGAAAATTGGTCGATTCGTCTGTTGAAGAAATTTTTTCCAACAACAGATAAAACTAATGGGAGTGATTTTTTTGTTATGGATGGCGGTATTAAAAAGGCCACCCCTATCTTCTTGGCCTTAGTTGTAATTGAAATGACTGATCTTGTTTTTGCGGTGGACTCAATTCCCGCTGTATTTGCCGTCACCCAAGACGCATTTGTTGCCTTTGCTTCAAATATTTTGGCAATTTTAGGTCTGAGGGCACTTTATTTTGTTCTTGCGGATTGGGTTGCAAAACTTCGCTATTTGAAGCCAGGCCTTGCTGTAATTTTGGGATTCATTGGGGTAAAGATGTTGCTAGTTGATTTCATAAAAATCCCAAGCTGGATTTCATTACTGGTTATTTTTGCAGTTTTGTTAACTGCTGGACTTAGCTCTTGGTATGTTGCTAGGGTAGAACTTAGAAAGAGAGATAAGACTGATTTTTTTATATGATTTCAGAAAAGTTTCATCAAAAAATTCATAGCTATAGAGTGTGGCCGTTGGATCGACAGTCGGGGCAATCTCATTATCAGCACTAGTGGAGCTTAAGGGTTTTTCTTGGATTTTAGAAATTTATCCAGGACTCAATGATGGCCAAACATGGAAGTTGGCCTCAGAGTTTTTTGAAAACTACGACATTCTTTTTATTTTTCTTATAGCTATCGCCCCTGTTGCTCAACAACCTACAGTTATAATGGCGAGCCTTGCAGATACAACTTTTTTTGAACTGGCCGTTGCTATTTTCTCAGGTCGATTTATCAAATTTTTAATTATGGCCTATATCGGGGCCCATATGCCAAAGCTTTTGAAAAAATATTGGTTGATAAGGGGTGAAACATAGGAATCATTAAGAAGTAATTTCACAAATTAAAAAGTATTCGCCCCTTGCTAACCGCCGCGCACGGGCCCTTTAGTAGGGCAAAACTCAGAGGATTATGTTACGAAATCAAATTTTCATATAGAGTTTGACAGATAAGTTAAACTGTAGATAAATCTCGCATTATTTCTGGAATTAACAAAGGATGGATGTGAGGAAATTAATTCAAGGTATTGCCGATTTTAGAGAAACAAAATTTGCCGATTATAAAGAAGTTTTCGCTAAATTGGTTTTGGGACAACGCCCAGATGCACTTTTCATTGCGTGCTCAGATAGTCGTGTCGCTGCTAATGTTTTTGCTTCAACTAATCCTGGCGATCTTTTTGTCGTGAGAAATGTAGGTAATTGCATTCCGAGCTGTGATCAACATGGTATGTCAACGGGAGATGAGTCAGAAGCTGCTGCTATCGAATTTTCCTTATCCAATTTAAACGTTAGAGATATTATTGTGTGTGGTCATTCCGATTGTGGGGCCATTCAAAGTCTTATCAATGGGCGCGAAAAAATACCTTTTCCTAACTTGAAATCCTGGTTGCGTCATATCGAGAATGCACTCGATATGAAAAATTTATTTTTAATAAAAAATCCTCCAAAAGAATATCATAATCTTATTTCACAGATTAACGTATTGCTACAAGTGGAAAATTTAAAAACTTATCCAATTGTACAAGAGCGGATATTAAACGGAACTTTGAAACTCCATAGTTGGTGGTTCGATTTAAAAACGATTGGCGTCCATTATTATGATGAAAGTGAACAGCAATTTGTTTTAATTGATGAAAAACATGCGCGTGAATTGTTAAAAGAATTAAAGTAGCTTCTCGGGTAATATTAAAAATCTGGGCCATGCCCGTTATTCCTCAACTTTTATGATCTTGCTCAGAAAAGCTCGCCTTTCCGAGCATTACTCACTTTCCGCCAGCGATTGCGTGTCACTGGCTACTTACAATCTTAGTCTTTCATGCACTTGTTATCACGAAATTGAGCTGCTAGGCCCGTGGCTTGATCGATTAGATCGAGTAGCCTTTCTCTAATATGTAAGAAAGATGAAGGAACAATATGGATCTCGTCATCGTTATTGTTTTCTGAATACAAATAATAAGCTATGTTAGCACTGTTTACTTTCTGGCCGAAAAAATTAACATTATTTCCGTTGTTTGATTGGTTGATGATGGAATATGCCTCCGAAACAAAGGCAGTGGCTAAAATCGTTTTAGAAGTATCTGAACGTGTACTTGTAAATTTATCTGATTTTTCATTAATAAGAGCGGATAATAAATTAACTTGCAATGCAAAATCCTTTAGTGTTGTAAGTACCCTGTTCTTGTAATCAGCATCACCGGTTGTCCTTGTTGGCATCTGACAATCAAGCTTTAGTGCACTTGCAGATGCTGAAAATGATACAAAAGAAAGAATTAGAATTATTACAGTAATTATTTTTTTCATATTAAATATCCTTTTTAGTCATCAACTTAATTCCCATGTCCTTAAGGCAACTGTGGTCTCCCTCTGGACACGCATTATTATATAAGTTCAGTGTAATGCAAGGTTGAGTGCAGCGATAGGGTAAGTGTAAATTTTTACCGCACTGTCAATTTTTTTTCCACCCAATAAAATGGAGTTAAGAAGGCGCAAGGACGAGAACCATAACGGGATTGAGCATGGATATAGCTATCTCAAATGTCTTTGGTGTCGCAGGTCGAAAGGTATTGATGGCCATCATTGAGGGAGAAAAAGATCCTGAAGTTTTGACAAAACTTGTGGACACCAATGTAAAAGCGAAAAAGGAGGTGATAAGAAAATCGCTAAACCATACTCTAGATGAGATAAATTTGTATATGTATAGTCAACTTCTTTACCTCGAACACCTGGCCCAAGAATTGGAAAAGAAGATTAATGACATGATGGACCCATATGACAAGTTCATAAAAAAACTAGACGAAATACCAGGCATTGACAAAATAACCGCTCAAATTATTATCGCCGAAGCAACCACCGATATGGAGAACTTTAAAGACGCAAAAGCATTTGCAGCTTGGGCCGGTGTTGCATCAGGGAATCACGAATCTGCTAGTAAAAAAAAAGAGCAAAATGTCGCAAGGGGAATCCCGCTTTAAAAAAGGCACTCGTTCTTGCGGCAAATGCTGCTGTAAAAAAGAAAAATACGTACTACAACGCCAAACATGCTAGGCTTACAATGAAAACCGGCTCTAGTAATAAAGCGAAGGTTGCTATTGCCAATAGAATGGCGAGAGGAATTTTCTATATTCTGTCGAATAAAGATGTTCGATATAGAGAGCTTGGTACAGTGCGGGTTATAGACGAGGAGAAAAAAATTAAAAATCTTATCAATCAACTAAAGTCCTTAGGTGTTGAAGTAAATCACTACACCAAAGAAAAGATTGAAGCGGTGACAAAGATCTCTGCATAAGTTGGTTTAACATTTTAAAATTGTATGAGAGTGTACAAAATACAACAGCGTAAAAAAAAATAGTCGTTTTTCCAGTTTTTATCTAAAAAATACCCACCTTCGGCAGCTATTTCAGCTTAGAGCACAAAAAGCATTCGAACTCTCTGCCATCCAAACAAGATTTGAAAAGTTTTGTGACATTCAAAAAAAAATAGTTATAATGGTTTGAATAGCTTGATAAGTGGTGCCTGAGGCGAGACTTGAACTCGCACGGTCTTTTTAAAACCGAGGGATTTTAAGTCCCTTGTGTCTACCGATTCCACCACCCAGGCGCTGTTTAGGAATGAGAGATATGTTGAACTATTCACGGGCCAATTGTCAACACAAAATGAGGCAAAGTCTCAGAATATATTCTTTGGCCTGGCCCATCTTTGTAGTTGGAGTAGTTGGAAATTTATTACTTTTTTTTGCATGCAGCACTACTGGCCAAGAAAAAGATTCGGCCTCCGAGGATAAGCTTTTGGCCACTGAGATGCCGGAGCCTTTTTGGCTAAAAGTAGATGAACGTTTTTCTTTTACTGATAGAGATGGAAATTATTTGTATCATCCCTTTTTTGATAATGGCCCGTTTGTGAAAATGCAAGAGGCCAGTGACTCTGAAAAAATTTTTGCGGAACCAGCTGAGGCGGAAGAGGCCGAACAGGTAATTAACGAAGGGCAAGAGCTAAGTGAGACGGTTGATGTTGATGAGTTAGGAGTAGGGGGGGAAGGGGCGACAGAGGCAGATAGCAGTTCTGCGCCAGATCCGGCGATGGAGGTGGCACAGCAAAGTATTACCGAGCAGTTGGAGATTACCCCTGTTGACGGAAAACTAATTTTGAATTTTTTTGTAACAACTCCCGCCGATAGTGCATATCTTTACGATTTTGATCTAGTTTCGGGAAAATTATTTACCAAGTTTAAATATTGTGAACAAAAAGATATTTGGAAAAACTACAAAAGCACTATCGAGCGACCGATGTTTACCAGCGGAATCGTTCCTCGCATTTTAGACCAATTAGGTCATCCGCAGCAAATTATTGTATTTGGCAATGATGATTTTTTTAAAAAAACTTTTGATGAGAATAGTGATTTACCCATGCGACAGGCCAAAATTGTGGGCGGAGTGGTTGAGCAGTATTGCGAAGTTTATCCCTGTTCAAGCAGCGGAGAGTGGTTATCTAGACAGATAATGGTGGCGGTGAGTGTTGATGATCAAGAGTTTTTTGAAGTGGATAATTTGGAGCAACTAAAGCGAAAAGTAGATTGGCCAGAGGTCTTGGCATTTTTGCAAAATGGCCAAGGACGGGCCATATTAAATAGTGTTAGTTATGTAGGGGCCCGAGAAGAACGACGAGAAGAAGAGAATCCGGCCTTTCGCTACATTGGGGAAATATCTGTTGAAAACGTTATTACTTACGCCAATAAAGTTGGCCATATTTTTGGCCTTTCAGAATTGCAAGCACTGAGATCGAGTTGTCATAAACTTTATGATTTTTTATGGAGTATTGCAGATAAGGCAAAGTTAAAAAAATTGCAAAAGATGAACATCGATAATGCCTCTCTTTTTGCGGCCAACTTTGGTAGCTTTTATAGTAAATATGGCAAGGAATTGGCCATCTGTTCAAAATATGTGCGGGCCGCGAATATAAATCAAAGTATTGAGCGACACTGGTTTTTTGCTTTTCTTTCTGGATTTATAAAGCTTACTCAGCAAGGCAATATCTATTTTTGTAATCAACGGGTTTGGACAGAGAATATTATCGACAATAATGGGAAGTTACAATTTAATCCAGCGGAAAATTATAAAAGTTGTACGGATACTGATATGGAGTTTGGATTTAATATGATGAGTAGTTATCTAGAACAACAACAAAAGGCCGGGCGTACTCATCTTCGTTATATAACCTACGATAGTGGAATTGGGCGCACCCATAATAAACTCTATTCCTGGGCCCAAATGAGTGGAAAGCGACTTAGTTGTACAGATAAAAAGGAGCAAGAAGTGGCGGATCTTCCCTACGAAATATTTCCAAAAGATGTTCGGTGGACAAAGTTGGATAGTTCGGCGACACGAGATGATTTGATTTATTAAAAATAAAATAGATACTGATACTGAGATATGTAGACTGTAGATGATGAACAAAAAAGCGAGATAGAGAGATGATTTCCAAACATTATATAAGGGATGATACTTTAGCGGAACGTTTTGCAAAATTGTATCAACCGAATTTAATTAAAGGTAAGTTTTTGGAATGGCTTTACGCTAGTGGACTTAATCCTTTGGTGATTGGAGAGAGTTGCTGTGTGCAGGAATTTTCTTCGTTATTAGATATGGAGAGTTTGGATTTTTTACTAGATAGTGGTGGAGTGTCAAGTAGGATGGAGTTAGCGGATGTTTTAGTAGTGGCAGGGCCTATTACGGTAAAATTTGCGGACAGATTTAAAGAAATTTTTGATTCCATGTCACGGCCATTTTGGGTGATAGCAATTGGTGCTTGTGCCTCGTCTGGAGGAATTTTTCGTTCAGAAAAAGTTATTCAAGGGATAAGTGCTATTGCTCCTGTAGATATTTATATTCCTGGGTGTCCACCTACTCGTGAAAGTATCATTGATGGATTTTATAAATTACGGGAGCGTATAACTAAAAGGGAGCGGCCTTGAGTTTAGAAAAAAAATTATTAGATTATTTTTCCGATCGATTAATCGCAGGAGTAGCTAGTTTTGAAATAACCTTAAGCGATGTTGTTTATGTTGAAGAGTTACAATTTTTACGCGAGGAATGTAATTGTCTTATATTGAAAGATCTTTGTGCAGTAAAAAGTAGTTCTGATTTATCCAGGCCTTCTGTGTCAAGCGGAGTGCCGGCCATCGTTTATATTTTATATAGCTTTGAGATGAGTACCACAATTTCCGCCAAATTATTGCTGAAGGATGAATCACAGGCGTTCTTTTTAAAGTCAGTTAATCGGATATGGCCAAATGCCAGTTGGTATGAGCAAGAAATTATTAACTATTTTCGCTTGGAAAGTAAGAGTGCAACCAATCAAAAAATATCTCTTGCGGAGAAAGAAGGAGAGATGGAAATTTCTCCATTAATTAGTAAGTATGAAGGCCGCCGCCATAAGTGGATACCTATGGGCCCAAATAATAGCGGTAATTTGGGAAATTTTAAAGTTGATTTTTTATTGGATGCTGAAAAAGTAATTGATGTAAAAATTGAAACGGGCATGGCGCACCGAGGGATAGAAGAGTTATGTGAAACTTTACGCTATGGCCAGATCGTCGCGTTAATGGAACGTCTTGATTGTAACTCCCCCTATCCTCCGGCCATTGGTTGGTGTCGTTCGGTGGAGAGTATGATGCAATTGACAATTCCGCAAAGAGCACAGGCCTTGCGAATGATTTTTTTGGAGCTAGCTCGCGTGGCCGATCATCTTTTTTTCTTTTCTATATTTTTGGATAATTTGGCGATTGTTGATGCCAAGAAATTTTTTCTAAATTTACGTGCGCAAGTAGTAGGGCTCTATCGTAGCTATGGAGAAGGTCTGGTGTTATCTTCTTCGGTGGTAATTGGCGGAATGGCGCGTAATTTACCAACTGGATGGATTTCAGAATGTTTCAATATGATTAAAAACGTAGCGGAGGGAATCAATCGCTTTGATAAAAAAATCGTTTCTTCGCGAATATTTAGAGAGCGAACAAAAATTTGTGAGATCAGTGGTGCTCAGGCCATATCCTGGGGGTATTCAGGCCCAAATCTGCGAGCAAGTGGTGTCAACTATGATTTGCGCAAAGTATCTCCGTACTATTTTTATAAAGATGTTGATTTTGAGATTCCGCTGGGTATTTATGGTGATTGTTATGATCGCTATTTGGTGCGAGTAGAAGAGGTTAGGCAAGCTTTGCGCATCATTGGACAAATTATTGACTACATTCCTACAGGAGCGTTTTTACTTGAAGATACGCAAGTTATGTTGTCCGATAAAAGTAAAATTAAAACAAGCTTTACTCACCTTATCGATTTCACCTCTTTGGGATTAGGTGGAGTGAAAGTTCCTCCTTCAGAAATTTATCAGAGCGTAGAGACCAGCGCTGGTGAGTTAGGATTTTTTATTGTTGCGGAAGGAACAGAGCGGCCTGCTCGCGTTAAGATTCGTTCCGCCTCCTACGCTCACCTACAATCTTATCGTTACATCGCGCAAGGTTTTGACTTAAGTGGCGCGTTAACTATTTTAGCGTCTTTAAATATTAGTGCTAACGAAATGGATAGATAATGGAAAAGGATAAAGGGAGTGAAATAGTTATTGAGTTGGATGGACTCATGATAAAGTGTTCGGAAGGAGAAAATCTTGCGGAAGTTTTGCAAGGTGCTCAGATTCCCATAATTCGTCTCTGTTGCGAAGAATCCACTAACAATCGTGGCCATTGTAATCTTTGTCTGGCGGAAAATTGCGTTACCGGAGAAATCTTTCGCACCTGCGAAGTGACGATAAACTCGGAAATGCATCTTTCGGTAAATTCTAAACAAGTGCAGATTGCCATTAAAGAATCCATGGCAAAATTGTTGTCTGGCCATCCGGCACTTTGCAATGAGTGTATTAAGTTAGGGGAGTGTCAATTGCAGGAAAGCTTTCGCAAGTTACCATTTGAATTAGCGCAGAAAATTACTATTTTTGCAAGCAAGGAGTCTAAAGGCCAGATTGTGGATCTGGGAAAAAATATTGTCTTTGATGAAAAATTTTGCATTGCTTGCGGACGTTGTGTGGCGTTTTTGGCCAATTTTACAAAGAGCAATGAAATTAGGCCACCAGTTGAAAATGAAGATGAATGGCGTCGTCCTTTGCCTTCACCTTTAAAAAATGAGTATGTATTAAATTTGCCAGAGCTTTGTCCAACTGCCGCGTTATCAGAAGTTACAAATAGTCGCCCTTCTCCTCTTCCTTTGCCTTATTCTCACACCACTATTTGCATTGGTTGCCCTGCTACTTGTCCGGCCACCTTAGAGTTTGATAATTGGGGGCCAGTCCGTCTACGTCCGATTCCATCCTCGATGAAAAAAAGTCGCTGGATGTGTGATTTTGGGAGAAAAATTGTTGGTGGATACAAATATACCCAGCGGTTACATGAAATTGTTGAAAATTATAACGGATCTTTTTCAGTAACGGAGGTCGGCCCTTTAATTGAAAGAATACGCAGAAGAGATTTGAAACTAGTTTTACCGCTGGATTTGTTCAACGAGGAGTATGAATTTTTCTTCAAGATGGCAAAAAAGTATTCTTTTAAAATATCTTTTTTTAAATGGCCCAATAGTGGAGCAGATTTTGATGGGATTTTAAAACGTGGAAGTCATAATTGTAATGAAAAAGGAATGGAGGCGGTTTGGAAACGTTTTCGTGATTTTGGGTTAGTCTTAGCGGAAGAGCAATTTTTTGAAGGCCTAAGTAAGACAGATGTTGTTTTGATGGTATTGCCGGAGATTATTAGCGATTCCAACTTCCTTTTTGATTATGTTGGGCGACTGGGGCGAGCAGATTTTAAGGTGGCCTTTTCAGTTACTGATTCGTTGCATGTTCAGAAAGAATTTAATTATCTTTTTCCGGCCAGTGCTTTTTTTGAAAAAAATGGCACAGTGACAAATGTTTATGGAGAGGATTCTGTTTTGCGTTTTGCAAACTGGCCATTTGAAAAACAATTTTTTAAAGAGCGAGGGGAGAGTTTGATTACCAGGCATCTCTCCTCTATATTGGGAACCTAGATTTTATGATTTTGAAAAAAAAATTATATAGAAAAGTTGGAATGTTTGCAGAGATTTTTTTATCTTCTGTGCAGAGAGGGATGGCCTTTGTTTCGTTTTCTTTGAAGAGGACTAAGCATGATCAAACTAAAACACAAAAAATAGATGAGAAAAAAATAGATGCTTGGCCAATGTTAATTAAGAAGGAAGATGAAAATGGCCAGGAGTCACTGCTGTGTAACGGTTGTATGCTTTGTCAGATAAATTGTCCTTCTTCGGCCATACACATTATACCCTATGATGGAAATATTTTGGCATCTCCTCCTCAAACGCGGCAAGCACTTAGTTTTGAATTAGAAGTCTTAAGATGCGTAAATTGTCGGCAATGCGTAGAGATATGTCCGATAAATGCTATTAAGTTTACCACGCACGATTATTTTTCTGCGGGAGATATGTCTAAGGAGTGGATGCTAGATCATTATAAGCTAATTGGTGAGTAACTGACACCAGTTTGGCAAATTTGGTTTCAAAGTGACACTGAATTTCTAATAAAAAATCTTATCCTGTCAAAAATCTTTACAGCAATTTTGTAGGTGTGTAATGTTTTCTTGCTTGTGGTGAAAAACACCTACTGAAGATCATTTGTATGATATAAACGGGGTGATTGGCACCGGCCAGCATTCAACAGTTTTTTTGCCATTAGGAGACTTTATGATTACCAAAACTAAATTTTTTCTTCTCGGGTCCTTAGTATTTCTGCTCTCCTCAAATCTATTTGCGAGATTTGATGTACGCCACGATAGTTGGCAGCGAGAGTTTATTGGAACGCCAACCTTTAGGTTAAGCGATGATCCGGAGCTCATGAATAAAGAGCGTGCAGTGGCAGAACATCAGGAAAGATTAAGAAGAGCGCAAGCAGAACTTAGCACTTTACAACAAGAAGTGGAGCGAATTCGTGAAAATCTGGAACAGCATCGCACAACACTACAGACAGTAGTGGCAAAAGAGGCAGAATTGGCCGGACAAAAAAACCAGCTACAACAGAGTATTCAGGCCGCCCATCAACGTGTGACGGCCTTGGCCGCCACTATCGAAGAGCAAAAGCAGGCATTAGCAACTGCAACTGCCGCTATCGCAGAGGCGCAGCAACAAGTGGCCACCGCAGAACAAAGTGTAAAACAATCAGAAAATCAGTTAGAAAAAGTTAAGGCCGAGTTGGCGGCCGCAATGGCCGAGTGTCAAGCAACTGCAACTCAAAATTGCGCGCAAACAGAAAAAGTTAAAAAAGCACAGGCGAGAGTCGATAATGTGACTACCAAAATTGCTAACCAAAAAAGTTTGCTCAAGTTGGCACAAGATAATCTTGTAAAAAAGGAAAATCAAAAAAACAAGGCCGAAGAGTTGTTAAAGAGAACGCAAGTAGAAAGACAAACTTTGATTGCTAGCGTTCCAGCGATGAAAGCACAAATTGACGCCATAGAGGCACAAAGAGAGCAAAATCGCCAAAAACAAGCACAAGTGGAACAAAAGATTGCAACTATTCAAAGTAATTTACAAAATAAGCGGCGAGAAATGGAGGCCGCGCAAAATTTGCAATCAAGAGCACAGTTTGCTTTGGATAATGCCATCAACCAAAAAGAGGTTTATCAAGATGAACTCATTCAACGAATTTTGGAAGTTAACCATCTAGGTGCCAATCATGGTGCTCAATCCGGCGATTACGACGGATACGAGATATCTCGAATTGAAGGCGAGCGTTATGGTAATCAAGATGGATTAAGAGACGGAGAAGATGATGGCCGAACACGCGATTATCGTGCAGGTTATCAGGAAGGTTTAAAAATAGGAAAGGAGCGAGCACGTGTACAGGGTGAAATTGATGGTACTCGAGAAGGTAAGATCCGTGGAAATCAAGAGGCCGCAAGCAGAGAAGGCGCGGTGGCCGGAACTATTCGAGCTAAAAATTCTGATGCTTCTTTGGTGGGGGATAAGCAGGGCGCAGTTGCTGGATTAAAACGCGCAGAGGTAACTGGTGAGCGAGTAGGAACACCGCAAGGTGAGAAGAAGGCCATTGATCAGTACGAAGCAGTTCCTCTTGCCAATAAAGAGATTCAAGGTGATTTTGCCGGACTATTTTCTCGCAATGTTCCAAATTATCCCGGCCCATCATATCGTTCATATAACACCAATGAAGCAAATCGCTACCCACGAAGAGTGGTGCAGTTGGCGTATGTAAACGGATACGACTTTGCTTATATCGATAGATCTAGTTCAATTTTTTATAATACAATCGCCAACAACTACAACGGGCGATATGATGTGGCGTATAACGATACTTATGCTCGTTATTACAAAGACAGCAATGATGCGGGAACAAAGGCCGGAGATTTAGAGGCCTACAATACCAATTATCCAACATATAAAAGTCAATATTTTGAAAGTGCCAGACTATACTATGAGATGAATCCTGAGCGCAGCAGCAGTGAGTATATGTCAACGTACAAGACTGTTGAGCAGAACTCTTTTGCTGCAGAGTATGAGCGAATTAGACTTGAAAGCTACAAGGCATCAGAACAAGCAACCTTTAATAGTAACATTGCGGCGCAAACAGAAAAATTCAGCGCCAAACGATTTGCGGAAGTTGAATCTATTTACAAAAATTTTCCAGTGCTAAAATTTGTTTCACGCTCCTTGATTGATTCTGGAATTAGTGGCGTGGCCGGAAAAGATGGAGTCTTCCAGCCAGGAGAGAGTATAATAAGTGATATTACAGTTATTAACTATGGCCAGAAAATTGCGGCCGGATTGGCGCTAGATGTAGATGGCAGTCAAATAACCATTAATGGCGTAGAAGGTAATTCTATGACCACCGTTAAAGGTGCCCTAAAGTCAAGCTTGTCGGCCAGTGCCCCAATTGGTTCAACGATCAAGACTGAAATGATTTTAAAGTATAGTTTGAAGTCTAATGATAAAAAAATTGAAGGCCGTTATTTTGTTTCGGCAGAAGGCCTGCTAGGAACGGATTCAAAACAGCTACGAGTGGCCTATCCGCTAGCTATGACTGGTTTAACAACCAAGGGACAATTAATTTTTGAAGAGAAGAATGGATTAAAATTACGAGTGGTGAATAATTCTTCTCGTAGTTATGTTGGACCCATTACCGTTACAGTTGAGGCCGATAGTGTAGATAATATTATTACTAAGGATTTTTCGGCCATTGCACAATTGGACAAGGCCGTTGATTTGGCCGATGCAGAGGTTATTGTTTCTAATGATCGCGATCTTTATCGACCACTAACTTTCCGTGCCAAATTATCGCAAGCTGGCGTGACACTTGGAGTTTTAGATGCTCCTCTTACTACCATGGTGAAGGCGCAATATATTGAGCGCGGCGATGCGCCAGTATTAGTGGTAAACTCAGATATTACCACTCGAGATCTTTTGGACATAGTTGCTGAACTGGGAGGCCCTGCTTCCGTATCAGTTCTAGATACTTCATTAGAAAGCAGAAATGCCCAGTATTTGAATAATGGTTTTACCAATAAGGCCATAATGGTTTTAGATGACGGAAATCGTTCGGTTATTTCTAAAGTGGGTAACATTGTAGAAAAATCAGTCTCCTCTTCACTAGTTGCTATTACCCGCACAGAAAATGGCCTAGCACTAATGGAGCAATTACCAGGACTAGTTGACGCGAGCAGGTTGTTGTTGGCCATCCCAGGAATCGGCGATAAAATTCGCTTGGATAGTACTAACCCACACCGAGTACCACGTCTTAAGGCCCCGATGATTATTTTACAAGCGACAATGGATGACTGGGAGAAGAAGTTGGCGGTAAGCAAGATTATGAAAGTTAGTGCTACTGCTCACCTGAATATGATTCGTGAGAAGATAACCAGACAAAACTTTTTCAATGCAGATGTCGAAGAAGCTCAACTGTTACAACTTTTCAATATTAGAATGTTGGCCGAAATAATGATTTTAAACATAGCTCATGACAAATCTAAAGGCGGCCTATTTAATATGGGGAAAGATCCAAAATGGGTCAAGATTATGGAGAACGATAGCAATATGTCGCTTCATAAGTTGCGCGCAGTGGTTCAAGGTGAAAGATTAAATGAGCAGAATTTGGCAATTAGTTTACTAGCAAAAAACAGTGTCTTCACTTTACATAATGCTTTTAATCTCTATGAACCTTTGAAAAAAGAGATAACTTCCGGTATGGCCGGCGCGATAGAGAAGATTCGTCGAGATATGGATGGTTCTGCGGAAGAAAAGTTAAAAAACTATGATCGCGGAATGCTTGATTTAATCAAAAGAAAGCTGGCAATCTATACTCCCTTTGTTCCGGGAGTAGAAGCACCAAGCTACGATCAATAGTAGTGAGATAGTGTTTGGAGATTAAAGCTATTAATGCAACAATGATTTCAACAAAGGGTAAGTTTAATGCTTACCCTTTGTTGCTTTTTTTTATCCTTTTTTTATCCTACGATGCGTTAGCTGTTGGGCCGCAGGCCATATCGCTGGCACTTCTAGACACCGGCCATTGCATAAAAAAGCTTGCAAATTTAAATAACGATAGATCTGTAATTAAAATTGTAGAGGCGCAAGATGCCACAAGGGGAAGGCCGGCAGTAGTAGATTGTGAAAAGGCCCAGGTGCGAGATAAAAAATATCATGGATATTTTATGCTGCAATCATTAGTGGGGGAGTTAAAAAAATTATCAACTCCAGCGTATTTGATTACTATTGTGCCTATTCAAATTTTTGATAAAGAAGGCATAAGTAAAAGTGCCTATTGGGAGACGGCCTTGCAATTGGCAAAAAAAGAAAAAGTAGATTTTGTTATCGCTGCCGCCGGAATTGCCTTTGATCCGCATCAAAAGCAACAATTAGAAAGCACTTTTTGGCAAGATTTTACTTTGCCCATTTTTCTTTCTGCCGGAAATTGGGGAGGAAAAATAAAAGAGAAGATGCAGTTATGGCCGCAAGTTTTGCATCGGCCCAACATGATTGTGATTGGTGACTATCTGGGGCCCAACGGGAATGGGCAGATTTTTTTTAATAAAAGCTTGCTTAACGTGGAGATAATTGATTACTACTTTCCTTCTCAGCATCCGGACTATTTGCTAACTGGAAATTCACTCGCAGTTAGCTTGGCCTTTTCTGGCATGTTAAAGGTGTGTAGTAGCGCGGAGGTGTTAGGAGAAGGGAATAAGCTTGAAGGTTGTTTAAAGGCGAAAAAGAAAACACTTAAAATTTCAGCACCGGCAAAATTTCCAGAAAAGTATTTTACATATTAAATAATAGTTTCAGCTATTGCTCTTTTATCAAATACCGAAAATTTTGTACTAGATAAATCTACTTGACTTGTTAAGAACAAATGGCCATCCTTTTTTTTATATAAAATAGTTTAGTTTTTTATGTAAAGGATTATATGCAAAACCAAAACATCAAGTCTGGCAGACAATTTTTTGTTATTTTACTATTTTCTTGCCTATTTTTTTCTTTTACTCCTAAGCGTTTTTCTTACCAATCGTCAGATTGGAATGAATGGGAAGATGGCAAGATTTGTCGAGGAACCTGGTACCATGTTGCTCCGGATGGTGATTTGTATGGGCTTGCAGAGGCCGATATTCGCAATAACAAAGATACTTGTTTTTTGTGGTGCAATAAGCGCATTGGAGACCCGAATGCAGGCGAGGTAGATGGTGCCTATGGCCGGGGCTGTCAGTGGTATGAGATGGATGGGGTGAAAAATTGTAGAGTAGGGGAATCGGAAAAATGCGAAGTATGGAGTGGTGGAACAATTTTGCAGTGTCGAGGATTAAAAGATAGTTCAGTAATATATCCTCCCGCGGCAATTGATAAAAGTCCGAACTGGGCCTGGGTTGATGGACATAGATGTCCTGGCCAAGAGCAGAAAAAACTTAATCCAAGCGCAACAGCACGCTTTGATGCTTTTGATCTAGGCCTAACGACAGAGAAGATGGGATCTGCAGATTGCTTGGAGTGGTGCGCCTACGTTATAAATAATGGAACGTCATCAGATCGAGAAAAATATCGGACTGCCAACGGCTGTCAATTTAGTAGCAGCGAGAAATCTTGCATACTATTTAAAAAAGAATATTCAGCTGATTTTGATCTTGCCACGGATGCTGACACTTCGGCCCCTGGAGTTTCATGTAAGTTTTTTCCACCCACAGAAAATCCTCCTCCTCCCAGGGCGCGAGCGGTAGGCGGCAAAGGGGCCTCCGAGCCGGCCAAAAAAGATCAAGTGACACAGTTGGCAGGAAAATTTGATGAAATTATTAACGATCCCGCTATGGCCTCAAGCATTGCTTCTTTATTAGATGCCGTGACTGCCATAAAAGCAAAAATTAATGCAGTAAGGGGAACAGATTATGGGGAAAATCATTGTGGTAAGACGACCGCAATAACAGCTCCATCTGAATTTTTGGTAAAAATGGTTAGCGATATTCCGTTAGCAGAGGATTGTCAAAAAAGTTGGTGTCCAGTTAGTACCGCGGATATTGAAGAGTTAGGCCAAAAAGCGAGAAGTCTTAAGAGTTTTAATTTTCCTGGAAAGGTGCAGGCACTAACTGCGTGGCTAGAGGCCGTCAAGGGACAGATGGAGAAGTTCAGTTCTTGTCATAGCGGCATCACCTGTCCAGATTTGCGTAACAACCCTATGGCCGATTGCACAGATAAAGAGACAAATGAGCCGCCTTGTTATTTTTATTGTGGCGATTAATTTTTATCGTAGAGTATTTTATTTATTAGATGTGTGGAGAAAAATTATATGAAAAAGGGATCTAAAATAATAGGAATGTATTCAGTGGTGATATTTTTACTTTTACATATTACCCCTTCTATTGTGGCCGCTGGTACATGCTCTGCAGTGCCTCCTAACTGTGGAAGTGGAACGCCCAAGTGCGGAAGTACTGGATGGCTCTGCGAACCCAGTTACGAAAAAATTATTGAGGGGCTAACAGCATTAGAAAATGCACTTAAAGGAACTCTGCCAACGGGAAATGCCGTTAAATCCTGGGCAAATCCGTCTGGAAAAAATCCTGGTGGCGGGAGTGCTCTTTCTACCCAATCTCTTAATTCGCTAATTGGTGAGGTGAATCGTTTCATTAGTTTTTATAATGGTATTATGCAAGAAGTTAAAGATTCACAAATTACTCCAGATATTAAGGCCTCAGTTGACGTTTTTATAAACAGTGGTAATTATGAAAAGCATACTGCCTGCAGAATTGGAGCAACAGTGGGCGGTTTTAGCTGTCAAGAATGTTGTCAGACAAGTCCATGTTATTCTGGATGCTCTTGTAATCCACCGAAGTATAATACTCTTCCATGCTCTTCTAATTAATAAACTAATCTAAATTAAAAAAACTAATTTTCAGTGTAGCGAAAACCAGTGTTAACTCTTCCGTGATTGGGAAGACAGATATAAATCCACTTAGTGGTTAGATTAGACCACGGGCTTGTTGGCCCTGTAATTTCTTCATTTTCATAACACTCCATTTTTTCACCATCGCTATTTATACAATCGCAAACAATGGTGGAGGCGGTTATTGCTTGGCATTTTTCAATTAACCCAGATTCATCAGTCCAGACCGCAATCTTAATTTTTTTAAAAACACGATTTTCAATTTTCTTATCCCCATCTCGCAAGAAGGTTACCAAAAGATCCGTTGATCCCAGTTCGGCATCTACGTTATCGGCAGCATCCGATAAACGATAATTTTCAATTCTAATTTTACCATAGCGAGTGCCAACAATATAACGAGGCACTTTGTTAACACTATCTTTTGCCTCAAAGAGCTGTCCAATGGTTTCAGCTGCTGCGGAGGTGCTATCCTGAGGATTTTTCCCAAAAAAACTTTCTTTGCATGATGCTGGAGTGGCCAAAATTTCTTGCATATTCGTAATCACTGAGTTTATATCTCGATCAGCAAGAATTTTAGATCCTTTATTGGTAACATCTTTGATCAAACTCCCGGCGGCCGCCAAAATCAGAGCAAAGATAGCAGTACCTGTAAGTAAATCTACTAAAGAGACTCCATGATTATTTTTAATTCTACAGCTACTACTCATTTGCTTCCCCCCAATCAGATCCTCGTAGCCAGCCCACAGGCATTAGTCCAAAATCTGGTAAGCAAATATATTTCATATCGTGTTCTTCGGCAGAAAAAGTAAAACTATTTTCCTCGAAGCAAGCAGTTGCATTACTGCCAATACATTCGCAGTCAAATTTATTGTAATAGACGAAGGAGTTGCAGGTAACAATTGCTTTAGAATCAGGATTAATTTCAATCAGTAATTTTATGCTGCGCGAGTGAGTTTTTTTCTTAAATTCAAACGCCACTAGCAGGTTGGTAGATCCATAATCTATATCAACCTCATCATTTTCCGAATCAAGAAGTTGGTAGTTTATAATTTTAACTCCGTTGTAGGCCTGGCCAATTCGAAACTTTCCCCCCAGACTACTTAATGGTTCATCCACAGTATCGTTACGAGAATTGCGTTCTGCAAAGATGGTAGTACAGTTTTCAGATCTGGATAGATGTCGTTCAATATCTGCCGTCAGGGCCGCGATTTCCATTTGTGATTCACTTTTTTTTATCTGAAAAGATAATCGGCCCATTATATCTATTGCAAAATATAATATCAAAGACCCCAATCCCAAGGCCAAGACAAGTTCCAAAATTGAAAAACCATTTTTAAATTTGACCAAGTTTGTCCACCCCATTTTTTTATTATAGCGCCAATCACTCAGCGTAAGTTTCCCCAGTATTTACCCAACCCTTCCTCGGAAGACAGGCCCGAATTACGCGGATATCTTCATCAGAAGGCTCTTCGCTAGTAGGAAGCTGTTCTACTGTAAAGCAGGCCTTCCCATCGCAATCACATATGGCATCTGGGTTTACCACCGATCTGCAACTGTTAGTGTCTGTTAACAAATGAAGAGCTATTTTCTTTTTAATGTTTGACTTAGAGCTTTTGGTTTTAAGGGTTAAGACTAATGCGGCTTCCGCATTTTCTGGGATTACTTCAAAATCCGTAATGGTTACTCCGTCATAGATAGCACCTTTTTTATACAAAGGAGCAGAGCTGCCATCAACTACAGCAAAGATTTCGTTTATTTTTCCAGTACCGATATTAGGAAAACCAGAAACACTAGAGAGTGATTTATTACAAGATTCTTCCTTGGCCAGGATGATCCTTATATGATTGGCCATGCTTTCAATTTCGTAGTGAGTATCATCGTGAGATGCATCTTTTATCTGAGTATCAATGTAATTGATCATAGGAATTGTTAGTGCCGCCAATAATCCAGCAATGAATAAGATTTGAACCATTTTCTATCTATCCTTTATTTGTGCGTATAAAGGTTAACACGCTAGCACTTTTTTGCAAAGTGAAGAGAAAATGAAAGACAATTTATGTGTTATAAATGTTGCAACAAATCAGTTTCACATTTAGAATTTATAGTGCATATAAAAAAGAGATAACAATTTCCCAAGGAGGGGATTGTGAAAATTATCGCAACCATATTTGCCATTTTTCTTATTACCAGTATGATGATGATGATGACGACTACTAGCAAGGTAGATACTTTTGTGGAGGAAAACAACCTCTGGTATGGGCCAGAAGACAAAAGCAACCCGCAGATGACCGAAGAGATATTCGATCATGTAATTGGCCGAGTTGAGCAAATATACGCCCCCATCATTCGTTATCGTGGGTTTGCCTTTACTTTATATCGCGATTGGAATAGCGGTACGGTTAATGCTTCGGCACGCAGATGGAGTGGGGGGAATGTTTGGGAAATTTATATGTATGGAGGCATGGCAAGACATCCTTCAATGACCCCAGATGGTTTGGCGTTGGTTTTGTGTCATGAATTTGGCCATCATTTAGGAGGGGCACCACTAATTACCGTATGGCCTCGAAAAGTATTGTGGGCATCAAACGAAGGACAGTCGGACTATTTTTCTGCGCTAAAATGTATGAAGCGAGTATTTGCCTCAGACGATAATGTCTCGCTAATGAGCTCGGCGGTAATAGATCCTACTGCTGATCGAAAATGTGATAACTTTCATGCTGATGAACAAGATCGTGCTTTGTGTAAGCGAATTTCTATGGCAGCTATGGCCGTAGTTGGAGTTTTTAAAGATGTTGCTAATGATCGAAACCGAGTTAGCTTTAGTACACCATCTAAGAAAAAAGTTCGAAAAACTAATCATAAACACCCAGCACCTCAGTGTAGGCTTGACTCGTATTTTGCGGGGGCCTTGTGTGATAAAGATTATCTCGAGGATGTTAGCGATGAAGACGTAACTAGGGGAGTATGCGTTGCCGCTGAAGGAGAGGATGGAAATAATAATACTAACGCCGCGGCCAAACCAAGGTGCTGGTATAGGCCAGAATAGAGAGGGATCGTGCTGCTTAAATAAAGACTAGATTTATAACTACGTTGATGCTATTTTTTTGATTGAAAATCAACTAAAAAAATTCCTAAAGTTATAGGGTATTTTTTTATCGGTCCCATAGTTAAAACGGATATAACGGGTCTTTCCTAAAGATCTATTAGAGGTTCAATTCCTCTTGGGACCGCCACTTACGCGCTATCTATTTTAAATTATTCAACTTCCGCTCTGAAATTTCGAAAATGGTCAGGTTTGGTCAGGTCAGTTTGGGTTTTGATACAAATTTTTTTCTAAAATTTAGAAGTGGTCAGGTCGAAAACCTGACCACTTTTTTAAAATCAATCTTTATCAACTAATCTTAACACTCGCTGATCACTATTTGCCTTTGCCTTTTCCACTCCCCTATCACTTTTTTCTTCTAAATTTCGCATGTACAAATTCACCTCATTGACTGCTTTCTTGTTAGTATCCGTCGGCATCGAAGCGTAGTGCTGGGCCATTTTAATATCTTTATGGCCTGTCACCGCTTGCGCTGCATCTAGACTACCTGTAACTCTCCTAGTGATCGTTCCCATCGAATGCCGCATAATATGCGTGGAACTAAATCTAGGATAGAGTCCGGCCTTTTTCAGTGCATGGTTGTATTGATACTGGATCACTCGATAAGTCAGAGGCAATCCATTTTCATGAAAGACATATCCAGATTTTGCGCTAGCAATTCTGCGACTTAGTATCTCAAACAACTTATCATTCAAAAAAATAAATCGCTCCTCGCCATTTTTAGGAACATCTTTTAGATAATCAAACGCCTTTGATGTCCTAGCAAACACGGCCACATGCCTTACAACAATTACCCTCTCAAAAAAATCGACACTCTCAACTTGCAGGCCGGCAACCTCACCAACTCTGGCGGCCATATAAAATTGAGTCTCCGCAAAATCCCTCCAAAAAGGAGAGAGCTGCTCGAAAAACTTCAAAACCTCATCGGCTGACATCTTTGTTATCACGCTTAACTAGCTTACGAATCACGCCGACCGTTTTATGCCGGCGAAGCACTGGATTAACAAACATCGGATCATAATTTTCTCTATACCAGTTAAGCATCGACTTAAGACACTTCAAATCATCGTTAAAATTGTATCGCCTGCTTTTTAGTTTGATGGCATCTTTCTTGTGACTTTCAATAAATCTATCAAGCAAATCAGCAGTAATCTCCACCATCTTAAATTCAAACAGAGGATATAAAAATCCTTCTTTGGCCAAGCGATGTAGTGCGGTAGATCGCTCAAGAGAAGGAAGGTATAATTTTTTATATAACTCCCACACATCTTTTAAGCGATATCCAAAATCCTCTCCATTTTGCCTGACTTTTATGTTCGGTAATAATTGCGACCTGGCCTCAACAACTTTTTCTGGTAACGATGGATGAAATACATTCTTCCAATTAATCGCGTCTTTTAACAGCAAAAACTTTTTAGAATACTCTCTACCATTGATGTATTTGGTTACCAAAAACTGCCCATTGTCCAAATCCTTCCTAATACCTTTGTAATCTGCGACCTTCTCATATCTTCTTTTATTATCACTCATACTTTTCTCCTTCTAAAATCCAACTAAGGATTTCATTGGGAATAAAAAATAGAAGTCCACCTTTTTTCTTCTTCGGAATCTTCTCTGATGCTACAAGATTATAAATATGGCCGACTGAACAGCCCAAATATTTTGCAACATCCCTCACTCGCCATATTCGATTGTAAAAGAACTCACCATCATCTTTCGATTCAGGTACCCCACTATAACGCTTCGATGACACTTTGTAATCTAAATCTAAAATACCCTCACTCATAACCTCTCCTCTCCAAATACCCCTAATTGATTTTACCCCGCACCTTTTTTAATATTTTTTTTTACAATAATACCTCCTTTGCTCTGTTAATCTTTCTTCCCTTTTGCCCCGATTCATCCGACTAATTTTCCACTTTCCAGCACCGTTTTTGACTATATCCTCACAACCTTGGTTGGGGGGATATAGTCAAAAACAAGGTGCGCCGAACATTTGGAAATCAAACGACAAATCGGGGCATCAAAAATGACTCCTAAACTAATTCAACCCTGCTTCAACCAGGGTTCAACTTTTGAAATTCTACTGGTGAAAAATACTTCTCAGTGTGGTAATTCGCCCTTCAAAAAATGCTGGCGAATCCATTAGATCAAATTGTCTGTTTTTAATTTCTGGCGCTAGGAGCAAAATAATATTGTCCTGACAGCGCCTGTTTTTCATTGCATCAACATGAAAATCAACTCGTTCGATACTCCTTTTGTACGCCTCAAAGACCGGTGTCTTTTGAATGATGTACAACACTTTGCTGTATGGTGAGTCTTTATTCATGTAGTCTCGAAACTTATTTTCAACTCTGTCATAGCTTTTTTGCGTAATCTCCACTTCAATGGCCAACTCTTTCCCCTCCCAGAAATTTGGCTGCATGGTGAGTGCGCAATCTGGCCTGCGATCGGCACCTGCCAGGTCGAGGTAGATGCGGCCTTCTTTCACCTGTGGCAGCTTTAATAGATACTGGAAGACATTTACCGTAATGATGTCATGGTGAATAATCTCCTTGTTCACACCCCAAGCATTGTTCAGTCCGGCCTCCGCTAATCCTTTCTCAGTGAGAAAAAGATACTTGCGGTAGTTTTGAAAATAGACCGACGCAAGATATCCAAAATCCTCCAGCTTCTTTACTCTTTTTGCAAATGCCTGATGTGAATAGTTGTAGTCGACCTTTTTTAAAAGCGTGGTCAGGTCTAAAATTATCCACGATGCTAACGTTTGAATAATGTCCTCATAGGTGCCAGAATACATCATCATTTTGTCCAATAAGTACCTCCTGGTTGTTGGTTAATATTTTGATGCATCTCTTTTTTTAATAAGCTCCTCGATGGATTTTTCAAAGTACCAGCCGATATAACCTAGTGTAGCAAAGTTATAAATAATATAGAGCAATGCCACCCAAATACTAGGTGTCGGCGTTACAAAAATGTATGCCACTGCATAAATGGCAAAGGGTGCATAGAAAAAATAGCGCATCCTCTGCATAAGTTTTATCTGTCCGTAGAATAAATTGTAGCGATACTTAAAAAAATCTGTCACAGCAAGCGCACAATCAATAGAGTCTGTCGCGCGATTTGCCCGCAGTTGCATAACCGTTAAAGTCAGCACACTCAAAAATGGAAGCGAGTAGAAGACTCCTCCAATCATCGATGAGGCGTAAAAAATACGCACAAAAAAATACAAGGACGCCAGTGGCAGTACAATATTTTCCATTCTGCTATCACTCTTCCAGCTGCCCTGAAACTTTTTAATACTATCCTCAATGTACTTGCGATCTTCTACGTAGCTTGCCTTGGACTCTTCATCCATCTGTTTAACTAATTTATCCATATAGTGACTATTTGACATCCTCTGCCCCCTTGTTCATATACTCATCAATTCTTTTCCATAGTCTGTTTAGCTTTGTTGAGACGTTGGTCAGCGATAATCCCAAGACATCAGCGATATCCTGCTGACTCTCCCCAATCAAATAGAGATAGATCAACTCGCGATCAATCGGTTTAAAGGTGGACGCGTAGTTGATCATAAAATTAAAATCTATCTGATCCTCCACCGAAATTTCGGGAGGGATCTCAATCGAATCGACATCTACATCCAGATCGCGCAGCTTCTCAAATTCCTCGGCCTCCACATGTTTCAAACAAGTATTGAGCGTAACCCGATACGCCCAAGTTGAAATTTGGCAATCTCCACGGAATGAGTCCATGGACCGATATAACTCACAGAGTATCGTTTGATGAAGTTCTTCTCGCTTGCTTGGATTTTTCTCATGGAGGTGGCAAAGTCGCTTAATCTGCCTATCACTGCCTCTTATCATCTCAAAAAAACGCTCTTGCTTACTTCCGCTAATGAAATCCTCCTTGTTCGTGTTTTTGTTGTTCCTATTAGTATTAGTACCTATTTTTCAGGAAATCTCACGGCCGTTTTTAAAAAAAATGCAAATATTCAATAATTACAAGGAAATATGATAGAAAAAAGTTCTATGAATTTGGTCGCCGCGGGCCAATTATGAGGCCCAAAGCGGCGAGGGCCTGCTTGATACAAATATTTAAGGACAATATAAACGTATGGGATTTGTAGGCATTGGGCGAGCGAAAACCATTTCGTTTTTACTCACGCTTCAAATTAAATTGCATAAACTTCAATTCCTGATATATTGCGCGACAAATATTCCTGCACAATTTAACTCTGCCAAAGCTTATTGTTAAGTTGCCAGGAAATGAAGTTATTGTGATGATCCTGTCTTGGTTTAGGAGAAAAATATGAAATTACTAATTATACTGTTGTGCCTATCTGTTGGTTTTGTTGGTTGTTCCGGTGACAATCATGGGGGGATAAAAAGTACCAGCGATTTAAATAAAACAGAAGGAATGAGTGATTTGATTCTATCAGAGACTGCGCATCCAATTATTTATAGTTTCCCGGGTTGCAAGTCTGAGATTCTAAGTGACGAGAATACATTCATCCTTTGCTCTGATCGGGTAGCCTTATTGAGTAATGATGGTAAAATTCTTTTTAACTACGAACAATATTATTCTAAATACTCCAATCAATTTGAACGCATCGAAGGAGATATTTTTTTAATTAAGTTCCTGACGCGAAAGCTTGTGAGTCCCAAGGGTGAGATAAAGCTGGATAAAGATTTACTTTATTCCGATTATCTTGGAGTAGAAGATGGGATTATGTACTTCTTTGAAAATGGTGTTTTGTACCATGTGTCTGTGACTTCTGGTGAAATACTAAAAAAGATAGATGGTTTGCCAAAGGGAGAGAAAGTTTCTCTTCTTGATGGTAAATTATTAATTCAAAGCACTTCAGATCGATGGCACATTTCTCTTAATGACCCGAAAACTGGAGATAATATTTACTTTTATTCTTATGAAGATTTTCCTAGCGAAATCGCTAAACTTAAATCAACGATTAAGATAAATGAAGACCTTACGGTTGCAATCTTTGAAGCCAAAATTGCCTCAGGTCAATCCTACGAGTTCTTACGATTTTTCTTTAGAAATGGAGACCACAAGGACTTTAAAACTGAGCTTCGAACCAAATTGAACGTGGCAAAGACGTCAAAAAATGAAGTTATTGCGTTTACCGATGGTGAAATGGAAACTTCAAGGTTAATCAAATTTAACCTTGAAGGCGAAAAAGTTGGTGAGACGCCACTTGATATTCCAGGTACATACCTCAAGCAACTAGGATCTGTTTTCTATCATCAAAGTAGTGGACCACTTAGTGTATACAACTCAGAAGGTAAAAAAATTGTTGAAATTGACAATAGTGATGTTGTAAATCCAAGCGTTTTTGCAGTAACGACTAAATTTGCGCACGTTCTAATTACTGACAAGGCCTTTGTCGCAATTGATCTTGAAGGTGTAGTTCTTTTTAAAAAGCAATTTGAGTTTTCATTAGCCAATAGTGCATATCTTGACCAGAAATCTGAATCATTATATGTCGCCAACAAAAATGCCATTGACAAGTATGACCTAAATGGGAATAAGGAAGTTTCCTATCTGGATTCTCCAATACAGCTGACCAACGTCGTTGGTGTTGATGGCCAAAAAGTATTTGTGCAAACAAATAAGAATGAGGTATTAGCTGTCAATTTTGATTCACAAAAAATAGTTTGGAAATATCAAGTTTCAGCACTTCGCCCTATAAAGTTAAAGAGTCCATTTCTAAGGTTACCTTTCAACTCGGGACTTGCATTCGTTCCCGTTTATGAAAATGTAAGTCCAATATATATAAACACGGCTTCTTCCAATTTATTATCCACTTACAACCAGGGAGCTGTTGTCGTAACAGGAGATGGACTTAGGTTGTATAACTTACAAAACAAACTTATTAAATTCTTTCCGGTAGCAGGTCTTCATTATTGCCAGGCCTACGATGGGTTCGTGTCTTGTCGTCAATTTGGGCGTGTTTTTCTATTCAATCTTAAAGATCAGACCTTTAGTTCGAACACAATCCCTGGCGACGCCCCATTGTTATATTCTAATGGTCAATTCGTTACCATCAATAACTCAAAATTATATTTTATAAATCGAAGTGGAGAAATTGTAGATACAAAGGATTTAGGGAATGGGTTTTATTTGTCGGATATGGCCCAATTATTGCCCAATGGTAACTTCCTATTTATAGATACTAGATATGCAGAAATGTTGATAGTCAAACCTAGTGGAGAGGTGGTTAAGCAATTATATCTTAAAGGTAATGGTGACATTAAAGACGTCAATGTAATAGGTGACGTCCAGCAAGGAAGCATATATGTGAAACAAGTTGATGGATATTATTCTCGAACTATTAAGTACGACCTTGCAGGTAATCTTGTGCGAATGTACATGAACTTGATTAATTATATTCCCGTAAACAATTCTGAAATTGACGTTTTGTGTAGAGAAAGAGGAGACATAATCACTCTATACAATCAGGCAGGCGAAGTCCTGGCCCAAAAGGACTACTATAGTCAATACCCAAATCAGGTGATGCTTTTTGAAAAGGATGAGAAAAACCCCTGGGTAGCTATTACTCACGAAGCAGCGTACCAAAAAAGAAATTTGTGGTTTTATAATTCACGTTTAGAGAAACAGTTTGGAATAAAAGGATGGCCCGATCCCGCTGAAGGTACCAGTGGAGATCTTGGAGTTGGTGCACTAATTATCGATGGGAGACTTGTAGACTTTGGTAAAAAGCGAGTAATTGGTTTGCCCGAAAATGGGGACTATAAACTGAACAGCCAGGCCAACAAAATCTATATTAGCCATAGACTATATTCGTATGAGTCAGCAATTTTAGCGCTCGACCTTGATCAGATAATTGGTTTAAACGCAGTGAAGTTCGAACTTTCAGAGGAGGAATAACTTCAAGACGGATCTGACATAATTGATTGCAATTTCTGTGTATGCTGGTGATCGCTTTAATCTCACTGTATGTCATTACCTAATAAGGTTTTATAAATTTGAGGTCGATAAAACTAAGCTCAGTGATTTAGGACTAGGATTGTAAGCGGTTTGTGCTCGGGAACATTGGCGTATAATGGATCATGTGCAGAAAGGCGAATATTTCTGAGCACGATCACGAACGTTTGAATATGACGAGCATTTCCCAGATTTCTAATATTCTTTTCTTTATACAACCAATCTAGTGCCTCAAAATCAATTTCTAACTCATTAATTAAAGATAATTGAATCTTTTTGATGCTTTATGCATCTTATTGGTGTATAATAATAGCAGGAGGATTTATGAGTAAAGCAAGAACTGTCAGACTAGATGATGAAATCGATCCACTTGTTGATCAATTCCTCGAAAAAAACTCCATCAATCTTAATAAAATGGTAAATATGGCCATCAAAGAATTTATTACCAAGCCACACACGATCGAGCTTGAGCCAATCTCTGATGTAGAGTGGGAAAAGGCCACTAAGAAATCTTATAAAAAACATAAGAAGGCCATGATAGAACTATCAAAATGAAAATTAAAATCCCAAATGTCGATTTGATAATTAAGACAAATAACATTGTAAGTGAAGAGCAGGGCCAAAAATCTGTACTGCTTGATCGAGGTAAAATAGAAAGTGCCCTCTCTACCGCCTTTTACCCTGGCTCAGAACCTTTTCAGAATGGTGGTGTTGCCAAAATTGCCGGAGTGCTCTGCTTTTACTTAACAAAGGCGCATGCATTCCAAGATGGAAACAAAAGAACCGCCACATTAACTGCTATCACATTTATGAATTTAAATGGATGGGATCTTACCTATCCAGAAAATGATGAAGAAAATTATTCAGAACTTGCACTTGTGATAAACCAGGCCACGGCCAGCGAAATAACAAAAGATCAATTGATTGCCTGGTTCGATCTACACAAAATTCCATACGACGAAGAGGAATGATCATCCACATTCAGCTAGTTGGTCTTATCTCTACCTTGACATCAAAATGTGCACGTCGAACCATGTCGTTAAGAGCTAAGACAACCCATGATTCTACGGGTTCGCGCAAACACTTTGCAATTCTCATTGCACGTTCAACGCTGGGAATCTTGCGGCCTTTTTCGAGATCGCGAAGGCCTTGTGGAGTGATCCCCAATTTTTTTGCAAATTCTCGCTGGCCTTTTTCATCCGCAAGTCTATAGGATTTGAGAGCATTGCCAAATGTTAGTGCGCCAAACTCAGCTTCAAAATCCGAAGTTGTGTAATGTTTAGTGGCCATGTTTTGAGACCCCTTCAAAGGAGTGCTCTTGTCGGCCGAATAGTGCTTTTTCTCATAATCGGAAACAAGTTCTGAAAGAGTATTGAGGTATGTTAAAAGGCCATCGTCCTTTGCCAGCACAACCGATGTACTGCTAAATGTTATTAACTTTTCAATTACCTTAAGTGCTTCTGTGTGTTTGGCCTTTGTTGTAATAGCAAGAAGTGGATATAAGGCCACAAGCTGTATATAAGAATCACTGACCTTGGCCCGCGCGGTCGGAAGATCCTCTTTCAACGTATCAATCAATTTTTTTGCGATGCTCATAATCTCTCTTTATTCCATTTGTTTGTTTCTGCTGGACCAGTCAAACCACTAACAAAATCTACTCAAGCTCTATCTAGAGAATAATCATGTGCGCTTGTCTCCAAGCACTCATCTGCTACAACGCAAACGTTGCTTGAAGATGCTTGCTGGCGGTGGCCATCTCCTCGGCCGTGGCCTTGCCTAATTTTTTTAGAAATCTACTTTTTGAAATTGAACGAATATGCTCTATGCATGCCTGACCTTGTTCATCATTTAGTTTTATAGCTACTCTCGACGGCCAATCCTTTAATGATCTTGTCATTGGTAAAACAATAACAGTTCCAAGACCGTTATTCATTGAATTAGGCCCAACGACCAAGCATGGCCTAACGCCATCCTGCTCACTATCCCGAACTGGATATAATTTAACCTTCCAAATCTCACCATACTGGGGCGTAGTCATTTTCATCCTCTAGATCAGCATCACTCCATTCTTTATCAAGTGATGCCTTGCCATTAAATTTCCATTTTGAGTTGTGCGGTAAATAACTCTCTAGCAATACTTTTTTGTTGTCAACGTTGGTAAACTCAAGAAGATCGCCTTCTTTAACCTGAAGTGACTCCTGAATCTCCTTTGGTAAAATTACTCCTAGTGAATTTCCGATCTTTCTAATTTTAATTGCAGACATAATCACCTCTTAGTATAGTTATAACACATGTTATAACCTAAATCAAGAAGATATTCAAGGCCACAAACAGGCACAATCAACGGTGTCAGTCCCCGAATAGTACCGACCAAGATTCAAAATCTGGTCAGGTTTTGGTCAGGTCAGTTTGTTAAATCAAATGAAAATGAATGAGAAAAAATGAAGAAGAAAAATGGCAACCCGCTAAATTTATTCCTATCTTGTTAATATTAAAAACTAAATTTTTCTCAATTTGCTTTCCTCTTGGGACCGCCACACACCCGCTAAATACCTGTAATTATTCATAAAATTTCTAAAAATTACTTGAGCTGTCTGGTTCTGTCTGTTAAGTATCGCGTCAATTTGGTACGAACCTTTTTCAAAAACAGGGCTGTCTGGTTTTTAAAACCAGACAGCTCGGTTTATTCGGTTAATAAGTATAAAATTGAATGCGAAGAGACTTAACAAACACTAGCAGACTTTTTTCAAACGAACTTGTAACTCTAGTCCTAGTGCCTCTAGAATTTTCACAATGCTTTTGTAAGATGGATTACCATTTTCAGAGAGCATTTTATAAAGTGCCTGCCTATTAATTCCACTCTCATCTGAGATTTTACTCATGCCATTTGCTTTTGCGACATCATTTAAAGCATGAACTAAAAACTCACTGTCATTTTCTTCTACCGCAGAATTAATATACTCGGCCGCAAACGCTGCATCTTGCAACTCCTCCATAAGATGATCTTCAAACCTAATATTCTTTTTAGCTTTTAATAAATCACTCATGATCTTGCTCCTTGTACTCTTGATAAAGGCCAATCGCTTTTACGATATCTCTACCTTGCGTCGATTTGTCTCCACCTATCAGGAGCAGCAACAATTCATTCTCTCTGGTTATGGAAAAATACAATCGAAGGCCTGGCCCGTATGGTATTCTCATCTCGTAGACCCCTTCGCGAAGATATTTGTAGTCGCCAAGATTTCCGAGGGATGCCCTTTTTATTCGCACCAACACTCGGGCCTTTGCGATATTGTCCTTTAATGACCGGAGCCAATCAAGAACAAAGCACCTTCCATCTTTTGTCGTTAAGAACTCTACTTCCCGATTTCTACTCTCTTCTAATTTTACCATCACCTATCTCCACTGTCAACTATAGGCGACACGAGTGTAAGTTTTCCACGTGCTACTGTTTTGGGATTTCCATTCACCGTTGCCATAAAACGCAGGGCTTCGTTCACCGCATTTTTATTGGCCTCACACCGTTCGATGTCTTTTTAGTACTGGGTATATATACATAGGATCATAATTTTCCCGATACAAGTTAGAAATTGCTTTTAAGAATTTTAATTCGGATTCGAAACTACAACTCTATACCGTTGCCTTGTGGCGGAGAACAAGGCGTACTCATTCCCGCTTACGTTTGTTGTCCTCGGCCATCTGGAATTTAATCGGTCGGACCTGTCTGACACGAATCTTCTTTTGAAATCGGCTCAACTATAAAAGAAAAATGCCGAGCGAAACAATCCCTATCCCTGCGGTAGTGGCCCACCACCAGATTCGATTCATTATGAACCAGAACCGGACGGATGGGATTCTGGCTACAAAGGGGCTTAACCACCCGTTTATTTTAGCAATATAACAGAGGTTTCAGCTAGAAGCTCGTGAGAGCTTTGTCTTCTGGCCGGCCAAATCCAAGGGATTTCATACACGCGCGCGTCTTTCGGACTTTTTTCAGTTGGCCAACAATTTTAGTTCTATGATTTTAGGATTTCTGGTAGGATTTCAGAGCGGAGGGTATTTTGAAGACCCCATTTATAATTCCTTAACACGTTGTGCAGAACAACAATACAATTCAGCGAGCGATCAAACGTGACGACGCCCAACTGCGAGGTAACTCATGCGAGTGAGCAAGTGTCACATACGGAGTTTAGGCATCTACGCCCTGCTAATCGTGTATTGGTTAGTGGTGGGGGGGGGCTTTCGAGAACATGGAGGAGAAAAAATGCTCACACAAGACGAGGTAATTGCAGTCGCAGTAAAGGAGTTGGCCAAACAAGGACACGTAGCCATCGAGTACGACATCACTGTTGAGGCCAACCCTGGCAACGAGAATGAGTTGATCGTCTGGTTCGATCTAAAGGGTGCATTTCGGATTCCGGGAGGTAAACACGCCGTGATCGTTGACAAGCGCACCAGGCATGCCGAGTTCATGGCCGGTGAGTGATAGTAGCCTCCATCAGGGGCTCATGCCGTAGTAGTGTTGGTATTAGTCTGTCATTGGGGCCCCGCGTCTACGGCCCTGCGTCAAAAAAAAATCAGCAAAAGATGTGGGTTAAGCTAAGAATCACAATTATTCTTTTGCAATTCTTCCTTCGAACCAACACCCTAAGTCATTAGTTTATGGCAAATTAAATCTTTTTGATGCAAAGTGCATCTTATTGGTGTATAATGACAGCAGGAGGATTTATGAGTAAAGCAAGAACCGTCAGACTAGATGATGAAATCGATCCACTTGTTGATCAATTCCTCGAAAAAAACTCCATCAACCTTAATAAAATGGTAAATATGGCCATCAAGGAATTTATTACCAAGCCACATACGATCGAGCTTGAGCCAATCTCTGATGTAGAGTGGGAAAAGGCCACTAAGAAATCTTATAAAAAACATAAGAAGGCCATGATAGAACTATCAAAATGAAAATGAAAATCCCAAATGTCGATTTGATAATTAAGACAAATAAAATTGTAAGTGAAGAGCAGGGCCAAAAATCTGTACTGCTTGATCGAGGTAAAATAGAAAGTGCCCTCTCTACTGCCTTTTACCCTGGCTCAGAACCTTTTCAGAATGGTGGTGTTGCCAAAATTGCCGGAGTGCTCTGCTTTTACTTAACAAAGGCGCATGCATTCCAAGATGGAAACAAAAGAACCGCCACATTAACTGCTATCACATTTATGAATTTAAATGGATGGGATCTTATACCAAACCCACAAAATAATGTCGGGTTTTATAACTGAGCCCAGGCCCTACTGCAAAGAGACTTAATATTACCTTCCTCATCACAAAAAGAATTCCAGGCATTCGCACAACAATCTAAAATTTCAT
>Ga0208245_1000063_pt1 | contig 110500 bp, 95 predicted proteins | sample RifOxyC1_FD_184035 | JGI IMG/M metagenome (GOLD analysis project Ga0208245, IMG submission 184035) | Soil microbial communities from Rifle, Colorado - Rifle Oxygen_injection C1 (SPAdes) | ecosystem: Environmental > Terrestrial > Deep subsurface > Rock core/Sediment | place: Rifle, Colorado... | reverse complement strand
TTCATGCATGATTCCTTTGTTACCCCCTTTTACTAAGCTAGTTTTATGCCAATCCATGTAAAAATCACATGGTTGAGAAAAGTTTTTATCTCCAACTTCAGACTGCAATGTTCCCTGACATAGGGGGTATGCCCAGATTCCTGCAGATATATTTTTTTTATCATTTTTTGAATTATTCATAAACATTATTCTCCGTGCATTTTTTTTATCATTTTTCGGAGGTGTAACATTGTACCGACTCCACTGGGAACGGAAAATGTGGAACATATTGGTCAATTTGGAGTTGGCCCAAGTGACCATTTAGCACTTCTACAATAAGTTCGGTGGGGGTGTAATTATAAAACGTATACTTGTAAATCTCATGCCTTCCTTCTAGATCAGAGTAGGTCGAATAGTTGATAGCTTTATGGTTTAGATCACGATTAGGTATCTCCAATGTTATGCTGTTAGAAATTTCTCCATCAGAGAGTGAAATCATTTTGTCTTTATAGTAAGTGACGCTACAATCATCAAATTGAACGGACTCGATCTGATCAAAAGTCTGTATCATTTGTGAGTACACCACTTCTTGATCGTCGGCAAAAGCAGAAGTAATTCCAATAAGTATCAAACTAATTAATAAAAAATTTCGCATTAAAAACCTCCTTAAGGTTTGGTTATAATGCAAAATTATCAGCCCTCCCAGATCATGTCTTGGCGTTTTTTGATCTTTTACAATTTATATTTGCCTGGAGAGAGGGCCGTGATTTTTTGAAACTGCTTATAAAAGCGCGATAGATCATTGAAACCGACATCAAAAGCAGTTTCTAAAATGTTTGCGCCATTAACCAGAAGATTTATCGCCGAGTTAATTCGGACACGTGATCTATACTCGATAGGTGTGAGTCCAAAATCTCGACGGAATGTTCGGCTAAGAACCTCAGGACTAGTATTCAGTCGATGTGCCACCATTCCTAAAGAAATTGAAGCAAGTAGGGATGAATCAATCAGCTTTTTTGCAGCAAGGCCAAGTGCCGATGGTTTTGAACATCGAGTTACGGAAATGACTTTAGCATTTTTTAATAATTCGGGTTTAAATCCACTCTCCACAACGGCTTTTAATTTTACACCAGTCGCAACAAGAGGATGCGAGGCCAACCCAGGCAGCGGTGAAGAATACCCAAATGTAAATGACATGCCGGGACTGATCAAAAACTGCACTACGGAAAATGATGGAATGAATAGTAAAAATTCTCGATCAGAAACAACAACCAGAGAATCATCAACGTAAAACTGATAGTGGCAATTTTGTAACAGCACTTTCGTTAAAATCCAGTTGTCAGTTGTTATAATAGTTGCCAAAAACTCATTTTTCACTTCTATGGCCTGCACCATACTATAAAGATCGGTGGTAATCTGCTTCAGATTTCTTTTGAAAATGACATCTTTTTTTTTAAATGTTAAATATCTCACTTGGTTTGTTTTCTCATTCTCTGATCAATTCTCCCGAAATTCCTTTACTGGCCTTAAGATAAAGTTCTTGCTCATTTTCACTATAGTCATTCAAATGTCTAATGCGAGAGCAAGTTTCACAATAATCAATAATATATTGTTCAGGAATATAACCATATCCATGATCACCCCACTCTTCACCCCAAGAATTTCTGAAAATGAATTCTTTCTTCTCGCTGTCAAACCCAACCAAAGTAATTACATGTCCGCCACAATTTTTTAAATCGGCCTCAGTTGGCATTCTAATTATGCCAGTAACTTTATCAACAGCGTCATAACACCATTTAATATTAATTAGCGCCGGCCTTTTTTGAGCGAGAATGAAATTGCCTATTTCTTCGCGTGAAATATACTGAATTTTGAGCTTATAAGGCAGTAGTGGGATATTTTCTGGTGGTTCAAAAGTGAAGCATTCGTTAACGTAACTATCTTCTGCTTTTATACAAAGTGGATCATTGCTCTGGAATCGATTTTGATAATGATATGGAAAATCTAACTCTGAGACACTTCCATAAGTATATCCTTCCATCGCTAGATAACCAGCTAAAGCATCAACACCTTTATACGTTTCCAGCAATGGGTTTATTAGTGTGTACTTTTTTGCTACCCAATAATTATATTCTTCAGAAAGATTAATGTATCGTCCCTCATATTGCTGTACCAAGAATTCCATTATTGATGTTGCCGCAAAAACGCTGCATGTTCCTCTGTTCCCTTGGCCCTTTATATTGGGCATTTGCTCCCGTAGATTGACAACGTTTGCTTCACTGGAATTTGATGATAATATAAACAACAATAATGGTAGAGAAAATATAACAAAAAGGCGCATTAAAAACCTCCAAACTATTTGTGATATATTTTGAACCTTAAAGTGATAGAAAGCAATGGCGTTGAACACGTTGGGCTTCACGGTTCGCTTTTTGAGAGTGATTTTTATACTAAATCGCGGACACCAAACGGACACCATCTGGACACCAAGACGGGAAATAGATTGAAATTTTCTGAAATATTCGACTTAAGTAACATGTTGATAAAATGAGATTACAGGTGTTTGTAATCTCTGATAAAAAAATTTTTTGGTAATTTTAGGGGTGCGAAAATGGTCGGGCCGACTGGATTCGAACCAGCGACCACACGCCCCCCAGACGTGTGCGCTACCAGACTGCGCTACGGCCCGACATGATGAAATGTTTTGGAAAATAGTACTAGCGTGACTTTGATTTGTCACGCCAATATCTACACATCGCTATCTGCTGATTGTCACTTTTAAAAATGAATATGTGGGAGAACCTGTAGGCAAATCATATCGATGATGGTGGGGATAAAGGCACCTAAAAATAATTTACCCGGATGAATACCTTCTTTTCCAAAAGAACCTTTTAAAATTCCATAACCAGCGGGATTAGGCGCATTAGCAATAACAGTCAATCCCCCTCCGGCCACTGCCCCTGCGACTAGATTAAACTTGGCACTATCAGTTAATTCAACCAATGAGCCCAAGTAGGTTAATGCCGCATTGTCTGTTATTGCGGTAAGGGCCGTCGCTCCCAAAAACAGGACAAAATCTCCCATTTGAGTTAAAACTATCTGCAGCCACCACGATTGCATCGATCCCAGCGTCACTAACCCACCTAGAAAAAATCCAACCATCAGAGAGTCCCTAATTTTCATCTTGTCTTGATATTCACTAGTGATTTTTGTAAACCCAAGAAAAAATAAAAAGAGTCCTAAGAAAAAAGACATATAGTGCACGGTATAAACGACCATAACTAAAAAGAGAACATGTACTAAAATTATCCACCAAGTTGGAGTCATCTGTCCACTATCGGCCTTTTTAGAAATAAACTCTCCGGCCAACTCTTTTCTAAAGGCGATAGCAGTTAACACCGTTGTCACCATTACTGACACTGCCGCTTTATAGCCAAAGTTACCAAACATATGCGCCATGCCCCAGTGCCACTTTCCGGCCACCATTAACACTGGCGGGGCGGCAAAGTGACTAAGTGTTCCACCAATAGAGACGTTTACAAAGAGCGCGCCAATGGTGGCATACTTAAATTTGCTAGACATATTTTTTTCATAAAAATTTTCTAACAGAATTAATGCGGTAACCGTCATGGCCGCTGGCTCAGTTATAAAGGAACCAAGTAACGGGCCCAATATAAGAGTGGAAATATAAAATGCCATGCGAGGAGGAACCGGCAATATTTTTGCCACAAAAAAGATGGCCCTACCGGCCAAAAATATAATTGGCCGCGTTCCGGCCATACACATAATCACAAATACAAAGGCCGGCTCAGTGTAATTTTGGGAATTGATGTAATGAACAGCACCGCCGATGAGATTATGTGCTTCATCGGTAACCATAAATCCTTCATAGAAAGTATAAAAACCTAAAAAAACCACTGCCCACATGCCAAAAACTGCCTCGACCTCTCCAAGGAAATGGAAAATGTTTTCCATTATTGATCCCTCAGGATATTTGTGGGCCAATTTTTGAAAATAATTAACCACAAAGGTATGTAATACTGCAATAGCAAACAATGTTGTTCCAATGATCTGTAATGGTGTTGGATCCATCCTTAACCTCTCAAGATAAAATTGATAAAATTAATAATAAACAACTAGAATAGATTCTACTCTAAACGCTTAAGAATACAATTTGAAAATTTCAAGAGTGCCGCTATAAACTAGCCGTCATTACCAATAGAAGAAACCGGGCAAGCATCCATCTGCTCTTGGCATGCTTGAATATCGGCAGCACTCTCCGGCTGCTTATGAACGTAAGCGTTCCCATCACCATCTTCTGCAAAAAAATCTGGTGCATTTGAGTAGCAAACATTACATGCAATACATCCTTCACCTCCATCATCATCTGGGGAAGTACAAAACCAGCTCCCCTCAACATTTTTTGCATTTTTTGCTTTTGGATTGGCCATAAAATCTCCTTGCGTTGGTTAAAACTAAGTCCAAACATAGTAATTTCTAATTTGCTATAATGCAATTATTCTGAGAAAATTCAATAGAATATTTAAAATCTACTCATAGATAATTTCGATCATATTCGATCGCTAACAAACGGACATTGCATGCAAGAAAAATCAATGGAAAAAGCGGTGGCCTGGGCCAACAACAAATTTTTTGATGATAATTCTCGAAAAGAGATTCAGAAGCTAATTGAGGAAAAAAACAGCAAGGAAATTATAGATCGTTTTTATCGGGATCTAGAGTTTGGAACCGGAGGAATCAGAGGTATAATTGGCCAGGGAATAAATCGCATTAACAAATATACCATAATGAAGGCAACTCAGGCCCTTGCCATAGAACTAAAAAGATCTTTTAAAGGAAAAATTGCAGTGTCCATTGGATTTGATTCGCGCCATTTTTCTACAGAATTTTCTAAAATCACCGCATCGGTGCTAGCAGCAAACGATATTCATGCCTACCTTTTTAAAAACTTAAATCCAGTCTGCCTCCTATCCTACTCCGTTCGATACCATAAAGCACAAGCAGGAGTAATGATCACGGCCAGTCATAATCCCCCAGAGTATAACGGCTATAAAGTTTACTGGAACGATGGCCGTCAGGTAACTCCACCCAATGATGAAAATATTATCAAATGGTACAACGATATTTCTGATTTTTCTGCCATCAAACTTATGGATTTTTCGGCCGCCGAAAAAAAAGGATATATCCACTGGGTAGAAGAAGATGTCGTAGAAAAATATCTAGAATTTATTAAAACGAAGGCCATCAATCCTAAAATGTGCAAAGAACAAGGAAGTAAACTCAAGTTTATCTACACTCCTCTACATGGCACGGGCCTAGTTCCCTGCACTGCTGCCCTAAAAAATTTAGGACTAACTAACTTTTTAGTAGTAGAAGCACAAGCAAAACCCGATGGACGCTTTCCTACCGTAAAATCCCCCAATCCCGAAAATGCTGAGGCCTTGGCCTTGGCAGTAGAACTTATGAGAAAGTCGGGCGGAGAAATTGCCTTTGGAACTGATCCCGACGCTGATCGCGTAGGTGTAGCGTTGCTACACAAAAATGAAGTTCACTATCTCAGTGGTAATCAGATTGGATCTCTCATGTTGCATTATATTGTCTCAAATCTAGCAGAGAGATCTGAACTTCCCACAAAACCATATTGTGTTAAAACTATTGTTACAACCAATCTGCAGACAAAAATAGCTGAGCACTATAAAGTAAAAATTGAAAACACCTTGACTGGCTTCAAGTGGATTTGTGGTGTTGTGGGAGAAATCGAAAATAAAAAAGATGGCAGTAATTTTATTTTCGGCACCGAAGAATCTTTTGGTTATCTAAATCATGATCAAGTACGTGACAAAGATGGAGTTGCCCCGGTGGCATTGCTGGCAGAGATGGCGCTGTTTTACAAGTTAAAAGGGATGACCCTTATCGATGCGCTAGACTCTCTTTATGAAAAATTTGGTTTTCATGACGAAACCCTTTTAAATTTAAATTATCTTGGAGCAGAAGGTGCCGCAAAAATTGTTCGCATCATGGATCACTTCCGCGCCTTTGAACTTGACTCCCTAAGTGGAGAAAAAATTATTGAAACAGAAGATTATCAAAGTAGCAAAATAAAAAATCTAAAGAGTGGAAAAGTTACAACTATTAATTTACCACAAAGTAACGTTCTAGGTTTTGTCTTTGAAAATGGATCCAAACTCTACCTTCGGCCCTCAGGAACAGAGCCAAAAATAAAATTCTATCTATTACTCGCAGAAAAAAGCGGTAGCTTACAAGAAAATAAAATTAAGGCAAAAGAGAAATCTAAAAACATGATGAGTTTCATCAAAACTGAATGCGAAAAAATTTAAAATTAAAAATTAAAAATTTAAATTTGAAGTTTTAAAAATTTGTCGGACAAAATGAAAATGAATAAAAACAAAAGCAATGAATTAGCAGTCATTTTAGTCAGTGGCGGGATGGATTCACTGGTGACGGCCGCTATTGCTCACCAACTACATCACCGCCTGGCATTCTTGCATTTAAACTATGGCCAAAAGACGGAAAAAAAAGAGCTACAATCTTTTCATAAAATTGCTGATTTTTATAATGTCCCAACAGAGTTTCGAGAAGTAATTGATGTCTCTTTCTTGCGCCAAATTGGAGGTAGTTCACTTACTGATGATAAAATAGCCGTAAAAGAGTATAAGGGAGAATCAAAAGAAATCCCTGATAGCTATGTCCCTTTTCGCAACACTCATATTATTGCCATGGCCGTCTCCTGGAGTGAAATAATTGGCGCGACTAAAATATATATCGGGGCCGTATATGAAGACTCTTCTGGTTATCCTGATTGTCGTCCATCTTACTACCAAGCATACAATCAACTCATTCGCGAAGGTACCAAAGCGCAAAATATTGAGATCATCACTCCAGTAATTTATATGAAAAAAGAAGAGATTGTAAAAAAAGCAGTGGAACTAAAAGCTCCACTGCATGCTAGTTGGTCTTGTTATGCTAATGAAGATGAGGCGTGTGGAATTTGTGACTCCTGTGCGCTTCGCCTCCGCGGTTTTGCCAGGGCGCATCTTGAAGATCCCATTCCATACAAGCAGCGCCCAAATTACACATAGCTAACCTTTTTTAACGGCCTGTGCGGCCGCTAATCGAGCAATCGGCACACGAAAAGGTGAGCAGCTAACATAGTTCAATCCTAGATTATGGCAAAATTCGATTGAACGAGGCTCTCCTCCATGTTCGCCGCAAATTCCCATTTTCATATCTTTCTTAACCTTGCGGCCCTTCTCTGCGGCCATTTTCATGAACCCACCTACTCCCTCCTGATCAATGGTAATAAAGGGGTCATCTTTTAAAACACCATTTTCCAGATAGAAGGAAAGAAATTTCCCCGCATCATCACGAGATAGGCCATGGACTGTTTGCGTCAGATCATTAGTTCCAAATGAATAAAAATCTGCAAACTTGGCAATCTCATCAGCAACCATGCAAGCGCGAGGAAGCTCAATCATTGTTCCAACAGTGTAAGCAACTTTTTTCTTATACTTCTTTTGCACCTGTTCAGCGATAGCAATAACCAACTCTCTCATGCGTGCTAATTCATTAGCATTCCCCACCAAAGGAATCATGATCTCGGGAATAACTTTTACCTTTTTAACGGCCAGTTCACATGCGGCCTCCATAATTGCCTGAACCTGCATCTCATACATTTCTGGATAGGTTACTCCCAAACGACATCCTCTATGGCCAAGCATCGGATTAAATTCATGTAGCGATTTATTTTTTGCCTCTAATCTTTCATAACTTACTCCCATTTCGCGAGAAAGTTCTCTAAGTTCTGCTTCTGTATAGGGAAGGAATTCATGCAATGGCGGATCTAGTAATCTAATGTTCACAGGAAATCCGGCCATGGCCTTAAAAATTCCCAAAAAATCTGCTTTCTGAAAGGGGAGCAACTTGGCCAAGGCCCGTTTCCTGCCATCTAAAGAATCCGATAAAATCATCTCTCGAACTGCACGAATGCGTTCTGGCCCAAAGAACATATGCTCTGTTCGACAAAGGCCAATTCCCTCTGCACCAAACTTGCGCGCCAAGGCCGCATCAGCAGGAGTATCGGCGTTCGTGCGTACTCTTAATGAACGGGTCTGATCGGCCCACTTCATTAACTCCTTATACCTCTTATTGCTATCGGGATCAGCTGGTAGTAGATCCAACTGTCCTTCATATACATGGCCAGTGGTTCCATTTAAAGTAAGCCAATCTCCTTCATGCAAAACTTTTCCATTAATCAAAATCTCCTTATTGCGAGCATTGATATGCAAGGCAGAGCAACCAATAATGCAACATTTCCCCCACCCTCTGGCCACTAACGCTGCATGACTCGTCATACCGCCTTTAGCGGTCAAAATTGCTTCCGCCACATGCATCCCGTGCACATCCTCTGGCGAAGTCTCCTCTCGTACCAAAACTACTTTTTCGCCACGCTTGGCCCAATTTTCGGCATCTTCCGAAGTAAAAACTACTCGTCCCATTGCTCCACCTGGGCCAGCGGGAAGTCCCTTGGCCAACTCGCTTGCCTTCTTCTCTGCTTCTGGTGCGACACTAGGATGCAATAGTTCATCTATTTGTTCTGGCCGAACCCGAGACAAAGCAATTTTTTTAGTAATCAGTCCGGCCTTGGCCATCTCTACGGCCATTCGTACTGCGGCATGTCCATTACGTTTTCCAACTCGTGTTTGCAACATCCAAAGTTTTCCTTCTTCAATGGTAAACTCAATGTCTTGCATATCTTTGTAATGCCCTTCCAATTTGCGTTGAATCGTGAAAAGCTCCTTATATATTTTCGGCATGGCCTCTTCCAAAGAAAGTAGATGGCCCGTATCTGCCGTCTTGCCTGTTTTATTTATTGGGTTGGGAGTTCGTATACCGGCCACAACATCTTCCCCTTGAGCATTGGCCAACCATTCCCCAAAAAATTTATTCTCACCTGTCGCTGGATTTCTGGTAAAGGCAACTCCTGTTGCAGAATTTTCGCCAGTATTTCCAAAAACCATGGACTGTACGTTTACGGCCGTCCCCCACTCCTGTGGAATTTTCTCAATTTTTCGATAAGAAACGGCCCGTTTTCCCATCCATGATTGAAATACTGCGCTAATCCCTCCCCACAACTGAGCAGAAGCATCATCTGGAAAATCCTTTCCTAATGTGGCGCTAATAATTTTTTTAAACTCTTCACATAGTTTTTTCAAATCGGAGGCCGTCATCTCTCCATCACTTTTATATCCCTTGGACTTTTTAAGTCTATCCATCGCCTGCTCAAGCTTGGGCCTAATTCCTTCTCCATCGGCCGGTTCTATTCCTGCGGCCTTTTCCATTACCACATCCGAATACATCATCAACAATCGTCGATAGGCATCAAAGACAAAGCGTTCATTATTTGTTTTTTTTGCCAAGGCCGGAATAGTTTTGGAGGTTAATCCAATATTTAAAACCGTCTCCATCATACCTGGCATAGAGCTGCGCGCCCCGGAACGTACCGATAAAAGAAGGGGATTTTCTTCATCTCCAAATTTTTTACCCATAATTTTTTCAACTTTTTTAAGTGCTAAATCAACTTGCGCTCGCAACTCCTTAGGATATTGCCTCTTATTTTTATAATAAAGGGTGCATACTTCTGTTGTTATTGTAAAACCGGCCGGAACATTAATTCCAATATTGGTCATCTCTGCCAAATTTGCCCCTTTTCCTCCTAACAAGTTCTTCATGGCAGACTTTCCCTCTGCCTTTCCAGCTCCAAAAAAATAAACATGCTTTGACATATATTTGCCTCTTTCCTGTTGTAAAAATTTAAGTCTTCGTTTTAGCAGATCTAGAAAAAAAGCAATGGAGGAGCAGGGCCTGCGTGATTAACGTAATCATAAAGATTAGACCGCTTATGATCTTGTAAGAAATATGCGGCCAATTTGAAAAGAATAACAGCTCTTATCTTAAAATCAAAGGGGCGAATCTTAAACTCCCCAATAGATTCCCTTTCTTGAACAACACTCGCAATAGAAAGCAGGCCTTGGCAATAAGGAGGAATTAGTTTTTGAGAGCAATTGCTACCGAAATCATACCGCTCATTGGCAGACAAGACATTCCCGGCCTGTGTAAAAAACAAGATAAGGTATAGAACAATAGCATGTTTAATAAACTCAAAAAAACGCACGCAAACAATCCTTTAAAGGGAAACAAAAAAAAGATGGTAACAAAATCCTACAAGCTAGTAAAGTTGGACATAATCATTTTCCAAAACGGCCCCACCGGAATGTAATATAGCAATGGAGCCATCTTCTCCGAAATAATCAATGATCTCAATATTCCCTTTAACATCTCCCTTGGAGACGCCCAAAAGGGCCCCGGTCTCAGGATCATAAATCTCTTGTCCTTCGGTTATGACCTTCAAAATATCACCAATATTGAGGCCACTTTTACGGCCAGCATTAATGTAAATCTTGCTCCCAATGATCTTTGCCACTCGTCCAACCCAATCTAACTTTTCAGAAATATCTAAAATTTCCGGAATGGCCTTACGCACTGATAGTTGAACCGCAAAGCGCAAAAGGTTACGCCGATAAGTCAAAAACTCTTCGCGATCAGAGTTAAATAAGCGGTAGGTACTATCATCAGCATAACCCTCCAACGTTTGGGCATAAATTTCTTTATTTGAATTAACATCAAAAATTCTCAACTCCAGCTTTGACTCTGTATAGGATTTTGTTTCACGAACCAATCCAATCTCATCGCTTTTTTCTCTAATTCGAGCATCAATGATGCGTCCAAACACTACAAAATTTATATCGGCGGTTTTTGCCTTACGAGAAAGTTGAACCAATTTAACCCCGCCTCCGGCATAGATCTCTTTAGAGCTACCAAAAATCTTCTCGGCCATAGGATCAATAAGAAATTGTTCGGCCCGCGCTAATTCATTGCGTAGCTCTTCCGTTGCCACAATTCCTAAATCATCTCCGCCATAGGGTGCCTCATTATAAAAAGATAAAATTACAATTTTCTTTTTTACGCCAGAAAAATATTTGCGCGGCGCTTCGCGAGGAGTTTCCCCTTCATTATTTCTTTTCACTACATTCTCTGCACATGAAAAGAACAGAACAAGTAGGCATAAACTAGCTAAAAACTTCATCCCTCAACTCCTCTCATTGCCTTCTTATTGACAGCGTAAATGGATCTTTCTCATCTTTTAAATAGATCACATCGTTGGCGATATTAACTTTTTGATTTACCAGCGAAGCAATAAGGGAAGTTATCTTGCCCTCTTCACCGTGGTAAAAAAGTGTCAGGGTTCCGTTGGCACCATCGTATTGTTTTAAAAAGGGGTTAAAAAATAGATTTTGGCCAAATTTAGACAATAGTGCTTTTACCGCCAACAACTCGCTAACATCCTTCACTCCTACCACTGATAAATCCAAAGTCCTCACCATGTCCGGATAATTTTTTAAAAATTTAACAAAACTACCTAATTGTGACAGCGGCCGTTGATAAACTAAACTGGCCACTGCCGAACTTAAAACGTTGTTGTTAGCATAAGAAAAAGTTTTTTCCTCTTTGTTAAAATCATAACTATAAATAACTTGATTAACTCGCATATCAACTATCACAAAATCTCCATCGAAATAAAGCTTTCGCTTTTTTAATCCCTTATCTTCGGAAATTTTGCTAATTACGTTATTCATTTTCAAATAAAACGAATTAAAAAAATTCTCTCCAACTTCTATGCCGCCCACCTCTCCATCAATTTTAGTTTTCGCAGAATCGGTAGCTGCTTGAGAAGAAGAATTGGGAGAAGAAAGTCTAAGATGATCACTTATTTTTTCTCGCAATGAGGCATCTACAAAAACGACATTGTCGACATAAATTTTTAGTTCCTTTTCCAACCACTGCTTCCAGTAGCGCTGAAGCACGGCCACCAAATCTCCTTCTGCAACAATTCCAATATCCATCCATGTAAGGTTTTCTAGGCCAAAATCTAGAGCGACGTATAGATTTTGTACATGACAGACATCTCCATCTCTTACGTAATTAGAATAGATATCGGCCAAAATCTTACGATCTACTTTGGCCGAAACTGCCATGTAGCGAGAGCTAGGAACTTTGGGAGAGCGACTCATCGTTTTAATAGAGTAAGAAGAGATGGCGCGAGTAATATTTCCATATTTTACTTTTAGATTGTATCGCTTTACTCTGCTCTCTTTGGCCAAAGTAACCGCATCGGCAGTGGCCTTATTTGCGTCCTTTTTGGCGCGTTTTTCTTCTTCCTCTTTTATACCCACAAAATAGTTTTCGAATTTGGTATCAAACTTATCCCAAAAAAGTTTCTCATCTAATCCCATACTTGCCAGCTCTTTAGAAATAACATCTTTGAAGGCATTAAAAAGAAGTTGTCGTTTAACAAAATCTTGGGAGTCATCTTCCTGTGAATAAAACTGTCCCTCGCCAGTTATGTAACCATTCGATCCGGCCTGGGCATAGGCCCAATTAGTGAAAAATATAAGACAGCTAAAAAGGAAAAAACGTTTTAATAACTGATCCATCAAAAGCTCCAAAGTAAGCAAACATATCTATCTTTAAAAGATTATACCCTAATTTGCCAATACATCAATAAGTGAGCTAGCACTGGTTACTTTTCCATCAACGATGTATTGCACGACATTACCGGAAAATAGTTCATTGATCTGTGCGGCCATATTGGGAGATGGATTAACCATAAAGTTATCTCCCAACGGTAAACGGGCCTTGCCTTTGGTGTGTTCAAAAATAATGTGTAGCGGAATTGCCCCGCGGTGATTAATAATTATCTGTTTGAAGAGTGCCAATTTTTTTTGATTTAACTCTTGTACTGGAAGGTTAATTCTAACCGCACTCACTCGATCCTCGGTCTCCTCCTTCAACAGTTTTATTTTGTTAGGAAATATTTTTCGAGGACTTTCCGAAAGTTTAGTATATCCCTCCAGTACCAGCGGTGTATTGGCCACTAACAATTTTTCATACTCTAGAAATACCTTGTTAAAAATAACCGCCTCAATCTTTCCACTTAAATCTTCCAGCGTCGCAAAACACATTTTGTCACCTTTTTTGGTGATAATGGTTTTCATCTCCGCCAACATTCCGGCCAAAACTAAATCACGATTATCAGAAGTATCTCGTCGATTGAAATTACCAAATCCCGTGTTCCCTCCATTTAAAGAGGGCCTTTGCACAATCGCCTGCACCTGATTTATAGGCATGGAGGTTAGTTGATTCATCAAATTTTGATACGCATCCAGCGGATGGCCAGAAACATAGATCCCTAAAAATTCTGCCTCATAACTTAATTTTTCCTGAATAGAAAACTCTGCCACCACATTTAGTTCCACTTTGAATTTAAATGGATTATCTGTTCCTCCACTTTCATCTAACATATCAAACAGACTAATTTGGCCAACACTGGCCTCTTCCTGTTTTTTTTGGGCATAGGAAATAACTGTATCTAAATTTTCTAAAAGCGTTTTCCGGTTGTGATTATCACAACTATCGAAGGCCCCTACTTTAATTAAATATTCCAACATGCGCCGATTAATTGATTTAAAATTTGCTCGCTCGCAAAAATCGACAAATCCCAAATATGGCCCATGCTCCTCACGCTCTTTGATAATATCGCGCACGGCATTTTCGCCAACATTTTTTACTGCCCCCATCCCAAAGCGAATGTTTCCCTCTACCACATTAAATTGCCATAGTGACTGATTAATATCTGGGGCCAAAACATTTATATCGAATTTCTTCGCATCATTGATGTAGGCAGTAACTTTGTCCAAATTAGAAATTTCAGTGGTAAGCAAGGCCGCATAAAAAGACGCCGGATAATAATATTTCAAGTACGCAGTCTGATAGGAGATAATGGAATAAGCAACTGCATGGGACTTATTAAAACCATAGGCCGCAAAGTTGGCCATTAATTCATATAACTCTCGCGCCTTTTCGACATCAAAATTGCGAGAGGCGGCGCCATTCAAAAAAGTTTCGCGATGGGCCTCCATAACTTTTACATCTTTTTTACCCATGGCCTTTCGCAACATATCCGCTTGACCTAATGAGTAACCGGCCACTACTTGAGCAATTTTCATAACCTGCTCTTGGTAAACAATTACGCCATATGTATCTTTTAGCACACTCTCCAATTGCGGAAATGGATAGGTAGTATTTTTGAGTCCATTTTTTATATCAATGTAATCTTCCAACATTCCAGACTCCATCGGGCCTGGCCGATAGAGCGCGTTTATGGCCGTAATATCTTCAATGGAGCTGGGCCTTATTCGCTTGCAAAGATCTATCATCCCCGACGATTCAAGCTGAAACACTCCCACCGTTTCTCCTTGAGAGATAAAATCAAAAACCTTCTGATCATCAACTGGAATCGATTCAATATCAAACGATGAATCCATATCTCGACGTACAAATTCAGAGGCCGTATCGATAACTGTTAAAGTTTTTAATCCTAAAAAGTCAAACTTCACTAGGCCAATTTTTTCTGCAAAGTTTTTGTCATATTGACAAACCTGCTCCCCCTCTTTGCCCTTATAGAGAGGACAATAGTTAACGAGTGGTTCGCTGGTAATAATAACTCCGGCAGCATGAATTCCAGCATGACGGTAGAGTCCTTCTAGGCGTTTAGAAATACTAAAAATCTGACGAATTTTTGGATCGTGATCAATAATCTCCTTAAGCTTTGGTTCCAGTTCTACGGCCTTATCAATAGTAATCCCCAATTCTTCCGGTACCAACTTAGCAATCATGTTTGCTTCATCGTATGGCACTTCAAATACCCGACACACATCCCGAATAACTAACTTGGCCATCAACTTTCCAAAGGTGATGATTTGGCCAACTCGTTCCTGGCCATATTTGTTGGTAACATATTCGATGACATGCTGGCGGCCTGTTTGACAAAAATCGACATCAAAGTCAGGCATGCTGATTCGTTCTGGATTTATAAATCTTTCAAATAGAAGGTTGTACGGAAGTGGGTTAACGTTGGTTATTCCGAGAGCATAGGCCACGAGAGAACCTGCTCCTGAACCACGGCCGGGCCCCACTGGAATGTTATGGCCTTTAGACCAATTTATAAAGTCGGCCACAATTAAAAAATAACCGGCAAAACCCATTTTGCAAATCATGCGCAATTCATCTTCAAGCCGCTTATAATAGATTTGTTTTTCTTCCACCCAATTACTCTGGCCGGCCAAAACACTAAAGTGCGGGCCATTAAATCTCTTCTCTAATCCTTCTTGCGCTAGTCTAGCAAAATAGGCATCAGTACTTTCGCCGGTAGAAATGGGAAAGTTCGGTAAGTGATAAATCTGATTGTTATTAGCATCAGTCCATTTAAGGGAAACATTACACTGCTCGGCAATTTTCAAGGTATTGTCGCAAGCATCGGGATATTGCAAAAAGGCCTCGCGCATCTCTGCTGCCGACTTAAAATAAAATTCATCAGAAGACATCTTCATGCGCTTTTCATCAGAAAAATTTTTGCTTGTCTGAATACAAAGCAAAACCTCCTGGGCCAAGGCATCTTCACGATTAAGATAATGACAATCATTTGTTGCTACTAAGGGAATATTGTGTCCGCGAGCATAAGCAATAATTTTTTCGTTTACTACTTCTTGCTCCTTTAATCCATTAACTTGAATTTCCAAATATAGATCTTCTTTAAAAATATCTCGCAATCGTTCAATGGCCTGCTCGGCCTTCTTTGTTTGGCCAGTTAAATAGTTTTGGGCAGGCCAGCCTGCTAGACAGGCCGTGGTAGCAATCAATCCTTCGCTATATTTGGAAAGCAGCTCCAAGTCCACTCGTGGTTTGTAGTAAAAACCTTCTAGATATCCCAAGGAAACTAATTTGCAGAGATTTTGGTAGCCTTGATTATTTTTACACAAAAGCACCAAATGGTTAATCTTATGTGAGGTCTCCTCATCATCCACTGAGGCGGCAGTTGCTGCGCGTTCTTGATTAGACTTATCAAAGCGAGAACCGGGAGTAAAATATACTTCACAACCTAATATAGGCTTAATGCCATATTTTTTAGCAGTAGTGTAAAAATCAATGGCCCCAAACATATTCCCATGATCAGTCTGCGCCACGGCCGTCATGCCAAATTCTTTTGCCTTTTCAAAAAGATCTTGGAGGCGAATGGCCCCATCCAGTAAGGAGTATTGTGTATGCAAATGTAAATGAACAAAACCATCCGCGGCCATGGAATCTCTTTCCTCAAAAATAGTACCTTATAAACGGATAATTTCTATCATTCTTGCCAGAAAAAGTCATGGCCTTATGCAAATTTTGAGGAGTAAATCTTAGTAACTTTTGTCAAAATCCTGACGATAATTACGTAAGTCGTCAATTAGGCCATTTTTTTCGCTGCTATGACGCATCTGTTGTTTATATTTATTCATGAGCGATTGCTCAAATACATCATTGGTGGCCGGCATGGCCGCCGCTGGGCCGCTGGAAAAATCAGAGAGTGAGGTTGGAGAAGCTGGTATCGAAGAAGGCGATCGCCCTGAGGTCGCTGCCGGAGTAATGCGAGTAGAAGTTGACGGTGACGGCGCCAAAGAGGTGTTACCAAAGACTCTTAATTTAACATTTGAGCGCTTTTGATAACTTATTTTAAAAGTTCGCTTCTCCTTTTCTTGCGCTAAAACATGCAATTTCTCTGCATAATATTTATCCAAATCCAAATCAGGATTTATCTTTTTTTCCGAAACACGTTTTACCAAGATAGTTTCTCCAGGATGTTTGGCGTTAGGTGTACGATCGTCTAATGACGCTGGCGCTCTGCTTTTATTTTTTTTGGCCGGTGCTACCACCTCTTTGGCCGCTGCGGTAGACAAAGGCTTCTCAATTTGCTGTTTGTGATCACTCACTGGACCACTGCTAAAGCCATCAAAAAGTGAGGCAATTTGCTGGAAGGATTTATTACCTATTGAGGTTGGATTTCTAGGCGCACCTTCCTCATAATCGGCACTAACAAAGGAAAACTTCCCATCTGAAACAGTAGTTGCCAAATTGGGAGTCAGCAAGTTGCTAATATCGAAGTTACCATTAATAGACAATAGTTGAGTTTTCCCTACATAATTATCAAAAGAGACAACTCCCTCTCCCGCCAAAAAAGTTATGTTGGCGTTTACCGTCTGAATAGAGTATGCCTCTTTTTTATTAAGCGACTGTATCCACAAGTAACCCTTTTTTAACTCAATTAATCTATTTAATATTTTCATATGGCCAGAACCAGAAAGAAAAAAACGATGGCCATCATAATCAGAGAACGTAATCTGGGCCCCCTCCTCCGTTATCAACTCGGAAAAATCATTGATCAAAACACCAGGTTGCAAATTACTAATACGCTCTTCGTAAGAGAGAAAGGCCGTTCCACTAACAGCATCAACCATCCCGACATATTTGGCATGTAGTGAACTGGCCAACAAGCAGGCGCAGACCACCAATACCAGCTTACTCTTTATAGTTTTGTAATATTTTTTCATAGTGCGCACTCAAAATTTTCCATTCATCCGTATTCCGATATTTTTTTCTAAACTCTTCCACTGTGTTGAAAAATGCCTTTTTATCCCCCTGTTTGAGCATGGCCAGGGCCGACCACAATTTTGCTCCTCGATAAAATTTAGAAGTAGGATGTCCACGAATCAAGCGATTAAAATTGTCTAACGTCCAGTCATTATGCTTACCAGTTTCAAAGGCGGCCATCCCGGCCTTAAAAAGTACCTGATCATTTAACAGTTCATGATTTTCAAAATTAAGAATGAAGGTACGAAAAAACTGGGCCGCCTTCTCATAATTTCCTTTTTTAAATTCGGCATTGGCCACTGCCAACATTTGAGTTGGCGTCCAGCGATAAGTATTAAAGCGCACTAGATCATTTTTAGTCTCTACTTGTTGAATACTGGCGATACCCCTACTGCCACCTCTTTTCTCCCCTAACTGCGTGGACAAAAATTTGTTTTCGTCCTGCAAGCGTGCAATCTCTGTTTGCAATTTCGTGATATCAATTTTGAGCGCCCGATTTTCTTTTGAAAGCTGTAATGCCACCTTTTCGTAACGATTAATGTTGGCCGCCCGCTCCTTGATATGTTCCCAATCAACGTAGTTACAACCGCTGAGCGGCCCAATGGCCAACAGTAAGGCCACAAGCTTTGCAATTATTAAAAATCTTTGTTTTTTCATGAAACCACTCCCGGCAATTCCACTATGTCGCCCAACCTATCGACAATTTTGGTGAATTATTTAGTGATTTGTAGCGTTTTATAGCGAGAATTATAAAAATTGAGCAAAAAGGCCGAATATAATCTATGAGCTATCAAAAGATATACACGTTTTGGGGGTCAGTGCTATGGAAAAATCAGATCTCGATGTCCAATACGGGCCAATCCGTCAACTATTGCCGAAATTCTAAGGGCAGTTTCACCACGGCAATAGGGAACTTGATACTCGATGGTTTCGTAACATTTCTTTTCGTAGTTATATTTATAGTCAAACAATCCACTAACTAACATCCCTTCCACTTCTCCGCTTTCCGCATTAATAACCGGAGATCCTGAGTTTCCAGTAAAGGTATCCAACGTAGTAGTAAAGTAAATTTCATTTAAATTGTTAATAATCTCTCCATGCTCAGCAATTTTAGTGGGCAGGCCAGAAGGAGTCCCCACCGCCACCACGGTAGCATTATCTGGTATTATGCCAGATTTTCTCAACGGAAGTGCTGCACGGCCTTCCACTTTTCGATCCAATCGAATAAGGGCATAATCCATGTAGTCCAGCGGCCCCATACTATCGGCCACAACTTCTTTGCAGCGATAGATTTGCTGGCGACTAAAGCGCGAGGGATTACTTCCATCTTGATTTATCACAAAATCAAAAATCCAATAATACCATTCACAACTGTTAGAAATCATCTCCACGCAATGTCCAGCAGTTAAAATGAGATCCTCTCCCACTAAAAAGGCCGAGCATTCTGAAATAGCAATTTGTCCAATGAAACGTTGATTGCTACAAAGATTAAGCGGCGAAGGCATCCCGTCAAACTTTAAATCCCCACTCCCATCACGAACTTCCGTTAACCAATAATCTGGAATAAGTGCGGCAACTGACTTGGCCCACTCCCGATACTTAGGAATCGAACTATTATAAACATCTACTCGGTCATCTATTCCGTAAATACTTTGTGTCTGATACATATTAGTTGTTCCGGCCCAGAGATTGAAACTCAAAGGTAGCAAGCTAAAAATATATATAAATTTTTTCATCTGTCACACATCCAATGTTGAGTGAAATAGGCAAAAATGCTATACCGATAAACTATAATTCGTCCAATAAAGTTATCTGACAATGTACAACATTTTGCCGCCTAAAAATCCATCGCCTCATTTTTAGTTCTTGCTATAATTTATCCTATGAGAAATTCTAAAAAACCCCATCATCTCCCGGCAATTTTTTTACTTAATTTAATTATCCTCCATATTTGGGCCGAAGAACCAAAACGACTTTGCGATCTTTTAGAGATCTATGAATGTCCCTCCAATACCGGCCGAGGTTATAACCGCTCGGTAGGGGCATCTATGCCAACCTCCTCTTCGGCCTTTAACTCAAATCCTTCCGCACTCTCAATGGATAAAGGATTTGGCCTAGAATTATTGGCCGCTGGAGGAACTTTTGATTTTTCAGCAGTCTCTGGAACTGGAAGAGTTGGAGCGGGAATCACCACCTCTATGCCGGAAAATACCTTTTTTGGTAATACTACCTCAGAAAACCCTATCGATTACGCCACGCGTATAGAAGATGGAGAAAAATTCCAATCAAAAAAATACAATTTGGCCGGAGCAATGAATCTCTATGGGAAAAAACAAAATTCCGTCTTCAATCTCAATGCGGGAACAATGGTGGTTTACAATAAAGATACAAAAAAGAGCACCTTCGGGGGTGGTGGCTCTGTTTCATTAGGCCCTATTTCCTTTGGTATGGCCACCCTCTCAGATTATTGGCAGCACTACGATATTTATCTACCAGAACAAGAGATTGGTGATCCCGTAAAATACCCCATACTCTCCACCTCTTGGGGATTAAAACTTCCCTTTCTGGCCATGGATTATACTAAGCTGGTGAATAAAGTTCCTGATCATGAATTTACCGTAACAATTTTCACCGTCGGGATATACTATAAGTCTTGGATTTTTACCTATAGCAAGCGCACTGAACTTTCTGAACGGGCCACCTATGATCTATCTAGCGATATTTGGAGCTATGAAGAAGAAAAGGTGAACACCTTCTTAGGTGCTCAATATGGCCTGCATAAATACTTACTCGTAGGAATTTTTTACAACTACTATTTGCTAAATGAGTACTCCATTGGAGTGACTATTTTTATCTAACTTTTAGCGTCGCTTTAGCTTTACAATTCTCTCTTTAATAGTATCTGCCAACCGTGAAATACCGATGTCAATCTGCTCTAGCGTCGGATAAGAGAAGTTTAGTCTCATCGTATTTTGCCCTTTGCCATCACAGTGAAAAACACTACCTATAACGTACGCAACCTTTTTCTCAATGGCCTCGTGAAACATGTCATCAGCATCTAACAATTCTGGCAACTTCAAAAAAAGAAATAATCCTCCTTCCGGTTTCATCCAAGAGATGCCTTCGCCTTTTGGCATATATTTTTCTAAGGCCCGATCCATAGCATCACGTTTAACTCGATAAATATCTATGATCTTTTTTACATGATTATCTAAAAGGTTTTGTTTTAAAAATTCTGCTGCAATCAATTGATTAAACCCCGAAGTACAAAGATCCACGGACTGTTTGGCCACGGAAAGTTTGGCAATAATATTTTTATGCCCAACAATCCACCCCAGACGTAGGCCAGGAGCAAAAATTTTAGAAAAAGTTCGACAAGTAATTACATTTCCTTCCTTATCAATAGCGTGAAGAGCATCTGGCCGTTTTCCTTCAAAACGTAACTCCCTATAAGGAGAATCATCGATTAACAAAACATTGTAGCGATTGGACAACTCCACGGCCTTTTGGCGGCGCTCGTTAGTCCAAGTTACGCCAGAGGGATTTTGGAAATCTGGCACCGTATAGATAAATTTGTAGTGCTCTTCGCTTAATTGCAGCTTGCGCAACTTAGACTCTAGATCCTCCATAATCATGCCCTGATTATCCGAGGCCACGCCAATAAAACGTGCACCATAAGCGGTAAAGGCCTGTAATCCCCCAAGATAAGTTGGCAATTCCACCAAAAGCGGATCAGTGGGATCAATAAATACTCGGCCAACTAAATCTAGTGCCTGCTGAGAGGAAGCGGTTATTAAAATATTTTCTGCCCCCACGTGTATGCCATCTTTTTTCATCAAAATGGCCACCTGTTCTCTTAACTCTATTAGGCCCTCTGTCTCTGTATACTGGAGAGCGATGTGTGCTTTATCTTTTAAAACTTTGGCCGCAATCTCGGCAATACTCTCAGTTGGAAAACTCTCGGGGGAAGGAAGTCCTCCAGCAAAAGAGATCATATCCGGTTTATTAGTAAGTTTTAATAACTCGCGAATGGCGCTACCTTTTACTCGTCTAGATGTTATTGAATAGTTCTTGATAAGATCAATCATTGAAGGCCTCCCAAATTATTTGTGCGAAAATCATAGCGAGGGGCCAAGTTGAAGTCAACGATTCTCTACGGGCGATTGCAGATATTTGGCCGCCACTTTTTGATAGTAGTTTTTTACCGAATCGACATATTCCAACTTTTGAATATAAGAACCTGGGTAGAAGCTATGTTCAAAACCATCAAAAAATAGATAGTGATACTCTGCTGGCCCAATTTTAAATGCCTTCACGGCCTTTTCGATCTCATTAGTAACGGTAGTTTTGCTTACCGCTCGATTATCCGTACAAAAAGTTGTACAAAGTCGGGCCTGACGCATCTGTGCGAATTGATGATTTTCTAGTTTCCCAATTGATGGATTAGTTTGCATATTACTGGTTAGGCAGACTTCTATAGTAATTCGATTCTCCGCAATATATTTTGTTAGCGCATTAATGTATTTATCTTTATCTAAAATCTCTGGGGCAATAATCCTATTTTTATCAAACAAGTAGTAACCGTGGCCAATACGATCGGCATGCAGTTCTGTTATGGCCTGAAAAATCGACTCAGCCCCATAGGCCTCTCCCGCATGCACAGTCTTGTGCATAAAATTTTCATGCACAAATTGGTAGGCCTTCCAATGATTTTTTGCCGGGAATCCATCTTCTTGGCCGGCCAAATCAAAACCCACGATGGGAATAGCGAGCTTGTCGCGAATATGAATAACCCCCTGGGCCAATTCGTAAGAAGCAAGCGGGGCCACTCGCGTTTTAGAAGAGAAAGGATGGGCATCCAAAAACTTGGCATAGTAATTGGAAAATTTACCAAAGGAGCGCATCGCGCAAGCAATGATTCCGTAAATAAAGCGCGGTTTTTGGCCATTTTTGACCGCCGCTGAATTATTAAACTCCGACTGCGCTCGGGCCAGCCCATTGTTGACGCTAACTAATACCGCCTCTAAATCCATCTCGTCATTCATATGCAGCTGCGGAGCAAAGCGTACTTCCACATAGAAAACATTCTCCGCCAAATTATCTAGTGCAAACTCATAGGCCACACGTTCTAAATTATCTCTGGTTTGCATCACTGGAACAGTGTAACCAAAGCAAGTGAGATACTCCCCTAAATCTTTGTAATTATCTTTAAATAGCAGCTCATTCAACCCATCTACCGTGGTAGATGGTAGTTTAATTTTGCCAGATTTTGCCAAATCAATCAAAGTATCTAAACGAAGCGACCCATCAAGATGAACATGCAAATCGGACTTTGGAGCATCTTTAAAAAAATTTCCCATTTCTATTTTGCCTATTTTTTATTTAAAATAATTTTTTCCCATCGCTTAAAATAGTCTATACAAACTTGCACCATTGCCACTATGGCGTCTGGCCCTATGGGTTTAAAAATAAGTCCAGCTGCTCCATCTAGGTAACAGTTAGTTTTGACCGTCAATGAAGGATCTCCGGTGGTAACCACAATTTGCATATTGGGAAAAAGGTCAAGACAATAGTGCACTAAAGAATCTCCCGATATTTTTGGCATTCTGACATCCGTGACCAAAATATGCGGCCGATGTTCTTTAATGAATTCAAATGCTGTCTCTGAATCACTGAAGGCCTTAATTATAAGCTCATCACCAAAATGGTCATCCAAATACATCTCGATGACTTCGGCAACTCCCTCCTCATCATCCAACACGACAACGGAATAAGGCCCCTTAAGCTGATCAAAAATGCTTTTTTTAGTCATCCCCTCATCCTCAAAAAAAGTGAAGCATCGATATTAGCGAGCAATCATATAATTGTAGTAAGATTTTCATCTTTCTTCCAGAATTTTTATAAAAATCACTATCCGACTATTCCAATCAACAACTGTAGCAAAAAAAATTCTTCTTCCGAGGCCCTTTTCAAAAAAAATTATCCGCTTATACTAAGTGGTAATCTTATACACACTTAGGAAAAGACTATGAGCGCACCAAATACTGCTCCGGCCGCAAAAAAAGTTACTATCTCCAATAAGCTTAAAATATTAGTCGTGGATGACATGCCAACCATGCGCAAAGTAATTATTCACATGTTAAAAGAGATTGGCCTTGCTAACGCCTCAGAAGTGGATGATGGGGATCAGGCCTGGATAGAAATTAAAAATGCTATAAAAGATAATGTCCCCTATGAACTAATCGTCTCTGATATCAATATGCCAAAAGTAAATGGATTAGAGCTATTGGAAAAAGTACGCAATGATCCACAGACTAAGCGAACTCCTTTCTTGATTATTACGGTAGAAGATCAAACTTATACCGTAATGAAGGCCGTGCAATTAGGAGTTAGTAACTACATCGTTAAACCCTTCTCTCCGAATATCCTAAAAGACAAAATTTATCGCATCTTTGCTGAACAAAAAGAGTGATAATGACTTTATTAAATGAAACTTTCTGATACAGACAGAATTGTTATCATTGGCACAACCGGTGTTGGAAAAACCACATTGGGAAAAAATCTTTCTGCCAAACTCAATCTTCCTTTCATCGAACTTGATGGCCTTAAGCAAGGGCCAAATTGGGTAGAAACGCCGGACGATATTTTTATCAAAAAGGTCGACGAACTTACCTCTCAAAATAAGTGGATTGTAGATGGGAACTACGGAATTATTCGCGACATTGTTTGGCCGCGCGCACAAGCAATTATATGGCTTGACTACTCTTTTGTTAGAATTTTTTTTCAGCTGTTCATGCGAACGATAAGACGATCTTTAAAAAATGAAGTCCTCTGGAATGGCAATCGGGAAACTCTAAGGAAAACTTTTTTTAGTAAAAGCTCAATACTTCTTTGGGCCATTACCGATCATCCACGTAAAAAGAAAATTTATCCCAAGCTTTTAATAGATGAAAAGTATGCGCACGTAAAAACTATCCGACTCAACACGCCAACCGATCTTGCGGATTTATTAAAAGAATAATATGCTACTTCCGAACTTGAATTCAGGAGTTATAAATTTATGATTGTTTTATCTCCTATTTCCGCTCAAAACCTTGATGAGGCATTCAATATTTCTGCACAGGCATTTGGAATTAGTGGCCATCTTCAAAGCGTTCCTCAAAAGGTTTTTACAGAACTTTTTTATGCATCTCCAGATAATTGGACAATGCTACTCGTTAACCACAACCCAGCGGCCTTAGTGGCCGTCATGGATTACCCTGACTTCATATACGTTGGATACATGGTTGTTTTACCATCACATCAACGGCAAGGCCTTGGCAAATTATTGATGGAATCGATTATTGAAAAATATGCTAGCAAAAAGAATATTTTGCTAGATGCCAGCGTAAAAGGATTTTCGCTCTACGAAAAAATTGGCTTTAAAATCGTTGATAGGGCCTTTATATTTTCACTTGATCGACTTGGCATATTGCAGAATTGCCCAGACAGCGAAATTACCATCGAAGAAATGCGCATTCATCACCTAATAGAAATTCGAGTATTGGATCAAAAAATATTTGGCACTGAGCGCTTTCCAATAATTGAACATTTTCTAAAACTATTTTCAGACCGCGCATTTGTCTCCATCAATCGAAAACAGCAAATAACCGGGTACTTTATTGCTCAATGGAACGCGTTGGGGCCATTTGTCGCAATAGATATTGCTTCTGCGCAGCAACTTCTGCAAAAGGCCAGTGTATTGTCATTTTCTGGAACACCAACCGTTATTATTCCAGAAAAAAACGTAACAGGAAGTAATTTGTTAGCAACGGTTGGTCGACAAGTGCGCCATTGCACCCACATGGCATATAACGGCTCAACAACATATCAAAGAAGAGAAAATATCTTTGGCCAGATTACGCTGGCATCTGGATAGTTAGTAATGTCTTGCTAAAAAATCTGCAACAGAAATTTTAAAGATCTACTGTGATGGATCTATATTCATCGGTGCTGGCGCTGTGGTAAATTTCCAAATATAGGTGGGCATATCAATTCCAGTCTTACTGACTAGATATCGTTTATACTTATCGCTGCCAAGAGTTAGATAATACGATGTATTTGCTTTTAATTTGCCAGTTATAGTAACCACTAAGGTTTTAGAATCTTTCCATTTGGCATTATTGTAACAAAGTTCTTGGCAACGATTGGAGGTGAAAATGACGTTTTCCAGCATGGGGGTATTAAATGTCACAGAAATTTCCGAAAGATTTATTGAAACACTTTTTGAATTATTTAAAGGGGCCGTAGTTAGAACATACGGATTTTGGGCCATGGACAGATCAATCTTCGATAGATAGTTTAACCAACCAGCTTCAATTTCAACTTTTGATTTAAAAAAAACTTTTTGGAAACTACTTTCCAAGTCACGCGTTTGGCCAACACTTAAAAAAAAGTGATTTAGTTCCTGCTGGCCATAGGTATCTAAAATAAAAAAATTAAAACTGGCCCCAACATGATAGGCATAAAAATTCCAATCAGCAGTATTTGGATTGCCAAAATAATTTTTCCAATCTGCAACTTTCTCAAAGGAGACGTTTTGTTTTTTATATTGAGTGGCAGAAATAGGAAGTGCTTCTTCATGCTTATATTCTTCCAGCCTATTTGCAAGTATATTTCCCACAATACAAGCATATCCCTCATCAAAAAAACGAAACTTGCCATCCAAACTGGCCCCTGCAGTATATTTCCAAAGGGCAAGATGTGACGTTTCGTGGGCAATGAGATACGTTGACATTTTAGCAAACCTATTGCGTGATAAGTAAATTGTATTTGTCCTGGTATTAAACTTCGAAACATCTTTGTCGGTAAAAACAACCAAAATCTTCTCCGGCATACTCGTTGGATAAAATTTCAACATCTCCTGATACTTGGTCTCGTATTGCAAAAGAGGCTCCCCTCCTTCACTAAAAAAATGCGCTCCAGTTTCTGCCTGAGCAAAAAACGAAAGAAAAAAAATTATCGTCAACAAAGCAGAGAGTTTTAATTTTATCATAACAGCTCAAGTCTCAAGACATCAATCATTGCGAGGATAAAAAACATCGCGAAAGGTCTGCCAAAAACCGATATTCGGCTTGAGAAAATTAGAAAAGATTTGGTTGCAATTGTCAACGCACTTGTGTGCATAAGTAATTTTAGCGAGATTGAATCATACTCAATAACTTGTCGATTATCACTTGATGATGAGTGATGTTGATAAAATGCGAAGCATCGGGGACAGAGATAAGTTCAAAAAGAGGTGTGGACTTCAATCTGGCCAGTGACCCTTCTGAAATGGAACTTAAATTTTCTGCCACCAAAATAATACTTTTTTTATCTTTAATGTCATTCATCTTCTCAAAAATATGCCACTGATTATTAATTTTTAGACAAGACATTACCTCATTTAGTTTGTGCACCCCTGTTCGCCAAATCGCCGGCCCATCAACCGTTGGGTAATACACTTGACTTGCTAACAAAGAATATGCGTTTCTATCTGGAACCAGTTCTTTAATCTGTTTTTTTAAACTCTTCCAATCTTGATTCATGTTAAGTTGAGGAACAACGTTGTAGGTTAACTTATAAAACTCGGTATCTTCAATTGGAGCAGGCGAAATATCGCCAAACACTCCCCCAAGATAAAGCCGCGGAAACTTTGCCATGAAATCAAAAATGATTTTACCTCCATAGCTAGAGCCAAAAAAGTAAGCCCCCTTTCCACCAAACTTTGTTTCAAGCATATTTGCAATCATGTCTGAACCGTGATCATAATCAATCGTTTTTAAGTCACGATCAGCAATACTTTTCTTTTTCAGCTCATAATTAAAATCAACAAAAATCACATGAAAGTGATTGTGCAAAGATTCCAAAAACTTGAGCTCCTCCACTCCTCCCATAAGTCCATGCACTGCAACCAGTAAGGGCAAAGTTTTAGCTCCAACAGTTTCATAATATAACGACATGTGGTTCTCCTTTGATAATTGCATCGGAAAAACTGTTTTGTAACTTTTGACTAGACTTCGTTGCTTTCTTTATTTCCTGTAACAAATATGACGTCGACGCTAATAAAAGTTTTAATGTATTCGTTTCACTATTTTTGGTATCGCCCTCGCCGGCAGTGTACTGAAATAATCTGTCAATTTTGCTCCAATTTAAAAATTTAAGTAATCCCTTTGCGTCCGACAGATAGCTATTTAAAAAAACTTCTCCTGTTTTTGATTTGAAATAATCTTCTGGCGCAAAAAAAGCATGTTTCGATTCATTGGCATTTTTTAAAGGCAGATACTTTTTAGAAATCTCTTTTAAGAGATATTTTTCCGTTAGTCCACTGATAAGAAAATTGGCCGGGTAAGACATCGCCAAATTTGCCACCTCCAGATCCAAAAATGGAGTTCTGCCTTCAATGGAATTTGACATTTCTTGTCTATCTCCAAGATTTGCTAGAATATAATGCAGAAGATCTAACCTAATATCCAACCAGAGTTGATAGCTAAGTTGATTTTTGCATTCAGTGATATTATCCATCTCTGCCAGATATTTTATCTTTTGGGTGCTACTTGCAATCAAGTTTTTAATCTCTTTACCAAAAAGATATCGGGCATTTTTCTCATTGATTAAACGTTTAAATTGGCCTGGATACTCCCCATCAAAAATCGCTTTTATTTCTGCCTCAAATGGATAATCCTTCCCACATAAATATTTACTGCCGGTCCCGGCCCTCTTCTCTATAAAACTATTTATCACCTTTTCGGCCGCAAAAAGTGGATGTCTGGCCAAAAATCGATCTAGTTTATTCAAACGATGGTGAGCATAACCGGCAAAAAGTTCATCCGCCCCCTCTCCGGATAATACAACCTTTAAATGCTTAGAAGCAAGACTGCTTAGAAGATTTTTCGCCGCCCCATGTGGATTAATTATCGGAGATTCAAACGCAACAATCGATTGCCCTAAATGATCAAAAAAATTTTGCTGACTTAATACAACTATCTCATGCTTAACTCCCAAATGCTTGGCCACCGCCATTGCCTTGTGAGATTCATCATATTGTTTATCTTCAAAGCTTACCGTAAATGCCTTGGGTCTGGCCCCCTGTTCACACATGAGGCCCAGCATTAGAGCACTATCGATTCCTCCACTTAAATATGATCCAACCTCCACATCCGCCACCAACCTTCTTTTCACACTGTTTTTTAGTGCAAGTTCTAATTTGTAAGTGGCCTCCTCTTTGGTGGTGTGTTTGATTCTCGTCTGATCAAATTTAAGCGATTCCAGGGCCGTTTCGATAAAACGATTTTTTGTAATGTCGTATTCGTATGATCTATCAGGATACACGTGCTGAATGTTTTGAAATAAAGTTTCCATAGGCGGGATGAAGCTGCAGATATAATTGATCAGATAATTAGTGTTAATCTCATACGTTTCGTTTGCAAGAATGGCCTTTATCTCGCTGGCCAAAACTATCGAATTATTTTTTTTCAAGATATAAAGCGGTTTTACTCCAAATGGATCTCTCCCAAAGTAAACTCGCTTTTTGGCCAAATCATAAAATATATAGGCATATTCCCCATGAATGTTTTTTAAAGCGGAAATTCCCTTCTTCACAAAAAGATTGAGCAATACTTCGCTATCCGAATTGGTATTAAAATATACGCCTTCTGACTGTAACTCCTTTTTGATTTTTTGATAGTCGTAGATCTCCCCGTTCACTATCCCAATTACATTCTTATCATATGAAACAAGCGGCTGACCTCCAGTTGCAAAATCAATAATACTTAGTCGCGTATGGACAAGAGCGCAATTATCAGTTGAATAATAACCAAAACCATCGGGGCCCCGGTGAAAAAGTGAAGTAACTGTTCTTTGCAATTTGGACCGATCAAAATTAACTTGCGGGCCAAACTCTCCCCAAATCCCACACATACTATTCTTTTCCTAGGGCCTTTTGTTTTGCTTTCCACTCTTCTACAATCTCGTCTGGAACTAATTTGGAGGAGACTTTTGGATCTAAAAATGAGTATAAAATCTCTGCGCTTGCCTTTTTTTTCCCATCCACAGTAATTGTTCCGGTACATAGCGCGTACTGACTAGTTAATTGGATAACCTGGGCCTTCACTTCGCATTTATCACCAGGGAAAATGCTCTGGTAAAATTTTGCTTTCTTTACGCTTGCAAGGGCCGGCGCAAGTTGGCCATCATAAACCTTTATGCATTTTCCTCCCGCTTGCGCGATCATCTCAATTTGTAAAACTCCAGGAACGATGGGGTAATTTACAAAATGATGTTGGAAGATCTCTTCTGATCGCGTAAAACACTTTGTGGCCGTAATTGTTTTCCCAGGATCACACTCTGTAATTCTATCGAGTAAATACCATAGCATTTTAATTCTCCTTAATTAAAAACTTTAACCTATTTGGAGGCGTCAATATCTTCCTTCCTGACAATCGTTTGATAAGTGAATTCTTTTAGCATTATAAAATTATTTCATGATTCTATTTTTTTTCTATTAGAAAAGCTCCTGGAAAATAATTCCTTGATACCCTTTTGAAAACATCAGTGATAAAATTAACGAAAAAAATCGAGGGTATAATGTCAAAAGTACTATGGAAGCATTTTGTTTATCCACACGGTAATAACCTGGGAGAAAAAACAGTGCATATTCGATGCATCTCCCCTGAGAAGATTATCGAGAAGGTAAGGAGTTTTAGTTATAGTAACAAACAATTGCTGGGGGAATTTAGTCAGGCAACAAGATCATGTTCTAGGGCCTGTTGTTTAATGCATTTTGCTTGCGCAAACATCTCGGCAGAACATTTAAAGTTAATACGGGACGATTCCTTTCGCGTGGGGATTTATTGTGCAGTAGAAAATGGGAGTGTCGACTATGAAATAGTTGAAAAAGTACTTGAAGGAAAGCGTGAGGAATTTCACCAAAACTACAAACGAGAAAGAAACCCTAAAATGTATTTAAAGCAGCTTCCCAATTTGGCCGCGGCCCAAATTGGAATATCCTACGAGATCAATGGCCCAACCTACGTCTTCACTCATCCTCAGCTCGGAGCAATTCATGCGCTAGAGCAAGCGGAGTTTGATTTAGCTCAATCTCAAATTGACTTTGCTTTGGTGATATGTGCGTTTAGTGATGAAGACCCACTCAATTTATTAAAACATAAACAGCTCCAAGACCTCCCGCTCTCAGAAAGTGCAGTGGTACTTTTATTAGGGACTGGAAGCGAAAAATCAGAAACAATGACTTCCCAAAAACGTGATTATAATTATGGAATGACAAATCAATTAATATCCAGGTTTAATTTCAAGGAGGAATAAAAATGAACGACAAAGAACTATTTGTGAAAATTCAAGAAGCTATTGCAGACGTTTTAGATATCGATACTGATGAAATACAAATGGAAAGCAAGATCCTGAGTGATTTAGGCGCCGAGAGTATCGACATGTTGGACATAGCATCTGAATTGGAAAAAATTATTAACAAAGAAGTTGATTTGGCAAAACTTCGCGCATTATTACCTACTGATAAAGCGATGGTTGTTGGCGATTTAGTTAAATTTTTAAAAAGTTTATAGCTATGACAACTTTACGAAGGAAGGTATATATAACATCTTGTGGCGTAATTTCTTCCATGGGATGTAACGTTGAATCATTTACCCAGAATATGTTTGCTGGCAAATCCGGAGTGAAAAACATCAGAGGCAGTGGAGAATTTTCAGAGGATTTTCCAATCCCCTACGCTGGTATCATTGAAGATTCCCTTAATCATTTTAAATATACTCCTCAACACATCATAGACAGTTTGGAAAAAACTGGGGAGCTGGCCCGATCGTGGCGCTGTACTTTACTGGCGCTGGAACAAATTTTTGGCCAGATTAAAAGCGTCGAATCAATTGACGCATTTGTATATGGCACTCCAGATGGAACTGGATACGAAGTAGTGGAAGATGCCTATAAAAAGAAAAACAGTGTGGATTTTGACTTTAAGCTTTTAAGTGGGGATGGTTGTCATCAATTTTTAATTGATAGCATTAGATCATATTATGGAGTTGAACTTAAACGAGAGAAAATTTACTCTATTAACGCAGCTTGTGCGACCGGGAATCAAGCATTAGGCATGGGACTACAAAGAATCCGTGCCGGCCAATGGGATCGAGTCCTCGTTGCCGGCGTAGATACCAGATGCACACTAGCAAATATGATGAATTTTCACATGCTGATGGCGTTATCTACTGCGGAAGTTGAACCAAGTACTGCCAGTCGGCCATTTGATTTAACCAGATGTGGCTTTGTAAGAGGAGAAGCGGCCGGAGTATTGCTCTTAGAATCGGAGGATTCACAAAAAAAATCTAAAAATCCAATTCTGGCGGAAATCGTTGGTTATGGAAACACTTCCGACGCATTTCGACTTACCGATCCACGAGAAGATGGACTATGTCTACAAAAGGCGATGGCAAATGCCATTAGTGATGCAGGTATTGAGAAAGAACAAATCGATTATATCAACGCACACGGGACATCAACGCTATTGAATGATAAAATAGAAACTTTCGCCATAAAAGAACTATTTGGTGAGCATGCCTATAAGTTGGCCGTGAGTTCATTAAAATCTCAGATTGGACACTCCACTGTTGCGGCAGGCATCTTAGAAAGTATTGCCTGCGTTCAAATGCTTCGACATCAAAAACTTGCCCCCACTATAAACTTACAAACGAAGGATCCTCTCTGTGATTTAGATTATGTTCCGCTTGTAGCGAGGGATAGCAAGGTAGAATATATTTTGAACAATAATATTGGGTTTGGTGGACAAAATATTTGTGTTGTATTGAAAAAAGCGTGAGGGTATTACCTTGAAAAAATTGGCATTAATTACGGGTGGAACTTCCGGTCTTGGATATGCATGTGCGACCAAACTAGCACAACACTACGACCTTGCGTTAGCATATGGTAGCAATGAGGAAAAGGCCATTCTTGCAAAGTCGCAAATTCAGGCCAATTTTCCCGAATGCCGTGTGGAGCTATTTAAGGGGGAATTAAATGGCCACAAAACAGCACAGGAATTATATTCTCGGGTTGGTGAACAATTTACCAACTCTCCGGCCATTCTTATCAATAGTGCCGGTCGATTAAGAGATGGCCTGTTTTTAAATATGGACTTTTCAGTTCAGGAAGAAATGGTGCAAGAGCATCTCCTGACAACCATGGCGCTTTCTTATTTGTGTCTTAAAAACATGTATAAAGAAAAATTCGGAAGAATTATTAACTTCTCTTCCGTGAGCGCAAACTATTTTAAAAAGGGGCAAGTCGGATATGCCTGCGTTAAATCAGGAATAGAGGGTTTTACTAAGTGTTTGGCCATGGAGGTTGCTCATCGTGGAATTACAATAAACGCATTGGCCCCAGGCCTTATCGAAACGCCTATGACGCAAAAAATGGTAGATGAACTACGAGAAGAAAAATCACTAAGAAAAAAAATTCCTATTGGTCGAGCTGGCCGGCCAGAAGAAGTAGGAGAATTGGCCTTATTTTTATGCTCAGAAAATGCAAGCTATATAACTGGTAGTGTAATCACAATAGATGGTGGCCGCTCTTTAGGAGATAATTCGGTATGACAAACACCTACGTAATAACTGGGGGAACAAGAGGAATTGGCAGAGGCATTAGTCTAGAGTTACTCGCAAAAGGCCACAAGGTCTTTGCCTTGTATGCTCGAAATACGGATGAAGCAAACAAGCTGATAGAGTTGGCAAAAAATTTTCCAGGCCAGTTAATTTGTCTTCGAGGTGATTTAACAAAAGAAGATAACCTCGAACAAATTCTCCAACAAATTTTAAATTCCGCAGGCGCAATACAAGGGCTTATTCACTGTGCGGCCAGTGGAGTCCACCGTCCAGTAGATCAGTTAAAAACCAAACATCTTAGATGGACGTTTGAGACAAATGTCTTTTCATTTCATGAACTGCTGCTTGGACTATTACCCATACTTACAAAGAACTCAAAAGTAATTGGGTTAACTTCTGCAGGGAGCGATAGATACTTGCAGCAATATGCCGCGGTTGGAAGCAGTAAGGGGGCACTCAATTCCCTATTTCGTCACTATGCGGTTGAACTTGCGCCCCGAGATATCGGAGTTTCGTTAATTTGTCCAGGGATGGTGGAAACAGATGCCATTAGTAGTTTTCCAAACCGAGAGGAAAGGGTAAATGGTGCCAGGTCACTAACGCCATCAGGCAGATTAACCTCTGTGGAGGATGTAGCGCAGTTTGTGAGCTACATTTTATCGGTTGAGCACAATCAATTCACCGGACAAACGTTTTATCTCGATGGTGGGAAAAGTTTGCTGGCCTAAAGAATGCAAAGCTCTTTTAACAAAACCTTTCCCGTGTTGGATCTTGGGAAACATTTTTTTTCTACCACTTCGATGGGAACTTTAAATCTTCTTTTTAAATCTTGCTTTAGCTTTTTTGTCACCCAATCTGAGGTTGGAATTGAGTTGGCAATTGACTCCAAAAACAAATACGCCTTATGTCGATTACCAGTTTTAATCGGCAGACAAACCGCATCTTGATAATACTTTTTAATTTCTTCGCAACTCATGACCGTCTCTTCAATATGAGCAGCAGAAATTCTTTCGCCGTTGATTTTAATTATGCCATCTGCGCGGCCATGGATAAAAAGTCTTCCTTCCTGTGACAACATTCCAATGTCACCCGACTTAAAATATCCCTGCGAATCAATTACATTAGTTTCCTCATTGTAATGGCCTTTCATGAGAGTTTTGGCCTTAATAAAAATGGCCCCCTCCACCCCTGCCTTACAGAGTTTATTCTCCTCGTCCCTAATTTGGATTTGAACACCTTCAAGTAAACTATAACCATTGTTGCCATCAAACAACCGCTCTCCATCTTTGATACATGATAAGGCAATGCGTGTGGCCTCTGTAAGGCCATAGCCTTTGTAGATCCTTGCATTCGGGAAAAGTGAACTTGCCACTTCAATATCAGAATCAGAAATCATTCCACCAGATAATGAGAGCGTTTTAACATGTGCTGCCGCAGGAAGGCCTCGCAAATTTCTTTCTTGGTGTAAATATGGGAGCAAATCACAGATTAATGCTAAATTATCGCCCTTGCTTTCCAGTATATTCCGATAGACAGTACCTAGATTAGAAAGCGAAGGAGCAAAGTATGCGTTTCCGCCTGATAAAATGGTAGGGAAAAAGTGTGTATTAATACACATGGTGTGCGAAAGCGGAAGTATGATTGTGGAAGTTGTATTCGAGTTAAGCAAAAACTCGGCCCGCAAACTCTGGGCCAAAAAAACTGTTCCCTCGGCCGGAATCATAATTCCACAAGCTTGGCCTGTTGATCCTGAGGTGTAAAGTATCATGCCTACATCTGGCGGGAGTTTACTATGAGTTTCATGATTATTTATAATTTTAAACTCAAGGGTAATGCTTGTCTCTGAAATCCGTTTTAATACCCCGTAGTTGATATCACTCTCGCAAACAGAGACAAATCGCTCATCATGAGACGAAGTAATTAGTAAGCTCATTTCCTTTGTACTGATCATTTCAAATGTATCTTTTTCTTTAAAAACAATGGGCACCCGATTACTTAAAATTATCGCTATCGTTGTTAACGCCTGTAAAACACCATGCGGAAGAGCTAACCCTATTACGTCTCCACTACTTGTAGAGGCCTTAATGCTTCGGACGATTGGCGCAATTAATGTTGAAATATCGGCTCCAGATAACTTCAGAGAATCGTCACTTAAAAGAATTTTATCCGCAAAACTAGATAGTGCACGTTCTAACTCTGAAGATAAAACGTTAGGAATAATTTTATTTTTATTCTTCACTGGTGTCCTCGTCTGCTGAATTGAAATATACTAACAGTGATTTCATCGCGCGACTCATTACTTGAAAATTTTCTTCATTTGTTAAGAAGTTTCTTACATCAAACGTCGGATCAAGATTTTCCAACAATGGTGAAAAATAGTCATAACATTGATCGTTGCCCTTGATTGGTTCTCGCATGGGGATTCCCCTTTCTTTATTTGTCGTCCTGTATCCCACTATAACCTTTTTCTCCCCAGAACATAACTTTACTGCGTTCTCCGTCTCTTCATTAAAAAGTAAGTTAAAGGCAATAAGATTTGGTTCCCCTGTTGGGAATGATAAAATAGTAAGGTCCGAAACACTTCTTATGATTTTGCCCAAGAGGGAGCGTGGTTGTCTAATCTTGGCAATAGATTTTGCCTTTCTATTAATTTCTTTTAATACTTTGTTTGTGTTGATACTCTGCTCTTTGAGCACCCTGCTAAAGACGTTACTCTCCAGCTTGACGAGAATGTTTGTTTTAATGTTGAGCATATCGACATACCCAACCATCTTAAATCGCCCATCAAAAACAAAATCTGCCGGAGTCAAATATTCTCGACTTAAAGTACCAAATTTAGTGATGACTTCATAGGCCACTGGTAAAGTGGTCGTTAACTCAGTAACTGGCGCAATGCCGCCAGCTCTCATCGCCTCTTCCACTAGCTCAGTACAGGTTAACATATTTCGATCATTATTTTCGACCCTGGCGGTGAAATCAAATTTGTATGATCTCTGTTTCAATACCACTTTTTCAAAATAGGCACGAATTTTACTCTGCCAATCTTTATCCAACAATCTCCTTTCCTTTTCATCTAGGCGATACACTTCAAGATAAGTATTTATTCTTCCATTTAGATAATGCGAAAGTGGCGTGGCCCTCACGCCATCAGCATGCATATCAAAAACAGTTGGAACCGATCGTCCATTAACATGCATCAACACAAAAATTGCGGAGTGATTCCCGGTTTCTTCGGTGTCTCTAGTTGCGGTAGTCAACTCATAACTATAGGTGTTTGTATCTCCAACAATGAGGTCCCCGGTCTGAAATGTAATTCCATGAAAATAGGCGCTCTCGCCTTCAATTGGATAACTCGTTGCCAGCGATAGGTTTTTCCAGTTATCAAAAAGAGACCACAAGGTTCTTTCTAGCGTTTTGACCTCCAAAAATTTTTCAGGGGAATTTTTTGAAGATTTAATTCCAATTTTGCGAGCAAAATCATCTTTTAAGATGAATGGCAGTAAATCAAAAATTTCTTCAACTTGCTCCCTGCTTCTGGCCAATTTTTCAACATTTTTGATCAATTTTTGAGAAAACCAATAATTGAATATTTCCATTTTATATTTGAGGAACATGAGCTCTGAATGATTCGAGCGTTCCCGATGAAGCTGTACATATGACTTCTGAATTTGTTGATAGGAAGCTACTGTTTGTTCTATCTCGCTTGCCTCAAATTGAAAGTTTTCGATTTCATATGTAATATCTTGGGAGGTGATAGAATACCCGACAGATGGAAGAGTGAGAATCCACAAACAGACAACAACTACTTTAAAAATCATATATTTAAAATCCATGTGATGATCCTTGTAGTTAGGCCCATCACATTTACCATAAAAATGGGAACTGATGTGAAAAAGTAGTGATCTTAAGTAAAACTTACAGACGGAAAGTCAGGTTGATAGGCGAAATTACCATCGAAGTAATGCGTCTTCATCAATCATTGCGAGGATAAAAAACATCGCGAAAGATCTCTTTCAGAAAGGCAAAATAGGGCTCACGATATTTGCCAACCTCATTATGTAACTCATGATAGGCACCATCAAAAATCTTCAAAAGGAAGCCCTTTTCCACCTGTCCAAAATAATCACGAACGGCATTGACACTAACGACTCGATCCGCAGAACCAATCGCGCAAACCGCCGGACATTTTACTCTAAGCGGTTTTCGATAAACCTCTTTAGCGCTCTTCACCAACTCCAAGGCCAATTTGGTATGAAGTTTTAATGCATTTAAATCATCATGAATATATTGCTCTCGCACTCTAGCGTCATGTGAAAGATAACTTAAATCCACCAACCCCGCTAATTCGACGCTCGCAGAAATCGAGGCCAACCATTGCACCAAAGATAGCGGAGAGTAATTAAAAATTGATCCTAGTGCTCCCGATAATACAATTGGAGGTGCGGTGATAAAGCATAGTGATGGATAAAAATCATCGCGCACATAATCCGCCAAATACCCGCAAATAATTAATGCCCCCATGGAATGGCCCATTAAGGCATATTTTTCTGGCCGAAATTCCACTTTTAAAAAATTTATCACTTCGGACAAATCTTGATAATATTGCTTAAAATTATCCACGTGCGCCCGCCGTCCCTCACTCTTTCCATGGCCACGTAAATCAAACTGTAGAATATTAAAATCTGCTCCCAATAATTCCGCAATATATTTATGCCGACCTAGGTGCTCCGCAATTCCATGCACGGCCACGATCCAATAAGGCGATCCAATTTCTCGAATCTGTGCATGCAGAGAAATTCCATCGATCATTTTAATCTGTTTCGTTTCATGAATCATGCTATGCCTCCCGGGCAAAAATAGGCCAGGCCAATAACACAGGCGATAAACTGCTTGCTTATAAAAAAAAATTATAACATAATTAAACTAACCTAAAACAGCTAAAAAAAACGATTTCGCTATGTATTGTCCAAAATGTTTAAATAACACGCTAGCGTTGGCCTCTCACGGAATTGTGAATATCACAATTAATGGCAAACAGATGGACACTGGACGCTTCCTCTACAACGCAGATAAAGAATCCAAGCAAGAGATTATTGATAATTTAACCGATAAACTTATCGATTTTTTTAAATGGTATTCAACCTTCAAAAATCAAGATCCCATTAAATTCGTTCAGATTTCTAGTAGCGATTTTGTCTGCGAAGATAAGTGCGCTATTGATTTACGCACCAAATTCTCTGTTATTGACATACTAATCCCCAAAAGCACTGTTAACAAAATACTTCATGATTTAGGACAACAATACAATATGAAGATTGAACTGCAGGTTGACTAAAAAAATCAACTACACATCTTTTCGGTATTTTTTTCTCCGTTTATAACGCTCCGACAAGAGACTACAATAATATTATTGGACGGAGTGTTTAAAACAAAACAGTCGGGAGCATACATTAAAAGTTTTTTTCATAAAAAAGAGAAAATAATCTCGGCCTTTTGGGCCGCGCTGCTGCTGCTCTCCCTTTCCTCTAGCGCCATCGAGATTAAGTTAGATAACGATTTAAATCTGCGGGCCGATACTCCCGCAACGGATGAAGTACTTTTAGATAAAATCGCCACCCTCCCGCGAGGAACCATTCTCACTATTCCCGATAAATATTTTCCTAAAGAATTAAAAGGAGCTTCAGAGCATGCTCTTAACTTCTGGCTGGCCAATCACCATAAGCTCAAACGCTTCCCTCACGAAGATGGTAAAATAAAGCGAGACTATTTTGTCCCCGTAACTGTGGTAAGCACACCGGATAATCGACTTCCCCCTGGGACTATTGGCGAAGTCAATGTCGGGGCCCTAGCACGAGAGAGAGATCTGCAACTGCTGGCCACGGAAGAGACCCTTCTCTATCCCACAACACCTCCCCAACGGATGGATGCAATCACACCTTCTACTCCACTCGCTCAACTCTCAGTGGCAGACCCTCTTCCTATTTGTCCTGTTGAATTTATTCCCAATGCTGCTTCTGAAAAATTGGCCCGTGATGTTGCAGAAATTCTGGCGCAAAAAAATGTCGAAAGAACAAAAATGGCCACTATTAGAAACTATAAAGAAATTTGTCTAGTAGCAAATAACTATAACAGCACTTGCGCACCTCCTCCTTTTGAGAAGTTTCTACAATCCCTGCACGAAGAGGCAAAATTCAATGGAATTCCAGCAAATCTTTTGCTGGCCATGATGACAAAAGAGTCCGTTGGCCGCTGTGGGGCGACTAATGATGAGGACTCCGGTAGCAAAAGTTTAGGATTATTTCAAATAAACACCAAAACTTATAATAAGAGATACTGCACCAACAAGGCCAATCCGTCCTGTCTTACTCACCCTATCACTAATTTAAAAGAGGCCATTAAAATCTTGGTGGCCAAATATAAACGAGTAAATGATTTCTATCCACGGGCCAGTGATAACGAGATTGAGTGGAAGTCGCTAGATCCCAATAAACGTAATCTCTGGCGCAAGGCCTTGGCCGCCTACAACGGAGGAGAGGGATATGTCTTTCAGGCCTACAATGATCTTGTCTCCTTCAATAGAAAGTATCAAACCAATTTCGACCCAGACAATTGGGCGCATCGAAAACTCTTCTTATTTCGCATGATGCTAGAGAAGAACTACCAAGAATGGAGATTTCCCAATAGATATAAATATCGCCGCTCTTCAAAAAACGCTATTAGCAATCTCGTTTTTGCCGAGACGATTGCCGGAGAACAAGATGGAGATGCCTCTTTAATTGGGGCCTGGGAGAATTCATCCGATTGTCGTAAGGAAGCACCTCAGCAGTATGATGAACAAAATGTTAGATTATGATATCTTTTAGCAATCGCTTTGGTACAAAGTGTTCATCTTTTTCGTTGCGCCAATATTTATACTCATCGCCTTGCATATCAACCAATCTGACTATCTCCTTTGGTTTTCCCAACGCCACCACTGCCAAAATATCATAACGATTTTCTTCTATGGCCAAAAGCGTGCGCAATTTTTCCTTATTTATAGAAGCAATCATACACCCCCCTAATCCACTTTCCACGGCCGCCAACAAAAGTGTCTGCATTGCAATCCCATGATCAATGTAAGCATTCTCTGCAATCTGACGATCCAGCAATACCACGATATAGGCAGAGGGCCTTTCTCCTTCTTCTGGCCCGGCCCAATTTTTAAGGTGTCCGGCCCATTTTAGGTGAGGAAAAATTTTGGCATTCATCTCTGGTGTATATGAGAGATAATATTTTAGCGGTTGAATATTGCGGCCAGAAGCAACCAGGCGAGCACAATCAACAAGCTCCTCTAATTTTTTTTTAGAGATGGCAACCTCTTGCCAAAAACGGCGATAACTACGATTTTTTTTTACTAGTTCTTGAAAATTATTCATATCATTTAACTCCACTATGTTTCTTTCAATCTTCTTTATTGCTAGGTTGATAGGCAAATTATCAACATTTACATCCTAATATTTTCCACTAAACTTAAATATGTACTTAGCGTAAGAATATACTATATGGAACATAATCACACTACCAAGAAATCTGAACATCATACTGGTTGGTATTTTTTTAGTCTACAAGCGCGAAGCTACCTCGATTTGACAGACGATATGTCTATTGGCCGAGAATCTGCTACTTTGAATTTTCCGGGAGATAAAGAGATTAGTCGAATTCACTGCCGCATCTCCATCAATGAATTTGGTGTTTCTATTATTGACCTCGGATCTACAAATGGCACTCTTATAAATGATCTGCCTATCCCTGTTAGCACTACCACTATTTTGCAAATTAATGACAAAATAAAAATAGGTAAGCAAGAATTTATTTTTATCGATAACCATCAAGCTTTTGATAATTTTTCCGAAGAAGATGGCCGGGATCGTTTAGGTTTTGCAGAAAAGACAGTTGTTGTCCCCTCTAAAAAAGTAGGACTATGAGCACAAATTCCACCATCGGGGCAAAAAAATATAAAACTTGGTACCTAATTGATATAAATAAGCGCAGCTGCGTTGATATCACCAAATCACTGGTAATTGGGCGAGAGGGTGGGGATGTAAACTTTCCTAATGATAAAAAAGTAAGTCGCCTGCACTTTGCAATTGAATTACGAAAAAATAACGTCTTTATTAAGGACTTGGGTTCAACAAACGGTACGCGAGTTAATGGCCAAATAATCAAGCCACAAGAAGAGATTAAATTATCCCCCTCCGACGAAATTAAATTTGGCTCTCAACTTTTTGTAATTATCTCCCAAAAACAGTTTTTTGATAAATTCTGGGAAGAACGCTCCATCACCACTAACGGCTTTACAGAGCGAACAGAAATCAACCAAAGTAAAATCGATCATATTTTAAAAATTATCAGAAAACCTGAAGATGACTTCGAAAGTTAAATCCAAACTTGTTGCGAAGATGGTAATTTTCGCCATCGGGCTGGCCATTATTTCCACCACCGCTATCTTACTTTCTAAAATAAATCCCTTCCAAATCCAAAATCTGCTACCAAAAAATCATCCTGTCCGCTTACAATATGAGGATTATAGTAAAAAATTTAATGATGAAAACCAAATCTATATCCTCGTAAAAAAGTCCAATGGCCCCTTCTCCTCATCGGAGCTTTTGGCCACCGTCAAAGAATTTGGCAAAAAAATTAAATTCACTGCCAACGCCGTTGGTGATCAATCCTTATACAACGCTAAATATGTTATCTATAATTCACATTATCAACGCTTTGAGATGAATTCCTTTTTGGATAATATAGGGATAACCGCCGAAGGACAAGCTCAACTAGAAAGTAAATTTTGGAGCAAAACTCTAATCGATGAGGCCCATCAATCCTTCGTTATTTCTTTGATGATCAAGAGCACCCTCTCTCCTAAAGAAAAAGTTCCTTTTGTGGCCAACCTTATGAAGAGACTGGCCCCTCTTCAAAAGCAGTGGGCCAATTTAGAAGTACATTATCTTGGAACAGAAGTGGCCAATTATCACTTCACTCGAGAGATGGTGCGGAATCAAACTATCATCACGCCACTAATTTTGGCCCTAATTGGCCTTTTCTTTTTCATTATGTTTCGCTCACTCCAAGTCGTTTTCTGGTCTCTCTTTACGCTTATTGCGAGTTATGCCACTACTATAATTGTAATTGTTCTCAATGAAGGTGGAATTGGCCCTTATAGCTCCTTTGCTCTTTTTTTTGTTTTAATTACTTCCACTTCTGACATGATTCATCTATTCACGAAATTAGGACAAATGAACGTTCCGGATCACAACCTTCGCATTGCCCAGGCAGTTAAGGCCGCTTATAAACCATGTTTGCTAACCACCACCACTACCGCTATTGGTTTTTTATCGTTAGTGGCCGACAACAACATTCCCATTCGCTATTTTGGCATCTACTGTGCTACAGGAACCTTTATCTGTTACATCTACTCCTTTACCCTCCTTCCATTTATTTTAAAAACTTTTAACTTTAGCTTTCCCACCACCACCGAATTTTTCACTGATGTCACACCTCTCAAGCGATTTATTACTCGCTTTAAAAAAACTATTATTGCAGCCTTTGTCTTGGCCGCGGCCATCTTTACTTATTACTCCACCACCTTGCATGTAGATGATAATCTCTATCGCAAATTTGTCGATGATCATCCACTTACCAAATCCGTAGATGCTTTTTCTGAAAAGTATAACTACGTTGGTTCCATTGATATCTTAATCTCTGCCAAACAGGGTGAAATAACCAATGAAAAAAATCAAAAACTTGCGGCCTTGTTTGAAAAGGAAATAGAATCTCTTCCGGCAGTCTCACACCTAAAATCATTGGCACTACTTTTTTCTCATTTACAAAATGAGATTAAAAGCAAGCTGCCGCAAAATGATCTTGTAGATATAAAAACCCAATCCCTTTCCGATGCTTTATATAACCTACTGTACAACTATCGCGCTCTAGGTAACTTTCTTTTTCGTCCCGATAATCAGGCCAGGACAATAGTATTTTTAAATACTCTTAATTCTGAAAAATTAGAGCAAACTATCAAAGATATAAAAAAAATAGCTCGTAAAAAAGAGTATCATTCTTTGGAGATAAAAACCGGCGGTTTTTCCGCTATCCGTAGTTACATAAACAACTCTGTAATCCGCAGCTTTCTTCAATCATTTCTAACCGATCTACTTCTGATCTTTTTTGTCTTTCTTTTTTTATATCGCTCTCTCCGATGGTCTATTTTAGCAATGATTCCCAATTTATATCCACTAATCTTTATCAGTGGTCTAATGGGATTATTTAAAATAACTTGGGAGTCCAACTTAGTTATCTTGGCCTGCATCACCTTAGGCATTGCCGTAGATGACACCATTCATTTTCTCTTCGAACTGCGTCGCCACCTGCAACAAAAGCAATCAATGGAAGATGCCATTTTCTTTTCTTTGGAAGAATCTTTTCGCGCACTAGTCGGCACGACGTTAGTATTTTTACTCTGCTTCCCCTGTTTTTTGCTGGCCGACCTGCGCCTTTTTATTCAAGTAGGTGTACTAATTTTATTATCTCTTTTGGTTGGACTAATGGCCGATATGTTACTACTACCATCTATTCTTATGTTAGATTTCTTTAAAAAGAATATTCAATAAAATCCTTGAAGCGCTTGCACCGACAGATAAAAAGAAATAATATTAATCCAAATAAAATAACTTAATGCAATTCAAGGAGGATTCTGTATGAAGTTTTCACTCTTAAAATTTCTATTGGCCTTATTCTTATTGGCGTTTGCAGGATGTGGATCTGATGATGATGGTGGAGGTGATAACACCGACGACATTGGACTATCTTCCGACCTGGCATTTACCGCCGATGCCGCCAATTCTCTTCCTCAGATAGAAGTGGCCGCTGGCAAGCAACTAAAAGGGACTGGAAATATTGCCGGAGTTGCCTACATAAATTCTTTCATCAAACAAGAATGCTACATGCCAAATAATGATGAAACTGATTACTCTGGACATTGCCCAGCTGATGTACGTGCCGAGCTGGATGCCGCACTTTCCGCAGGAGGTATTGGTGATGGTACCGATGTATTCAACAAGTATAAATTAACCAGCACCACCTTAATTGGATTAATCTATCATGCCGAAATGTATTCGGCCGGACCTGGGCCATCTAATGCTTGCGCCGATTTTAATGGATCTAGCTTGGCCACTGCCCATTCGCCCTCTTTTACTGGTGGCACTTCCGCCTCTGATAAATTTGTAATCGATTATTTTTCTGCACTTTATTGTGTTAAGGCCAACTCCTATGATGGAAATACTTCATATTCAGCCTTTGGATATGTAAGTGATGATACCTCTCCGGCCATCGCCAATCTGACTACCAGATATCGCCATCCGTATGATGGTGTTTCCGATCCCGGGCAAACTGACATCTTTCAAGTCTACGTCTCTCTAGACCCTGCTGATGCTACCACTCAAAGTCCAACGTCAAAATTTTTGGCCTTTAACTTTGCAGGAGTTAGTAGCATGTATTCTCGCGCTATAATTTTATCCAACTTGTCCACCCATAAATTTGCCGTTCGTTATACTACAGGAAATCTAACACTCGGCAATCATCACATCATTGCGCTAGGAGTTGGTGGCGTCGATAAAACAACTGGTACACCTGTTAATGGCAGCTACATGATCAAAATAATCAATACCGATGGGGACAATAGTAGTAATCTTACCTCTGCCTCCTATTGCGTTAATAACAGTGCAGGAACTTATGATGACGCTAACTATACTGCCTGCACCACTACTGCCGCCATTCCATGGGATAGTATTAGCGCAAGCAATGTTGCTACCTATCTAGAAATGAGCACCACTGAGCAAACCAATTTGGCCGGATTTTTGGCATATTTTAACGATACCGATCTGCTAAGTGTTGATGATTTTCCAAGATCAGAAGCTGAGGCCGATAGTAACTTCCCTCGAATGATCGAGTAGGCCCCAAGTTAATATTACCAAAATTCTTCTAAATGAATCTGGCCCTCTTCGCTTTTAGTGTGCTTAACAAATTTCTCTGCTCCTAAAAACTTTAGGGCCGATTCAATCATCAGTGGATTGCCACAGAGATAGACGTGGGTATCTTGAGGAGTTGGATCACTTCCCCACTTACGCCCTAAGGCCCGCCCTTTCCAAACATCCTCTACAAACCCCGTGGCCCCCGCCCATTTACTTAATTCTTCCTCGGGAGAACTAACGACGGGAATATAGGAAAAATTTTCAGAGATACGCTCTAGCGTTTGCAATTCTGCTTGATAGCCAAGATCCCAGGAATGACGAGCACCGTGAATGACAGCATACTTGCGATTATTTAGGCCATTATTTTTTGTTACTAAAGTTCGCAGCATAGACATGTAAGGTGCAAGGCCAGTACCGGTGGCAATCAGAACCACATTAGCATTTTGGGGAATATTTTCCAGTGTGAACATACCTACAAATTTTTTCCCCATCCACAACTTATCTCCTAATTGCAAATTATAAAGTCTAGGGGTTAATGCTCCCGAGCGAACCATGCTAATATAAAATTCTAAATGATCTTTGGCGGTAGAAGAAGAGGCCACAGAATATGCTCGCCGAATCAACTTATCTGCTTCTGCCGGTGTACTTTCGATATCACTAAGCGGCGAACGGCCGGCCGAACCATTTAACCCCAACACGCCATACTGCCCCGGAATAAATTCAGGAAGCTCCCATCCAACGGGCGCCACTTTTAGTATGAAATTTCCGGGAGCAAACTCCATTTTTCCAATTACTTTTGCGTTGTACTCAATTGCCACTGATGCCATATTTCCTCCTAATTTACTACTTTTATAAATGCACTTTTTGAAAGCCCACAGATCGGACACTCCCAATCATCTGGAAGATCGACGAAGGGAGTTCCTGGCGGAATTGCTCCTTCTACATCCCCTTCTTGTGGATCATAGATATATCCACATGGAGCACAAAGATATTTCTGATTCACGCACCCATCTCCCGCTTTGTCTCGTTTAACCAAGCAATATGTTGCATCTCCTCGCCAATTATCTTCTCTAAAATTTTTTGTGACTCTTCATCTTTAACAACCTCTTTCAATCCAAGATATAGTAAAATGGCGTCTTCTTCTGCATCGTAAGCAAATTCAAATACCTCACTTATATTACTGGAAGCGGTTAAGGTGGTATCCCCTTTGGAGAATGAAATTCTTTTTAATCGCTTGTTTAAAATGGCCTTCAAATACTCTGGAAATTTATAATTATTAAGATCCTCTGTCTGCCTTTGCGCAAGTTGAGATCCTAGCAGCGCAAAAATCTTAGAATGCTGCGACTCCTCTGTGGCCAGTTTTAAAAAGAGATCCTGTAATTTGGGATTTACTTCCGCCATATGCTGATAGTACTTGGCGGCCCCCTTTTCCATCTCCGCAAAGCAATGGGCCATCTGCAAAAGATCAATACCTTCCTTAAGACAATCTCCATCTTGCATAACGACTCCTTTGAACTAAATAACTCCGTACGAATTTATATTACAACCAAAGCATAAGCAAGTTTGTCTGTAACAATACTTTTTTTATCAATTATCTTACAGTCGACAAGATAGTTAAAATTGATTATATCTATTTTATAATAATCTGAGACTATTGGAGCAAGTAAATATGACTACTATCACCCAATTAGAGTATGTTGTGGCGGTAGACAAATTCCGTCACTTTGGTAAGGCCGCTGCTGCCTGTTTTGTTACCCAACCAACCCTTAGTATGCAACTACAAAAACTCGAAGAAGATTTAGGCGTTATTGTTTTTGATCGCTCAAAAAACCCCATTCTTCCAACAATGGAAGGAGAGGCGGTAATTAAACAGGCCAAAATTGTTATTTCAGAGCACAAAAAAATAAAAGATGTTATTAATTTAAGCAAAAAAACGCTTGAAGGTGAATTTAAATTGGCGGTTATCCCCACCCTGGCGCCTTACGTAATTCCTCTTTTTGCCAAAAGTTTTTCCAATAAATTTCCCAACATTAATTTAACCATTGAAGAGACCAAAACCGAAGATATCATCAAGCAAATTGAGCGTGATGAGCTTGATGCTGGACTCCTTGTCACCCCCTTACATAACAATGCGCTAATTGAGCGAGTTTTGTACTACGAACCATTTTATCTTTTCGTAGATCCTAAGCATGAACTTAGTAAAAAAAATAAAGTAGAACAGACCGATCTTTCCCTGTCAGAAATATGGCTTTTAAATAAAGGCAACTGCTTTCGAGATCAGGTGTTAAATATCTGTGCCGAAAAAAATCCTGATAAAAAGCAGAAAGAAAATTTGCATTTTGAAAGTGGCAATTTTGAGACACTTAAAAATATGGTATTAAAATATTCTGGCTATACTCTGCTTCCTCATATGGCCGTATCTGAGCTATCTACCTCAAAAAGTAAGCTGGTGCGTGAGTTTATTCGTCCGGTTCCCACTCGCGAAGTAAGCATTGTCCATGGCCGCTCCTTCTTAAAAGAGCGAGTGATTGATGCTATTGAAAAAGAGATTTTAGATGCCCTGCCCAAAGAACTTCGCTCGTTAAAAAATAAAGATGTCGAAATCGTAGAAATTTATTAGCGAAATAAGTGAGATAGACGATATGAAAGAAATGCCTATCAGCGAACACTTAACAGAACTGCGCACTAGAATAATTCGTATTGCCATCATAATTATCATCAGTTTTTTTATCTGTTACGCTTTTACTGATACTATCTGCGAATTTTTACTGGCCCCGGTTCGGGCCTCTTTGGGCCCTGCGGGGAAAATTGTTTTTTTAGGAATATTAGATAAACTTACTTCCTATTTCCAAGTAGCATTCTGGGCGGCCATTATCTTCTCTTCTCCGCTTTGGTTTAACGAGATCTGGCAATTTATTCGTCCAGCACTCCACCCACATGAAGAAAAAGTGGTTCGCCCTTTTATGTTAATTGGCTTTGTCTTATTCTGGTTAGGAATTCTCTTTGGCCTTTTAGTAGTATTCCCCCTATCACTTAAACTGCTAATGGAATTTGGAGTGGGTGATGTCGCGGCAATGCTGGGACTAAAAGAGTATTTATTGTTGGCCTCTAAAGTCTTAGTCTTTTTGGGGCTAATGTTTCAACTACCTAACATCATTTTAATTTTAGATTTTGTTGGTATAATTAATCTTCGTTACCTGAAAGAAATCCGCAGATATGTCTACGTAGTGTTTTCAATTATTGCGGCCATCCTCACTCCTCCAGACATCTTCACCATGCTGCTCATGTGGATTCCACTAATTGCTCTGTATGAGATAGGAATTTTTTTAGTTTTTTTATTTGGTAAAAAAACCTAAGACTCTTTTTTATCTTTGTCTTCAGAAATGGCCGAATCCCCTCCGGCCCCTCCCCCTTTCATACCTTCCTGGAAATTTTTAATACTCTTGGCCAAAGCACCTCCCAGGGCCGGTAATTTTTTGGCGCCAAAAAGTAAAAATATAATCGCTCCAATTAGCACTAACTCGCCAGTTCCTAATCCAAACATAGCTAACTCCTCTGACTGTTTTGATCGGTCTTTGTCAAAATTTCCTTTTCCTTTTCTGTTTCTGTTTCTGTTTTCACAGTGGAGGTCAGTGTTGGCCGTACATTATTGATCTCTTTTATAAAATCTTGCTTGGCATTTTTAAATTCGCGCACGGCCTTGCCCAGCTGCTTAGCAATCTCTGGCAATTTTTGTGGCCCGATAAAAAGCAGCGCAATGACAGCGATAAGTAAAATTTCTCCGGCCCCTAATCCAAACATACTCTCCTCACATTTTATCTAAAATAGAAATAGTCTACTAATTATTACTTGCCGTCAAATATCATATTGTATCTTTACCCCTTCTTAATTTATAATGAGATGCCACCTCACAACCGGAGCACGTTTTGTAATGAAAAGCCTTTTTGGCCCCAAGCTTACCTTTAAAGACTATTTTGCCGACATTCTTTTTGACCTTATTAATATCCGTGAAAATAAAAATGTCTCGCAAAGTGTTCTGATCAATCAGATTTTTTTTACGGGATACGAGGCCTTTAATGTTATGGCCATTATCTCACTACTTCTTTGTGCTGCGATAATTTTGCAAGGACATGCGGTACTAGTTGAATTGGGCCAAAAAAATCTAATCTACACTATTTTGGCCAGCACTGCTGTGCGAGATATTGGCCCACTGATTATCTCTTTTTTTATTTTAGCGCGTTCAGGAATTGCCATCTCCACCGAACTTGGAAATATGAAAGTCAACAAAGAGATTGATGCTCTGAAGGCCTTAGGAATCTCGCCCATTTCCTACATCGTCACACCTCGCATTATTGGCATGGTGCTTTCCATGGCCGTTTTGGCCATCTATTTTTCTATCATTGGTGTTTTTGGCGGATACATCGTCAGTAATGTATTTAATCCCCTTCCCTTTAGTGAATTTTTTGACAACTTTATCAAAGCGCTCTCCATGTGGGATTTGGCATTCATGATTTTAAAAACCTGTATCTCAGGTTTTGCGATTGCCGTCATCTGTAGTTTTCATGGAATGGGAGTACAGCGCTCTATTACCGAAGTTCCACAAAGAAATATTACGGCCGTAGCACATAGCATTTTCGCTATTTTAATAATTCATACTTTGGCCATAATCGTTCATTACACAATTATTAGGTGAAAAAGAGATGTTTCAGTTAGAAAAACTTCATTGCACTATTGATGACTATGAGTACTTCGACGGCATCTCTTACACTTTTTCTGGAGGTACTCTTCACACCGTTTCTGGCCACTCGGGATCTGGCAAGTCACTTTTTTTTTCCATCCTAGCGGGAGTAAAATCACCCAACTCAGGAGATATTTTTTTTAAAGAAAAATCGATCTTCAACTCCTCCTTTCGGACGCTGCAAGATTTGCGAAAAAAGTTTGGCATTGTTTTTCAATTACCGGCCCTAATTTCTAACTTATCATTGCGCGACAACTTAAAACTCACGCTCCGTAGTGAGGCCGAAGTTCTGGCCATTGCCCGTGATTTTCAATTAGAACCTTATCTAAATTTACGCCCTTCTGCCATCTCTCAAGGACAACTATATCGCTTTGCCCTCTGCCGTGCTCTACTCCCCAACCCCGAAATTCTTCTCTGGGACGAACCCATGATTAATATTGATGAATTTTTTCATCCCTTAGTAGATCAAAAAATTGCTCAGCTTAAGGCCCGAGGTAGCACTATAATATTTTTTACTAATCGCAAAACTATTGTCGAAAAATATGGTGAAAACAGACTAATTTTACAAGCAAGGAAGTTAGATCGTTATGAATTTTAAATACAAACATCGCAATAAACTAGTTTCTCTTTTTGTCTTGGTCTCAGTGGGCCTTTTTGTAATGTTTATCGTTTTTGTAATAATTAGCAATAAAACCTTTGAGACTAAAATTCCCTACTACACCATCGTTGATAGTGCGATGGGGTTACAAAAACGGCCCCCAGTTATTTTTAAAGGATTAGAAATAGGTCGCATTACCGATTTCGTTTTATTGGATGATAATAAAATTCACGCCAACTTTTTTATCTACAAAGAATTCAAAAACCGCTGCATAAAAAATAGCGTGATTCAGGTTAATTCTGGAATGCTCAATGGAGAAGTTACCAATTTTGAGATTGTGCTACCACATTTAGATGGAGGAACCTCTAAAGAGATCATGCCCGCACGCTCTCTTATCCCCAATATAAAATCCGCAGAAGGAATGGCCTTAGTAGAAAATGGCATTATCTCTCTGCCTGATGATGGATTTGGTGGGGTTGCTCAAAAAGTGAATAAAATTCTAGAAACCATTGTTTTAAATCAGACTATTGAAAAGGCCGATGATGGGGTAAAAAATTTGAATGCGGTACTGATTAGTTTAAATGCCGTTTTGATTTTGCTAGAAAAAACCGTGGCCAATTATCAGGCCCCGGAAGGATTGGTAGAGCGAGTCGGCGGAGAGCAGTTAAAAAATATTTTAGGCAATTTGGAGAAGACCTCCGCTTACGTGGAAGGAATTGTTGGGGTCATGCATAAAAGTAGAAAGGATATTGCTCCTATTCTTATCAACACCAATAAGGCCATTTCGGGATTAAACGATACTCTCCAAGGCGTTAACAACAATCCACTCATCAAGGGGGGAATTAACAAAGACAAAAAATATCAGGGGGTAGAAGTAAATGATTAGGTCAATTTTTATCACACTTCTACTGGCAAACTCCTGGGCCTTTTTCTCTTGTTCTTCCACCAATGAACAAACTTATAGTAAAACAGAGGTGGAAGGCCGGGCCGATGAGTACTCGGCCATGGGCGATGCTCTTCGCAACGATCGAAAATATGCCGAGGCCTACAACTACTATCAGATCGCCACTGATATGTATTTGATGAAGGGGAGCAAGGAAAAATTTGTACTCACTAGATTAAAGCAGGCCATCTTACTTTTAAAAGAAGAGCGTTTTGCGGAATTTCTTTCCGTAATGAAATCTCTAGAGATTTTTAACCGTGTAGAGAAGTTGGCCTTAGATAAACAGATCGATTACATTAATGCCCGCTACTTTTATCAAAACAAAGAGACATCTAAGGGGAACGCTATCATTTTAGAGCTTATAAAAAAATATGATGAGGCCGGCGAGTTTGAGCAGCGCGGTTATTATCAGTTTTATTTTGCCAGTCAAAATATCGCGGCCATTAAGAGGGAGACACTACCTACTATGCAAGAGTCCCTGGCCGAAATTAATAAACTATATGAGAACGGAAAACTTACAAATACCGAGGCCCTAACTTTTGCTAACTACACCATGTGTACCATCTACTTACAGCTAAAAGATTTTGAAAAGGCAAAAAAACAGATTGAGTACACCGAAAGCATTTATGAATTATTGGAGCTGACCTCAAAACGGGATCAAATTTTAAATTTATATATTGAGCTTTATAGCGCTTTGAATAATAATGAAAAGAGAAACTATTATTTGGATTTGAAAAAAGAGTTCGACGAATTGGTAGAAAAATATAAATAACATGCTTTAGGACTAGGAGATTTTATATGAGACAACTACTCATAACGGCCACACTTGTTTGGACAACTGCATTATTGGCCTCCAACGGAACTAACCTCATTGGCCATGGCCCCATCTCTAATGGAATGGGAGGAATAGGCGTTGCTCTTCCGATGCATTCTGAGAGCATTATTAAAAATCCCGCAATTATGAATGTTACCCGCGAATTTGACTTATCCTTTAGCGCTACCTATCTCGACACTATAACTAAAGCACAAAATAGTGACGTAAACAACAACTTCCAAGAGCAAACAAGTTCCACCAAGGCCACTATCCTTCCTTCCGTTGGATTTATTCATCAAGTAATGGATAACGTGGTTTTAGGATTAGGCCTTTTTGAAACCAGTAGATCTAGTGTGGATTTTCGCAACTCCACCGCCGAAGATGGCATCTTTCGAGTAAGCTCTAATATGTCCGTCTCCGTAATTAACGGTGCAATTAACTACTCGGTGGGCGCACTAAAAGTGGGCGTTGGCGCACAAGTAGGATATGGCTCTCTTTCTACCTCTATGTATGATTCCATTAATTTTGATCCCGATACCTTTCGTGGAGCAGGAGAGGCACATGCGCAGGCCTATGGATTTAACGCCGGAGCGGCATTTTGGATTGTGCAAGGCCTAAACGTCGCAGTTAGCTACCAGTCGGCGCTTACTTTTGATTATCAACCGGTACTTACCAATATGGCCGACAATTTTGATATTGGCCCTACTTCGAATAATCTAATCACTGGAGATAAAATGGCAAAACCGGCCGAGATTGGTTTTGGTTTTGCCTTTGTTAAAGATCTATTCACTATCTCTTGCGACTATAAGATAGTCCAGTGGAGTGCAGCGGCCGGATATAAAGAGCTTGGTTGGGATGATCAGAACGTTATTGCAGTAGGTTTGGCGGCCAATATTTTAAATGGCTCTACTATTCGCGTGGGTTACAACAATGCTAATAATCCACAAGGAGAGACGGCGGTTAAAAACTCTTGGGCAGATATTGATTCAAAAGGAACCTTAAATAGTATCAATATGCTAAATTTCCCGGCCTTTGCTGAAAATCACTACACCTTTGGATTTTCCCAAATCTTCTCTCGAACTTTTGCCCTTGATTTAGCTGCTATCATCTCTCCTGAGGTGACAGTTATTTCCGAAGGTATGACCGACGATTGGGGTAACCAATTACCTATAACTACCAAACAGTCGCAAACGGCATACACCATCGCCGGCCATTGGATGTTTTAGTTTAAACTGGCCCGTTTACAGTTTTTCGATTCTTCCTACATTGAGAAATTGAATTAGCTTGGATGTCTTGCTTATAAAATCAAATCCACTTTTTGGCGAGAGCTCTCGGCCCTTAGGATATATGGCCATATATTGTTCTAATAAAGCTACTAGCTGCTTGTTCATTTTGCTATGCTCTTGGCCCTCCGGGCCAATTAACCCCAGGGCCATCGTATCAAGTTGAGCATAAAATTGCTCATCGGCAGACTGACGCAAAGAGTTCTTTTTCCACTCCTTGCCAAAAAGATCTACCATTTCTAATAGCGAAAATTTTCCTCGGCCTTCATCCTCCACTTCTTCTTGCCATTTTGCAAGGCCCTGATAATGCCACAGACTGCTTCCCAACAGCTCTCGCAAAAACATCGTTGCCATCTCACTACTTTTAACACTTTGTTCATCGAAAAAAAATTCGAAAGAAGTTGTACGTAGAGATTGAAGCGACAAATATAGTGAATAGTAATTATCTTGGCCACTACTGGTAAAATTTAGAAATTTTCCATCACCAATTGTAACAATTTTAAAATCACTTACCGACAAATTACGCGAGGCCACTGCTTGACTGTAATATTTTACAATTGCTTTTTTAATCTCTAAATATCCCTCTACAAATGGGCCATTTTTTAGTACATGCTTCCAGGCAGAAATAAGATTTATCTGCAGTGATCTATCCAGCAGGTTATAAATTTCATAACTGGCCATTTCGCCCGTTTCCAAAGGCCATTCCCCTCCCTTTTCCAATAGTCCAAACAAGTGAGGATATTTGAAGCGAAAAAAAAGATCTTTCTTGCTCATCTGCACAACCAGCGATAAGAGGTCTGGCCCTTCATATTCTCGCAATGCCCCTAATGCTGTTGACTCTTTATCGTAAATGGAAATTCCTTTTTTGGCCTTGCCCTGTTCATCTCGGAAATAGGTAGGTAAAACTAAAAAATTTTCTGATAACTTTGAACGACACTCTACGGGAATAAATCCCAGTTTACTTTTTATTCCCAAATCCATAGACTTTACTTCAGTCAGCGAGCTGTACTCGATATTAATCTTCAAAGCACTCTCTTCTTGCAGTGGCCGGCCAACAAACAAAGTAATAAAAATTAAAAGCAAAACAAAGATTCCAAAAAATAAACGCTCTCCAAAAGGAGAAATTAGCGAGGAGCGAGATAATACTTCTTTCAAAGTACGCCGCCGAAAAAGGGCCGGTAGATCAAAAATTAAAAAGAAAAACGTTATAATCCCAAGCAACGTGCGAATTATCCCTCCGATTCTTTGTACTAAAAAGTTTCCAGAAGATCTTATTCCTATCAAACGTTGAAATGGTGTTGCGCCCCAAAGCAGAACAAACAATAATTGATAAATAAGGAAAATAACAATAAAAGGAACTAGGGTGCTCGCTATCATATCCTGACGTTCAATGATAAGACGCAAGATAGACAATTTTCCCTGTAGTGCTCCCTCCAAATAATTTAGAGTGTTAATAATTTTAGGCAATAAAGTCGGCACAAACTTACCCACCATATCTCTGTAGAGTTGGAGAGATAACATCGGGCCTTGCACTATTATAAAAATGATATAGCAGACAAAAAAATCTAATAGCAGTGCTATCAAACGAGCAAATGCAGATGCCGTTCTATTATCAAACGATCTCATCTTGCCATTCCTCCTTCTCCTTGTTTTATCCTATTTAAGTGTGCGCACTCCCATGGAAATATCACTACTGCTACTAGTTCCAATTCCTAGCTGGCCAACACTATTGGCCCCCCAACAGATATATTTGTAATTATCTTCTACAATGGGAGCAATCGTTGGATCATATATTGCCGAGAGACAAACATAGTTGGTGCCCACATCTATGTTGGCCACTTTATAATTCGAATTTAAAGAGATTAACTGGGGGGTATAGGTAGCATCACCGGCCGTCCCCAACTGAGAGTAACTGTTATCTCCCCAGCAATAGGCCTCATTGGCCGCCGAGAGCGCGCAAGTGTTATCTCCACCAGCACTAATGGCCACAATATTAGAAATGCCGGCCACTTGAGTTAAACTAGTTACGGGATTAGTCGCACTATCTACCCCTGTCTGGCCAGAGGCATTTGCTCCACGACAAAAAACTACGCCCACGGAAGAAAGCAGACAGGTGTGATTTGCACCAGTCGCTACCTGCACCATAATGGGGCCTACTACCTCGTTAATCTTTGTTGGAGCATTTAAATAACTTGTCACTGTATCATTGAGTTGTTGACTACTATTGTCTCCCCAGCAGTAAACATCTCCCGCGCTACTAAAGTTGTTAACTACACAGGTATGATTAGCTCCGGCCTGCATATCTATCACCGAAAGTTGGCCATCTGCAAAGAAGACATCCACGGCCGTACTATGAGCAGTCGTGGTATTATCACCTAATTGTCCATCATTGTTGGCCCCCCAACATTTAATTCCCGGCATGGGATCACTCATGGAATTTAGATAAGCACACGCATGGGCCTCGCCAACTGCAATTTTATATGCATAAGAACCGGCAGATAAATTAATTACCTCACTGGCATAGTTTTTATCCACAGCGCTACCGATGCCTAACTGGCCTTGCTCATTTTCTCCCCAGCACTTCACTCCTCCACCTATCACTGCACAGGAAAATTTTTGTCCTAATGCCAAGGCCGTAACATCGGTCAAAATAGTACCACTCAAATCTGCCCGAACGCTGGTGGGAGAAGAGGCCGTTGCTGTTACCAAAGAAATTCCAAGCTCTCCAGAGCTATTATCCCCCCAGCAACGAATCGTGCGGCCTACTAAGTAACAACTGTGATTTGTCCCCGTAATCACCTGGCCCATTCCTGCCCCGGCCACCTTAAGAGGGCGTAGATAATCTTGCCCGGAGGCCTTATAAGGAAATCCAATTTGTCCTATCGTATTGTCCCCCCAGCAACGCATCCCATGAGCATAAAACAGACAACTATGTTGATCACCGGCCGACAAATTAAAATTAGTCGTAATATCTGAAAGAGCAAGAACACTCGTAAGTGAAGTTTTAATATCTCCACTATCTCCGGCCCCTAACTGTCCACTAAAATTATCCCCCCAACATTGGGCCACTCCGCCCACCACTGCGCACGTATGGTTAGATCCAGCAACTAATTTACTAGCTCCACTGCTGGCCAACTGTACGGGAATTTCTGAGTAAACATCCAATACGCTGTCTCCTAGTTGGCCATATTCATTACTGCCCCAACAATAAATTTTTCCCGAAACGGTAAGAGCGCAAGAGTGATTGGCCCCCAAGGCCAAATAGATTGCCTGCTCAGAAAGTGGAGACGCTAGAATAGTTGGACTTGTTGCAGTAGGAACTAAAATTATATCCTGCCCTAATTGTCCATAGCTATTGTCTCCCCAACATTTAATTTCACTTCCTGCTACAACGCAAGCATGGTTAGCTCCTAGTGCAACATTAAAAACATTGCTAGCAAAAATAGTTGTCGGCGAAGTTTGAGAAGAGAGCATTGCTCCATCATCGCCCCAACACTCTAGGCCATAACTGCTATTTATGGCACAGGAAAATAAATTACCGGAGGCCACCGTTTTTGCCACCACTCCCGTGCTCACCGGCCGATTGGACGAAACAGTTCCTCCGTCCCCCAGTTGCCCATAAGCATTACTACCCCAACAATAGACCTCTCCATTTTTTACAGCACAAGTATGATCGTATCCAACGCTAACCGCCGAAGGAGAAGTGGTGGAGGCCGTTGTCTCGGTCTGCATTCCCACTACTACCGTCGGTCGATCTGAAGAAACATCCGATCCATTACCCAACTGTCCACTACCATTATCTCCCCAGCAAAGAAGGCCATTGGCAGTAATTGCACAATTACTATCTTTGTTGGAACTAATAGTGTCATTGGCCAGATAGATATTTTTGCCTCCCAACTGGCCAGATAAATCAGGCAGAGTTCCATCAATCATCACATTGCCCGATTGATCAATTAACTCTCCATAATCAAGTAGTGAATCAACATCCATATAGTTGAGGGCCCCTGTGGTCTCTTCACCAGCTCCCGCAACAAAAAAGAAAGTAAAAATTTCACTACCTGCACCAGATAGATAAGTTGCCTGCGCATTGGTGTTGGTGTTCATAGCAATGGCCGGAATAGTCGAGGCCACAAAAGTTACCGCTTCTGAGAAGGTAACCACTATCGGCACAATAACATTAGAGGAATAAGTTCCTGACACCAATGTCGCCGAAACTGAAGCAACCGTAGGAACTACTCCATCAATGTAGATATTTTTGTTTCCCTCCAGCGAACTACCGGCCGGAAGTGCTGTTAACATAGAGGTTGTAAATTCAGCGCAATTAGGTGCAGGATCGGCCACTAAATCACAAACAACTCCTCCACTTCCAATACCCAAGGTGGCCAACTGCGCCGAACCAGTAGTATGGCCAGACAAAACTTGGTAGTTGAAACTTGCCGCAAAATTAGTATAAGAGACAAAAGTTGCAGCGGCGGCAGAAGCTGAATTTAGAGTTATCGTCGGGGCCCCTGACAGATCAATTCCTTCATTAAAAGTTAATTCCAGTGGAATTTCATCCCCCACGATATAGGTTCCATCGGCAGTAGCGGAAGTAACATTAGCGAGAACCGGAGGATTGGCATCAATAACGATCGCACTACTTCCCCCCAAAGATTCTGCGGCCGTCAATTCCGGTAAAGTTAGCACCGCAATATTACCAGCAACATCGTGGATAGAGGTTGCTGAAGTGGCCGTTAAAGAGTTGGTGGCACTATAGTTTAGTGCTGAAGTATCAGCTCCCGAGGCCACCGTATAAGTCAGCGTTAGCACTCCCGCTGCATAAGAAGAGTAAACCGCACTCGCAGATCCCGCCGCCTGAGCATTTAGCTCCAAGGCACATCCACTCTCTGAGTCGATAGTAACATCCTCGGTAAATGTTACTACGGCGTCGATAGATTTTCCGACACCATACGTTCCATTGGGAATAGTGGTAACTACAGAAGTAATAGTTGGATCGATTGTATCGATGTAGATGGGGGCAGTATCGTTAAGAGAGTTAAGCGCTAGTGGATTTTCTAACGTTAAAATTGCACTATTTCCGGCCAAATCAGTTATTGAGGCAACACCACTAACTATTAAAGAAGCACTGTCCTGATAATCTAGAGTATCAACGGTATTCTCTCCATCCGCCACTTCATACTGTAAAGAGAGTCCATTAGCAGAAGAAGAGACATAGAATGCACTGGCCGCAGGATTGGTATTTAATGCCAATTGAATATCCGAAAAAATCGGACAAATAACTTCTATCGGCTCTGAAAAATAAATTGTTATATCGATTAAGGCCCCTTCCGTATAATATCCTGGATTGGTGACAGAGCCAATAAACGGCGAACCCTGTGTCGGTGGCGTCGTATCCACCACCACACTTTTATCACTACCATCGCTACCAGTTAATCCACTCCCCCACGCTAAAGGAAAGGCCACTTCATTACCAACAGCATCCGCAATTGTTCCACCGGCCACTGAGTCAAAAGAGACAATCGCCAAATCTGCGCTATTTTCACTGGCCAAAATTGTATAATTAAATAGCAACGCATTGCTGCCATCTAAGGCCACAAAGGTGGCCGAACCTCCGCTATCTAGTAACAAAGAAAAATAGGTTCCATCATTTATAGTGATTTCTTCGTTAAATTCAACTTTAATAGGAATTGAGATCGACGCTTTATAGTATCCATCATCTTTAGTGGTCGTTATACTGGCAATGCCCGGTGGTGTTCCATCTATCACAATGGCCCGATCGGCCATCGAACTACCGCTTGTAAGTGCAGGCAGGGCCAAGTTTGCATTATTCCCATAATCATCTTGTAAGGTTCCGCCAGCAATATTTAAAGAATCAGTGGCCGCGTAATTTAAGTCCAAAGAACTACTTCCACTCTCGACCGCAAAAGTGAAAGTTAATTGCGTGCTACCACTACCAGTATCGTAATAGGCAATTGTTCCACCACTAGTGTTTGTTATTAAACTCAAAACACCACCTGAGAGCGTAACCACCTCATCAAAATTAACCTCAATAGTAATCAGATCACCACCACCATACAAACCATCGCTCACAGAAGTGGCCGTGACTGAAGTAACCTGAGGAGCAATACCGTCAATCGCGATACTGCTACTTTCCATTAGCATCGTGGCGGTGGCCAGAGAACTCAAATTGACAAGATTGCCGGCACTATCTGCCAACCCCGAGACTCCCATACTGCTTACATCTAAAATGCCACTCCCTTCTCCCGTCTGAGCGTTGTAGGTGTAAGTGATGGCAGAACTACCGCTGCCACTATCGTAATAGGCGGTGGCCGAAGAAGCGCTATTTAAAATGATGTATGGTGAACCTGTCACCGTTATATTTTCAGAAAAATTAAGAGTAATTGGCAGTGGCATCTCCACAGAAGCAGGGCCGTAGGTTCCGTCTGCCACCGTAGTCGTCAAAGAAACAATCGTCGGAGAAATTCCATCAACCACAATGGCATTGGCCCCACTAAAAGTGGCAGTAGCGGGAAGCGTTCTTGTGGCAATATTTTCAAATGAATCAATAATGGTTCCATCAGATAGTGAAGTAGTGGTCGCATAGGTTAAATCTGCTGCTTCCACTCCTTGGGCCACTGTGTAATTTAAATAAAGCACTGATCCTGAAGTCGAAGTATAAGTAGCAAAGGCGGTAGTAGTAGAAAAATCCAGTCCCAAACGCGGGGTTCCGCTTACAAAGACAGCTTCGCTAAAACTTACCGCCAAGGTGATAACATCTCCGGCCGCATGAACACCATCTTCGTTGGCAGTCACAGCAACTACGGTAGGACTAGTGGTTTTAACAAAGATATTATTTTCATACTCTAACGATCCTGCCGAGCCGGCGGCCGCCAAATCAAAATCACCATACACAGGATCCATTTCATTTCCCGCACGATCATATATCGTGGAGCCATTAGGCCAAAGGGAGGTAGTATCCGCATAACTTAATTCCATTAACGGAAGTCCCGCCGGCCCTACTGTATAACCAAAATTAAGATAGTAAGTGCCGGCCCCCGATTCATACAGCGCGGCCGTACCAGTATTCATCACCAGAAGCGGAATCTCTCCGGCCAATAGATCGTAATCTACATAGACCGGCTCCGAAAATCTCACCCGCAGCGGAATTTTTTCTCCCAACCCATAGGTGTCATCTGCCGCCGTAGACTCTACTATTTCTATTCTTGGAAAGATGGTATCCAAATGATAGGTCGCGCGATCAGTAACAATATTTTCCAGCTTATCTTGCATAGAAACAGAAATAGTAAAATCGCCGTCAGCTAAATCAAGTCCGGAGGGAGAAAGATCTACATCCAACTTTTCCCAACTGCCACCATCACAGTTAACCGTCGCACTAATTGCACCGGAAATTGAAACATCTGCCCCATCATCTGAACAACTTCCGGAGAGATCAAATTCAAAATAGTCCTGATATCCAATGTGCGCACCGTCGGCCGGAGAATTAATTGTTAAGGATAAATTATTACGATCACCCAGTTGCATATCTTGAGCACAAGAAAAAATAAATTGCAGGCCTAGCAAGGCGGCCACCCAAAGTGGTACCCGATTAATGGGAGATGTTATTTTTATTCTTCGCACAATACCCCTATTATAAGCGCAACAACTGCTCCTCATTTAAAACATCAAAAAACTACCCCTCCTTATCGTCCAAAATACTGAAAACATTAGCGCAAACCTGAAAAAATGTGGAGTCTATGATCTACTTGATATGCCAACTCCCCTTTCCGGCCGCCTCTAAAAAGTGGCGCCCAAAGAGAACGAACAAAGATAGCGAACAGATGGCCCAAAGGTAGCAGGGGGAAGATTTTCCCCGCTCCACAACAGATATCATTCGGGCCAATAATCAGCTAAAATATAACCAATGCTAACAACTACTTACCGTTTTATTTTATTGGCCTCCTTTACCATACTGTTTTGCGCTACTTATGCTTATAGTGCCGAGGAGGGTGATTTTGATGATTCCCTTTTTGAAGATATCCCTACTGAGGATAGTTCTAATTTGGAGTTGGCCAATCCGCCAGCGGCCTCTCCCGATGGAGATGACATTAATCCGGATATCGAGGAAGTAGTCGGCCCCCCTCCGAAAGAGAGTTTTGTTAAGTGGGATATCCCTCAAAAAGAAATCTTAAATGAAAAATGGGCAAACATAACTATCTCTGGACAAACTACACCTAACTGCAAAATGATTATCTACAAAGAGTCTCTGATTAGCTATCCCGGCATGTATGAAAATATTTGGCCCCGACAGTTTAAAAAAATTGAGACCCAAAAACTCTTGGCAAAAATATCTCCAGTGGATTTGGCCTCTTCTGGTGCCTTCTATATCAAGTTAAAGATTCCTCAATATCGCTATAAAATTATTCTGGCATTTCGCGATAACTTTGGAAACATCCAAAAAAATCTTATCACTTTAAAATTGGATAATGGAAATTTCAAATATAGTATAACTACTCTGGCCAGCAATTTTAGCAAAGAAAATCCTGACAAAAATTTTAAATATTTCGATGCCAAGGAACGCTTCCAACGCTTGGGACTTAAAGTTGGTAAGCATGAATTATGGGTAGGAACTGGTTACTCCTACATGGCCTATGAACAAAGCTACTCCACGGGACAATCTAACTTTAATTTTATGTCTAGTGCTTTTTTCCCTTTGCACGCTAAATTGCGGATGCCAATAGCGGATAATTTTAAATTTCACTTAGATGGCGTACAGGCCCCCGGTAGTGCTACTGCTAACGATCTTGTTTCCTTTTCCGGATCTACTAGTTTTACCTGGCAAACTGCCAGTGCGGAACTTCTCTACACTCCGAGCTTTTTACAATTTAGACCTTTTAATATAACCACTATTAATTTTTCTCCGACCTTTGGGGCATCCTATCATCTGGCCCCTTTCGTACTTCAAGGTGAAATTTCCAAATACTCCATCGTAAAAAATAATTTTTTCAACTTAAGCGGCGGAATTAATCTGGCCATTAACGAAGAGGAGAGCAATGCTCTCGAACTCTTTTTTGCCTACCAATATCTTCTTTATGACGGATCTAACTACAACCTAACTACTAATAAAATTTACGATTTAGGTATCAGTTGGATCTACATGACTTCAGAGCGTTGGAGAATTGCACTTAGCTGGATCAAACGCAAACACCGCTATGATTTCGACTACAATAACACAACGCTCGCTGACGAAGTCACTCAAGGCACCGAGCTTCTCAATGCCTCCCTCTTCGAGCTCCGCCTCGGCTACGTCTATTAAGAGGTACTCAAAAAAAATATGACGTATACCTTTAAAGGATGCCGTATAGTTCGGGGTGTGTTTTTAAGTGTAAAAGCTTGAAGGCAGCTAAATTTTGTTCAAAGGCCCTTAAGCTTTTTTTTCTCTCGCTTGATGCCATAATTTTTACTAACTCACTGGCACTATGTCCCATCTCATCTATGCCCAATAACAACTTGGCCGGCACGCCATTCCAAATAACTTCGGCCATGGCCACTTGCGATTGCTCAGTAGACTCAAATAAAATTTTTGCCAGCTCCTCATCACTCATTTTCAGAGGTGCTCCCTGCTTTATATAAAAAGTTTTAATGGCCGTAAGAAACTTCTGGCGCGTTTCTAAAATTTTTGAATGAAGCGCAAAATATTCTTTCGCTTTGGCCCCCCTTCTAGCATTGACGCTCGAATTACTGCTGCCAGTAAGCGCCCAAACACTATCTTCAAATTGGCGATAAAGTTGATAGCTACTTTTATGCAATCTCACTCCTGGACGTATCCCCAATAATGCTCTAGCGTTCTCTCTTTGTGTCTCAAATAAAAGCAGCTTGCGTGCCGATAACGCGCGTCTAGTGTAAGCAATTTCAGAAAAAAAGCGAGTAACGCTACCTAACAGGGGCCTGCCGCGGGAGGCCGGCGAACCTTGCGCAAGTAAAACATAAGGAAGTTCTTTTAAGGCAAAAGGAATTTCTGCAAAAAGCGCATCTATTTGCGAAACATTATCCGCAAAAAATTTCTCCAACGAATCTCCTTCTCGGCCAGTTTGAATGGCCAATTTCTTTTGTAATTCCCTTAGCGTTGGCCCTAGCGCAATTATTTTTTCTTCTCTTGTAGCAACATAATTGCGAACACGCGCCGGAACATACGCCGCCGCATTTGCCACCTTTTTGGCAATACTTTGATAATCCATTGAAGCAATCTCGGTTGAGGGGCCAGTAACTTTCAAAAGACGTTTTGCCATCTTTCGGTGATAGCTATAATAACGAGTAAGTAACTTGCCAAATGCCTTGGGATCATTGCCATAATAGTCGGCCATGGCCTTGGCAAAATTCTCATTAATGGCCGCCTTACTACTTATGGCATTAACTGGCATAACTAATTCTTCATATAGGCCAGATACTAACTTTTTAGGATTCATTAAAATCTTGCGATCAAATTTTCTCAATCCTAAAATAAACTGACTCTGTAAAATCTCTCCTTGCGAAATAGCACGTCCCAATTCAAAACGATTAACTAGTGCCCGCGGAATCATTCCTACTGTTTTACCCACCATTCCCACCATAGGCAAAACGAAAACGGCCTCCATCACGGTCCAACCGATAGAGCGCTCAATAGCACTGGCCGCTTCATTGTCAGTAAACCCTAAGGCCGCTAATTTAGCAATATTTTCCTTCCGTGTTTTGAATTCAAAATATTGCGTAAGCGAAGATTTAAAGACTATCAATTGAGAGACAATGGCCAAGCTGGCCATTGCTAAAATTACCGGGGCAGCAACCGTAATACCAACCATAAACCCCAGGCCAGAAGTCAAGGCCGTAAAAGTGGCCGAAAGTCCAAAAAAACCTCCCGAAAGCATGCCATATTTAAACTCTGTCCAATCTCGTTCAGACCACCAACTGGCCTTTTTTTCAGCATCAGGGTTTACCTTTACTGGATGGGCAGGATCATCGGCCAACTCTTTTTGCGCCTTTTTAGTCATATAAAATAATTCACTAAAATCAGCACGATCATCAATCTGAGGATTAAGGGCGCAAAGTTGTTCCATAGAGGATAAAAGTTCACGTCGTCCATAATCTGCCGCCGACTCCAGCATATTGAGATAGAGAGGAAGTTTAGCACTACTATCAATATTCAAAAAACTCTCTTTAATCTGCGTGGCCCCATCAATCCCAAAGCGCGTAAAAAGTTCATCTGATAACTGAGAAAGTTTTTTACTATCACTTCCATTTTTATACATTGCATATAATAGTTGGGCGGCCTGATACTCTTCTGATTGTGATAGTTGCGTAAACTGACTAACTAATTTTTTACTTCCGATGTTACTGCCAGAGTACTTATTATACGCCGCTTGAATATCTTCGGAATCAATCATGGTCAAACTATTAACTTCTCTAAAAAGTTGGAAGTAATTTTTATTATGCACAGGATCGATGGTGGCAAATAAGTTGTAACTATTCTCACTCTCTTCGGCCAACACCCGCTGCCATAATAATATCTTTTCTTTTTTTGACAATACCGCCGGATCATTGGCATGAAAGGGAGTTAGTTTATATTGCATTCCTAAAACTTCTAAGGCCTGCATTACACTCTCATACACTGGGCCATTCTCCTTACCCTTATTGTCATCTTTATCTTGATCTTTGTCATCGTTGCTTCGGTTACTGTCGCTATTACCTCTATTGTATAACGCTGGCCCTTGCTGCTTTAAAATAAGATAGCTCAATCTCAGCGCTGCCCAACCGTTGTAGGAGCGCAACTGGCCTTGGAGAAAATCCCACTCCGTGATAAAACTCTCTGGTAAAAATTTGCGCAGCTGCAAAATATTCCAGGCCCCTTTGTAAAAAGGATAATTGGAAATCAATTTATCATCTTTAAAATTAATTTTGGGCAAGAAGCTATGATCAGTTAAAAAAACGTCAAGCTCCTTGCTGGCCGCGGCCATCAGCGGTAGCGCCTGGTTTGCTCCTATCTTGCTGTCGGCATCTCCAAACTGCTTACAAAGCGAAGTCTGTGGTTTGGATAGTCGACATACTTCCAAAACGGCCTCCTGCAGTTTTTTATCGCTACTATTTTGATTATCTTTAAAAAACTTTGCCAGTAAAGAAAAAGAAAAACGTCGCCAATAGTCACTGGCATACAGAGACGGAAACTTTAGTTGAATAATATTTTTCTCGGCAATCTTTCTAACATCCGCAGGAATAATCTCTTCTACCTCTGAGGCCTGGGCCTTTTGCATTAACTTAGATAAAAAAACATTAAGTCCTTCCGTATCTGCTGAAAACTCTTTTTCTTCCATCGTCTGAACAACTTTAGTAGAACTATCTCCAAAAAGTAAAAGAGATGTTAGTAATTCTTGATATGCTTTCTCAAAATTAGGATATTTTTTTGCCAAACTATCATCAACATTTAATAATTGATTTTTTTTAATTTCAATTACTCCAGAAAAATCTTTAACATCATCAAACTGTGGTTCTTGCCCATCGTTGTATCCATAATAGTAAGACAATTTTTTCTTCTCAGGAAAAAATCTGCTTAAGGCCACGTAGGCATTAAAGCTTCGTTCAAAATTTAAGAGCAAAGAAAAAGAGCTTTCTGCCGGAAGTACATCCTCGTAATCTAGATAATATTGGCGAAATTCATTAGTCGTCTGCAATAGGCCATTTTGCTCTAAGATAGAAAGTTTATTAGATAAGATACTCTCTTCCGAGGCCAGCGATATCTCTAATTGCTCTGGTAACTTTGCCCCGCCTTCCATCTGACAGGAACGTGGAATTTGTTCTATTTTCCTCTTTCCAATAATACTATTTTTTAACATCAACGCATCTAGCATATTGGAAATAGTTTTTAGCTTTGCTCCTCGCAAATAGTGATGAGGGGTTTCAATTAGAAGTGTCGCTCCGCTGGCCCGACGCAATCCACCAATGGCCGTGGATTTTAGTAGATATTTCCCGTCACTCTCTTCTAAGGTTAAATTATAAAAAATATCCAAAAGTTCTTTTAGCTTAGCAGCTCCCTCCGTTTCCTCTTCTTTGTTGGCAATGGCATAAAGTGCCTCCAATTTTAGTGCCACACTATCTAACGCCGCTTGCTCCTTGGCCTCCTTGGCCTCGGCCGTATACTGAGATATCAACATTTGCGAAAGTAATCCAAAAGCATTACCTACCTGCTCCTCTTCAAAGGAGGCCGTCAATTCTTTCAACTCCTCGCTGCGCAAAGAGGCCGAGGCTTCATCATCCCAAAACAGTGCATGCAACGATTCCATCGGTAAATACACTTTAGAAACGTAAAGCATGGTCAAATAAATCTGATCATACTCGGTAAGCGACTCAACCACGTCGTGTCCTAGCCGCTCCAACTTTTTCTTTAAAAATTTTGCGCGTTTGATACTATCTTGAATAAATGGTTGGCGGTAGCCGAGATAAAAATCTTCATCTACATTATCAAACAATTCACTTTTATTTTTTTTATTATAGATCGCATTAATTTTATAAAAAAGAGAGTTTTCATTCTTTGTATCATATACGGAAGAAGAAAAATGATTCAACTCTTTTACATACTCTAAAAGTCGTGGTGACTGCGTACTGACTAGTTGAACATTACTATCTTGCGCCCAGACCAGTTGGGGCATCCCAATGGCAATTATTGAAAAAATGGCCATCGCCTTTCTTATTGCCTTATTTAAACTCTCAAGCACCATACAACATCCACTCCATAAAAGGCCTTGCTGTACAAATTCCAAAATAGTGTCAAATGTTTTGACACTACTCCCTATGTAAAAAGGCCCACTTAGTTATCTTCTATAATCTATTTATTATTGGTGCAATGATGTTGCCAAATAGTGGCAAATATCGCGAGTGTCGTAACAAATGTCGTAGCTAGTGTATGACGAATGCGCAGTGAATATCGATGACTGTTTTATCCTCTTTTTCTTTTCTTAAAGATCCCTATCGCTTGGCAATTCCAAAGCAGCCATTTCTGTATAGAAAATCAAGATCTGCTTCTTTTTTTGGATCCCCGGCGGCCTTCTTTTCAAAATAAGCACGCAAATTGGCCACGCGGCCTTCTTTCGCATCTATTGGAGGTTCTTTGCTAAGCTTATTTAATGTCTCAACCCAGCTGGCCACCTCTCCTCCTTTTAAATCTTCTGTTAACAGATTGATTAATTTATTTTGCGAGTAGTATGTTTTTCCTCCAGCGCGATTAAATTTATCAATGGCCGCACCAAGTTCTTTTTGCGCCCTAGTTCCATTTTTCATTAGATCAAGAGCGTAAAATGTTGACTTACGCGCCTCATCGGGAAGAGAGACAAAGGCATCATAATCTTCTTTGGAAAGATTTAATTTTTTGGCCATTGTCTTAATCTCGCTTAAAAGTTTTGAGTGACTCATATTGGCCGCCTTGCTAGCAATACCTTTCATTGAAGAAGGAGTTTTGCGTAAAACGCCCCGAACTCCTCTCGCAAAAAGATCACTTTGCACACATTGCCCGCAAACAAAGTCTGCCCCCTTTAGTTCGGCCTCCAATGCGGAAATATTTATCAAGTCCACAAGCTCTGCTTCCGAAACTGCCGCTTCATCCATATCCAAAATTTGAGAAAGACGCGGATTAAAAGCAAAGGCCTTTTTAATATTGGCCTCACTCATTCCGCCTTTGATTCCTTTGGTCTGTTCCATTATAACCTGGGTAGCAGAGCGCACACTCTCCTCCGCTTGTTCTGCGGCCATTCGACTAAAGCCGGCCCTCTCATAAGTCGCCACTAATCCTCGCTCCAATGTCCTGGCCAAAAGAGATGCTAATGCGGCCGCATGCAGTTCGCTTACAATAAATAGTAATGCTACAATAAATATAAAATTCTTTCTCATCTCTTACTCCTTTTCCTTTTCCTTTTCCTTTTCCTTGCTACTTTATTTTATAGTTTTTCTAGTTCTTTCAAGTTCTTTCTATCAAATACTCTATTGTAGTATCGTCGCTTTCTTAAAAAACTTAAAGCAAAGTAGAGCAATTGGCCTTGACTGCCGTCTAGTTTTGGAGAGAAAATATTGATTATATAGCGCCAATTGTTGGCACTCTTTCCTGATCTTTTCAATCATCTATATCTTAAGAACTAACAACCGCCTCCGGAAACACTATTACTCGGAACAACTGAACGCCGAACTGGCCTTGGCGGGGTGGTGGTTGTCTGTTTGATTCCATTGCTTAGCGATTCGCCCCTTAAAATTTTAGCGTCAATGGCCTCCGACTTGATATAGCTGTTCCATCCATCTAGTCCATCTGATAAAACATAGGCCAAAATCCTATGCTCATTTAGAAAATTGACTACTCTCGAGGCCAGTGCCAAGTCATAAGCGACGATGATATTTATATTGGACGGGTTAATATTTGCACGAGTCTTCGTACTTTCAAAATCTGATAGCTTGAGCTTAGTGGCCTGCGCTAATGCTACCAGCGCATCTACATCCGTTGCATTAAAAATTTCGACATCCTCTCGGCCATCTAACATCATCTCTGCCAAGTCAGCAGATGTAACAAATCTATCCGTCTTATCTGGAAAGTCCATAATAGAAACTGCCTGCTTTTCTCCTAAAAAAAGCATTATAAACGCCATCAGTGAAAAGAAAATTGCCCCGACTATTTTATGATTAATTTCCATATCTATCTCCTCACCCTTCTTCTTCTTTGCCAAATTTTTTCTCTGCCCATTCCGATGCCCAAAATGCTGCCAGCGCCATAACAATAATTGCTGCACCAACAATTCCGACCGAAATAGAGAAAAATTCCGGAAGCGTCATTCTCTCACCAAAATTGCCAGCACTATAAAAATTTTCGATCAAAGGGAAAACCTCCACAAAAATTAACATGCCCAATAATCCTCCCAGCACATTAAAGATCGCATCAATTTTAAAAGTTGCCACTCCTACAATGCCGGTACCTGGACAGTATCCACCGATAGCAAATCCTGCGCCCATAATTAGCCCGCCGACAATACCCGGCCACATATAAGAGGGATTGATCCAGGAGATATCCATGGCCAATATTCCAAAATGATCTAAGAGGATAATTCCAGTCATCGCAGTGATGATGGCAGTAAAAAAGGCCTTAACCACTGTCAGATTTTTTAGATAAAAAGTTAGGGCCAATCTTCTAGCGTTACCAAATCCCGCCTGCTCAAGAAAAAATCCGAAAAAAATTCCAACAATAAAGGCCATAAAATATTCGGTATTAAGTGATAGCTCGTGAAAATAGGTTAATGGAAACATCGCTCCTCCTTTACACCCACAACTTTCTAATAAAAGGCGCTATTATATAGGCCCCACCAAAAATACAAAGCATAGTAACCCAACTACCTAGCGATAACGTAGCACCACCAGAAAGGGCCACTCCACTGGTACAGCCGCGCGCCAATCTTGCTCCAAAACCAAAAAGCACTCCCCCAATCACTGAATAAATAAAGCGCTGCTTATTACTAATACGCGGGCCTTTATTTGTTTCCTTTTTGGCCCGACCGGCCCAGATACCCGATAAAAAAGAACCAAAAATAAGTCCTATGATTTGAAAGATGACCCAATTGTTAAGTGGGTTAGATTCAAAGGCCCCATAGCTTGCCAAGTAAGAATTTTGTTGTACATGCGCAGTAGCAAAAAGTTTTTCAATACTCACCACGGTCCGCATCATGGCGGCCGTCGAACCTAATCCTTTTCCATAAAAAACATAGGCCAACAACAGGGTCAACCCCAATCCAAATCCCGCCCAATATGGTGACATTAATTTTTTTGTCATATGATAAAGACCTCCTGTTTTTTCTCTTCCTCTAATATCCAATGTACCCAGTTAACTGTCCGGCCTCTACCATGATAAATCTAAAAAGTAGTCCTCCGAATAATACCAAGGCCGGAGCAATATATTTTGAAATTTTCATCCCTTTTAGTTCCAAGATTTCCAAAATTAGCGGTGCCACTAGGCCAAATCCCATAAAAAAAACCCAAAAGATAGCAGTCATATCTCCCCCCAAAATAAGCTTCACCGACTCTTGACTAATTTGCGGGCCACTGGAGAGTGAAATAACAAAAAGTAAAACGGTTACAATTTCCGCCAAAATCATGAAAAGATCATACTTGGAAAAAAAATGTATCTCATGCTTTTCTTGCGCCAAGATAACATTTAATGCCAAGGCAGTAGATAGGCCGGAGATTAAAAAAATTGGGCCCAAGATAGAGGCATTCCAAAAAGGACGCGCGCCCAAGCTAGAAAGCAAAATCCCCGTGTAAATTCCCAATGTAGTGGCCACAAAAATAGTGATTGCCGAGGCCAGATGTAGATGCTTTTCGGAAAAGGCAATCAACCTATCTCCCCGGCCATTTAGCTTTTCATAAAGTTTTGGACAAGAAATTTTTATTCTCCCCAAAATTAAAATTAAACTTAAAGGATAAACAAGAAGTAAAATCCAAGAGCCCCAAGACATGGGAGAGGTTATCTTAAAAGCGGTATAGAATCTAAAAACATGCAGCTTATACTCAATATCTAAAAACAAGGCCCCCATTCCCACACTAAGCGCAATAGGAGCAATAAAAGATAATCTTCCCGCGGCGTGAGGAAACTCGCGTTCTTTACCCAGATAAATTGTCAGCGCTGTTATTAATAAAATCCCGGCCGTCAATCCTCCTAGAAATAGATAAACCGGAATCTCCCATCCCCAAATAGTAAGGTGCGGATCAATCAAATGATTCATTCTGCCAGTTATAATATTTATCTCATTCATGTTACTACCTCTCTCCTCACCCTAAAAAAAACTATAGTAGAAAATAAAGTTGTGGCCCAGTTCCTGCTTCTGGGGCCAAAAGCTTATACTTTCTTGAGGCCAACAGCTTGGACACTTTACTTAATGGATTATTCAAATCACCAAAATGCATGCAGTGAGTTGGGCAAACCGACACACAGGCCGGATCCAATCCCTGCTCTACGCGATGATCACAAAAAGTGCATTTTCCGACATAACCTTCTGGCATAATAAAACGAACATCATATGGGCAGGCCGCAATACAGGCCTTGCATCCTGTACACTTATCTCGATCCACCAGCGTAATATTTTGGCCACTCTTTACATGACTTGCCCCGGTCGGGCAGGCATAAACGCAGGGAGGATTGATACAGTGGTTACAACGTTCACTGCGCAATTCCACCGAAATATTAGGATAAGTTCCATGAACTTCTTCCACCACCCAATCTCGATGCAGTCCTTCTGGAACTCTGTTTTCCATCTTACAACCCACAACACAGTTGCCGCAACCGACACACTTTCTTGTATCAATCACCATTGCATATTTATGTTTTTGCTTTGCTGTCATAACTATCCCTCACTACACTTCATCAAAAGTAACAAAAGTTCCACGGAAGCCGGTCGCCCCCATGATTGGATCAACTTTTACCTTATCAATTAGCGCTGTATCATTAGCACCTTTAAGATGTGCGCGTGAAAGTCGCTTATCCGTATGGCCAAAACCATGTGCCATATAAAGAGCATCATTGCGAATTCGCTCCGTGATCCGCACTCGAATAGGAAGGCTGGCCACGCCTGCTTGATTTTTCACTTTTACATATTGGCCATTTTGCAAATTCCATCTTTTGGCCACCGTCGGATGAACCCATAAATCATTCTCAGCTTGCACCTGATTTAAAATTGGATTGTTAATAGTACGTCCAAAGGTATGAGTCGGAGTGCGGCCATAAATTAGACGATAGTATCCATCGGGAGGAGTTTCATGGGCAGTATATTTAGGTATTGGATCAAAGCCTAAATCTTCTAGTGTTTGGGAATAAAGTTCAATCTTGCCACTTTTGGTTTTAAAGTGTAACTCCAGCCCATCTTCTACACAGAGCGCCCCTTCCTCTCCTAAGTTTTTTACTCCCACTTTTTTCATCTCTTCCATGGAAGTTCCGAGTTTGGCCAACTGATCATTTAGTAATTCTTCAATATTGGCCCAAGGAAAGGCCGCGCCAATTCCCATAGTAATGGCCAAATTTTTAGCAATCCACCAAGCAGGTTTTGAATCATAGAGTGGTTCAAAGGCCGGCGCCCGCAACGCTATCTGGCGACGTCGCCCAGGCTTATCTCGAAGCTCATCGAAACGCTCTAGATAAGTGCACTCTGGCAATACCACATCCGCCCAACCAGTAATCTCCGCTGGCATAGTATCAATCACTACCAGCAAATCCAATTTTGAAATTGCCTCTTCGGTCTTCTGAGGTTCAGGCAAACATTGCGAGAGATTGGTTCCATAGACAAACCACCCCTTATAGTAACCCTCAACTGTTTTATCGCATAAAAAATTGGCCGGCGGCATAGAGGCCAAAGGATATTTTCCATCAAGCTGTCCCCGCCAATTGTTTTTGGCCTTTTTGGCCAGCGGTGCCGAACATTCTGGCACACCCGCTTTTTGCAGCTGATAAAAACCTCCACGATGGCCCCATCCACCTAAAAGCGCATTTAAAATAGCAATCCCGCGCATCCGCTGAGTATCATCACCGTACCAGGCCACATGACGAGAAGGATGCACAATAACCGCAGGAGCGGCCTGGGCCATCTCTCTAGCGGTCTGACGGATAATTTCTGGTTTTATGCTGGTGATAGAGTAGGCCCACTCTGGGGTATAGCTTGCTACTTCTGCCTTTAGCTTTTCAAAACCGATGGTATATTTTTTTACATAATCTTTATTATAAATTTCCTCTTCAATGAGGCAATGAATCCAAGAAAGCACCAGCGCTAAATCAGTTGATGGTTTAATAGGCAACCAATATTTTGATTTACCGGCGGCCACTGAAAAGCGAGGATCAACCGTGATGATGGTGCAACCGGCCTCGATGGCCTGTCCAAATTCCTGCACCTGCGTATTATGCAAATTTTCTCCAAGATGTGAGCCCATTAGCACCAAGCATTTAGCATTTTTTATATCGGTATTTTCCGGCGAGCCTAAATCGGCACCAAAGGTTAGGCCGAAGGCCTCTTGGCGTGGGCCTCTACATTGAGCATAAGAAGGAGCGGCAACATTTTCTGAACCATAGGCATTAATAAGGGTCTTAAAAAAAGGCCCCCCACAACCATGAGAAAAAAGACAAACCCGATCTGGGCCATATTGAGTAGCAATGGCCTCCATTTTTTTTGCGATATAATTAAAGGCCTCTTCCCAACTGGCCTCACGAAAAACTTGTTTGCCTCGTTCTTCGCTACGAATAAGTGGTTTTTTTAGGCGATCAGGATCAAGATATGCCCCCAATCCACCACTACCGCGCGTACACATTCGACCTAGACTGTGCTGATCTTCTTCATTACCAACTATCTTCCACGGCCGGCCATCTTTATCTTTCACTACCCAACCGGCACATTGCCAAAAACATATTTCGCAATAAGTGGGAGTTCGACTGGACGCTCCCGGCTCGGCCAGATCACCAACTATCTTGGCCACCGTAGGAGAGTTTGCCAGGGTATTTAACCCCACCGAGGCACTCACAGTTGCAGCGGATGATATTTTGATAAAATCTCTTCGATTGAAATTAGACATAGACGCATTCCTTTGCGCAGTTTAGTAAATATTATAGTCGTAAATAGGATATTTGATTTTTAAAATTACGTCATGCCTTTTTTTTGAACACAGATAAAAGCGCCTGATAGACGCTTGCATGATGGGTGGGGTTTGTTGTGCGCGGTGATATTGTACAATTAAGTTAGTTGATATCCATTTCAAAATAAAATAGCAATCACTGCCCGCCCAAAATCTATTATCTCATCTATAAAACTTTTCTTTCGAACTTGTCTAGTCATTCCAGATCCTCCTCTCCCATCCTGAACTGAGTTCGTCCCAATACTTCCATCACTCTTATCAATCGCTGCGTCGTCACTGGAACCAGAAGATGGTGATATACCGGAAGGAACAACTGCATCATCTACGGGCGCATTATCCACGGCCGCATCAACATCGGTATTTATATTTATATCCCACGTTTGAGTATCCTCAGAAGGGGTTACTCCAAACCAACGAGGCCCTACTTGATAGGAGCCATCAACTACTCCCGGAAGCGAACTCTCCACTTTAGACAAAAAATCAACCTGCTCTTCCTTCGAAAGATATAATATAGCATTATCTAACCTACCCACGGTAATAAGAGATCCCGAAATAGGCTCTTCAGAGACCGAAACAGCATCTGACTCTGTAATTACTTTCGCCGAATTTTTAGCACTAGCTACAACTGCGCCATAATCTATTTCCGGCATATAATCTTTTACCATTGCTAAATTTGCCAAATTAATCTGTCCACCACTGCTCAAATCAGATGATAGCCGATCAAATACAAGTTTTTCTATATCAGCAAGCTTGTCCTCTATTCCACTAGACAGCAAATTATTAACCGCCAAAAGCTCAGCACTGTTTTCTGGAACTGCACCAATATTACCCACATCAATTCCGGCCAAGGCAATAGGAGTGTTACCTGCTATACGGCCACTGCTATAGGCAAAAAACATAACCGCTTTTTTAGCATTAGGTATTATTGCTCCCCCGGTGCCAGAGGAATTACCCGTAAGCTCATTTTTTTGTACAATAGAGGCAACCATTCCTCCCTCTAATCCAATCTTTACAATATCTGCAGACACCCCAGCAACTAAAGGCGCCGGCAGACTCATCTCTATTGTACCATCCGAAACGCCCACGTTAATCAAACAATTTTTTCCAAATACTGGAATTTCTCCGCAATCTGATGAATATGGAGCAGAGGCCCACAAATCAGTCCCACGAATTCCCATAGCAATTGAGCGAACCATAATTTGAAACGAAGAGGGAGATGTTAAATCAGTCTCTGTTTCTGTTAAATGTTTTATGCTCGCTAAAATAGATCCATAAACTAGATCAAAAAAATAGGTTCGTTTTTCCACCGTTTTTTCCCCTAACCTAGCGGCCGAAAAAACAAAATAACTGTTACCACCAATCAACAGAGAACTTTCATCTTTTAATATCACTTTCGCGTAACTATTTCCTCTTGTGATAATTTTATCTCCCTCATAAATTGAAAAACCTTTTTTCAATTCACGCGACGCTCCCAAAACTCCATCTGGCCTAATATTGGTAATACTTCCATCTCCTGCTGCATCAACTATCGAGCCAATTGATATCGCTCCAGAAATAAAAAGCTTCACGGGCCCACCATCAATATCTGTGTCATTAAATTTTCCCGTTAGCAAAAAACCATCACGCTTTTCCGCCCCCACATCTTGCTGAATGGCGCACTCAACACTAAATTCATATTTATCATCATTTACTTGTACTGAGGTGGCCGTTGCATTAGTGCTTGCACACACCGCACTGCCATCACTAAAACTAACCATGGCACTTCCTTGAATATTAGTGGCCATCTTCGTTAATTCGTTTTTCATCAAATCCGAGAGATTGGTTTCTGACAAGGTCTCCTTGATAACGGAAAGATCAGAAGAAGATTTTTTCACGACAAAAATCGAACCAGCCGCGACCATCACACTAATTAACAAAGCAATCGCAATATTGTTTTGCCCACGATTATTATTCAAAAAACACTGTGTTTTATTACTAAGCATCGCTAACTCCTTCTACGCTACCATTCTAATAGTCCAAGGTAATAATATCTTTACTAACTGGTATATTGCTACCATCATAGAGGAGGGTATTTGGTTCGTGAATAAAAAAAAGTGCCCCTTTCCCCTTAAGGCCTATCTTAACCAACACCATCCGAGAAGATTCGTCGGCCATCTCGGGCAATCCAATTTCATTTTTCAAATCACAATCAGTTCCAATCATCACGACACAACTTTCAAAGTCAGTTAGATTATAGAAAAATGAAGTCGTATCAGCGGTAGTGTTTACTCTCGCAATACAATCTATCGGCACACCTTTTTCTTTACAAACATCCGATAACTTTCGATACTCAACTATTTCATCAGTAACAGTTGACGCACTTCCTCTTATCTGCTTTTGACCCAATTGCAAAATAGATCCTGATGGATTAACCGTAGATTGATAGGCCATTTCAATATCCCGAAAAAGTCGCTTCTTAAATAGAGAAGCATTATAAAGCGTGTCATACTTGCTCTCATTTTTTTTTGAAAACATCCTACTACCGTTATATAGGCCGATTGATGCCAAGATCATAGCACTACCAATTCCGAAGGCCAGAATCATTCCCACTAAAGACTGTCCACTCCTATTTTTCATAAAATATTATTCACCCGAAATACGTTTTTTTAACCTCACAATTCGATTGTTTTCAAGCGCATCTAAGTAGGAAATCTCTACCGATATGATTTTATTTTTTAACTTTAAATCAGATATGTTCTTTGCCTTAATTTTCTCATCACTCTCTAAAAAATAACTGTCCAGCAACTTCATCCCCGCATCGAAACTATCATTTGAAAAAATCTCTATCTGTATCTTCTCTGACAGAATAAAGTTAGCGCGCCCACCGCCCTTTCCCCAATGACTCATCCAACTTAAGACATCGTTGGCCTCTCCGGTTGCCCCTTGCAAACCACTTAGAATATTGCTTCGTTTTTTTATCATTTCATATAAATCACTGCTACCTAATCCGGCCACGGCATTGGCCATACTCTCTGCTGTCACCGTTGCTATAAATCGTCGCTCTATATTTTTATAATTTCTAGCGCTATAGGCCTCGATCCCAGAAAATCCCACTAAAGAGATAATCAAAATAGCACTGGCGGCCAACACTTCTACCAACCCACCACCAGCAGTTTTTGAAAATTTGATTTTTTTAAAACTCTCCACTAACACACTACTTATTCCTTTTTCTCTCTGCTTTTTCTTTTTTTCAACATTGAGACTTCCCAATGTCCACCATTATCTGGGCCTATGCGCTTTAGTATTTTTTGTCTCTTTAAACTTTCTAATTGATACTTTACTGCTCTATCTGAAATACCAAGCATACTGGATAGTTCCGCAATTGAGGCTTTCGGAGATACTGTCAACAAGTTAACAATTTTCTGGGAAGTTTTCTGGGAAGTTTTCTGGGAAGTTTTCTGGGAAGTTTTCGTAGATACTATACCACCGAAATCGCCTCTTAACTTTCTAAACTTCTTCGGACGCACTATCTCTACTTCAAAGAACTCCTTATGTCCAATTTCGTTGAATATTGCCAATTGATTACCAGCTTCTTTCAATTGTTCCTGAATCCTTTTGAGTCCAGTCCCCACTCTTTCAACAACTCTCATCCGTCCAAAAAGATCCGCAATAATATCATTACGCCGGGCAGAAACAATTCGCGTTCCAAGATCTTCAATTGTGACTGCACCTAACAGTCGCCCAGGATTTACAATTCGGATTTTATGTGGATAAACCTCAACATTAATGCTAGTGCCAGTAATGTTGTAATTTCGATGAATGATAGCATTTGCTACAACCTCTCGAATTACCGACAAAGGTATTTCATAAATGTCTTCTCTGATTACTCCCTTAATTTCACTTCTAACATTCAAATGTTTTTTTAAGAAATTTATGGCCCCATTCATTTGAGTAACCAAATCATCTCTAATATCTTGCCTGTCGAAAATATGAACCCTATTCTCATCTTTAAAGGCCACACAGATCATTTCAATATGAAATACATGCTTTTTAACATCCTTGCCAAACATAATCGCAGCGGCATTATTGATAACTCCATTTTTCATAACGCCAATACCATTTAAAAATTCTGATAAGTTATGATCGCTTACAAGAAGATTCATTCCTGCGGTAGAAACAAAGCTTGAAACTTTATCCAAAGAAATATCTGCGATCTCACAATCTTCTGCCGGTGATCTATCAAAACATCTTGATTTAAAATCTGAAAAAAATTTTTTTACTTCTTGTGTTTTTAATTTCTGAGAAAGCCCATCTAATCTTTTATAGTATCCAGATGAACATTGATACGGCGGCTCATCACCTTCCGGAATATTGACTACGACCATGCTATCAATCCGATCAACTGTCACATAAATGGGCGGATCACAATTTCTTGCCAAATCTATAATTTCTGCCTTTAACTTATTCGAAAAATGTTCTCCCACAATAGTTCCATCATCTTTGACTCCTAAAAAAATATTACCACCTTGCGCATTAGCAAATGCAACAATATCTTGAACTATTTTTGAACTATATTTTTCCTTAAATTCTAAAAAAAGGCCCTCGCCTTCTTTCAATAAAAGAGAAACTTCCTCCTTATTAATTTTTTTATGCACCATTACCATTTTACCATTTGAAAGTTTTTAAATATCTCAATTACTATTCTAGCTAGATACTGACCCATCGTGAATTGAAAAATATCCATCTTTGCCCGACTATTTTAGTTACGTCTCAATTATTCGGCCAAATAAGTTTGGGGCCAGGGTCATTATTGATGGTTGAGATATTGGCAATATCCCAAATTGTTGGATCCCAAAGAACATCGAAAAAATTTAAATCCATCGCACAACCACTATTTATTACCGTTGAAAGATAAGAGCCGGTGACCAATTCAACATTGCACTTATCATAGGTAGGTATCCAGATAGCGTAAGGCGCATGATCGATGAAGTACACGTTAGACAGCGTTGAGCTATAACCCAGATATCCGGCAATTGCTGCATAATCAGAAACATCTTTCGTATAGGAATTTTCAATTTTTGAGTAGTATTGCGCAAGGCCAGCAATACCGCCGCCCATAGAGTATCTTAACATTAAATTAGTGTTAAAATATGTAGGTGATGCGGGATCAATATCCAGCAGATGATCTGCATAAGATCTCTGAATGGAAGAACCAATAACACACCCTGCAATACCTCCCACCCCTCGATGCCCAAAAATCCTAACGCCTTCTAAACCGGCAAACTCAATAACTGAGCCGATAGAATCTCCTTTGTACAAGGCACCAACAACACCCCCGACACATCCCATCAACTCATCTCCTAGAATATTCATCGCCGCCGTCATCCCATCATAAAAAGAATTAGAGCTATCATATGTCCCCGTAACAGCGGCATCAAGTTCGGCCCCTGTCCCCGAAAATTTTGTCCTTATGAGTTTAATTCTTTCAATACGACTATCTACCGCAATTCCGACAACTCCTCCCACCACGGTAAGTCCTCGCACCATTGGATTTTCGAGAGTTAAATTTTTTATACTGGCATTTTTTATATATCGAAACATACCCACAAAGCTCTCGTCTGTTTTTACGTAGGTAAAATTTGAAATAGTAAATCCGTCCCCATCAAACCCGCCAGTAAAGGGAGCATCTACTACAATATCCAACTGCGTATTGGGAATAGGCATAAGGTATTGCTCCATAGGCGACTCTGGATAGCTACGAGCAAAATTACCAATCGGATGAAATTGATTTGAGGAAAAAGTGGCCATATCTATATTGTTTGTTAATTTGAAATATTTATCCCACAAAACCGGCCGCTGACCTATCAAATCAAGCTGAAGTGGCGAAGAGACCAGATACGGATCGGCCATCGTTCCCCCTCCATAAAAATCAGGAGTGGGAGTAGGTGGCGCAGTGGGCGTAGGGTCCACTACCGTTATCGTTGGGACGGGTACGGCAGTGGGCCGAAGAGGAGTTACTCCCTGATCAGCGCTTCTATCTTTATTTTTCCAAGTTATCTCATTAATTTTTGTCTGACACCTGCTAGCAGATAAAAGCAATGTGGCAATCAAAAAGGTCATAAATAGGTTTAAAATTTTCTTGCACATTTTGCTATCTCTCCAGCATAACATCAAATCAAAAAATCTCGCACAACATACAGTTTATAATTTTACTATACTTAAAACCCTGGCCTGCAAATTTTTTAGACAAAATAGCTTCTTGCTTAGCAACCAGAATAGACTGGCCGATTTTATTGAGTAATTTTCAAATATTTTTTTTCCAACGGCAACAGTATTAAGGGCCAAGGATAAAAGATTTTTTGTTTTTTCTCTTAAATAATGCCCATTTTAGTTGGCAGCACAGCGTCAGATTTTATTGTTTAGTTATTTTACTTTCTCAATTTGGAAGTTGATTATCTAAGTTGCTGCCCCTTAAATCATATCCAACTTCTTTTCCTAAATAGTCCTGACAAAAATCTGATATCGGTTGACTAACACCCTCTCCGAATGGGCACGCCTCTGGAACTTTCTCTATCGGATTAGAGAAAAAATGGCCCTCTTTTAACCCCACAAGATCTGCTAGTGCAGAAAGATCTTTGATTTGATTTCCAACTAGCGACAAAATTTGCAAATTTTGCAGATGGCCTAATGACGAGATATCAGAAATCTTATTATAACTTAGAGAAAGTTTTGTCAGCTCACTTAGCGGAGTTAGGAAGTCAATATACTCTAAATCGATGGATAGCAAATGCAACTCCCGCAAATTTACTAACACTGCCAGAGGAGAAAAGTCATCCTCCTCATAAAGCGCGTTATCCGACAAATTCAAAACCGTAAGTAGCGATAGGTCGGCCAAGGGGGCCAGATCTGTAATATCATTTTCTGCTAACTCCAATGTCGCTAAACTTGTCAGTCTGGCCAATGGCCCAATATCTTCTATCAGATTTTTGTTAAGATTTAATACTTCCAGGTTAAAAAGATTTTTTAGGGCACGAACACTTTCAATTTTATTATTGGATAAATTCAAATTTTTTAAATTAGAAAACTCCTCTAGCGGAGACAACTCAGAAATAATTCTTCCCGAAAGATTTAAGGAAGAGAGCGTTTTTAATTTATTATAGGTGTTGCGGCAATTGGCCTTCTCTGGGGCCAAGGCGCCAGAGAGTACTTCCATTACGGCCACAACCGTTATTTTTGTCGGATTTGTTCCGGCCATCATCAAACTGTCTTGGCAAATTTCCAAAAAAGTTTTTGCCATTGCTTCTGTGGTTAGCAAAAAGGAACAACAAAAATAGAGGCCCAAAACTATGACAAATTTTATTTTTCTCATGACTAACTCCTCAAGGTTCTCTCCTGATTATATCCGTCTCACCATAAGAGCTCCTATCTATAAAAACTACAACACCGAGGTAAGGTATCTATCTAAATCTCACTTTTTTTAAATTTCATATGCACGATTTATCACCGTCATTGCTTCACTCTCTTCCTTTTTCCTGGGCACTTTCCCTTTACCATCTGGATGAAAACGCTTGGCCAATTTTCTGTATGCCACCTTGACTTCTTTTGCAGATGTTTCCTGATTTACACCAAGAACCCATTGCGCCCAAACAACTGACGAATTATCTCCTATCATGACCCCATTTTGATGCGCCCAATCTTCGTAGTTGGCAGGAAAGTTTGTCCAGGGAGAATACTCCGAAACTGGCCTAACAATATCGCCTCCTCCCTGATTCGCTCTACCTTTCTTTGCCCACTCATTCATCCGATCCCGCCACGATTCATTAATACTATCCCCCGCAGCTCGGTATGGAGTAGCGTCTCGCATGGCGCCTGGTATTTTATTGGCGCGTTCAGATATATTTCCACCAGAACCATAAATAAAAGAATCATCTCTTGAAAGCTGAGAAAATAATATACGATCGGGAATTACGTTTGAATTATTTGGGCCATAAGAATGATTAACTAAATGCTCAACATCAAATCCAATAATTTCCCCTTTATTGTTTTTTACCCAGTCTTTAATTAATACAATAGATCTAGCAGCCTTTTCGTATTTACCATCAGTGTACTTAAAGGCAATACGGATCTCATCACCTAACGTTACCGGAGCTTGCAAATCTGGCCCTCCTACCGATTTCACCTGTACAGTCCACGAACCACTGGTCTCATGAAAAATAAAATCACGAGAAGGGGAATCTGCAAACCAGGCCACTGAACCATTGTAAGGCCGACGAACGTTCGAGCCAGGCACGGCCAAACCACGCTCATCAAGTCGAATCATTGCTCCATAATCTTTTCTTGATATATTCTCAAATAAAATCGGATACTCCCTATCTTTTGGCATATGAAAATCATCACCAGCTATTATAATTCCGATCGGCTCACCGTTTTTGTCCTTCAATATTGACGTAACTTTTCCAATGAGATTTGTTTTTGACTCTGATGTATACTTAGTCATCTGAATCTCCATTGGTTTTAATAACTTCACATCAATATTATCTCCAACAGAGACTGGGGCCTGAAATGAAGAGCGACTAACAGAAAACATATATTTGCCGCTATTGTCAGGAATCGGTAAATTATCTTGTAAAGCAAGTGGCCGTTGATTCGATAGATCGAATTTTTTTTCTGATATATAAGACTTATCAAAATTTATATCTTCTATCTGAATAATTCTCGATGGTAGATTTTCTATGCGCTTTCTCGGTTCAAATTCTGTGACTGGAGCAAATCTAATCCCTGTCACCTTACCATCGTTATTAAGAATAAAACCATCAACAATTCCGGCCCCTGAGTGAACCACATTATCACGTTCAAATTTTGTCGTAATATACAACATATCTCCTCCCTCAAGAGGGATCTGTGAAAGTTTGTTATTCTTCATTGGCATCATCACCTGTTGGGAAATATGCAAAGTTTCTTCATTTCCACCAACAACTTTTGACAACGAATCAAGTTGGTCCGGCACATTACCTGCTTCATGTGGTCTCTCTACAAAGAACTTTTGGCCGACCTCCTCTAACGGATTTTCTGCATACAAATTGAAAGAAGATAAAAGGTCTTTTAAAGAGCGACTTGGATTTTTGGCCAACAGATCGAGCAATGGTTGAAAACGTATCTTATAAACATCAACAATGGCATCATTTAAATATTTTCTAATATTTTCTGGTGTCTCTGTTGGCCCTGGCCCAATTTCTTCACTCCACTTTGAAAAATACTGAGGATAGGCCGAACGTTGCAACTGATAACTTTTCTCAAAAGCGTATCGCTCAGTGAGATAAGAATATAAATCCTCATGATAAAGATAACGGCCGTCTGGCAACTGCTTAATCAATGGAGGAGGAAACCTTTTTGCAAATTTTGCGATGTTTTTATTAAAGAATGCATCAAAACGAGCATGGGCAAGTTCATGAACAAGCTTGATAAGTTCACTTCCATCATTACTCAATGGGCCATTTAAGACCGAGATTATCTCTTTTAGTGGCGCTGTTATTCCCTCTTCGGTTGATGTCACATAATATTGTCCAATTTTTTGGCGATTGTTAATATAGCTATATTTAATGTAATCAGGCATCCCCATCTTTGCTCTGGCCGTTGCGTCTAGTACTCGAACAGGGACTGAACGCCTCTCTAGAGAATCTTTTATTACTCGTTTAATAGATTGAGGAATGTCGGGAGATTCCATTATTGTTAAAACCATCTCTTTTAACTCTGGAATCTCATTTAATTTATCCGCGATTGTTTGTCTTGAGTATGAAATATTTGCAATCGTTTTTGACAAGCAAGAGGCCGTACTCCCTAATGCCTGCCCACAACCCAACATACATATCAGGAAATAGATTATTATTTTTATGAAATATATCTGTCGTCGTGAAATTATAATTTCATCATGCAATTGATAAATCTTCATAACTATTCCTTCCATGCAAGCACTGGTCGATAAAAAATCAACAACGAACCCAACAGCTTATCGAAATTTGAGAAAAATTTATTAGTTTTTTACTCTACCTAATATTTGTAAAACAAAGAGATATGCCCCATTTCCATTGGATGCCAACAATTGGCGCAGCTTTGATCGCTAAACTTTTTACTCAACTATTAAAGGCAATTTTTGCTGGCCAGTATCAAATCAAATCCGCGGTTATAATATTAGTTGTCTTTTACAGGTTACTATTGATGCTTATTGATCCACATAGATATTCTAATATCTTAAGGAACCACCATGAAAAACAAACTACTATCGATGATCTTTTTGGCAACCTTGTTGGCCACCTTGCTAACAACCTCTGCTTGCTCAATCTTTAAATCCTCCACAGAAAAAGAGCGAACACCTTCTTCTTTCTCCGATACCCTTTTTTCTGACATCATCAACGATATTACCGCTCGCTATCAGACGCTGACGGCCGATACCTCGCAGTGTGCTATTGATATGCAAAAATCTTATGAAAGACTTTTTAACTTAGTTGGTAGCTCAGTTTATTTTGATATGGATGATCAAAACATCCTCGATAAAGATATTCAACGATCCTTTGAAGCTCGTCTGCTGTTGAAAGAGTCTATTCGCCATTTTGAAATAGAAAATGAAGAGGACAAACGCTGTTTTGCGGCCATTGCGGATGTCTCTAAAGCATTGCGCTACGTTGAAGACTATATGGTAGAGATGCGTATGAGCAGAACCCAAAACGCTCCCCAAAACTATGTAAACATGCAAGGAGAATTTCCCTACTTACTTGTCAATCCTCAATATGCGAGGGAAGTTAAATCGCATCAAGATCTAAAATCTGGCGATGTAATTTTATCCCGAGGTAACGCCTATACCTCTGCGGCCATTGCTAGAATTGGCGAAAGTGATTATCAATTTTCCCATTTAAGTTTTGTCTATCGTGATCCAAAGAATGAAAATACTCCTTACACCACCGAAGCACATATAGAGGTGGGAGTAGTAACCGCCCACTTTGTGGAACACCTAAATGAGAAAAACAGTCGCTCAGTGGTATTTCGCTATCGCGGAGATCCACAAATTATTCATCAGGCCAGCGAATATACTTTTAACTACGTTAAAAACAAGATGCAATCTGGCAAAAATATTGAATACGATTTTGCCATGAACTACCAAGACGACTCTCGAATATTTTGCTCCGAGGTACTTTCTAATGGCCTTCATCATGTTCTTCCTAACGAAGACTACGTTCCTAAATTTAAATCACATTTTGACCGCGGCCTAATTCCCTTTTTAAATAATTTAGGAGTTCCAGTTACCAAAGAAAATGTGGCCACTACCGACGTCTTTTCTCCGGGCGATATTCAATTTGATCCTCAGTTTGATTTGGTTATGGAGTGGAGAAATCCACTAAAAATGCAAGAATCGCGCTTCAAAGATTTTATTTTAACTAAACTTTTTGAAAAGATGAGTAAAGAAAATTATGTGATTGATTCCACCATTATCATGGATGCCCAAGCAAAAACCTCGTGGCTATTGCGCAGGATTCCGATAGTGAAGAAACTGCTAGAAAAAAAATTTCCTCTTAACATGAATCCAACTCAAATTAAAATGTTTGTTTCCTTAGATAAAATTGGCGAGGCACTCTATCGCGAAATAGAATCTAAGGCGCAAGTTGCCGATCATAGCTTAACCCCCAAAGAGATTTATAACGTCATCGATAATTATCTGGCCAAAAATCCAAAAGAAATTTCAAAATACTTCCATCGGGCACGATAAAATTAAATAAATCACTGGCCATAGGTAATAACTATGGTATGAATAAATCGAATATTTTTTACTTTAAAAAAACAAGGAATCGTTGTCGAAACTATAACAAATTTCCATGAATTAGACCTACATCCTGGCCTTTTGGCGGCCCTTTCTCGCGCCGGACTGAAGAAAACCTCGCCGATACAAGAATTGGCCATAATCCCGATTCTAGATGGTAGAGATGTGTTTGCTCAGGCAGAAACTGGCAGCGGAAAAACTGCTGCCTTTGCCATTCCCATCATTCAACAAATACTCTCGCAGGGAATAATCGATCAAATCGGATTTGGGAAATCTCTATACGCCGTTTTATCCCCAACTCGTGAACTGGCGCAACAAACCCACTCTGTCTTTCAACAATTTGGTAGCGAACTCGGAATTAAATCTGCTTCCATCATTGGTGGTGAAAGTATTACCACTCAAAAACAGCTAATCGGCCAAGGGGTACACATTCTAGTGGCAACTCCTGGACGCCTTAGCGATCTGATTCGCCAAAAAGAGATTGATCTATCACATTGCAAGGCAATTGTTTTTGATGAGGCCGATCGATTATTTGACATGGGATTTAAGGCCGAAATTGAATTTATTCTCTCTCAGGCCCCCAATAATCGCCAATTAATTATGCTCTCGGCCACTAACAATCAAGATGTGCTAAGAACGGCCTATAAATTCCACTCCACCCCTGAAGAGATAAAAGTAAATGTGGATCACATGCTTGTAGATAAAATTGATCATCAAATAGCTATGGTCAATACCGATGAAAAATTCTCTTTCTTAGTAAAATTACTAGAGACACAACAAGATTCCTACGCCATGGTTTTTTGCAACACTCAATTTAAAACACACTTAGTTGCAGAGTGGCTTATTGCCATGGGCCTTAAGGCCAGCCCTATTTCCGGCCGACTACCTCAAAACAGACGAACAAAACTTTTAGAAGATTTTCGCGCTAAAAAAACGACCATTTTGGTTTGCACTGACGTTGCCGCCAGAGGACTAGATATTAAAAGCGTCCCACTAGTCGTTAATTATGATCTTCCCAGTGAGGCCTCCAACTACGTTCATCGCATTGGACGCACTGGACGAGCAGGAGAAGTCGGATATGCCGTCAGTCTTTGTGCGCACGAAGACTGCGAATACTTAGACGCCATAAACACTTTTATAAATAGCAAAATTCCAAAACTGGAAATTACTGATTCCAGTTTTGCTAAAAACATATGTAGAAAACCAGTAATCGATAGGGAGACATTGAAAGTGATTCAATCATCTAATCAACGAAAGACAACAACATCTAACCGACAAAATGCTCAGCAATCTCAACAACCACAACAACAAAGAAGGCATCCTACCTCGAACAATGGAAATAGAGGCCCAAAAACTTCACAAAAACGGCCTCCTCAACCATCCCAACAAAGACAAAAACAATTTTTTGAAATCAAAACCTCCTCTTTTAAAGAGGCGGAAGAAAATGCTCTTAAGTTTTTCAAACTAGGAGATAAAAAAATGTTAGGCCATGAAGTTATCACGCAGGGGCCAAAAAAATTCTTCTTCTTTGGCCCACGAGAGACTTTGTATAAATTTTTTGTAGGTATCAACTATCAAGAAATTTTGGCCCCTTTCCTGGCCGAAACCATTCGCCTAATTGGCCTGGATTTACAAGTTGTCATTCGCCATCAAGAGCAAAATTTGAGAATAACTTTTAGTGGAAAAGATGAACACCTCTTGCTTTCGCAAGGTAGTGAGCTTTTAGAGGCCTTTGATCATATTACGAGACTAGCACTGTATCGCAAGGTTGAACTACCTTCGGGACTAAGAATTTATGTTAACACCTCTCGCGATAAGGTGGTGACACCAGCTAATAACGAAAACAAGCCGACCGATCTTGTTAAGTTAGCAGAAGAGATGAAAAAAGAACTACTAGAGAAAAAAGTTCCCGTTTTTTCCGCCACTCTTTCTCCGGCCGATCGCCGAATTATTCATCTGCACTTTGAAAACGATCCCCAGATTACCACCCACTCAATCGGTGATGGACATTTCAAAAAAGTAAAAGTCAGTTTTGGAAAAAGAGATGCTCAAAGACAAAATTATTCACGTCGTGCTGAATTTGATCGCAAAAAAATTCATCGCACAGGCGATCGCGCATAATTCTTTTTATAAATTCAGACAGGCCACCTGCCGGCCATCTCTATCTACTAACAATTGAGGCGCCGTCTGCCTACAATGAGCGGTGGCCTTTTTACAGCGTAAATGAAAGGCACAACCCGAAGGTGGAAAAAATGGTGAGGGCAACTCTCCCTCAATCGCCTCAAACTTTTTTCTACTTTTAATCGAAGGAGTTGATTGCAACAATGCTTGCGTATAGGGATGTTGCGGATTTTCAAAAATTGCTTTCACTGGCCCATACTCGGCAACCTTTCCCAGATACATCACCAATACATGAGTAGCAATATGTCTTACTACATTTAAATTATGGCCAATAAATAGATAGCTTAACTGCAAGCGCGCCTGTAGCTCCATTAGTAAATTTAGTACTTGCGCCTGAATAGAAACATCTAACGCCGAAATGGGTTCATCACAAATTAAAATTTTTGGATGCAAAGTAAGTGCACGGGCAATCCCAATTCGCTGACGCTGGCCACCACTAAACATATGGGGATAGCGTTCGGCAAAATCTTCTCTAAGTCCAACACTTTTCATCAATTCCAAAACTCGCGATCGCAAGTCCGCTCGCGATAGTTGCAAATTAGCATACAAAGGTTCAGCAATAATCTCCCAGGCCTTCTGCCGGGGATTAAGTGAACTGTAGGGATCTTGAAAAATCATCTGAACACTTTTTATAAACTCTGAGCGAGAAATCTCTTCTACTTTTTTGCCTTCTGAAAAAATCTCGCCGGCGGTTTTTTGCTCGATTCCTAAAATAGTTTTTGCCAAAGTAGATTTCCCACATCCTGACTCTCCCACAATGGCCAAAGTATCCCCAACATTTAGCGTAAAACTGATTCCATCCAAAGCACGTACTACTTTGGGTTTTTGAAAAAAGTTGGCCACTTGATAGTGTTTTGTTAAATTTGTAACCTCTAACAGATAGGCCATATTACCTCTTCTCTCCTACTGATAAGCAGCGCACTCTGCGGCCATCTGCTAGCTCCACCAATCCGACTTTGGTAGTTTCACAACTGCCCTCACTTTGTCCACAGCGAGGATAAAGTTGACAGCCACTGGCGCGATTTATCAGATCCGGAACCATTCCCGAAATAGTGGGAAGTGCCTGACGAGATCCGGCGGCCTTATCTTCATAACTTTCTGGCAGTGAGGCCAACAATGCTTTGGTGTAGGGATGCGCAGGAGACGAAAGCACCTGTTGGGCCGTTCCCATCTCCACAACTTCTCCTGCATACATTACCATAATCTTATCTGCCACCGAGGCAACCACTCCTAAATCATGAGTAACAAAAATCATCCCCATATTAAAATCTTTTTGCAAATCCACTAGCAGTTTTAAAATTTGCGCTTGAATGGTTACATCTAAGGCCGTAGTGGGTTCATCGGCAATTAAAAGCTTTGGACGCAAGGCCAGCGAAAGAGCAATCATTACTCGCTGACACATGCCTCCTGATAACTCATGAGGATAATTTTTAAGTCTAATGGCACCATCAGTTATTCCCACTTTGGCCAATAACTCCAGGGCAACTGCTCGCCGCTTACTTTTGCCTTTAATTCCATGCACCTTTAAGGAAGCATCTATTTGCTGTCCCACCGAAAAAGAGGGATTCAGTGCTGACATGGGGTCTTGAAAAATCATAGAAATTTTCTTCCCCCTCAGTTTGCGCCTTCTTTTTTCAGAGATGTCCAGCAGTTCTTCCCCATCAAAATTCATCTTAGTTGCAGAAACCGTGGCCGTAGTAGGTAGAAGTCCCATTAAGGCCAAATTAGTTATACTCTTGCCACAACCAGACTCGCCCACAATCCCCAACACCTCACCTGCTTCCAGCGAAAAACTTACTTCATGCACCGCCTGCAACACTCCTCGCTTAGTGCTAAATCTAATATTTAAATTTTCAACCGAAAGCATTGCCATTATTTTTTTAGACGCGGATCAAAAGCATCTCGCAATCCATCTCCTAAAAGATTAAATGCCAGCACCACCATTAAGATACAAAGTCCTGGCAAGGTTACTAACCAAGGAGCTGATTCAATATAGGCCCGGGAATCGGCCAGCATGGTTCCCCACTCGGCAGTTGGGGGTTGCGCTCCTAGTCCTAAAAATCCCAAGGCCGCTGCATTTAAAATACCGTCGCTAAAGCCCAGTGTCGCCTGCACAATCAAAGGGGCCAACACGTTGGGAAAAATATTAATAAAAAGAATACGCCAATGAGAAGAACCAAAAGTTTGAGAGGCCATTACATATTGACGCTTTTTTTCTTCCAACACCGAGGCACGCACAATGCGAATAAAACTAGGCACGGCTACCACACTGACGGCAATAATACCATTTAATAAATTTGGCCCTAATACTGAAACGACAAAAATGGCCAACAAAATGCTGGGCAAACTCATCATCATATCTACCACTCGCATAATAAACCAATCTATTCTCCCTCCCACATACCCGGAAATAAGTCCCAGCATAGTTCCGATAGAAGTAGAAAAAATTACCACCAATAGGCCAATTCCCATAGAGATCCTGGCCCCATAGATAAGTCGAGATAAAAGATCACGGCCGACATCATCGCTTCCTAAAAATAGATTAATCTGCTCGCTGAAAAAAAATGGCCTTTGCAGTAGATGTTCTGGAAAAATTTGCGCCGGATTGTGAGGTGCAAACAGTGGCGCGAGCAGTGCCGTAATAAAAAAAATAAAAATAACCGCCAATCCGGCCAACGCCCCTCTGTTTTGTTTAAAGTAATACCAAAAATCTATAAACTGCGCTCTCACCTACTACCTCGCATTTTGGGATTAATCCAAAAATAGGAGAGATCAATCATCATGTTTATAAATACAATCATGGAGGCAATAATAAGACAGGAACCTTGGATGATGGGATAATCGCGCTGATTAACCGCCGCCACCAACCACTTACCAATCCCTGGCCAACTAAAAATGGTCTCGGTTAAAATTGCTCCGGTAATAATAGATCCAAACATTAGGCCAATTACTGTCACTATAGGAATCATAGCATTGCGCAATGCTAAGACAAAAATGATGTAATAAGAGGGAATGCCTTGCGCCATTGCAGTACGGATGTAATCGGCCTCAATTACTTCCAACATTGAAGATCTAGTCATTCGGGCAATAATTGCCAAAGGAATTGTACCCATGGCCACCGCCGGTAAAATAAGATGTTTTAGCGCATCAAAAAATGCCGGCCAGCGCTCAGCAGAGATCAGCGTATCTATCAACATAAATCCTGTAACCGTAGGAATATCAAACATTACGCTGATGCGTCCTGAAACCGGCGTCCATCCCAATCCCACTGAAAAAAATAAAATTAAGATAAGCCCCCACCAAAAAATAGGCATCGAATATCCTATCAGCGAAGTTCCCATGGCCAGATAGTCCCAGAAAGAGTTGCGATAAATTGCCGCTAAAATACCCACGGGAATACCAATGATCACCGCAAAAAACATGGCAAACATTCCTAATTCTAAGGTGGCGGGAAAGCGGGCAAAAAATTCAGTGCTAACCTTTTCCTTGGAAACAACCGAAGTCCCCAGATCTCCTTGCATCGCACTAGTAATAAAGTGCCAATATTGTATTGGCAGTGAGCGATCTAATCCTAGATTGTGTTTCATTATCGCATAAGTTTCAGCATCTGCTCCACGTTCACCAATTAGCATCATCACCGGATCACCAGGTGCTAATCTAATTATAGAAAAACTAACTAGACTAACGCCAAACAGCACCACTAAAAGCGTGATAAATTTCTTGAAAAAAAACTTGCCCATTTATTTTAAATCAACCGTAGTAAAAATATCATGTCCCAGTGGATCCATCTGATATCCAATGACATTGGTTCCCATCGCTCGATAGACCACCGAATGCGCGATAGTGGCCCAGGGGGCCTCCTTTTTTAAAAGCACTTGTGCCCTCCGATATAGCTCAATACGCTCTTTGGGCACAGTAGTTTGCTTTGCCTTTTGCAAAAGTCCATCAAATTCATCGTGGCACCAGCGGGCATAATTTGAACCGGCCTCAACTGCCGCACATCCTAAAAGGACATTTAAAAAATTATCCGGATCGCCATTATCTCCGGTCCAACCAAATTGAATAAGATCATGCTTTCCCTCTTTAGATTTGGCCAGGTAGGTTCCCCAGTCATAAGAGACCAACTTGACATTAAGTCCCGCTGCCGCCAAATCCGCCTGCATCATCTCTCCCATTTTTTTTCCGTTGGGATTGTAAGGCCGAGAAACAGGCAGCGTCCATAACTCTAACACTAAATCCTTTGGAAGTTTCGCTTCACTGATTAATTTTTTTGCCAAGGCCGGATTATAATCATAATCAACCACGCCATCGTTGTATGACCACATGGTCGGAGGAATCGGATTTTTGGCCATAAGCGCATTGCCGAGATAGATGGCCTTTATATAAGCTTCTTTATTTAAGGCATGATTAATTGCTCGCCGCACTTGCAAATTATCAAAAGGTTTTTTGCTAGTATTTAAGGCCAAATATCCCACGTTAAGGCCCGCTTTCTGCATAAGTAAGATGTTGGAATTTTTTTGCATATCTGCTAAATTTTGTGGAGCAGGCTCTGTTACAAAATTACACTCTCCAGTTTTTAATTTTTGATAGCGTACGCTAGCATCTGGAGTAATCGAAAAAACCAACTTATCAATTTTGGGTGCCCCTAAAAAGTAATCTGGATTTTTAGAAAAACGGATTATGGTATCTTTTTGATAACTGTTAAAAATAAACGGCCCCGTTCCAATTGGGTAATTATCAATTTTTTCCATCTGCGAACTTTTGGCCAACTTATCCGCATACTCGGCAGATAAAATACTGGCAAAATTCATTGCCAAATTGGCCAAAAAGGGGGCCTCTGCCTGAGAAAGAGCAAACTCAACTGTATAGTCATCAATTTTTTTTATGCTCTTGATGATCTTGCCCATCTCCATTGCCTCCCAATAATCGTAGGTGGCCCCCCCCACTTTATGATAAGGATGACTTTTATCCATTTGCCGCAAAAAAGAAAACAATACATCATCGGCATTAAACTCTCGTGATGGTTTAAAAAATTCATTACTATGAAATTTTACTCCTTTGCGCAGTTTAAAGGTAAATAACTTGCTATCTTTAGAAACAATCCAAGACTCCGCCAATCCTGGTTCAATCTCCGTGGTGCCATATTTAAATTTTATCAACGTATCGTAGATAGTGCTGCCGGCCGCATTGGCAGAAGTTCCATCTGTTGTGAGTTGGGGATTAAAATTAGTAGGACTTCCTTCTGAGCAGTAAATAAAAGTCTTTGCGCCGAAGCTGTCACCGACAGCAATAAAGTTTAACATTAAAACAGCAAAAAAATAGGTAGCAGAATTTTTTAATAGCTTTTGTCTCATTGATAACTCCTTTCAGACACCTTTCATGCAAATAGTGACAAAAAAGTAGACTACGTTTTTGACTATTTGACAAGCTTGTTGCAAAATGGCGCGCTCAAACCATCGCACGCCAATTTGCGGAGTAATTTGTATGACAAAAAAAAATCAGATCAGCGTCTCTTTGCGTGGCACCAATATGCCAGAATCACCCATCCGAAAACTCAAACCCTTTGCTGATAAAGCACAGGCCGCTGGCAAAAAAATCTACCACCTCAACATTGGCCAACCGGATATCGAAACCCCTCCACAAATGTTTGACGCTTTAAAAAACTATGAAAATAAAATTGTGGCCTATGGGCCTAGTCAGGGATTGCCTGAATACCAAGATGCACTAATAAAATATTATGCCAAATACAATATTTCTCTGAAGCGCGACGATATAATCGTCACAACAGGTGGTAGCGAGGCCATCATTATGGGGCTAACCATCTGCCTAGATCCAGGTGATGAAATAATTGTCCCGGAACCCTTCTACGCCAACTATAACGGCTTTGCTACCGCCGCCTCAGTAATAATAAAACCCATCACCACCCGTTTGGAAGATGATTGGGCCCTCCCTTCTCCGGCCGCTTTTGAAAAACTAATTGGCCCCAAAACTCGCGCCATTATGATTTGTAATCCCAATAATCCCACAGGAAAACTCTACTCGAAAGAAGATCTATCGGCCCTGGCCCAATTAGCGCAAAAGCATAATCTATTTCTTTTTGGGGATGAAGTTTATCGTGAATTTATCTACACCCAAGAAAAGCACACCAGTCTTATGCACTTTCCCGAAATTGCTGATCGCGTAATAATTATGGACAGTATCTCTAAACGCTATAGTGCTTGTGGCTCACGTATTGGCGCCTTCATCTCTAAAAATCCGCAAATTATGAAGGCCGCACTTTGCTTTGCACAAGCTCGCCTCTGTCCCCCAACTATTGATCAAGTAATGGCCATTCCCACTGTTGATTTAGATGATAAATATTTTGCATCCATGGTGGCCGAATATAAGGCCCGCCGAGATGCCGTCTTAGCGGGACTCTCCTCCATGGAGGGAGTAAAATATAAAACACCGCTGGGAGCCTTCTATATCATTGTAAAACTTCCTGTCGACAATGCCGAAAAATTTGTTACCTGGCTACTTTCTGATTTTGAAATTGATGGCGAAACAGTCATGTTGGCACCGGCGAATGGTTTTTATAACACAAAAACCTTGGGCCATGACGAAATTCGTATCGCCTTCGTGTTAAATGTGGCCAAAACGAAAAAGGCCATGAACATTTTTGCCCAAGGCCTAAAAAAATACCAAAGCATGCACTAAATGCGCTCATCACCTTAAGGAGTAATCAACTATGCACTGGCCAACATTTGCAGAAATTATTTTAGAATTCCAGTCTTACGGCGTCTCTGAATTTCTAACTATTGGGACCTTGGCCTTGCTGGAGGGATTACTCTCCGTCGATAACTCCTTAGTGCTGGCCATCTTGGTTAAACCACTCCCTCCCACTCAACGAAAAAAGGCCCTGACCTACGGAATCATCGGCGCTTTTGTTTTCAGATTCATTGCATTACTTTTTGCCGTCTATCTGGCCCGCTTTACCGCCTTTAAATTAATCGGTGGGGGCTACTTGGTCTATTTGGCCATCAAGCATATGTTTTTTACCATCAATCATCACTCTCATCTCGACGATACTCCCGTAAAGGCCAGCTCCTTTTGGAAAATTATTCTAGTGGTAGAGCTTACCGATATTGCCTTCTCTATTGATAGCATCACAACGGCGGTGGCCATGAGTAGCAAAATAACCGTACTATGGATTGGCGGGATAATGGGAATCATTGCCTTGCGCTACGCCGCTACCTTTTTTGTCAAATTACTTGAGCGCTTTCCCAAGTTGGAGGATATGGCCTATCATCTAATCCTCTTTGTAGGGATCAAGCTATTCCTTGAAGGATTTCACTTTGAAATAAGCAAGGTAGCATTCTGGATAACCATGGCCGTAATCTGCATAAATGGCGCCTCGCTGATTGTAAAAGATAACCAAAAACAAAACGCTACCTGAACCTGAGCGACGGGCCAATCCTAAGCGATACTATGAAGATTATGTTAACTTTTCGCCTAATCATGCTTTCCATAAATACGCTGATGGCCTTTTATTTCTATAAGCGTTTTATTCCGCTCTCTCTTCCAATTTTTAAAAATAAAATAATCCTCTGGGCCTATCGACTGCTGGCCCTCTTTTTGGGAGCATCTTCTATCCTCTATATGCTTTTACGCGAACAAACTTTTTCGCGTTTTTTCATCTTACTTTTTATCTTCTCTTTTGCCTTACTCATTATGCTCTTTCTCTCTTCTTTGTTAAATGATCTTACCTGGTTACTGATCTATCTTTGGCAAAAAATAAAAAGAGAAACTTTTTCTTCTTCCCTTAAAACAAAAATTAGCACCATCCTTTATACTTTTAATTTCCTCTTTATTGCCCTGGGTTTTTATGGCGGCATTAAAACTCCATCCATTAAAGAGGTAACTATCCCTATTTCAAATTTTCCTTTCGAAAAGTTTGAAAGTTTGAAAATAGCACTAATCTCCGATTTACATATCGGCGATTTTGCACAAAAAGACTTTTGTCAGTCAGTGGTAGAAGCAATCAATGGCCAAAATCCAGATTTGGTCATTATTGCCGGAGATCTCTTTGATCGCCCACCTTACAAAATAAAAGATTATGTTGCCCCACTGGCCAATCTAAAATCTCGTTATGGAAGCTATTTTGTTTTAGGCAATCATGAATATTATGTAGGGGCCGATAGCGTAAAAAAGCTAATTTCAACTTTAAACATTAAAGGCCTCTACGATGAGACCGTACAAATTGGCCTCCCAAAACCTCTTTTTAATCTAATGGGAGTAACCAATTCTGCCTGGCAGCACGCAGGCAAAATTAGCGTAAATTTTAGAAGTGCTAATCGCGGAAGAATACTAGAGTTACCTACCATTATGGTTTCCCATCGGCCCAATGTTGCCGTTACCGAGCAAGATCGTATTGATCTGATTCTTTCCGGCCATACCCACGGTGGACAAATATTTCCTTTTCATTTTTTTGTTGCCCGGGCCAACCAATTTTTAGCTGGCCACTATAAGATCTCCTCCTCCACCCAACTCTACCTAAGCAGAGGCACTGGCCTTTGGGGCCCCCCCATCCGCCTCTTTGCCCCCAGCGAGATCACTCTTTTAACCATTACTGCTGAGTGAATTTTTTTCACACTTAGCTAATTCAATTTGTTCCGCCTCTAAGATAGTGCTATTTTGAGATACTTACCTGTTTATAAATTTAGGAGATCTGTTATGTCCAATCACACCAAAAATTTTAATCTATTTTTTTCCCTAACAATTAGCTCTCTCCTTTACACCTTAAATGCTTCGGCCATAACCATGCTTGATGCTATTGCTGCGGCAAAAAACAATAGTCCCATCCTTAAACAGATGGCCTTACAAAAAGATATTGCACTAGAGCAAATGAAAATGGCAAAATCTGATATGTTGCCATCACTATCTACCTCCTTTTCTTACAACTACAACGACATGAACAATCCAGAGATGATGCAAGGATCAAGCTCCTCCTCCTTAGGACAATTTTCTACCTCTATATCGATGCCCATTTTTACAGGATTTGCCGCCTCCACTCGCTACAAAATGGCCACCATTGGAATAGAATCTCGAAGATTATCACAAGAACAATCACTAGTTGATTTGGTCGCCCAAGTGAAAAAAATCTATCTAAGTGCCCTTACCATTAAAAGATCACTGATGGCCGCAGAACTGGCCGTTACCAACCTTGAGGCCCACTTGCTTGATGCTAAGAAATTATATGCTGATGGCATGATCTCTAAAGATGATGTGCTAAAATCGGAAGTGGGACTGGCCAATAGCAAACAGTCTAGTCGTATTATAAAAACCGAGATGAAATCTATCGTTGCGTCCTTAAACATTTTGATGGGACAACCCATCACCTCCGAGATTGAATTTGATGATGCTAGTGATAGTGTAGATTGGACAGAGAAAAATCAAGGTGTGTATAAATCGGAAATTGTAGATCTTGATGTCGATGACCTGATTATGTCCGCAGAAATGCGCAGAGCAGAAATTAAACTAATGGAAAAATCTGTGGCCAAATCTGACCTGGCCATAAAATTGGCCGAAAGCGGATACTATCCCACCGTCTCTCTAACGGCCAATCACAATGAGAGTTATAATTTTCCCGATCACTCACGCAGCGAATTTATTGGAGTTATGGTTAATTGGAAAATTTTTGACTGGGGAAAAACAAGAAGTCAGGTCCGCTCCAGCAAATTAGAAAAAGAGATCATCTTGTCACAATATAAAAACATAATTGATAATATAAGATTGGAAGTACATAATGCCTATATTGAAGCACTGCTTGCCTATGAGAACATTGATGCCGCCAAAGTCACCCTGGCCCAATCTAAAGAATCATGGTCATTAACCAATGAACTATACAAACAAGGCCGAACCACCTCTACAGAAGTCTTGCAAGCACAATCCTCTTATACACAAGCCGAGTCTAGTTATTATGCAACATATTTTGGCTATAAGATTGCAATGACCTCTTTAAATCGCGCCATTGGTAAAAAAGAATAGTTACAACAGCAAACGTAACCTCAGAAGGGCAAGTGGATCGATGGGATCTCTCCCCAACTCCTCTCATGACGGTACGTGAACCTCTCCATAAGATTTCTCCGGCCCTCGTTTTACTTCTGGCGTTTTTGAATTTCTTCATAATCCATGGAGTAGTGTATCAATCAAGTATAGCAACAATATGGTTCTTGCATGCTCCAGAAATTAGTTATCATTTTGAAAGTATTCAATTACGGGTAGATTAAAAGATTTTAGGTATCTATTCTACTAGAGAGATACATATTACGTAATTAAAAAGTGATAAGGGGTTCGCTTGTCAACTTAATCCAGCATCCATCCAGCATCCAGCTAATTTTTTATAATATCGGTCCGAAGAGTAAGTGAATAGCTTGGGGGGAGGCGTTGTGTTTAAATGGCGTTATTTTACAATTATTTTCTCTTTTCTCATAGTCACCGATTCTCATTTTGTATACGGAAACGCGATAATAGAAAAATGTTTGCTTCAGACTTTGACATCTTTCAATAAGACAGCTCCTAAAACGATAGAAGCGATTACAAAGCTTACGTCAAAAATAAAAATGTTAAATTATATTGACGAGTTTGGACACGAGGATTTTGCAGAGTTTTTAACTAGAGAGGTTTTAAATAGAAACAATGATGGAGCATCTGTGCTTGAAAGAGTTGTACATGATCGCTTTGATAAGATTGGAGTTACTGTTAAAAAGTATGTACCTCTAGCGTTAGATCCTGGTGTAACACCTGAACCTTTAACTAAAAAAATTGGTCAAATTGTCCTTGAGGAAAATGATAAAATAACTGGAAAGAAGTTTTCAAGAGAAGTTCTTGAGAAGAAGGTGGATAATTGCACACCTAAAGAAGTAGTCAAAATAAAAGAAGAAGCAGCAAAGAATGATTTAACGGTAGTCATACCTTGTAATATGGAGAGATTTGTTTTTACAGATAACAATGAAAATATAATTGGTTATATGGTTCTCTTATATCGAGGTAAAATGGATGGTAGGTCTGGTGAGTATTTTACTAATAATATGGACCATCTATTTTTTACGCCGGAGGGAGAACTTATTCGTAGAGTTCCTGTGCGGCTAAATGATGAATATATAGGTTATCCTGGAGCAGGGAGGTAGTATTGTGCTTCAAAGGATAGGATAAACAAATAGCCTTTTCAAATTTTTTGCTGAATATGTCCGAAATATTTTCTCAATCGTCTTACTTTTATACAGTTACGAGATAACATCCTATAGAAATTTCAGTCCACTTTTTTTGGCCTCAATTTCCCACTACCATAGCATTAACTATTAACACTCTCTGAGACGATATCCAGCACCGGGAAATAGTCTCAAAAAAGGAGATTTAAAATGAAACTTACCACTGCTATTGCAGGAACACTGCTAATGCTAACCACCTCTTTAACCGCTTCTTTTGCCACAGATAAAAATGCCTGTGGTGAAGAACGACAGCTTGTCACTGCTTTATATCGACAAATTTCTGCGGCCGAAGAGGAACTTGCCGCGGCCAAGACCAACCGCAATGTATCAGTTATTTCCAATACCGCCATGGCGCTTATTGCCGGCGGAGTTGCCTTGTCAAATAGCTCTCTTATAACTGAAGATCCGGGGGCAAAGAAAGTTTACTCTGTCATTTCGGCAACTATGGCCAGTGCGGCACTCTTCAATTTCCATGTTGCTCAATCAGAGATCTCACTACTAGAGGAGATGTTAGCAAAAACCAAAGAGCAAGTTGAACAACGCGAAGCAGATATCCAAAATGGTCTTTGCTATAGCGATATGGCCGAAAGCTCAGCAAATCGTGGCGTACAAGAAACCTATAAAACACTACTTTTGGCAAAGCAAAAATTGGAAAGCTCCATTTTTGCCTTGGCAAAAAATATTGGTAATACTGCAAGAAATGGTTCTACCTGGGTAACCGTAGGCGGGGACCTCATGGCCGCAGTGATGTTTGGAGTTATGAAAAATCCCACTATTTCACAAAGCAAACATGGTTATGCACTGGCCGCTGGAATCTTGGTAACTTCTCTATCAGTGATCGGAACGCAAGCACTGGTTAATGCTCCCGCTCTTTATCTCTCACTTAATGAGGCCCGCGCCCTTTTAGAACAGGCCCAAAATGCCTATGAGCGTCTAGAAGCACAGGAGTCTTTACTGAAAGCAATTATCTATGAATAAATCTAGATTATTAACTATTTTCAGTATCGCCTTGATCCATCTTGCGCTGAATCCTTCTCACTCTTTTGCCTATGAGTACCAATTTAACGAAGTAATGGATCAAGCGATATACTCAGAAACAATGGCCAGCTGTCAAAATGCTCGGAACAACTATCTTAAAATCGTAATTAATAAAAATAACCTAAACGCTTTTTTAATCTCCACTGGCCAATATCTAACGATGGCATTTGGATTATCCTCCTTAGGGGAAGCAGAAAGAAGGGATATTATTGGGCATAGCTTTTTAAGCGATTTCACCTACGATCGTCTGATGACTCCAGGTTATACCAAAGCTCTCCAAGCTTGCTTTCCAGAACGAGATGATTTGCAAGCACTATTTACTCTTGCCATGATGGCCGCTGACACTTCCGGTAAGATACCGGCAATCTTGAATTTCATGGCCCTATTTGGTACAAGCAAACTGGCCACCGCTAAAATTGCCCAATCATTCCCGGCCCTAATTCCTATTCTGAAATGGGGAAGCAGTGCCCTGGCATTATACTTTGGATTAAAAACTCTCTATGTTGAATACAAAAAACATCAATTGACTGATCAAGAGCGAGAGCGCATTGAACAATTTGGCAAACAACTGAATGAATCTTTTGATCAAGGAGATGAGGCCTTGCTACTGTTGGCAGAAGAGGCCTTAAATATGTGTCGAGAGCAATTAGCAAAAGAACAAGATCCTAATGCCCAAAAGAAAATTAAAAAAAAGATCGAGACAATAGAAAAACGAGCAGCGGCAATGATGCGACTGCACAACGCTACTGAGAAATAATTGGCACAATAATTTCACCTAACAAAGTGCCGGTAGCAAAAATCTCATCTCCTGAATTCAGATGCTCTGGCTGATGATTAACTATGTAATCACGCGCTCCACTGATCGGCCTTCCAATGGAAAGTCCATAGCGCAAGGCCCGCAGCTTTGTTTTAGAAGTTGGCGCCACAAAACGCATACCTGCCGGTGTTCCGGTAATAAAAATATCGCCCTTGAAAAGTTTTCCGGAAAAGGCCTGAACTTTACTACCATCTGGCATTATAAATTTTTTCTTCATGATTTTTCTTTCAAAGGCCATTTTGATCAATTCCGCCGGCATATGCTTTATCTCTGACAATTTTGCCCCTTGTCTTTGCTCTCCATTTACCTGTAACGCTATAGCAAATTCATCATTTTTTTTAAGGTTGAGTTTTAAAAAATCACTATAGCGAAGGAAAAACTGTCCAACCGGGGCATAGGAGGGAAGCGATTTAGAGGCCGCAAAACCACGATAGGAATCAAATAACGAACCATAGCGCACTTGCATCTCACGCGAAGTCATATCCAAAATCAAAAATACTCCGGCCACATAATTGATAATATTATCTTCCGTTATCTTTTTTACTTCTTCACTATCTATATCGCGAGACAATAAAAATCCCCACTCCACTTCATAATCTAGTAGAGAACGCCCGGCCCCATAGTGAACTACTGGTGTGTTCCAAGTAGTTAACTTTGTCAGCTTTGGAAAAAAAACCATCTTGCTCAAATGCGACTCAGATTGGTGATCCTCATAATTTAGTGCCACCGCAATTTGCTGCCTTGGTTGAGGAATTGGAACAATTAACTGTTCTATGTCAAAATCTATTGATGAAGCTCTTGCCTGCTCATTTTGCAATAAGTGCAAAAAGGAATCTATATCTAAACAATCACCCAAGGTATAGGCCCGGCCTTCAAGCAAATATCCAAGTTTCTCTCCGCCATCTGCTTGATCTTGATATCTAAAATATTGCCTCATACTATTTTCTGCTGCCTCCGACTTCTGACATATTGCCGTAAGAGTAAAAAAAAGAAAACAAAGAATAAATCTTTGTGTAATTTGAACAAAAAACATTAACACCTCCATGTGTAAAAAAGGCCAACCTTGACCTAACTTTTCACGACAAGACAGTTAATGGTAGCCGAGGAAAAATAAAAGACCAAAAACAAACTATTTTGATCAAATAAAAACCGTCCCTTTTTACTTGAGTTCTAGCGCGAGATACTACCAGGCCAAACTCACCTAACTCTAATTGATACTATTCAACGATATCCATCGGACTTGTCGTAACAACTTTATTGACAGCAATCAATTCGCCTGGCGGTGGCCTGGAGTCCACAGTACCTCGCTATCTGAAGGCCTTTTGGCAATATCTGCTGTACCATTCGCCCGATAAAAACAAAAACAATAAGATGTTCCTAATTTATCTGACTACTTTAATCTGTCGTATTTTTCATCTTTACTATCTCTTTCTTTAATTAAGCGTCGACTTAAAAGTAGCCGCGTTTTAACTATTCAAGGGGCACGGCAAACAGGAAAAAGTGTTCTTGCTAGAATTATTTTGCCAACTGAATTTAATAATGCGCTTTTTGAATCCTTCGATTCGGCCACAACCAAGCGCTTTGCGCATGATAATCCTGATACCTTTTTAGAAAAAAATAAAGAATATCATTCTATCATTATTGATGAGGCGCAAATAAAGGAGTCTCTCACTGGTAGAATGAGTCGTATCCGGCTTTTTCCATTTACCTTGGCCGAAACGCTCCAACTCCCTTTTGATCCAAATCAACTAAAAGATGGCCGCAAAAAACTTCCCCGCTGCAATCGCTCGGAACTTTTTCGTTATTTAAAAAATGGGGGAATGCCAGGAATTTTTGCTTTACGCAGTCAGGATGCCAGAGAGACTTTTTTTGAAGATTGGATTTCGCTTATTACGAACCGCGATATTCTTTTTTTTCAAAAGCTAAAACCTAACTCTGAGCTTACCGACTCCCTAATTCGACTAATTCCTAAAATAGAAACGCCAGATGCCACTCACCTTGCCAAAGCACTTCACATCAACACCAAAATGGTTCAAAAACGTCTACTAATGCTTGAACAGCTTTTTGTTATACATAAAATACCGCCGCACCGTTTGAGTACAGGAAAACCTCGCTACTATGTACTCGATCCTGCCATGGCCGGATATCTTGGGGCCTCCCTAGATCGTCAACTTCAAACCTGGCCAGTTTTAGAGATGCTGGCAAATGCAAGTTACGGCGACAGTCGCAAGGCAAAGCCTTCGTACTATCGCAGTGCGCGCAATGGTATAATTGAGATCATCCACGAAAAAGAATCCACCATAGAATTAATAAAGCTTTTGTTTCGAGAAAAAATCGATCTTCGCGAACTAGAAATCCTTCATGCTTTTTCAAAAAAAAATTCGACCAGATTTTATCGGAAGCAATTTTATCGGAAGCATCAAGCTCAAAGTTCTCGCTCCGGCTTTAAAAGTTGAAAAAATTAATGGCGTCAAAATTTTACCGTGGGAATTTCTGGTATAATTTACATTGTATCGTTATAGAATCATGCTCTCACAGGGATGACGTACCAAAAATCCACTGTGCCCCTCTAGTGGCACAACTTAATGGCCCTCATTTATCCAGCTATTTTTTCAACAAAACAATTCCCATTAACAATGCCGGATTTTTTTTAATAGATAACCAATTTCATAAGATCCTGATCTCAATGTAATTATGCCGATTTGGCCCGCCCAAGTTTTTTACAGTTGGTATGTAATTTTGGACAATAGTTAGTTTTCCACTCGTGTGCAATATATTTCGGGGTACACTCACAAATGTAAATAATTTATGAGCGTGCTTTGGATATTAATTATTACATTTTAGAGTGCGCTCTTGCTGACGATCTTCTATAGATTTTACAAAACAAAAGTTATTCTCTTTATGATTTTAAAAATCTGTTATAGAAAAAATTATTAATAGTGAATGTCGATTTGAAACCATGTGGTTATAAGCTTGAGGGGAAATGTATTTATATAAAGTGACTCCTTTACGAGATAGTCTCATCTTTTACCCATCTGTTTTTTATAGAACGGACGACTTTATGAGTAGTGCAACTAAGCCTCAACCTGGTTACGTTGAAGATAAGTTACTTTACGCAGGTGAGTTTCATGATATTTCTATACATTTACTCCCTCTAGAGACATATAGAATTCAAATACAGAAGCATCTAGATAATTACGCCAAACTATCAGTATTAGGTTTTAAGTTTAATTCCAATAGGAAGAGTGTGATATTTATTAATATAAACGATTATCAAAAAATTATAGAATTCCAGCCAACGGTGTATACTTTTGACAAAAAGTTTTTCTTAAAAACGCCGAGCAGTGAATACGTTGCTAACGTTCCAGTTGAAGCGATAAAATATGAGACATATACAATGCCTCATGCTTTAGATAAATGGAATGTCGAATTGATCACTGTTCCTAGTGTGATTGAATTGCATGATAAGCTTATTGAGAGCAAGGTCAGCTTTGTTGCTCAAGATTAAATATACTGTAAGTGGCTTATGCTTATGCTTATGCTCGAGAACGTTGGCAGATAATAGATCTTGCGCGAAAAGGCGAGCTTTTCCAAGCAAGATCACGAAAGTTGAGAAATAACGGGCAGGGCCCGAATTTTTAATATTACTATAATGCGATATTAAAAATACCTAATTTCTCGAAAAATAAATGGTCTGTGAGATAAAACATTGACCATATATAATAGGTCTTGAATCCAATTCTTGTTAAGGTTATATTAACTTGTTAGCAAGTTGGACCGAAAAGCAAAATGAAACATTCTTTTTTACTTATTTCTATTCTACTAATCGTTGTGCCGACACAAGGGAATACTTGTTTGGAGCAAGTATTGGTCTCTGTAATCGAACAAAGTGAGAATGCCAGTCTTGCTAAAATAAATATAAACAAGGCGATTGAACTTATTAACGAGCTTAAAGCAACTAACGGAATTTCCTCTTTTAAGGCAAATATGGATGATTTTTGGTTAGACCTTAATCGAATTATTCATCCCAAAGCTAATTTTACCAGAATTACAGATGAACAAAGATTATGGCAAATAAAAAGTGAAAAGGCGGATGAACTTTCAAATATTTTTCCACAATTAACTCTTCCAGAAATTGTTGCTATTCGATCTTATGCTTCATACAGTGAAGTTGTTAACTCCGCATTGTATGATCTAAATACTGAAAAAATTAATCGATATAAAAATTATATTAACGTTCTCTCTTCCGCGTTAAGTAAAGTTGAGTCATACGATGGCATGGTTTACAGAACTAAAAAGATTTCAAGAGAATATTCTAGAAATAAATATGTCGTAGGAAAAATTGTTACAGAAACAGGGTTTATAAGTTCATCTCATACTAGTTTTTGGAATCATGCTAATTATAGCGGAGAAACAACACGTTTTTTTATAAAATCTAAAACTGGCCACATTTTAAAGCAACTTTCAAAGCATCAAAAAGAAAAAGAAGTTTTATTCAATATAGGAACGTCTTTTAAAGTTATAAGCGCTAAAATGAATACAGAAGATAAATTTTGTTCCTCTTGTTTTGATATTGTATTGGAAGAAATTAACTCAATTTACTAGTTATGTAAACAGTCGGTGGCCGCAATCGCTGGCGTATAGTGAGCAATGCTCGGAAATGCGTGTTTTTCTGAGCAAGATCATGAAGATTGAGAAATAATGGCCCGAATTTTTAATATTAGATTGATATTTAACCATATAATTATAACCACCCCTCCAAAAAAATATTGCTAGCATTTCAATAAGCTGTTAGTTTGCCGCATTTAATAATTAAATGCTATCCAGTAATACAAACAAGCGAAGCTGTCTGAAAAAGTATAAAAGGATAACATCAACAATTTGGGAGGACTTTATGAAAATCTTTTTTTTTGCATCTTCTATTATTTTTTCAAGTGTTATTTTTGCTGATTATCAAAACACTACTTGCCAATCTTCAGCAATGTCCGCAGCAGAAAGTATCTCTAAAATAAACAATTTCGAAATCAAAAATATAAATTGTGACGAATGGACTGATAAAGATAGACAAAATACTCCCTCTGGAGACGTCGTGACTTATTTTGTTGACTGTAATGATGGTATCTATATCCGACATTACGGATATACTCCTGTCGACAGCTATAGAGTTGTAGTCGTTGAAAATAGCAGTGGTTGTTATGTTCTCTCAGTAAACGCATTGAAACCGTAAACTGAATAAACTCATCCCAAGCACTAAAATAATAATCAACATCTGAATTTAAACACAAAGAAAACATGAGAGGGGCCAAGCGATGGCCCTTCTTTTTTTTGGTTGAGTTAATACTCACGTCTTAATGATCATGCTGGTAATTATATTTTATAGCAATGGACAATCTTTAGAATAAAAATACCAAATGATTTTTCCAAAAAGCCATCTGGATCTTATAACTTGGCATGAGCGCAGAATTTTTATGCCGCTTTTTTGAATGAAGTCATGATTTTACAGAGTGTATCAAGAGATGGATTACCATCCTCTCCTATCGCTTCATAAACAACTGTGCGACTTAAACCCGTTCGGCGGCACACCTCTAATATATTGTGTGCGCGCACATAGCCGGATAAAATATCAACAAAGGCCTCTCGATCGCCATCAAACAGCGCTTCAAAAAGTGCCACCTTAATTTCTTTATGGTTTTTAAAGATCAAGGATGGGTCATGCTTTAAAAGTTCAACACCATTAATCATAATGGATTTTTTCGGCAATTTTTTGTGCTTTTTTAATGTCTTTGTCTTGTCCATTTTTATTTCCTCCAAGGAATAAAATCAAAACTTCTCCGTCGATAATCCTCTCTGTGTAGTAAATGCGGTTGCCATTATTAAACTTAATCTCAAATAAAAGAGAGCTTAATTTTCTCACATGCCCGTAGTGGCCAAAATCGCGAATCTTTTCAAGCCGACTATCGCAATTTGCGCTCTTATCTTTGCCGGCTGGCCATCGTGCCAAATTGAATATTCTTTAAGTTTATAAAAAGAAACCATAAGTAATTGCACGCTATACCGGACAACGAGTCAAGCCTAATTTCAAATGCGGTATTATCTTCTTATTAGTTTTGCAGTGAATGCCTAAAGGGAAGGTATAATACAACTTTTTACTGGCAAAAAATATTGCTTAAATTTGGTGATAGATAAGGCTTAAGTGAATGGGCCAATTTACTACTTCCTCCGATTGAATATAACTTTTGTACTATTTCCTTAACCCATAATAATGGTTGATAACCAGAATTGCTCCCTAAGGTTGGAGATAATATCAGCCCCTATTAATTCGGCAATAACTGCTCCCAATATTTGGCCACCGTATCTCGACTAATCCCTAAATGCTTGGCCACCTTACGTTGGCTTTTTAAAAGTGGTTTTAAAAATTGAATTTCTTTTTGCTTGTCCATACTAATCCTCGGCATCACCATAGTTCCTCCATGTTTTATTTAATGGAGAAACATTAGATTAATATTGAGGATCTTACATTTGATGTTTTATTGGCAGGTTTTGGTTAATATTTAGGTGGCTGGTTTTGCGTAATATTTTGCAAATATCCAATATCTAAAAGTTGAGAAATAGCGAGCATTGCCCGAACTTTTTATATTAGACATATGAACAAGAATTTTTTTTAACTTGCCTTAGATTTTGCTAAGTAATGCTGATCAAGTGCTTGACGTAAATAACTCTTAATAACTGCTTGGCGACTGATATTGAGTTGATTAGCAATAGCATCCAGTTCCTCTAGCATGTCTTCCACGAAATCTACATTAACTCGTTGAATAGGTTGTTTCATATTTCCAGCTTTAGAAAAAAATTTAGAAATATTTTTACCTTTATCTGCAAGATCTGCAATTTCATCTGCAGAAAATTTGGAAGTCTTTTTTTTAGCTGTTTTTTTCATAAAGTTTAATCTCCTCTTTTGTGGATCTCCATAGAGTGATAAGGTGATAATATTCCCCATCTTCATCCTCTCGCATTTCAAAAATTACAGAGTAAAGTTTTGCATCAACCCATCCGATCGCGCGGAATTGTTCAGGATCATCGCAACGATAATCTTGATAATATGGATGCGTCCAGATTTCTTGAACTTCTATAAAGTCTATTCCCCTTTTAGGATTTGACTTAATAAGTGCGCTTTTCTTTTTATCAAATTTGAATCGCATGACAAAAGTATAACAGTTATACCATTAAGGATCAAGATAAATTTTATACGCAGAGGCGCGGCTTACCGCAAGGTCAATAATTTAAAATAATTATCAATTATCAACTTTATAATTAAGGCGACATCTTTCTTGAAATTTTCTGAAGCCGACCACAAACTGGCATGGCCCGAATTATTAATATTCGGTTAATGAACATTATCCGACAACGTTGATGAGGCGCCAGATGGGGACTTATTTTAGATAAACGTTTTACTTTTGATCCGTATGTTATTACACAGCCAAACATGTAAATAATGGATTTAGTCATGTTCTTTTTCGTGCCACCCTTCCTCCATCGCATAGAATTATACATAATTTGGGGAGCAATTATAATTTTTAACATTGTGTATCAAAGTTTTCTCGGATACAACTTTATCATGGATTTTCATTCAGCCAATAAAGTATCCTCAAACAGCACTTAGAAACTCAGCCGCCACCAATCTTCTTCTCAAGTAGACAATAGTTTGACGATGTAGCGTATCTGTTTTGGTACGATTAAAAACCATTTCCCTTTAATTTAAAAATTATAAAACATCGCTTCATAACAGCTTCCAGTAAGCCCCTTGCTGGTAAATGCGATTTTTAAAATATTTTTATCAAATTATAACATTTTTATATTGACTTTTCATTCCGATAATTTAGTATGAGCTATGATTGAAAAAAAATATTTTATAAATCCACAGAATCCAATACAAAAACAGTACGAAGCACTGCGTGCATTCCATGTCGAGGGTGTCACCGCGAAAGAAGTTGAAAAGAAGTACCAATATTCTAGCGCGCACTTTAAGAAAATCAGATTTGAATTTACCCAGGCATTGCGGTCAAAAAAGGATAACTTTTTTCAAGAACGAAAGCGTGGCCCAAAAAAACGCTCAACTAATACCGACACGATTGATGAAGTAATCGCTTTACGTAAAAAAAATCACTCTATCGAAGATATAAAAAGTATTTTGTCTTCAAAGGATAAGCATATTTCTCTAGATACAATTAACAATGTTTTAAAAGATGCTGGCTTTTCGTCTCTTCCGAGACGAACTCGGGCCGAAATTTCTAACCTTGAGATGCCTGATAATTTGGTAGCACCAAAATCTTGTGCGCTGTTACCACAAAGCGAAAAGTTTTCAACAGAACGAGGTGTTGGCCCACTGTTGTTTTTACCATTGATAGACGAGTTGAAAATAGTTGAAGCTATTGAGGCCGTTAATTTTCCTGCAACAACAGAGTTGTCTGCCACCTCCACAATAATGTCTATTCTTGCCTTAAAACTAATGGGAACAAAGCGCTACTCTCACGATAAAACCTGGAACTTTGATCGGGCACTAGGACTTTTTGCAAAGTTAAATGTATTGCCGAAAAATGCAACTCTCTCTTCATATTCGTATCGCGTAACAAGAAAAATGAACAGAGATTTTTTATTAGAACTAAGTAAAATTTTTTCTACATCCGGTGACTTTAATTTAGATTTTAAAACCATTCCTCATTGGGGCGACAAAAGTGTTTGGGAAAAAAACTGGAGTGGATCGAAAACAAAAGTGATGAAAAGTGTATTGGCCGCAATTGTCCAGCATCCAGAGAGTGGTTTTCTTTCTTACGCAGACGCTGAGGTAAAGCGTAGCAAACAAAATGATGTTGTGCTCGATTTCGTAGATTTTTGGAAAGAAGGCACTGGCCAGGCCCCCAAAATGTTAGTCTTTGATTCCAAATTTACCACCTATGAAAATTTAAACAAGCTAGATAAATCAGAAGATAAAATTAAATTTCTAACTATTCGTCGGAATGGCAAAGGGTTAATCGATGCTGTTGCCAAAATAAAAGATGAGGAGTGGATCGATATTCACATCGATGGAAAAACAAGAAAGCACAAAGATATAAAAGTTTATGAAAACAAAATTACCATGCGCAAAT